>Ga0164292_10001936_pt1 | contig 16913 bp, 7 predicted proteins | sample GEODES117metaG_FD_111486 | JGI IMG/M metagenome (GOLD analysis project Ga0164292, IMG submission 111486) | Eutrophic lake water microbial communities from Lake Mendota, Wisconsin, USA - GEODES117 metaG | ecosystem: Environmental > Aquatic > Freshwater > Lake | place: USA: Lake Mendota, Wisconsin...
CCCTTCGGCGCCGCGTCCGTGAGCCAGTTGACCCAGTAGAAATGCCCGGGCCGACCCTCGAAGACACGGGCCACGACCTGGTTGGCGAGGAAGACATCACTGACCTCCTGCTGTGTAGAGACAACATCATCAGCCATCAGGAAACCTCTCGAGAAGAAAGGGGCAGGGAACCGAGAGGGCAGCCCAGTGCCGCCCTCTACAGCTACTCGCCAACCCCTGAAATCAGGGCCCTTTTGGCAGGAGCGTTCTGAACGGTCACCGGCTCCAGACTGCGAACCCTTGCCGGCGCAGGTGCGCAGCGAGATCACGTTCCGCCTGTTCAGCAGCCTCCCGAGTCGCAAACACGGTGGTGCCCGCCAGCTGCGGGACGAGTTCGATGCCGTACTTCTGGACCCAGCGACGGGTTGAGAATTTCCCGGTAATGTGCTGGGCAAATCGCTGTTCAGGCGTATGTGCGGTGCTCCCGACTTAGAAGCACTGGCTGCCGCCATGCGGATTCTCCTTGCGAAACAGCCGCTCCTTGTGGACCGCCGGATCGAGAGCGATGACGTACAGTCGATAGGACCTTTGCATGGTTCTGGTCTCCGTTGGGATTCAGGGCCCCCGAAACTGCTCGGTGTGGCCCTCCATAAGTAAGAAATGCGGGCGCACGTGCGTGTGCGCGTGCGGGCAGCAGCGCTAGGCCACTGCCCGCACGCAACGCATCACTCCTGCACGAGCGCCGGCAGTGCGGCCGGACTGACCTCGAGCGACCGGATCGCATGGCACAGGGCCGCGTACCGCTCGGTGGCCCGCTTGGCCTCCTGCAGGGCCTCAGTGCGCTCCTGCTGGGCTCTGGCTAGGTCGCCGGCCAGCTGCTGCTCGCGGGCCTCGAGCGAGCGGATCTCCTGCAAACGCATGGCCGCCAACTCGGGGGCTGTGAGGAACTGGCTCACAGGACCGAGCACAGGATCCGCGTACGACCGAAGGCGAGGCCATTCGGCTGAGGCCACGCAACCTAGAGCGAACATGCAGCCAACCGACAGGACGTAAAACAGACTCTTCAAGGGACACCTCCGCAAAAGTGCACCACGCCGACTCAGGCTGAATGCCGGATGGGATCGGCTCGGTGCGAGTACGGTGGGCGGGGCGTCCGTTCGTCCTGCCACAGGTACTCGCCAAGCCCTGAAATCAGCGGCACCCGAGTTGCCGGCTTACGAGCAGTGCCGAGATCTCGACCGGGTGAAATAGCTGGAGAGATGAGGCCCGCACGCATACGTACGTTGGCGTGCGACGCAAATGCTTGTCAGCGCATGGGTTGGGTGCTGTTTGGGGCCACCCCCGAGCCCCCCATTCGCGGCGCCTCCTCCAGTACGTTGGCCTCCTGGATTTTTCCCTGATTTAGCAACGGGGCGAGCTGAGCGCGTGGATAGCGAGACACTCACTCGTTAGGGTGGTATGGTTTCCGACGCGAACATCTCGCAGCGACATGGGTGGCATGTGGACTTGCTACTGCTTTTTTCGCTCCTTATCGCCACCGTCATTGCATGCTTCGTAACGTGGCTTGCTTGGCGCGGACAGGCTCCTGCACCGCCACCGCCGCCTCCGTCTCGGGTGAGCGAGGAGGGCGCCCGCCGCGAGCAAATGCAACGGCTTTTCCGGGAGCAGGAGAGGCAGGAGCGACTTCGGAGGGCGACGCCCACGATCACGGTGCGAACCACAAGGGAGTGGCCATCGGACGAGTTTGTTCGAATGTTGAACACCCGTCTGTTTTCCAGATGTGCCGAGTCTGTTGCCTTATTTCAGCCGACAAAAACGACGCTGGCTGAAGAGATTCCTGTCTGGCACTGCCCGCCGCTTGTCATGGGTCCATACAACGCAGCCGCAATAAATGCAGGCGACCCGAATATCGAGCTCGTGGTGCTGCAACCAGCAAAGCTGAGGTACAGAGACAAGGATGACGGCCGTCGGAGCTTCCTGCTGCCGCTCGACAATGACAGTTTTCAGGTCATGCAGGTTCCGAAGTGCTCGCAGGATTTGCCGTTCAAGGTCCTGCAATGGAGTGAGGTGCGATTACTTTTAGGCAATGGCTACCGGTCCGTAGGGCGCGATGACATCGTCGATTACGGACGTCCAGTGCCAGTAGCCAGGTGGGAGGATCGGCACGCGTTTCCAAGACATGGCGTGGAGTTTTTCTCGATCGCCGTGTCGACGGACGATGCAAGGCGAATCGCACGCTATGCGACTGGACGACTTCTTCGGCACATTCGCCATTTACGGCCGCGTGGGTCTCTCTCAAGCGGATGGCAATACGAGGACGACTCATCGCCGAAGATCCGACTGATTTTCATGCAGCGTTACTCGTTCAACATTTATCCAACCAGAAGTGTTACCGGTCGGCTGTTGTCGATTGGGTACGACGACAATGACGATGACGACGAGTATCCCCTTGAGGGGGCAGCAGTAGATGTGAGTTGCACGGGTGAGGTTTTGCGCATCCACCTCGTTCGATCGAATCCCGACGAGTTTGTGCTGGAGTCGGGGTCTGAGTGCGCCATCGTTTCTTGAGGTCGCCAGCAACGCCCGATGTTGTGGGTGCCTCTAGCGGGGGATGGGCTAGGCCCGTAACTTGGGGGCCTCAAAGAGCCCCTGTGGCTCCTAAGGTCAGGAAAAACAGGGGTTTGCGAGGGACGGACCAAAGTTGTCCCGCTCGTTTGCTAGCCCACACAGGCTTTCACAACACCTAATCGAGACCACGAGGGCAGTCCGATGGACGTCTTTGCAATGCGGAGCCGATTGGTTCACGACTACGACGCATTCGTGCGTTCGTTCGTGGATATCTCGGACCAACGGGTTAAGACGGTCGTTGACGGTGCCTTGAACAGCGGAGTGCTGTGGCCCTCACCGCTCGTGCAACTCAACCCCGCCTTCGAACCTGGCGGGGCGATTGAGGACCTCGTCCGCGAAGGGGTGCTTCACAAGTCGTGTGCTGAGATCTTCCGTGCTCGGAAGACCGCTGAAAGCACCGGCGTTCCCATGCGGCTGCACAAGCACCAGGACGAGGCGGTCCGGGTAGCTCGGACGCTCGCCAACTACGTCCTCACGACGGGCACCGGATCGGGTAAGAGTCTTAGCTACATCATCCCGATTGTGGACCACGTGCTGCGTAACGGTCCAGGAAAGGGCATTCAGGCGATCGTCGTCTATCCGATGAACGCCCTCGCCAATAGCCAATTGGGCGAGTTGGCGAAGTTTCTCGAGACGGCACCGTTCAGTAAGGACAAGCCGCCAGTTAGGGTCCGTCGCTACACCGGCCAGGAGTCAGACGAGCAGCGCCGTGAAATCCGCGATAACCCGCCCGATGTGATTCTCACGAACTACGTCATGCTCGAGCTCATCCTGACTCGGGTGGCGGAGAAGTCGATCGTCAAAGCGGCAAAAGGCCTGCGATTCCTCGCCCTCGACGAGTTGCACACCTATCGTGGCCGGCAGGGGGCGGACGTGGCCATGCTCTGCCGTCGCCTTCGGGACCAACTGGAATCGCCGAACCTTCAATACGTTGGCACATCCGCCACGATCGCAGGGCCCGGCACGCTTGTTGAGCAGCGCCAAGAGATTGCCCGAGTGGCAACCGACCTTTTTGGTTCGGAGGTCAAGCCCGAGTCCGTGATTGGCGAAACGCTCCGCCGAGCGACACCGCACGGCACAGTCAGTGATACGAAATTCAAAGCAGCCCTCACGGCTCGTGTGAAGGCGAACTCTGCGCCACCGTCTTCGTACAACGAGTTTCTCGAGGATCCGCTATCAAGTTGGATCGAGTCCACCTTTGGCGTTGTGCAGGCGCCCGGTGAGGACCGCCTTGTTCGTGCCGTCCCCCAGACGATCGATGTGGCGGCGGAGAAACTGGCCGGTGATACGGGCACGAAGGTGGGGGACGCGGCAAAGCTCATCACAGCACAACTCATGTCGGGCTATGAAAAAGCGCGAAATGAGAACGGGCAGCCGGCTTTTGCGTTTCGGCTTCATCAGTTCCTCAGTCGTGGCGACACCGTCTACGCCACGCTTGAGCCGGAATCTTCCAGATTCATCACGATCGAGGCTCAGAAGACCAATCCGCACAACGAGCGATCGCTGCTTTTTCCGCTCGTGTTTTGCCGGGAGTGCGGCCAGGAGTACTACTCTGTCGTGCGATCTGAGGGGAATCCGGGTGGGCTGCCGTCGTTTGAGCCGCGAGACTTGGGCGATCTCGCTAAGACCGCTGAGGCGAAGCCGGGATATCTCTACTTTAGCTCGGATCCTCGTCGGGCGTGGCCACACGCGGACCACACAAGCGAATCCCTGTTGGAACGCCTCCCGGACGACTGGAAGGAAATCCGCAATGACGTCGAGGTGCTGCGGCCATCGCGTCTGAAACAGTTGCCTCAACTTGAGCATGTCGGGGTGGATGGCCACTCCGACCCGCATGGCCTGACGTGCCACTTCATCGGTAGCCCCTTCCATTTCTGCCTTTCATGCGGGGTGTCGTATGCGTCTCGGCGAGGCGCGGACCGTCCCGTGCTTGGCGAAGTGGGATTCGGCGGGCGCTCAAGTGCCACGACGCTGCTGGCAACGAGCCTGATCACATACCTCCGTAAGGAGAGCACGCTCGATGCAGGCGCTCGGAAACTCTTGAGTTTCACCGACAACCGGCAGGATGCGTCGCTCCAGGCTGGACACTTCAACGACTTCGTGCAGGTCGCCCTCGTGCGGGGAAGCCTGTATTCAGCGGTGGCCAAGTCGGGGGCTCAAGGCGTCGAATACCGCGATCTTCCGCAGAAAGTGTTCGAGGCCTTTGAGGACGGTCTTCCGAAGGGCGAGGCGTTCCGGCTTTACGCCCAGCAGCCAGACGCCCAATACAACGTAAAGAAGAGCACCGAGCGGGCGATGCGGGACGTGCTGACGTACCGCGTTTTCATGGACATGAAGCGAGGCTGGCGGCTCTCGATGCCCAACCTCGAGCAGTGCGGCCTGATGAACGTCGAGTATGAGTCGCTCGATGAAATCTGTAACAACGACGCCGACTGGCAGGGAACCCACCGCACGCTGGCAACAGCTTCCGGTGCCGTCCGCTTTAAGGTGGCCAAGACGCTCTTGAACTACATGCGCCGCGAGTTGGCCATCCAGGTCGACTGCCTGAGCGAGCAGTGGCAAGAAGCGATGAAGCGGGATAGCAGCAACCTGCTTGCCGATGGCTGGCGAATCGACTCGGACGAAGATCTCGACACGAGCCGCCTAGCCTACCCACGCCCCAAGAACGACGACCGCTCCAACGGCGTGTTCCTGAGTGCTCGGGGGACTATGGGTCGATACCTGCGGCGTCCGAATGTGCTCGGTGGAGCAATCTCGGTCGATGAGGCACAGGTCATCATTCGGGATCTCTGCCGTGTGCTGACGCGGACGAATCTCGTCCAGATGGGCGACGATCATGATCCCTCGTATCAACTCAATGCGAGCACGATGCGCTGGCTTCCTGGAGACGGCAAGCAGGCATTCCACTGTCCGCTGCGGGTGCCCCGTGCTCCTGAGGGTGGGCTGCGGCCGAACCCTTATTACGTCGACTTCTACAAGACTGCTGCGACGAATGTGGCGGGCCTGGAGGGGCGTGAGCACACCGCACAGGTGCCGTCGGCAGCCCGAGAGGAGCGGGAGAAGCGTTTCCGGGCTGGGGACCTGCCGCTGATGTTCTGCTCGCCCACGATGGAACTCGGTGTCGACATCGCCGACCTCAACGCAGTGAATCTACGGAATGTGCCGCCGACTCCGGCCAACTACGCGCAGCGTTCGGGTCGGGCAGGGCGAAGCGGTCAGCCTGCCATCGTGGTCACCTACTGCACTGCGGGCAGTTCCCACGATCAATATTTTTTCCGGCGGCAAGAGAAAATGGTCGCTGGGTCGGTGGCTCCGCCTCGCGTGGATGTCGCCAACGAGGAGCTGGTCCGGTCGCACGTGCATGCGATCTGGCTTGCCGAGTCCGGGCTCAATCTCCAAGACAGCTTGCGGTCGCTGCTGCAGTTGGAGAAACAGCCGCGCATGCCCGTCACCGACGAAGTACGAGCTCACCTTGATGACCCGCATGCCATCACGCGCACCCGCCATCGTGCTCATATTCTGCTCAAGAGCATCGCCGACAAGTTGGCGAGTGCCGGCTGGTACTCGGAGAAGTGGCTCGATGAAGTCCTGCTCCAGCTGCCCGACCGCTTCCAGAGGTCGTGCGACCGGTGGCGCGATCTCTATCGGGCTGCGATGGCCCAGCGGGAGCGGGAGCACAAGCGAGAGAATGACCACTCGATCGCCAAGCGAGGACGCGATGAAGCGGCCCGCTTCCGACGTGAGGCCGAACTACAGCGAGACCTTCTGCTCAACGAAGACCGCAAGGCAAGCCAGCAGTCCGACTTCTACTCGTACCGCTATTTTGCGAGCGAGGGTTTTCTGCCGGGCTACAACTTCCCCCGTCTGCCGCTGTCGGCGTTTATTCCAGGCCGTGCCGGCAGCAGGGACCAGGAGTATCTCAACCGACCACGTTTTCTGGCGATCAGCGAGTTCGGTCCGAAGTCGCTCGTTTACCACGAGGGGCAGCGATACCAGGTCGATCGAGTGCTTCTGCCGCCAAGCGAGTCTGATGCCCGGCTCGTATTGAGCGAAGCCAAGCAGTGCCATGCCTGCGGCTATCTGCATCCCATCGGCGGGGCATCGAATCCGGATCGCTGCGAGTATTGCGAAGCCGAACTCTCCACGCCGATTCAGCATCTCTTGAAGCTCACGAACGTGCGTACCCGCCGCCGGGAACGCATCTCATCAGACGAGGATGAGCGACAAAAGCAGGGCTTCGATGTCCGCACTGCCCTTCGGTTTCAGCGGTCGGGTATTTCGGGCACCTACAACACGAGCGACGTGACGCTGAATGGGACGCCGTTGGCAAAGCTGACGTTTGGCCGAAGTGCGGAACTCTGGCGGATTAATTTCGGGTGGTTCCGCCAGCAGGAGGCGAACCGTCTCGGCTTTTACATCAACGAGCAGACCGGCGAGTGGGTGGGCGAACCAGACCGTAATGAGGTGCGTGAAGACGGGCCGCAGGTCAGTCGCGTGATTCCATATGTAACGGATACCCGCAATGCCCTGTTGTTCGAGCCGCTGGGCGACATGCCTCTGGAGCGGTTCGCATCGTTACAGGCGGCCCTTAAGAACGCCATCCAGGTGGAGTTCCAGCTTGAGGATCAGGAGCTGGCTGCTGAGCCACTGCCGAGCCGCGACATTCGTCGCCAGATTCTTTTCTATGAGTCGAGCGAGGGCGGGGCGGGGGTGCTCCAGCGCCTACAGTCAGAACGGGATGCACTTCAACGCGTGGCCCGTCGGGCTCTTGAGATTTGCCACTTCGATCCGAATACGGGTGCCGACCTGAAGCACGCGCCCCGTTCGAAGGAGGAGTGCTCGACAGCCTGCTACGACTGCCTGATGACGTATGCGAATCAGCCCGACCATCTGCGACTGGATCGGCACTTGATTCACGATTACCTAATGAATCTGGTGAGAGCCGACGTCAAGCCATCGTCGAGCGATCTCCCGCGATCGACTCACCTGCAGTCGCTTATTGCTCGGTGCGAAAGCGATCTGGAGAAGGATTGGCTGCGATTCATAGAGGCCAGAAGCCTTACCTTGCCGTCGCATGGACAGACCGCCCCAGATGCGATCAATGGCTGCTTCACTCGCCCAGATTTTGTGTACATGGCCCACAGCACGATTGTGTATATCGATGGGTGTCACCACAGGTTTCCGACCCGCAAGGCCCGTGATCGAGACCAGACCAGTTGCGTCGAGGACTGCGGATGGTCGGTGATCCGTTTCGGCGCAGAGGATGACTGGGAAGCGATCCTCAGAGAGTATCCCAGCGTCTTTGGAGGTCTCTCATGAGTCGCTTCGCTGCAGGGACGCTGGTGCGGGCTCGGGGACGGGAGTGGGTTGTCCTGCCCGAGTCTCAGGAAGAAATGCTGATTCTCAGGCCGCTGGCTGGCCTCGACGATGAAGTCACGGGCGTGATTCCAGACCTCGAGCCGGTCGAGCCGGCGGTCTTTGAGATGCCCGACCCGTCTAGATCAGGCGACCACCGCTCCTGCGCTCTCCTGCGGGATGCTGTCCGGCTGGCTGTGCGAAGCAGTGCCGGCCCGTTCCGGTCTTTTGGCGGCATTGCTGTCGCCCCGCGTCCCTACCAGCTCGTGCCATTGCTCGTCGCCTTGAAGCAGCCACAGGCTCGGGTGCTCATTGCGGATGACGTCGGCGTGGGCAAGACGGTGGAGGCGTGCCTGATCGCAGCGGAACTCTTGGCTCGGGGTGAGGCCCGCCGGATGGTCGTGCTGTGTCCTCCTCACCTCGCGGAACAGTGGCAGAAGGAACTGGCCAACAAGTTCCACATTGACGCCAAGCTCGTGTTGGCCAGCACAGTCGCGAGGCTTGAGCGAGAGTGCCCCGCTGACCAGTCCATCTTCGAACTCTATGAGCACTCGGTCGTTTCGATCGACTTCATCAAGAGCAAACGGTACCGAGCAGAGTTCCTCCGCACCTGCCCGGAACTTGTGATCGTAGACGAGGCGCACACCTGCACCCGTGATCCGGATGCTCGGGGCTCCCGGCATCAGCGATACGAGTTGCTTGCCGGGATCGCCAAAGATTCTGAGCGACACCTGATCCTCGTCACGGCCACGCCCCACAGCGGCAATGAAGGTGCGTTTCGGTCGCTGGTGGGCCTGCTGGATGAGTCGCTGGCGAACCTGCCGGAGGATCTCTCCGGCCCCCAGCACGAGCCGGATCGACGACGGCTGGCCCAGTACTACGTTCAGCGCCGCCGGAGAGACATCGAGGCCTATCTCGACGCCAACACTCCCTTTCCGACGCGGGAAGTCCAGAAAGACCACACATACACGCTGACCGCCGGATACAAGGAGTTGTTCGAGGACTGCCTCGACTTTGCTCGCGAGCTCGTTTCGGTGGCGGGAGAAGACAAGCGACGTCAGCGGGTTCGGTGGTGGAGCGCCATTGCCCTTCTCAGGAGCCTTTCGTCGAGCCCTGCTGCCGCAGCTGCCACGCTCTCGAACAGAGCGAGGGGCCTTGCCTCGACTACTGAAGAGGAGGTCGACGAGCTCGGTCGGGCGGCTGCAGTCGATGGCGAGGCCGACGATGCGGATGAGCCGGATGATGCTACGGCGGGGGCGGAGGTTGACGATTCCCCGACCCCTTCGGATCGGAAGCGGCTGCAGACTCTGGCGGCACGAGCGAGCGCCCTGCAGGGCGACGGTGATGCCAAGCTCAAGACCCTCGTGAAGTTGCTCAAGGACATGCTGAAGCGGGGCCGCAACCCCATCGTCTTCTGCCGCTACATCCCGACTGCCGAATACGTAGCTGCTGAACTGCGGGCTGCACTCACCGGGAAGAACAAGCCGGAGATCGACTGTGTCACCGGCACATTGCCGCCGGCGGAACGTGAGGAGCGGGTTGAGAAACTTGCCCAGCACGAAAGGCGGCTCCTTGTCGCCACTGACTGCCTGAGCGAGGGCATCAACCTGCAGGAATCGTTCGACTCGGTCATCCACTACGACCTAGCGTGGAATCCCACGCGGCATGAACAGCGGGAAGGCAGGGTCGATCGCTATGGGCAGAAGCAGCCGACCGTCGAGATCGCCTTCATCTACGGGCAGGACAACGGCATCGATGGCATCGTGCTAGACATCCTCATTAACAAGCATCGCAGCATTCAGAAGACGCTCGGAGTCTCCGTGCCCGTGCCTGTGAACACGGAAAAGGTGATTGAAGCGATCTTCGAGGGCCTGCTCCTGCGTGGGGAACGCAACAGCCAACAGTTCCTGCCCGGTGTCAAGGAATACCTCACACCCACCACGACGAGCCTGCACGACGAATGGGACCGGGAAGCTGATCGCTCGAAGCGTACTCGCACCATGTTCGCCCAAGAGACGATCAAAACCGACGTCGCCACAAGTTGGTTGGCCGCTTGCATGGCCGTTGGTGAGGCGGTGGACGTCAGCCGATTCGTGACGCTTGCCGTCGAGGCGCTCGGCGGCGTCGCCAAGCAGGCCAAGAAAGCACACGACCGGATCGCCCTGTCCATCGACCTCAAAAGTGCCGATCCAGCGTTCCGGGCTGCCATGCCCGAAGGTCTGCACGACCAATTCGAAGCCATCTTTGAACTGCCCCTAATCGACAAGACGGTCCTACTCGGCCGCACGCACCCCTTCGTGGAGGCGCTGGCGAGCCATCTGGTCGGCGCGGCGATTGACGATCCCGAAGCGGCCAAAGCTGCCCGCAGCGGGGCAATCCGGACGAAGGCCGTCACCAAGCGGACGACGCTCCTGCTCGTTCGCCTAAGACATCACATCCTGCGGACCGTCGGCACCGAGACCCGTGAACTCCTGGCTGAGGAGTGCCAGATCGTGGGCTTCGATGGCGATCCAAGTACCCCCGCCTGGCTGCCGGCCGAGCAAGCCGAAGCCCTGCTCGCCGCCACGCCCGACGCCAACATCGCCCCCGACCAGGCGCGGTCGTTCGTAGGCAAGGTCGTGGAGGCACAGGCCGCCCTCCAGCCGGGCCTCGAGCAGATCGCCACCGAGCGGGCCAAGTCGCTCTTGGCGATCCATCGGCAACTTCGTGACGAGACGCGGGTGAAGGGCCTGCGGTACGACGTGCGTCCGCAGTTGCCGGTGGACGTGATCGGAGTCTACGTGCTCCTGCCGGCGGGAGCCTGACGAATATGGCCAAGAAGCGTCGCGAGTTCGCCTTCCAGCACGTCCGCACGACCGGGCCCATGCTCCCGGCCGACGTGCTGCAGCGGGTCGCCAACGAAGACTCAAAGCTGCCCGGCCTCAAGGCAACCGACTACGGCCTCGCCGAGAGCGAAAGGCTCGGGGAGGCGATCACACGCAGTTGGACTCGGCTGCTCGACATCCACAAGAACTTCGTCGCCGAAATGGCGGCGACTGACCCGACCGACACGGCAGCCGCCCCCACCTTCAAGGCGTGGCTCAAGTACCTCTTTCAGGAACTCGGCTACGGGTCGCTCACGGCCACAACGCAGTCCCGTATGGTGGACGAGACGGCCTACCCGATCTCCCACCAGTGGAAGCACGTTCCAATTCATCTGGTCGGCGCTAACGTTCTGCTCGACCGCCGTACCAGCGGCGTGACCGGTGCCAGCAAGTCCGCCCCGCACTCGCTCACGCAGGAGTTCATCAACCGCTCCGACGAGGCTCTCTGGTCCATCGTCTCGAACGGTCGGCAGCTCCGGCTGCTCCGCGACAACGTGAGCATGACCCGGCAGGCGTTTGCCGAGTTCGACCTCGACGGCATGTTCAAGGGCCAGAGTTTCGCTGACTTCCGGCTGCTCTGGCTCGTGCTTCACGCCAGCCGGTTCGACGTTCCGGCCGACGGCCAGCCGCACCAGTGCATCATTGAACAGTGGCACGTCGAGGGCACGACGGTCGGCACCCGTGTGCTCGGCGAACTCAGCAAGGGTGTCCGCGAGGCCATTGAGGCGCTCGGGCGAGGATTCCTGGCCCGCCCCGCCAACGCCAAGCTTCAGCAGGCACTCGCCTCCGGCGAACTCGGCAAGCAGGAGTACTACCGGCAACTCCTGCGGCTCGTGTATCGATTCGTGTTTCTGTTTGTCGCAGAGAGCCGCGACCTGCTCCTCGACCCGAAGGCATCGAAAGCCGCAAAGGACGCCTACCGCCGCCATTACTCCGCCGCCCGACTCCAGGAACTGGCCGGCAAGCTGCGAGGCAACCGGCATCCGGACCTCTACGAGTCGCTGAAGCTCGTCATGGCAGGGCTTGGTGGCCCGAAGGGATGCCCGCAAATTGGCATCATGCCGCTGGGTGGCTACCTCTGGTCGCCGGCCGCCATCGGCCTGCTCGGCGAGTCCTCGCTCTCCAACCACGCTCTGCTCGCCGCCGTCCGAGCCCTGTCCTACATCGTCGATAAGGACGGCCGCCGAACGGTGGACTACCGCAATCTTGGCAGCGAGGAGCTTGGCGGCGTCTACGAGCAGCTCCTCGAACTCCATCCCGAGATCAACCCGACAGCCCCATACGCCGGCAAGCGGTTCGTCCTCGAGGTTTCAGCCGGTAACGAACGCAAGACCTCCGGCTCCCACTACACGCCCGACTCCCTCGTGCAGGTCTGCCTCGATACCGCCCTCGAACCGCTCCTGGCCGAACGGCTGGCAGGCAAGAAGGGCCCGGATGCGGAGAAGGCGATCCTTGCCCTCAAGGTCGTCGACACCGCCGTCGGCAGCGGTCACTTTCTGATTGGCGCCGCCCACCGGATGGCCAAGCGGCTGGCAGCCGTCCGCACGGGCGACGCGGAGCCGAGCCCGGAGGCGTACCGTACCGCTCTCCGCGACGTGATTCGCTCCTGCCTCTATGGCGTTGACTTGAACCCAATGGCGGCGGAACTCTGCCGCGTGGCTCTCTGGCTTGAGTCGATGGAGCCCGGCAAGCCGCTGTCGTTCCTCGACCACCACGTGAAGGTGGGCAACAGCCTGCTCGGGACCACGCCTGCCCTCATGGCCAAGGGCATCCCTGACGATGCCTTCGAGGCAATTGAGGGCGACGATAAGAAGCTCTGCACGCAGTTCCGGAAGGCGAACAAGCGAGAGCGCGAAGACGCTCAGAACAAGCAAAAGGGTCTGTTCGCCCAGCCCATCAAGCTCGGGAATCTCGCGACCGTCTACGCGAACCTGGCGGCACTCCCCGACGACTCGCTGGAGCAGGTCGAGGAGAAGCGGAAGCAGTACGAGTCGCTCGTCTCATCATCCGACTATCGGTCGGGACGCCTGCTTGCGGATGCGTGGTGTGCGGCGTTCGTATGGAAAAAGACGGCGGAGTTCGACTACCCCGTTACCGAAGAGGTCTACCGGGCAATAGAAGACAACCCGCACAGCCAGCAGGCGTGGATGGTCGATGAGATCCGCCGGCTCGCGAAGCAGTACGGCTTCTTCCATTGGCATCTGGAGTTTCCGGACGTGTTCCGCGTGCCGGCGGGGAACGAGAAGCCCGAGATCACGCAGATGGGCTGGAGCGGCGGCTTTGATTGCGTGCTGGGGAATCCCCCATGGGAGCAACTAGAGCAACGTAGCGGCTCCGGTGAAAGCCAATATTCAATAGCAGCGACTCAGCATTTCATCGAGGCCTCTGCGCGCTATCCCTACTCCCATGCTGGCAGAAAAAACCTTTACGGGTTGTTCTACGAGACAGCTCTCGCAGTGGCGCGGGTGAAAAGCTTCTTGAGCTTGATACTGCCATCGGGAGTTCTTCAGGATCAGCCTGCAGCGAACCTTACCCGCGATTTGATGAAGGAGAAGAGGCTAGCTTTTGGGTATGACTTTCAAAATCGCAAAGCCGGCACTGACGGCACTGGTTGGTTTCCTGCCGTATTCCATAAGCAGCGATTTACCATTCTCGCAGTATGGCCGTCTGCGACAGCAGCCCGCTTCGTCTTCGACACAGTAGCCTTGTCGGATATTCACGAGCAATCTCGCATCATCCCCCTGACACATGACGACGTCATCGCCCTATGCGTAGATGACTTCAAGGTGCCGATGTTCCGCAATGCTAAAGACTCAGTGATAGTGAAGGCTGCGTATCAGCACGGGGCGATGCTGAGTGATCTGCTGGAGACACCGTCATCTGACGTCACGGCAACGTTGCTCTTTAATGCAGATGAAGACATTAGAGAGCAGCGGCTCACAAAAGTTGAGGCACAAGCTGCGATCGACGCAGTGCGTGTATACGAGGGAAGTCATATCCAGCATTTCGATCATCGGTTTGCAACGTCAGGCGAACACGGCCTCAGGAGCCTGTCGCTGGGCGAGAAGAAAGACCCTGCATTTATTGCACAGACCGATATCTACCTGCCCCGCATGCTTGTCGCGAAAAGAATCGCAAGCATCTCGCCCGAATCGCCCGAATGGTTTCTGGCTATTCGCAGGCAGGCGAGCGTTACTAACACTACGACATTGATAGCAGCTGTCATTCCGGCCTGCGGTGCGGAGGGAAGCCTTAGCGTGATGTGCTTTCACAGCAAGGCTCTAGCCACCGCCACGATCATAAGTACAGCGACAAACTCATTCATTCTGAATTACATCACACGGCTCCGGCAGGCGGGGCCCAACGTGAATAAGGGTCTCTACTCTCTTTTGCCCATCATTGATCAGAATCGAGTCTGTGCATTCTTGGGCGATTGCGGGCTCTCTCTTGGTCAGTGGCTTCTGCCCCGTTTTGTCGAATTGAGCTACACGGCCTGGGATCTTGAGTTGTTTGGGCGAGCGTGCGGCTATCCCGGCCCGCCGTACGTATGGGATGAAAATCGTCGTTTCCAGCTGCGAGCGGAGTTGGATGCGGCGTACTTCCATCTCTATATGGGGACCCCAGCGGAGTGGTTGAGTAATGCAATGCCTAGCGAGGGAGCAGGTATAGCCTCTGCTCGCGACACAGTGTCCTACGTGATGGATACATTCCCTCACGTGATGCAGAAGGATGTCGAGGCGCACGGCACCTACCGCACAAAGGACACAATCCTGTCGATCTACGACGAGATGGCCGAAGCGATCCGCACGGGCAAGCCCTACCAGACCCGTCTCGACCCGCCCCCCGCCGACCCGTCCTGCCGCCACCCCGAATCCACCCGCCCCAGTTGGGCCAAGCCGATCCACCCGGACGCGGCCCCAGCACCGTGAGACAGTCCAACTAGAGGCTGCACTATGAAGAAGGTCGACATCTCGGTCGGGCAGCTCGTTGACGAGGTAAAGAGCGGAGAGATCCAGCTGCCCGTCATGCAGCGCCGGTACGTCTGGCGCGCTAAGCAGGTACGGGATCTCCTGGATTCCCTCTATCGGGGCTACCCCAGCGGGAGCATCCTGGTCTGGGAGACTCCCGGCAGTCAGCCTACGAAGGGTTTTGCCGTAGAGAATGCCGTGTCGCCCTTCGCTGCCCAGAAGCTCCTGCTCGATGGCCAGCAGAGGCTGACGTCGCTCGTGGCTGTGCTTGAAGGGCGGGCTGTCCAGGTGCGGGGCCGCAAGACGCCGATCGACATTCTCTTCAACCTCGAGCACCCGGAAGGGCTTGTTTCCGGCGCTGGGCTGCCGGGCGACGAGGAGGATGATGATTCGGAGGAGGAGCCTGACGAGGACGAAGAGGATGACGACGTCCTCGAGGAGTGGCTCAAGACGGCCGTCTTCGTGGTTGCTGCGAAGTCCATCGCCGCTAAGCCCAACTGGGTTTCGGTGAGCGAGGTCTTTAAGGCAGCCGACAACACCGCCTTCTTGGAGCGGGCAGGCATCACGGAGTTCAAGGATCCCCGAATCGCTAGATACAACGCCCGACTTCAGCGCCTGCGTAACATCCGGGAATACCCCTACGTGATGCATGTACTCGACAAGGGCATGAGCTACGAGGAGGTCACCGAGATCTTCGTCCGGGTGAACTCGCAGGGAACCAAGCTGCGTGGCTCCGATCTGGCGATGGCCCAGATCACGGTCCGGTGGCCGGAGTCGCTGAAGATCCTGGAGGCCTACCAGAAGAAGCTCGCGGAGCGGCAGTTCCGGCTCGATCTGGGCACCTTTGTTCGGGCGGTTGTCATGCTCGCGACCGACCAGTGTCGGTTTCGGACGGTGGCCAAGATCCCGCTGGAGAAGCTCCACGAAGGCTGGGAGAAGGCCCAACGGGGGCTCGACTACGCCACCCACTTTCTCAAGGAGAACTGCGACATCGAGGACTCTGTCCTCCTGTCGTCACCGTTCTACGTGCTGGCCATCGCGTACCTGGCGGTGATTCGAAACGAGGAGTTCTCCGAGCAGGAGGAGCGGCAGCTCGCCCACTGGGTGCGGGTCGCCAGCGCGAAGGGGCGGTACTCGCGAGGCAGCAGCGAGACCCTCCTCGACGAAGATCTGGCAACGATTCGCGGCCGGGACCCTGTTCGCGGGCTGCTCGAGACGCTGCGGCAGCAGTTTGGGCGGCTCGACTTCGAGGTCGGCGACATCACCGGAAAGAACGCGCGGAGCCCGATCTTCTCCCTTCTCTTCGTCGCTCTGCGGAATGCGGAGGCGAAGGACTGGAAGACCGGCCTCAAGATCTCGCTCGGCGACACAGGCCGCCGGCACAAGATCCAGTTCCACCACATCTTCCCGAAGGCCCGGATCAAGCACCACTACGACCGCCGGGAAGTGAACGAGATCGCCAACCTTGCCTTCATCGGCGGTGGCTCGAACCAAAAGATCAGTGCAAAGCATCCGCACGAGTACCTGGCTGCTGTCGTGGCCGAGCGAGGCAAGAACGCTCTGGAGGCCCAGTGCGTGCCGACCGACTCCGCCCTCCACGACATCGATCGCTATCGGGACTTTCTAGTCGAACGGCGGCAGAGGCTCGTTGACCGTCTCAATCACTTTGTTGGCGTGGTTCCAGGTTGAGGACGTGCGATTGCAGAGGAAGTGCTCGACACGAACAGGGCAATCTTGAACAGCAGGAATAACGGCTGATTGCCCCACATAAAAACGCTAGTGAGGACGTTGTATGCCCGGTGGAGAAATCATTGCGACTGCGGAGTGGACTGTCTCTCGCGTCTATGGAGACGAGGCGTTTCCGTTAGTTGCCACTGTCGTGCTGCGACGTGACGTGGCTAATGACGATGGTGACTGGAGCGACCGGCTCAGCCTTATCCGTCTTCGCCTACCTGGCGGCGTCGAGGGTCACCTGAATGAACTGCTGCTGCGGCCGGCCCAGATGGTATCGCTCCTCAATGTCCTCGCTTCTTCTGAGGGCAAGAAGATGTTGGAGTGGATCCTTTCGCTATGCGGTACGAGTCCATTGGAAGGAACGTGGAGTACCCCTCGCGAGCTC
>Ga0164292_10001937_pt1 | contig 16905 bp, 10 predicted proteins | sample GEODES117metaG_FD_111486 | JGI IMG/M metagenome (GOLD analysis project Ga0164292, IMG submission 111486) | Eutrophic lake water microbial communities from Lake Mendota, Wisconsin, USA - GEODES117 metaG | ecosystem: Environmental > Aquatic > Freshwater > Lake | place: USA: Lake Mendota...
AGTGGCCGTACTCCCTGGGCTACGGGGCACCAAAAGGGTTCGTGCATTGCGGGATGCGCCCCGGCAAACCCCGGGTAAGGTGGGATTACTGACACCAGACCCATGAAAAAAGGCGGCAAAGGCTCCAAGGGCGGTGGCGGCAAGAAGGGCTACTGATGGCTGACCCCAAGGCCGGCCTGTACATCAACATCAAGCGCAAACGGGACCGGATCAAAGCCGGATCTGGCGAAACCATGCGCAAACCAGGGGCCAAAGGGGCCCCCACGGCTGCTGCGTTCAAACAAGCCGCCAAGACTGCCAAAAAGAAGTAGGAGAACCGGGCTTCCTACCGCTTCACCAATGGTGTGATGACACCAGCCAGGATTTCAATGGCTCGGTACAGCTTGACCGCCATCCGGCTGTATTTGCCCAGGGCTTCGTTGTCCTTTGGGGTGGGTGTCAGGTTCACGATGGCCACTGCAGCGCCGTGGACAGCCACTGCAACGGCTACGTACTCAGCAAGCCTGGTGGTCATTGAGCTGAAGGGTCACTGGTTGCAGTTTGCCAGCCCTTGGTCAGGTTGTCTGCCGCCTCCTTGGCCAACCACTTGGTGATCGTGGCCTCGCAGTGCCAAGCAGCGTTCAGGATCTCTGCTGTGGCCAGGAGTCCGGACCAGTCTTCCGCCTCGTACAACTCCAACAACGTCCGCTGGACCCGTTCTTCCCGGAGCTCCAGTTCCAAGCTGCGTTCAAATTGGTTCACTGGTGCGGCACGTGCATCCGGGCCTCCAGTGTCGCAACCCGTTGCTCCACGGAGTTCAGGCGTCCAAAGGTCTCCTTGCGGTCCGCCTTGATGTCGACGTGCAGCTCTTCCAGCCTGGTTGCTACGTTCTCCACGGCCACGGTCAGACGCGTCACGACCTCTCTGTTGTTCGTGTTGCCACGGATGGCACCTGTCGTGCCCATCAAGATCGCGGTCAACGTCGACCCGACCAGAGCTGCAATGATCTCAACCATGGTCGGCGCTGTCGTCGATTTACCTTAGCGGCCCTGTCCACGGCTCTTCTTGCGCCCACGACGACGCGGGCGTGAGTTTTGGCCCTGGCCGATGCTGGTCGTTTTGGGTGGACCTGGTCGATGGTCGATGCGGCCGGTGCCGACTTTGGCTTTGACTGCCATCAGTCGAGCCCCAGCAAGGTGCGCAGTTCGGCCACGGTCAGGCCGGCGGCCGCAAGCCTTTGCTCAGGGGTCGGTGGCGCTGGAGCAGGCGCTGGCTCCGGCGCAGGCAGGGGCTCATTGCCGGACTCCAGCCACTCCAGGTACTCCCGGTAATCGCGGTTGGCGGGGTCAGGTGGGATGAACGTGTTGTCCGCAATGCGGAGAATCGACGAGGCTTGTGTGAGTTGGTAGGTCATGGTTTACAGCTCCGCAGAAAGGGTGGCGGCAAGGCCTACGGATGTCGTGGTGCCGTTAAGGCTTCCGTTGCCAACCAAGCCGTCAACCCTCAACGTTACGTTTCCGTAAAAGGCCGATTGCATGGAAAAAGTAGCCCCAGTTGACTGGGTTGTCCAAGCTGTCCCGTTGAAAAATTGGAACCCATACTGGTCAACGGCAATCGAAGGTGTTGCCCTGAACGTATTCAGTCCTTCGGGCGTAATAAAACATTGGTTAGGCCCTGAATACGCACCGCCGTTGAGAGTAACAGTCTTAAAGTATCTGCGACAAAGCTCCAGTTCCAAGCCAATGGGCCTGCGTTCAAACGGGGTGGCGGCAGAGCCTGGTTCGATCTGGACTTGTGCTATGTCAAATGTGCCGGACTGATGGCCCAAGGTGTTGGTGCGGGCATCAAATGAAGAACCGCCGTCAAACCAGATTCCCACGTTTAGAAAGTGGTCGTTATTGGTGCCAAGTGTCTTGCCGCTGATTGAAGGCAGGGTTGCCGTGACTGTGACTTTTTGCCAGCTGGTACCAATGGAGACCTTGCTGACCCCGATAGCTTCAACTGTTGCGCTTGGGGAGCCACCAGAACCAAAAACTTGTGTTAGTTCTGTGGAAATGTTCTTAATGGCATCTGCCTTGGCCCAGAAGCTGAGAGTTACCTGCTGCCCCGCAAAGCTCCGAACATCTTCAATGCGTTGAAGCAAAATTGAATAATTGGCGGACCCGGTCACGGAGCTAACGACCGTTCGACAAAAGTACGTTGGCTCATTTGGTACTGCTGTTTGCCCGAGCGTGAACGCCTGTCGCGTTGCTGTGTGAGTTGTACCTAGGCGAGCATGAACCCATCGATCAGCGCCGTACTCGTTGCCCGTAAAGCTCGTCCCCCGTTGCCAGACGTCAAAGTTGCCGTTGATGATGCGGTTGCGCAGGCCTGCCAGGGGACCGTCGTTGATGCTGCTCACCGTTGGCGCGAAGCCTGACGCGAGCTTGGCGACCGTGACGGCGCCATTGGCAATCTTGGTTTCAGTGACGGCACCACTGGCGATCTTGGCCTCAATGACCGCCCCGGAGCCAATCTTTGCCTCGGTGACGGCCCCACTGGCGATCTTCGCCTCCGTCACGGCCCCGGTGTCGATCGTCCAAATCGTGCCCCCGACCGACGTCGTGATGTCGCCCTTGTCCCCATTGGGAATCACGTTGGCCAGCCCTTCTTCCTGGCTGTCGCTGAGCTCCTGCTGGGTGTAGATGGACTGCTTGGCGTTCGTGTCGAGATCAGCTGCGACCAGGGTTGCCCCATCGGCAAAGTCGACCAGCGGTGCCGTCAGCGGGGTCTGCCGGTACACCCGCACCACCGCCCCGTTGGCTGGGGCCACATCCATCTGAATGGTGCTGCTGTTGACCCACGTAAAAGTGACGGGAGAACCAGCCACCGACGCGAGCACGTGTTCCCGACGGATGTAGCCAAAGGCCACGGGGAACTGGGTAGTGGTCCCGTCGCCCGTGTAGTTGTAGTACGAGTAAGCCATCGGCGGTTATCGGGGGGTTGGGGACCAGGGCGACTGCATGCCGAAGTTGGCTTCAAACGTGGCCTGGGTTTGGGCGGCTTTGTTTTCTGCAATCATCCTCGCAAGCTCTGGCTCTGATGCCAAGAACTCAGCCTTGATGTACGGCTTGTAGTAGTTGATCTCCTTGTTGATGCGAATGGCCCGGGCACTCTGGGTGGCTTTACTGGGCTCCGGGGGCGGGAGCTGCCAGTAGCTGGAACCCGGGGCCACCATGGCGGTCAAGCCCTGGTGCAGCGTCGATCCACGGCCAGGCGGAACGAACTGGCTGGTGATCATGGCCAGCTTGTTCAACTGGGTCTGGTTCATCCGGAAGTTCGGTATCCCCAGTTCGTTGGGACTCCAGACCTGGAACGCGGTGCCGCGGCCAGACAGTCGACCGAGCTCGATGTCGACAGGGTCCTCGCTGCCCTGACGGGTGGGACTGAACGACATTGGGCTCATGCTGTTGGCCAGGCCCCGGAGCCAAGGCTGGTCCTGCGGCAAGTAGTTGACGCCCCAGGTCTGGTCGATCGGCACGGGCTCACCGGTCAGCGGGTGCAACACCGGCGGCAACTGGTCCGACAGGCCCGGGATCCGACTCGCAAACCGCTGGGCCAGCTCATGGGCAAAGGCAAACGGCTGCGGCAACTCGGATTTCTCGATGGCCCGTTGATACGAGTCCGCGCCTTTGCGGGTGTTGTTGAAAATGGCGGGCATGAACCCAGCCAGGCGTCGTTGCACGTAGCCGGAGAACGGGTCGATCTGGCCCTCGGTCGGCACAAAGTCCTTGGTCTGCAGCTCCGAGACCAGATTGAAGATCTCGCCGATGGACTTGTACATGTCCTTGGTGAACTGCGCAAAGCCCACCTGACGGGCTTGTTCGGCCACGGCCAAAACAAAGTTCGATGCCAGCACCTCCCGGTCCTCCTTGGGCAAGCTGTTGGTCATGTCCATGTGCAGGCCAATCAGCGAAAAGACATTGGACACGGTGTCCAGTGCCTGCAGGTCCCACCACCGTGACACCTGACCCGTTGCCGGGTTCTTGAACCGAATCGAGTACGGCTGACGATTGAGGCGCTGCATCTTGGACTTGGTCTGGGCGTCGTATGACCCAGGTCCGCTGAACTCAACGAAGCCGCTGGTGGCCAACGTGACCCCACCGATGAGTGTCATCGACGCGGTGGCGATCTCACCAATGGCCCGGGCCCTGGTGTTGCGGTCTTCGCTGTAGACATCCCGGTAGAAGGTGTCCACAAACGGAGCCCCGAAACCGGTGGCCCGCATGGCCGCCTTGGTGATGTTGGCGGGGCTGGTCGGGAACGGGTTCAAAATGCCCAGCAGTGGTGTCCCGCTGATGGCGTCCTTGAACGCCTTGGGGGCCCAGCCCACGGCCTGGCCAACGCCCATGCCGCGCTGTGCCCACAGCGGCGGCTCCTCCTGCATCCACGCAATGGCCCGCTTGTTGATCTCGGCGGTGTCGGTCAGCCCTTCTTCCTTGGCCTTGGCAATGCCGTACTCGTAGCTCCGCTCCTGGAACTTGATGTCCAGGGGATCGGTGAAGTTGATCCAGTCCATCGCGGCCTTGGCGTGGACCCCGGTGAACGCGCCGTTCTCAATCGTCCGGTCGTTCAGGATCACGTTGGTCCACTGGTTCTCGATGCGGTCGTCGGTGATCTTGCTGGCCTCGGCCCAAGCCGCGTCACCAGTCAGGCCACGGGCCTCAGCTTTCTCCAGCTCCAAGCCCATGATCCGGCTCCACTCGGCACTGGGTCCGATGAGCGACGAGAAGAACGTGTCCAGCGAACCGGAGACGCGGCCAGAGACGCTCAGCGCCTGCCAAGCGGTCTTGGCGAACAGGGCCGGGATGTTGGTGGTCTCGGGGTCAATCCACCACGGGTTGTCCAGGGTGTTGGCCGGGTCCCGGGTCTCGCCAAACAACGACGTCTGGTCCTCTTGCTTCAGGTTCCGTTGCGCAATGTCCATCGACGAGGCGCCCAGGTTGCCAAAGCTCTCACCAGTCCGGAACGATTCCCCGACCAACCGGAAAGCGTTGGACCAGTTGGCCACGTACTGGCCGTACATGGCCATGTCCAGGCCGGCCTGCCGCATGGCCCGGTACGCGGCTTTGTTGTCACCCTTGAGGGTGGCGACGCCAGCTGTTGCGGTCTCAGCGATGGCCTGGTTGATGGGCATCGTGATGGCCCGGTACGTCGAGCCAACGATCATCTTGGTCCAGGTCTTTGGCGACCAAAGCAACGCAGCCCGGTACGCCTGCAGGAACATCTCCTGGTTCAGCCGGCCGACGTCGACCTTGCTCACGATGCTGTTGAGCTTGGCCCGCATGCCCGGGTTGTTGCGGCTGGAGATCACGACCTGGGTCGCTACTTCCGTCATCTCGACGGCCTCGGGGCTCATGACCCCTTGCTCGATGTCGGCCCGGATGGCTGGGTCGATCTTGCCCAGGACCGTGTTCATGGGGTTGACGAGCTCGGCGTCGATGTCGGTGCCCATGGATTCGGCCGTCACTGGGACCTCGGGCTCCACCGCTGCCTTGGATCCGACGACACGGTTGGCGACGTTGGGGTCAAAGATGACGGTCTCGGGGGCGGCAAAGCCGCCGGCCAGCTCAAAGTCCGGGCTGAACCGGATGCCGGAGTAGCCCTGGCCCAGGGCCCAATCCCGCACTGCAGTCTTCTGGGCATTGGTCAGGAACAGGTGGTCTTCAAACTTCTCCAGGGAGCCAAGGTTCAGCTCCTGCACCAGGTCGGCAATGCGCTTGTCCATGGCCACCAGGTCCAGGATCCGCACGTCACTGGGCAGGTCGCCCGCTGCTGCAACCTCGCCATAGGCGCCTGCGTACATCGACGTCTCGGCGAAGTACACACCCCGGCCCAACAAGTTGCTGCCTTGGTTGCCGGCCTGGAAGCCGTCTTTGATGATGGCCTCGGCCGCCTCTTGGCTGGTGCCGTGGTACAGCATTGTCCCAGCTGGCACCTGCCGGTGCGTCGGGTCAAAGTCGTACCGGACCTGCATCACGCTCAACCGTTGGCCGTCTTTCCGGCTGGCGGTCATCAGGGCGGTGTCGAGGCGGTGCTGGTCCTCAAGGCCGGCCCAGAGCCGTTGCATCGACGCGGCACGGTCGGCCTCGTCCACAGCGGACTGCCACTCGATCGCGGTCATGCCGTTCTGGGCGGCGACGTGGTCCCGGTGGATCAGGTTGGCAGCCAGGGCAACCAGGTCTTGCTGGGACCTGGGGTCACCGCGGCGTGCAGCTTCGAGCCTGGTCGTTGTTGATTCAACGGCCCACCTGTCGGCGTCCAGCTGATCCATGGCGGCCTTGATGACCGCTGGCTGGCTGTAGCTGGCGTCGCCCGTCTGCTGGGCCCTGCTGGTCAACATCTCGCCCAGGGCCTTGTTGCTGGCGATCAGCGCATCCGGGGGCTCCGGCACGTACTGGGTGTTGCCGGACCTGCTGGTCAGACGACGCACGTCGCTGGCCCCCATTTGGGCAATCTCCTCGGGGGTCAGGTCCCCGGACTCCAGAGCCTGCAGGTTCTGGTCGATGCGGCGTGCGAACTCAGCGGGATCCGGGGGATCAGCAGCGAACTCGATGCCGGTGTCAGCGGCACCAGCAGCACCCCGGTCCTTCATTTGGCCCAGGGCCGCCTTCTCGAACACGTCGTCCCAGGTCTTGTACTTGCCGCCGCTGAGCAAGAAGTTGATGGTCTGGTCGATCAGGCTCTTGATCTTGGTGAATACACCGCCGGCTTTCTCCGGCAGCTGGAGCCCCCGGGCAAATCCAGCAAACGCTTCAGCAGTGGTTTCCTTCAGGTTGATGGTGCCGTCACGGAACTTGGCAGCGTTTCTGGCGTTGCCAAGGCTTTCGGCGTTCTGGGCTGCCAGTTCCCGGATCGCCTTCTCGCTGCGGGCCAAGATCCCCTGCTCCGCGTCGGTCAAGAACCACCGCTGAAGCCGGTGGAACGACTCGTGGTACGTGGTGCTCAGCATCTGGGTGAACGACTTCGTCACCCCGTACGCCGACATGGCCACACGAATCTGGTCGTCGGCCATGCTCCCGCCAAACAACGTGCCCGGTCCATACGTGCCAGCAAGCTCCACGCTTTGGCCGACCAGGCTCATGTCGCCGTACGCCTTGGCCTGAGCCGGTCCGTAGACCTCCTCAATCCGCTCCTGGATCCTGAAGTCCGTGATGCCGCTGATGTTGAACGCGATCCGGGCCAACTCATTGGCTTCCCGCTCGGTGATGCGGGAGGCCCCGGTGTACCCCTCGCCAACCGTGCCACCGACGCCGGTCTCGACGCTGCGCCACCCTCTCAAGTTGGGCAACTCTGCCGAGAACTCGTAAAACTGCTTGTACGCCTGGGCCACGGCCTCTGTGTCAGGGGTGGTCCGGCCCATGGACTTGTCGTTGCGGGCCGCGTCTACGTCCAGGCCAGGAATTGCATCGGGGTTGAGGATCGCCCCCTTATTCCGCACTAGGTCCAACGCCTGGTCGATGCTCATGGGCTCAGCGCCGGGGTTTGTCGACCAACCGACCAAACTTTCGGCAGCCGCCGTGACTCGACTTTCGCCAGTCTTGGCCGTGATCTTGCGGCCGGCAGCAGGTGGAATTTCGATGGCGGCGACGGGTGGCTCAATGGCAGCAGCAGCCACGTCGCCCATGGGCTGGACAGCCACGCCCCGACGACCGAGCCAGGTGCCCAGCTCACCAGCCAGCTCGGTGTCGCCAGCCTCCTCGGCCAGCGCCTGGCGTTCCAGGGCGGTGCTGATCGTCTCGTTGTCAACGGCAGGCGCCACGTCGACCGGCTTGGCCTGGATGGGCACCGGGTTGCCCGCGTTCTCAGGGGCCTTGACCTCAGGCAACGCCCGCAGATCAATCTCTCTCTTGCCACTGGGCAGGCCGAAGTCCCCGGTGAACACGATGCCGTCGTAGCCCTCCTGCTTGGCCACCCGTGCGACCTGGGCCACGGTGGCGGTCGCAGGGAGCCCCAGGAACGAACGGGCGTCAGCCAGGTTCTCGGCCTCCAGGGGATCGGCGTACCCGGTGGCCGGGGCTTCGGCCGCTGCTGTTGGCTCCTCGATCTGCCGAGCCACCGCTTCGTCCTGGATCAACCGGGGTCCATTCATCTCCTCGGAGATCGCGTCCCTCAGCCGCTGCAAATTGAACTGCACCAGGTTCGCCGCGGCCTTGGGGCGACCTGCGCCCTTGGGCAGCTGGCCAGCCAGCTCATTCAAGATGTTGCGCACCGGTCCTTCGTACGCGGTGACGCGGTTAAACACAGCCACGGCTTCAGCCGCCAGCTTCCGGGCTGCTTGGCTGCCTTCGACGTTGATGGCGTTGCCGGCGGCCTCCAGGTAACTGGTGTTCTTGGCCTGGGACGCAGCAGCCAGGGCTCGCATCTCGACAGACAGCTGCTTGTACGCAGCGGTCCTGATGTCGATCAGGTCGACCACGTTGCTGGTCTTGAACATCTCCTCGAAACCAGGCAACACAGGCCCCCCGTCGCCTGTGCCGGTGCTGGCGAACTTCGCCTCCTGCATCGCTTGCACAATCTTCTCGGCCGACCACTTGCCAGCGATGGCTTGCTTGGCGACGTCGCTGATCACGGCCTCGTCAACCCCTTCGGCGGAGCCCAGGGCCACAGCCTTGGACGTGGCCAAGTCACCAGTGGCGGTCTTGTCGAAGAGCCACTGAGGGAGCCGGCTTAGGGCCACACCCTCGGACGCCAGTTTGCCGTTGAGGTTGACGTTCTGGAGACGCAGGTCCTCGACGGACATGCCGGTGTCCCGGAAAACCTTGGCAGCGTCGATCGCCGTGCCTTTGTCGTCCTTGATGTTCTGCAGGGCCCCGGTCATCCGGGCATCTGCTGCTGTCGGTGCGTCGATGTACTGGACATTGATGACTGGGAACCCGGAGCGGTTGGCCAGCTCCAAGCGGTTGTGGCCATTCACCACATAGATCTGGCCAGGGGCCCCTAGTTCGCCCTGGGTGTCGCGCCAGACGCTGATGACCCCGCCGTACCGGGGGTCGTAGACATTCTCTTCAGCCAGGGACCCACTGCGACCGGTGGCTGTCTGGCCCTCTGCTTTGTATTGGAAGACCTTGGGAGCCGCGGCCACCAGCCCGGTCTCAATGGTTGCGACCTGGTCGTACGACGGCTGGTTCATGCCCGGGAGCTGGCCCTGGGGCACAGCAGCAGCCTCTGGTGCAGTCACCACCTCCTTGGCGGCTTCTGATTGCAGCCGCTGTGTTGCGACGACCAGCTCGGCCTGGGCCTGCTGCAGCGCCACTGCTGCGTCTTGGGGCGTGGCTGGTGCGCTGGGTGCCGGGATGGTGCGCTCAGCACCGGGGTCCGGCATGAGACCCAGTTCGACGCCTGCGTCCTCCCGGGCTTTGCGACCGATCTGTGTCAGCTGCCAGGACTTGAGGCGCTTGCCTTCGACGTCGACCCCTTTGGTGATCTCGTACCCAAGGGCCCGGTCGACGATGTCGGCCTGGACCTGCATGTTGGTCAGCGGATTGCCAAGCACGTACGGCTTGTTGCTTTTCGCTGGATTGGCATCCATGTAGAGCTGCTTGCCGATGTCCCACATGGACCACGACTGGCTGCCGGCATTGGGACCAAGTTCGATGCCGAGCTTTGCAGCTGCGTTGTTGAACGAGGCCCGGAGTTTCTGTGACGTCGCCTCGATGGCGATCTGGTCTTGGCCAGCCAAGGCCTGGGCGTACCTCTGGCCACTGGCGTTCAGGGGACCAGCAGCAGGGTTGACGTCGCTGTAGTTCAGCTTGGGCGCGTACGACTCAACCGGCAGCCTCTGCGGGGCCTGGGGTGCCAGGGTTCCCTGGACCTCGACGCCGGTCCGTTCCCACAGGGGCTGACGACGCAGGCCCTGGTACACCTGGGACGAGAAGGTTGGCTTGCCGGACACCACCCTTGGTGCCGGAGTTCCCGCACTTGGGACACTCGGGGCCGCGGCGGTGGTCGTGGCTGGTGCCGTGGCCGCGTTCTTTACGGCGGCATCGGCTTGGCCGACGTTGATCGTGCGTTGGATGACGTCGGCAAACGCCCGCTTGGTGGCACCTGCCATGGCACCAATGCCACGGAAGCCAGTGCCCAGGCCACCGCCCAGCGGCACCGACCACACCAGGTCGTTAATGGATTGCTTGATGCGGGCCTGCTCAATCGTGTCGTTCGGGTCAGCCAGCAGGCCCCGGGCCACGACACCTTCAAACGGGGTGCCTTTGACCGTCTCGGCCAAGCTGTCGCTCAGTGTCTTGTCGGTGGGCTTGGTGGCGTAATAGGTGGCAATGGCGCCTGGGATGGCACCGGAGACAGCTTCTTCCGCGAAGATGCCGGCAACGCGCTTGGCGCCACCAGCAGCTTTTAGGCCAGCGGTGGCAGTCTCGAAACCAGCGGCAACCTGGGACACCCCAGGCACCCCGCGGACCAAGGCTTGGGCCGGGGCCCCTGCTCCACGAGCAACGGCAAAGTACGGCACAAACCCAACGATGCTGGCGGCAACGTCCTCGACCGGGTTCTTGGGTTCGACGCGCAGGTTGTCGTAATCGGCCCACCCGGGTAGCCGCACCCGCTGGGCGCTGGGGGCACCAGGGCCGGTGGAGGGCATCCTGACGTCAAGAGGTGACACGCCTGCTGCCACCTGCTCTCGGGCCAGCCGGGCCCGGTCGATCTCAAGTCGAGCTGCATCTGCTGCCCGTTGGCCACCTGCAACCAAGGTCCTGTTGACCCCTTGGCCCAGTGCCGTCGTCGGTGCCGCTTCCTTTGATGCCGCGGCAATGCTTTTGTTCAGGTCTCCCGTTTGGAGAAACGTGGACACACCAGTGCCCAGGGCACTGATCTGCTTCATGGGGTTGAAGTCGTTCAACGTGCCCATAAACCCACCACCTGCCGGCTGTGGTTGCGGCTTGGGCTTGGGGGCAGCTGCTGTGCCCATGCCACCACTCGACACGTAGACCCGGCGCTCCTCCCCGGTCTTGGGGTCACGGATCGTTTGGATAGGCATGGGTCAGTTGGCGATGGGATCAGTTTGAGTGGTCGTCGTCAAACAACCAAGCCTTTCACTTGAGGTATTTGCGAGCCGTCTTTTGCACCTTGTCGTCCTGGGCCTGGTCTCCACCCGGCAGTGATGGCCAGGTATTGCGCAGGAGCCGATCGGCCTCGTCGTAACGACCAGCCCGGATTGCAGCCCAGGCCCGCTTGTTGTACGTGCGGATCCAGGCCGCTGCTGCTTTTGCGGACCTGTTGTAATCCGGGTCTCGTGGATCAATGCCACCCGATGCAGCAATCGCCTCCTTGGAGAACGCCGGGAACGCTTGGAAATAGCCGCGGCCTGGTGAACCTTCAGCGTTGGGAATGTTGCGGATCCTGGTTTCGATGTAGGCCAAGCGCTTCATGTACCCGTCGACCCGGGCCTGAGGGGTCACCGTGGGCTGGGGCTGAGGCTGCGTGCGGGACCTGGTGCTGGTGGGGTTGGCGTACATCATCGACGTCAGGTCGCCTGCTGCAGCCGGTGGCACCAGCAGTTCGCCAAGGGCCCTGCCAGCAATCTGGACGCCAGCCAAGGCCCCGCTCTGCTGAGGGCCCGGACGACGCGCAGGCGTGACTCTTGAGATCTCTTGGCCATCCATGGCCTGGATGCGCTGCCGTTGCTCCTCTGGCACGTCGATGCCCATGAGGCGGAACTGGTTCAAGATCACCTCCGATGGCTTCTGAGCACCAGGACCCGTGGTCAGTGTCTTGAGCAAGGTCCTGAAGTTCTGGCTCGGGGCCCCGTTCAAGAAAGCATCGACGTCGGTGGCAAAGGGCTCAGGCCCCATCAACGGACGGACCTTGGACTGGCCTCGCAGGTTGTTGGCGTCCCGAGGGGCGATGGTGCTGCGGCTCCAGTTGCCGGTGTTCTTTTGGATCAGCTGGCTGGTGTTGGTGTACATGGGGGCTTGGGCGCCACCTGTCTCTTCACGACGCCGGAGCCCGAAGTTGCTGTTGGTCCACAGCTGGTTCAGTGCCTGCACCGGGTCCTTGCCCTCTTTGATGGCCTGCTGCACGGTGTCTTGGGACCTGCGTCGTGCTTCGTCGCGGGCCTTGTACAAAGCCATGGACTCGAAGTCGGCAACAGTCGAACCGCCGTACGAATTGGGGCTCCCGCTGTACGCCTCCCACTCCTTGGACAACTTGTCGATCCGGGCATTGATGTCCCTGTCGTAGCTCCGCACCTCCTTGGAGCCTTGGGCCGACAGTGACGTCTGGATGCTGGTGGCAGTCGTGCTTGAGATCGCACCGGAGTTGAGGTCGACCTGTAGCTGGGCCGCCAATCTGTTGCGAGCAGCCTCGTCGTTCTGGGTCTTGCCGAGCTGCTGGGCGTACCAAAGGGCCCGTTGCTCCTGGACCGGCTTGACGTAGGTCTCGGTCAACTGGCGTTCAGACGCATCCAGCTGCGAGTACCGGGCGGCCCGCAGCACCCCATCGGGTTCCATTGCTGCCCGCTCACGCTCGGCCTGAAAAAAGTTCTTGATCGCAGCCGGGTCAGAACGACGGCCCTCGGGCAACGCGGCACTGAGCCGTGCGTCGTAGGCCTGCTGCTCCTGGATCCCGGCCATCTGGGCCCGCTGGGAGTTGTCTTGGATCTGGGCGGCGTTGGCCTTGGACACCACTTGGTCAAAGTACGCCTCGCCCCCGAGGGTGTTGTACAGACGCAGGGCTTCGTTTGCCGTGCCATCGGCCTTGACTCGTTGGTCGACGGGGCCGGTCATCACCCAGCGCAAGGGGTCGAGAACGGCTGCCATGTCACTGATGGCGCGGCCTTGCTGCCTTGCTGAGACCACGACCTCTGCGGCCCATCTCTCCATGTATTTATTGACCTGGTCCGCTTGCTGCTCTTGGGTCAGGGGCAGCAAACGAATCTTGTCGATGTCGGTCTGCAGCCTGCTGGCTGCCGCCTGAACCGCCTGGTCTGGGTCACCTGTCAGCCGGGCAGCTATGTAGCCCTGGGCGCTGGCCCTCTGATCAACAGAAATCTGGCCAGCAACCCTGATGCCTTGGGCCGTGTTGTACCGCTTGCGCTGGGCTTCGTCGGCCTGCAGCTGAGCTTGAAGAATGATCCCCTGGTTCTTGGCGTAGCCCTGGGTCGACATGACCTGGCCACCGAACAGCAGCTCATCCCGGTACGCCCGGTACCCGGGGTCGTCGGACGGCAAGGAGTTGAGCTCGACGTCCCGACCGTCGACCTTGATGGTCGTGGTGTTGCCGATCCGGTCAGGCAACGACAGGGCCGCGCTCTGCACCGAGTAGTTCTCGATGGACCGCTCCAGCCAGTACTTGCCAACCGAGGAGTTCTGCCGTTCCCGGACGACCTGCAGCATGCGGGCTGCATCTGGGTTGCCACCGGCCGCGGCTTTCTCGAGACTGGCGGCCAGGTCAGCAATGCTGCGAGCCGGGCCGAACCTGCTGGTCTGGCCAACAAAGGCCGCGGCTGCTGCTTCTTCCCGCTTGTCGCGCTCCTGCTTGCTGGCCAGGTACGTTTCGCCAAAGCTCTGCAGGGTCGAGCTGAACCCCCCTAGCGCCCGGGACAGATTCGCCAAGTCTTGGCCCGGGTTCGGCAGGTCCGGTGGCGCAAAGAACTTCGGGGCCCCACCCAGCGTCGGTGCCCCCACCCGTTGAAACGTGTCGACAGGTGTGGCCCGTGGCTGCAGGGCCGGGGCATTGATCGAGCCCTGGGCCAAAGCACCGGCCGACGCGTCCGTGGGGATGCCGCCCAGGAGTTGGGCCGCTGAGGCGCGGCTGACCTCGCCGAAGGACTGACCGGTAGATAGACGGGCCATGAGTTATCCCCTGGTGTACTTGCCACCTTTCCAGGTGTAGCCAGCTTTGTTGATGGAGCTGGCCGTGCTGAGGCCGGAGCCAACGCCACTTATGGCGCCGCTGACCCCCTGCAGCAGGAACGGCGCCATGCTTGGTTTGCTCTGGTAAATGGGTTCCAATGGATCCAGCACCGGTTGCTGGATGTACGGCTGCTGGCTGGCGATCCGGGATCCGCGTTCAGCTGCAACCCCTCGTTTCTGAAGTTGGATCTGGGTGCCAGTGAACGCCAGGTTCTGGCTGGTGGCGTAGTCGAACTGGGCCTGCTGCCTGTAGAAGTCAGCCACCAGATTGTCGACAGTGTTGCCCAAGCGACCGGAGGCAATGATCTCGCCTCGGGCCTTGGTTCCTGCAATCGCACCCTTCTGTTGCTCCTGACTGGCAGCTGCTTGCTCCTGCATCAACCGAGCGTTCAGGGCCCCGATGTCGTTGGCGTAAGCGTTGTCCGCCATCATGCGGTTGATCCGCATCAACTCTTCCTGCTGATTGGCCCGCATCTGCTCGAAGTTCCGAGCGGCACTGGCCTGCATCTGCTGGTACTGGAACCCTTGCTGGGCCTGGGCATTGGCAAACGACACCTGCTGCTGGGCCGCCTGGGCGCCAACCACCGCTTGACCGATGCCAAGACCAGCGGTGACGACGCCCAGGGTGATGGAGATTGGATCACACATGGCCCTAGATCCTCACGAACTCATGGAACAGCCGACCTTCTGTTCCGAAATTGGGGTGCGATGCAATGAAGGTGAACCCCATCCACCGCAGCCATTTGATATGTACCACGTTACGAGCATCTGCCAGATTGAAAAGGACCCGGTACTTGCGTTGCACTTGATCCAGGTGGGTCCTGGCCTCCCTCAAAAACCGGATGGAGTTAAGCCGATCCCGGGCCAGGTCGTCGGTGCACAGCATCCAGATGGTGCCCAGGTCCCCCTGTTGTGGGACGACGCCCCACATGCCCATGGGCCTGCCATCCCTGCCGATCATGGTCATGCACGGAGACCCAGCAAAGAAGCTGTGCAACAGGGACTCCTGAGGCGTGTGGCCCGAGAAGGCCCGCACCTCGGCCACGTCTTCATCCCGCATGTACCGCGCCACATACGGAATATCAGCGACCCTGGTGGGCCGGGTGTACGCAGACGTCACAGGCGTGCAGCTCGGGTGTGGTACCAACCTTCCCATTCTGCGGACTGGAGCCGGCACGGCAGCGGGGAGCCGCTGACGATCTCGATCTTGGCCTCGATGTTCTGGGCCATGACCGGCACCCGGAACCTGGAGGTACGGAGGGCCAGCTCGCCCAGGCTGACTTCCTGGTCGCCAACCTCGAAACCGGTGTACGGGTACGTCATGGTGTCCCGGCCCCGTGGCGTGATCTTGATGCTGAACGACGACGACTTGTCGAACAGCATGGTCCAGGTGCGGAGCTGCAGCTTGGGGCCTGAGATCACAGCCATGCCACCACCGGGCGGCTGTTCCTTCAGGTACTGGGTGCTGAACTCGTACGTCATGTTGTACAGCTCGCCCACAAAGAACTCGGCGCCAGTCAGGTCCCCGCGAACCGTGAGGGTGCCGTTGCCACCAGCGCCCCCAGCAGCGGTCGACGACAGGATCTGAACGACCTGGCCGTGGGCCAAAGAGTTGCCGGCAAAGAACCGGCCGACCACCGCCATGTTGCTGGTGCTGGTGTTGATGGGGTACGGCAGGGTGATGGTGCTCTGGGTGTCGAGTCCGCTCGGCGTCGTCAGTGCCACGGAGCAACTGGCCTCCGTCACCTTGCGATCCACCAACATCTCGACCGTCGTGCCGGCATCCACGGTCTCGGGATGCGTCACAATTTTCTCAAGATAGACACCGTCGGAATACTGCACCACGACGTACAGGTCGGAGTCGACCAGGTCCACGCCGATCACGCTCTTGCCAGCGTTGAACTCCCAGTAACTCCAGGCGCTTTGCAGCTTGTTGTCCCCTTGGAACAGGAACTTGTACAGGTACACGCGCCGGGGCTCGTCCTTGGACACGGCATAGACCGCCTCCTCGGCTGCTGTCGCAACCAGGTTCGACAGGTTCGACGGCAGAAACCGCGGCACCGCTGCTGTGACCTCCTCCGACGTGGGCACCGGGCCCGACGCATCCGGCAAGAAGAACTCTCTCAACCCGCCGTACTCGCCCCTGGGCACCGGGAAGTACATGGTGCGGCCCACGATCACCGGGTCCACCGTTTGGCTCATCTCAAACGCTGTGATCTGGGTGATGGTTGCGGTTTTGGGCGTCAACGATGCAGCAACTGCATTGCCACCACTCAGCCGGAACTGGCCGTTGCGGCTGAAGACCAGCAGCACGTCGGCAAAGGCCAGGCTCGACGTGAGCAGGTTGATCTTTCTGCTGCCGGCACTCAGGTCGATGGGGTCAGAGTCGACCACGGTCTGCACGGACTCCGGCCAGAACCTGTCGTACGCATCAGCTGCCGACATGATGACGTTCTCATCAGCCAGCAACGCAAGCCGGTTGCGGAACAAGTTGACGTTCTGGATCGTGGACCCGACAAAGCTGGGGTTCGGTGCAGTTACGGCATCACCCGCTATTCGGCCAGACCACGTGAACTTCCGAAACGTGAAGGTCCCGTCGTTCTCCCGCACCAGCACGTGGGGCATCGTGGCCGCATCGAACAAGTACTGGATGCCAGGGGCCACCGTCTCCTGCCACACGCCATGGCCAAAGCCTGAGCCTGCAGTGGTCACAAACTTGACGTAGTAATCGTCAGCCCCGGACGCAGCGGAGCCAATGATCTTGACGATGAAGCCGTGCTCAGCCTTAGTCGGCAGGTCAGAGATGGTGTCCACCGTGCCTTTGATGGGCACCGTGGCCGTGCCGATCCTGGTGTCAGAGCTGCCCAGCGTGTAGTCAGTGCCGTCGTTCTTGACGATTCGCACGATGTAGTCGCTGGCCGTGATGGTCCAGCCAGCTCCAAGGGCCGTGGCCAGTGAGTTGCGCAGGTTGAGTGCAATGTCCACGGTGCTGGGCACACTGGAGCCTGCGCTGGCCGTGGTG
>Ga0164292_10001938_pt1 | contig 16903 bp, 19 predicted proteins | sample GEODES117metaG_FD_111486 | JGI IMG/M metagenome (GOLD analysis project Ga0164292, IMG submission 111486) | Eutrophic lake water microbial communities from Lake Mendota, Wisconsin, USA - GEODES117 metaG | ecosystem: Environmental > Aquatic > Freshwater > Lake | place: USA: Lake Mendota...
CCATTCGGCGGTCACGTTTTACGACGAGCCTGTCGACACGGCGGCGGCACTCGAGGCGATGAGCCCGGGATCGGGAGACGAGTACCTGCGCTTTCTGGAACACGCGCGGCGCATCTGGGAAGTAAGCGAGCGCACGTTCTTTGCGGGGCCGATGAGCGGAGTGGTGTCATTGCTGCGGCGCATGCGCTCGCCGCGCGACCTTGCCGCGATTGATGCGCGGCGCACGTTGGACAAGGCTGCGCGCAAGCATTTCACCGACCCGCGCTTGCAGCAGTGGCTTGGGCGCTATGCCACCTACAGCGGCTCGTCACCGTTCGCTACGCCAGCAACACTGTCATGCATTCCGGCGCTTGAGGCCGACGAGGGTGCGTGGTACCCGACTGGTGGATTGGGCGCACTGCGTGACGCGATTGTTGGCGTGGCCGAACGAGTGGGCGTGCACATGATGACGAAAACCGAGGTGACGCAGGTGCTGATGCGCAGGCGTCGCGTAGTGGGTGTGCGCTTTTCAACCGGCGACGAGTTGGCTGCACGCGTAGTAGTGGCAAACGTGGACGCCGAACACCTGTATCGCGACCTGGTTCCCAACGCGAAACAACTTAAGCGGGTGGACAAAGCGGGCCACTCGACGAGTGGCGTGGTGGTACTCGTGGGTGCGCGTGGAAAATCCGAACACATTGCACATCACAACGTGTGGTTTTCTCGTGATTATGCGGCGGAGTTTGCCGCCATGCAGCGCGGGGAGATGCCAGACGACCCCACCATTTATGCGTGTGTGTCATCGGTGACGGATGCGACGCAGGCCCCGGAGGGATGCGAGAACTGGTTTCTCTTGGTAAATGCGCCCGCCGGTGCTGCCGTGGATACGGCCACGTATGGGCCATGGCTCGTTGAACGCCTCGCGCAGATTGGCGTTGATTTGCGCGATCGCGCAGAGTTCATCGAAACGATCGGCCCACGTGAGATTGCTGCTCGCTACCGCTCGCCCGGTGGGGCGATTTACGGGACGTCATCAAACGGGATGCGCGCAGCGTTTCGACGACCATCCAACATTGGTGCTGTGCGTGGGTTGTATCTCGTGGGCGGATCGAGTCATCCCGGCGGTGGACTCCCGATGGTGACGATGAGTGCGCGCATAGTTGCCGACCTCGTTCGGTAACGCGAAAACCCGACTGCGCAGATAGCCTTTTGGCCATGTCCGTGACCGTTCGCATTCCCACCACCCTGCGCCCGCTGTCGGGCGGCGCGTCCACCGTCGTTGTTGAAGGCGCCACGCTTGCCGAGGTGTTGAAGAACCTCAATGTGGCCCACCCTGGGTTCGCCGATCGTCTGTTTGACGACGCGGGCAACCTGCACAAGTTCGTAAACGTGTTTGTTTCGGACGACGACGTGCGTTATTTGGACGGGCTCAACACGGCTGTGCCGGCTGGCGAGACCGTGTCGATTATTCCGGCGGTCGCCGGCGGCTGAGCCGTCTGTTTGCGCCAGCGATACAGATTGCTGGAGTGCGTAGCGATATAGAGCAGGCTCATGGCGGTGAAGCCGGGCTTGTTGAACACGATGCTGTAGGTGAACCAGGGCAGCGAGCTGGCCAGCACCATTGCCCAGCCCCACCATTTGCGGGCGCCCACCAGCCACAGCCCGCCAATGGCGAAGAGCTCAAAGCCGAGCAGCATCCAGGTCCAGGTGGTCTCACTCATGGGTATCAGGATGGCAGTACCGATGCTGCGGAAACCACGGAAATGGTGGCAAGATTGCGGGTATGGCCGATGAAATCACCACTATTGATGCTGTAGACCGAGAAATCCTCAGGATTTTGCAGGATGACGGGCGAATCTCCTGGCAGCTATTGGGCGAACGGGTGCATCTGTCGGCCAATGCCGTGGCGGAGCGGGTGCGGCGGCTCACGCGCAACGGCGTGATTCGTGGCTTTCGGGCAGAGATCAACCAGGCCGCCCTTGGGCGCACCCTGGAGGCGGTCATCGATGCCCGGATGCCTCATACACAGGGCTTTGACGATGCGGTCATGAAGCGCGACGACGTGCTGTGGGCGGCACATGTAACCGGAGAGTCGGACGTGAAGTTGGCCGTGGCTTGCAATGGCACGGTGGGGCTGGACACGTTTCTTAAGTGGCTGCAGCGGGAGGGGGCCACCGAAACCCGTACGGACGTGGTGCTGCACAAGATCCGGTGACGCTCGGCCCGACGTAGTTAGCAGTCTCGACGGTAGAGTGCTAACGCGATTTAACGGTCCCCCGACCATTAAATGTGCGATTCGTTGTCACCGGTTTAGTGGAGGTAGCAGATGTCCAAGATCATCGCGTTTAACGAAGAGGCCCGTCGTGGACTCGAAAGCGGTATGAACCAATTGGCCGATGCGGTGCGTGTCACCCTCGGACCAAAGGGTCGCAATGTTGTGCTCGACAAGAAGTGGGGCGCACCCACAATCACCAACGATGGTGTGTCGATCGCCAAGGAGATCGAGCTCGAGGATCCCTACGAGCGCATTGGCGCCGAGTTGGTGAAGGAAGTGGCGAAGAAGACCGACGATGTTGCCGGTGACGGCACCACGACGGCGACCGTGTTGGCGTGGACGATGGTGCACGAAGGCCTGCGCAACCTTGCCGCAGGCGCTAACCCGATGAGCCTGAAGCGTGGCATCGAGGCAGCGGTGGCTGCCGCAGTCGAGTCGATTCACGGCTTGGCAAAGGAAGTGGATTCGAAGGAGCAGATTGCTCAGGTGGCAGCGATTTCGGCCGCCGACCCGGAGATTGGCCAGATGATTTCCGAGGCCATCGACAAGGTGGGCAAGGACGGCGTAATCACCGTTGAAGAGAGCCAGACCTTCGGCATGGAGATGGACCTCGTTGAAGGTATGCGTTTCGACAAGGGTTACATCTCGCCCTACTTCGTGACCGACACCGATCGCATGGAAGCCGTTATCGACGACGCACTCTTGCTGCTCGTGGGCGGCAAGATCACGGCAGTGCGTGACCTCGTGCCCGTGCTCGAGAAGGTCATGCAGTCCGGTCGTCAGTTGGTAATCATCGCTGAAGATATTGAAGGCGAAGCGCTTGCGACGCTCGTGGTCAACAAGATTCGTGGCACGTTCAAGAGCGTGGCCGTGAAGGCGCCAGGATTCGGCGATCGCCGCAAGGCCATGCTGCAAGACATCGCCATCCTCACGGGTGGTCAAGTGATCAGCGAAGAAGTGGGCCTCAAGCTGGAGAACACCACGGTTGATTTGTTGGGCCGCGCCAAGAAGATCGTGGTGACAAAGGACGAGACCACGATCATTGAGGGCGCCGGCAGCGACGATGAGATCAAGGGCCGCATCGCCCAGATCAAGACCGAGATCGACAACACCGACAGCGACTACGACCGCGAGAAGCTCCAGGAGCGCCTCGCCAAGTTGTCGGGTGGTGTGGCCGTGCTCAAGGTGGGTGCCGCAACCGAGGTAGAGCTGAAGGAAAAGAAGCACCGCATCGAAGACGCCGTCAGCACGACGAAGGCCGCGATTGAAGAAGGCGTCGTGCCCGGCGGTGGCGTGGCGTTGCTGCGCTCGCAGGCTGCGGTGCTGAAACTGGCCGAGACTTTGACGGGCGACGAGGCCACTGGTGCCAAGTTGGTGGGTCGCTCGCTCGAGGGCCCGCTCAAGCAGATTGCCGAAAACGCGGGAATGGAGGGCGGCGTTGTTGTCGAGCGCGTGCGCTCGATGAAGGGCAGCGAGGGCTTGAATGCCGCAACTGGCGAGTACGAAGACCTTGTCAAGATCGGTGTGATCGATGCGGCCAAGGTGACTCGTTCTGCGCTGCAGAACGCTGCCTCGATTGCTGCGTTGTTCCTGACAACCGAGGCAGTGATTGCCGACAAGCCGGAAGAGAACGCACCGGCGATGCCGGGCGGAGGCATGGAGGACTTCTAATCCTCGCTCTAGCAAGTACGCAAAGCGCACGAGGGCGCGACAAGGATCTCGAGATCCTGGGTCGCGCCCTCGTCGCGTCTGGCATTGACCACGTGATTGTGGATTGGGACGACGCGTCTGTCGACTGGTCGACGTTTGATGCCGTGGTGATTCGCAGCACCTGGAACTATCACCAGCAACCCGATGCGTTTGCCGAATGGATTGAGCGCGTGAGCGCCCACACCACGTTGCACAATGCGGCCGCCATTGTGCGGTGGAACCTGGACAAGCGCTACTTAGCCGACGTAGTTGCCGCAGGGTTTCCCGTGATTGCTACGACCTTTGTCGACAATGACGCGGCGCTGGATGGTACCGACTTACGCGGTGACATCATGGTGAAGCCAACGGTGAGTGCGGGTTCTAACGACACCGCACGTTTCACAGATGCAGTCGACGATGCTCGTGGGCACGCCAAGCACATCTTGGCGGCGAGGAAAGTGGTGATGGTGCAGCCGTATCTGTCGACCATCGACTCGTACGGCGAGACCGGGTTGCTGTACTTCAATGGACAATTCAGTCACGCGTTTCGCAAAGGGGCAATTTTTGCCACCGGCGATGCGCACCACAACGGCTTGTATGTGGAGGAAGACATTGGGGAGCGAGTGGCGCCCGCGCACGAACGGGGCCTCGGCGACCGTGTCGTGGCATGGGTGGCCGAACGGTTCGGTCAGATGCCGTTGTACGCGCGCGTAGACGTGGTGTCGACGTCAGATTCGACTGCAGAGATCATGGAGATTGAGTTGATCGAGCCGTCGTTGTTTTTGCATACGGCAGCGCAGGCGCCAGCCAATGCTGCGCAGGCAATCGCGGCGGTGCTCTAATTCGACTCGTCCTGCTCGCGCAGGAATTGCTCGACTTCGTCCATCAGTGTGGAGGCGTCGGCGGCATCGTCGCCGGTGTCGACCGCGAAATCGAACTGCAACTGGCCGTCATCCACTTCGTCGTCGAGGCTCATGCCGTTGTCGGTCATGGTCTCGAGGCGCTCAACGTATGCGGCGAGATCTTCATCGTCATTGACGAGTGAATCCACCTGCTCTTCGTAGCGTTGAATGAGCGTCATGACGCTGGAAACTGGTGCAGGTGTGCCGATGATTTCACACGCGCGGCGCATGAGCGACAAGGACGCCTTGGGCGATGGCACCTGCGAGGCATATGCGGGCACTGCACCCCACAGCGCCACTGACGGCATTGCCACCGTTGCGCATGCGTCGTGCAACACGCCGACGATGCCGACGGGTCCTTCGTAGCGCGAGCGTTGCAGATCGAAGCGCTCGATGAGATCGAGATCGGTTGCCGTGCCAATGATTTGCACTGGCCGACTGTGTGGCACGTCGGCGAGGAGTGCGCCGAGGGTAACGATGAGCGAGGAAGCAAAATGATTTGCCACGCCCATGATTTGGTCGGTGAAGGTGCGCCACCGCAGACTGGGTTCTGGGCCGAGCACGAGGATGAGGTCGCCGCCCGCGCCCGCCACATGCCAGAGGCCAACGGTGGGCCACACGATGCTGCGAGTCGTGCCATCTTTCAGGCGCACGTGAGGACGGATGGTGGCGAAGTCGGTGAACGGCTCGGGGTCGATCTCGGCAAGAGGTTGAGCACCCCACCCTTCGATGAGGTTGCGCACGGCGTTCGAGGCGGCGTCGGCGGCATCGTTCCAACCCGTGAAGGCAGTGACGATGGTGGGTTGAGTGAGTGCCGGCTTCGACAGCCACCGGACATGCTCAAGCGAGGACATCTGGCCTCACCCTACCGACGGCGACTCCTGATCGGAATCAGACGCCGATCAATGATGCGGATGACGAATTTGGTCAGCGACCACAGTGATGCAGTGAGGAGCCGAGGGGTGCTGATGAGGCCTTCGCGTCGTAACGTGCGAAAGGCAGCAAGTTCGGCACGCTCCATGGCAATGAGATTGCCGCTCAGCCCGCCGCCACCGAACGCGGGGTTGGCGCAGTGTGTGAGCGGAGCGTTGATCTTGAGGCAGGGGCCGTGGTGGGCTGCGATGCGCATCCACAGCAAGTAATCCTCGGCGTAGTGGTGCTCGGTCGTAAAACGTTCGGGCAGCGATCGTCGCAGCATCACCGTTGGTGTCGCGCAGCGATTCCTCACAAGAAAATCATCCAGATTGTGGCTAGTGATGGGCTCATGATCGGTGAGTTCGCCCCACGCCCCATCGATATCGAATCGGTGTGTGTGGCACGACATGGCCACATTGGGGTGCGCGATCATGACGGCCACCTGAGATTCGATCTTGCGCGGATGCCACGCATCATCGGCGTCGAGAAAAGCGATCAGGTCACCTCTGGCGTGTTCCCATCCGGTGTTGCGTGTGGCGCCAGGGCCCAAGTTGTGGTGGAGCTGATGCACCACGATGGGCAGTGGTGACTGTTGGGAGTACGTGTTGACGACGCTCACCGTGCTGTCGCTACTTGCATCGTCCACCACGATGACTTCGTTCACGGGGAGTGTCTGGTGCGCAACGCTGTCGAGCGCGCGCACAATTGTTGAAGACGAGTTGTGTGACGGAATTACCACCGACACGGTGGGCGTTGTGCTCGTCACGTGAGGAGACCGAACCAGTTCCAGTGTCCGAGCACTTTGTTTGCCACGGTTCGGTTGCTATCTCCTGCCCACATGTCGATGCGTCGCATTAACAGTGGGTCGGTGTCGTGATCATTGAAACCCCACGTGCTACACGCAGCGCGCGTGAACCCTGCTTCGCCAACACGGTTGCGCACGGAGTCATTTACGAGCCCGAATGGATACGACATGGTGTCGACTGGTTTGCCGATCACCTCGGCGAGGCGTTCGCGGCTGGCGCGCAAGTCGGACAAGCACTGATCGGGTGCGAGTTCGGTGAGCGGACGGTGACTTGCGCCATGGGCGCCGACCGTGACGAGGTCGCTTCCGGCGAGCTCGCGGAGTTGTTCGGTCGTGAGATACCGCGGGTCGCCCGAGACCAATTTGTCGGCGGTGATAAACACGTGGAACGGCAGGTTTCGACGCGTCATTTCGGGAAGGACGACGCCGAGGAGGTCGGCGTAGCCGTCATCGAAGGTGATGGCGATTCCAGTTGCGGGTTGCGAGGCAAACGGAACGATGGGTATGTCAACGCGTTGTGCAGTGGCGACAACCTGGTCGACCTGTGCCCGAAATGCGGTTGGCTTGAGGTCGTAGATGCCGTTGACATCGCCGTCCACTGGGTTGCCCACTGCGTGATAAGTGAGGACGCGAAAGCCTGGCTTGCGCGATGAGGTGACCAGCCGGTGTACTTCGCCCACGAACGTCGCCCCACGACGCTTGATGGCAAACGACGTCGTCACAGGGCCGCTCCACTCACGATGCACTGATTCTACGGTGGGGGCTCGAGGCATGACGCCGTGTGGCAAGGTAGAGAGATGCCCATTGCCGTGCGTATTGCCGACGCAATAACCCCAGAGATCGTTGCTGCATTCGAACGGCTCATCCCGCAGTTGTCGTCGTCGAATCCTGCGCCGACCGAAGCAGAACTGCGGCAGATTGTCGACTCGGATTCCACGCTGTTGTTGCTTGCTGAAGAAGACAGCGTCATCGTGGGGTCGCTGACCCTCGCGCTCTTTCGTATTCCAACTGGGCTTCGAGCGTGGATTGAAGATGTTGTTGTGGATTCCGCTGCACGGGGAAAGGGCGTGGGTGAAACGCTCAATCGGTTTGCACTTGAAGAGGCAAGGCGCAGGGGCGCAACCACGGTCGACCTCACGTCACGACCCACTCGCGAGGCGGCCAACCGTTTGTATCAGCGCCTTGGATTCGTCAAGCGCGACACCAACGTCTATCGCTACGACCTCTAGCGACCGCAGATCAGCGCACGCGGTGGCAGGAGGCCACGTGGTCGTTGACCACGCCGAGGGACTGCATTGCGGCATACAGCGTGGTGGGGCCAACGAAGGTGAACCCATGCTTGAGGAGGGTTTTGCTGAGTGCAGCGGATTCGGGAGTGAGTGCCGGTACCTGAGCAAGTGAGCGGGGCGACGCTTTCGGTTTGGTGCGTTGTGCCGACCAAAACACGTTGGCGAGTGATTCACCCGATTCGGCGAGGCGCAGCGTGGCGCGCGCATTATTGATTGTCGACTCGATCTTTTTTTGGTTGCGCACGATGGCTGCGTTGTTCATGAGGCGGTTGACATCGCGCGTGGTGAAGCGCGCCACCACCTCGGGCTCGAATCCTTTGAATGCCTCGCGGAACGTCTCCCGCTTCTTGAGAATGGTGAGCCAGGACAACCCGGCTTGGAAGCCTTCGAGACAGATCTTTTCGAAGATTGCCCGTTCGTCGCGCACAGGACGGCCCCATTCGTGGTCGTGGTACTGAACATAGAGGGGATCGGCGATGCACCAGGAGCAGCGGCGTTTGCCGTCATCGCCACGAACAGTGGATGGGGTCATGACTCCATGTGTGCGCTGGGGCGCGCGACGTCCCACAGATGATGAATGGGGTCGTGGAGGAGGTATTTGCCAAAAGACTCGATGGTGAAGGCTGCACCGTCACTGCGTATGCCGAGGCGTGACCACTCGCTGGCGGTGACTGCATCGAAACGGTCGGCGAGCTCGTCGGCGGCGAGCACGAGCTCGCGACGCACGATGGCCGGGTCTTGGAGGTCGTAGCGCTCGGCGACGGCGGTGGCGTCTTGATCCCAGTTGGCAAAGGTAGGGGCAGGCTCGGTGAGCATGAGATCGAGCCGCTCGGCAAACAACCGAAATACGTCACGCACGTGACAGCCGTATTCGAGCGCCGACCACATGGCGGGTGATGGTCGTTGCCGAACGAGTGGATGGACGAGGACTGCTTCCCATTGCGAGGCGAGGTCGCGCAGGGTTGCGCCGATGTGGCGCGGCACGATGGTGGAGGCGTCGAAGGCGCAGTCTGGGCATGGCCGCTCGAGCACCCACGTCCAGTTTTTGGTGTCGGGTTCGATGGTCACGGTTGAGCGAGTTGGGCAAGTGCAAGCGCCTCGGCAAGAGACGAGGCGCCGAGCACGGTGATGCCCTTGTGTTTGACGGTGTCGATGTTGGTTGCGGGCACGATGGCTTTGGAAAAACCAAGGCGCGCGGCTTCGGCGATGCGACGCGAGGTTTGTGCCACTGAACGCACTTCGCCGCCGAGTCCGATTTCGCCACAGACGACGAGGTCGGCAGGCGCGGGCGTGTTGGTTGCCGCAGACACGAGTGCGAGCGCAAGCCCGAGGTCGCTGCCGGGTTCGCTGAGGCGCACGCCGCCAACGACTGACGCATACACCTCGTGTTGGGCGAGGCTGATGCGGGCGCGACGTTCCAGCACGGCAAGCAACATGGCGAGACGACCGGGATCGAGGCCTTGGGCGCTGCGCCGCGCCGGCGCATTGGAGGATGTGGGGTTAGTGAGTGCTTGCACTTCGACAAGGAGTGGGCGTTGGCCTTCGAGCGTGGGCACGACCACCGAACCGGGTGTGCCGGGGCGACGATCGGCAAGGAACATTTTGCTCGCATCAGGCACTCCGGCGAGACCGGACTCGGTCATTTCGAAGAGACCGAGTTCGCTTGTGGAACCGAAGCGATGTTTGACCGCGCGAAGAATACGCAGCGCGTGGTGTCGGTCGCCCTCGAACGACAACACGGTATCGACCACGTGTTCGAGCACACGCGGGCCAGCAAGCCCGCCTTCCTTGGTGACGTGCCCGACGAGGATGACGGGGATGTTGCGGCTTTTGGCCTCTTGCACAAGGCGGTAGGCGCAGCCGCGCACTTGCACTACCGAACCAGGAGTGGAACCGAGCGAGGGGTCGGCGATGGCCTGAATGCTGTCGACGACAAGCAACTCGGGCTTCACCGAGTCGAGTGCCGCAACGATGTTGGTGAGCGACGCTTCGGACAGGAGCCACAGGTTGTCGGTGAGTGCGCCGAGGCGTTCGGCGCGGAGCCGCACTTGGTGTGCGCTTTCTTCGGCCGAAACATAGAGCGAGCGGCCCGACCACGCGTGGAGTAACTGCAGCAGCAATGTGGACTTACCAATGCCTGGTTCGCCGCCGAGCAGGGACACCGACCCGGGCACCAAGCCGCCGTCGAGCACGCGATCGAGTTCGCCGATGCCGGTTGGAGTGGGCGCACTTCCCGTGGCTGCCAACGAGGTGATGGGCGCTGCGGTTCCCGGCGGCACGAGCGCCATGCCGGCGGCCAACGTGGCGGTCTCGGCGGGGCCTTCGACGTCTTCAACGAGGGAGTTCCACGCGCCGCACGCATCGCACTTGCCTGCCCATTTGGGATAGCTTGCGCCGCAGTCTCCGCAGACGTAAACGGTGCGGAGGCGTGCCATGCGGCTAGAGGTTAGGCGGTGGGTGTGCGCTTCGATCGCCGGACGCGACTGATAGTCACCGCTGCGGCAAGCACGACCATTGCCACAAGCCACAGGATGAGTAGCCATCTGAGGATGGGCTCGAAAATGCCGGCAACCGTGGAGGCGACCGCGGTGTTTTGCGTGACTGCGGCGATCGACTGGTTGCTGCCATCGAATGCCACATTCCACCGCAACACGCCCGCTTCGTTGAGCCCCGTGGTGGATACAACTTCGCCGGGCAACATTGCCTTGAAGCTGATGCCGACCGCTTGGCCAATGTCTTGACCCGACTTGGCGAGTGCGTCTTCGAACGGCGCTCCACCGATGAGATCGACGAGTGCGGAGTCGGCAAATGCATTCAAACCGCCGGTCACTTGCATTTCACCGTTGAGTGTCCAGGTGGAGTCGGTGTCTTTGCCTTCGCGCGTGAGGCTCATGTTGCGAAAGGGACCGAACTCTGCGCTCAGCTGGTTGAGGATTGCAGTTGCTTCCTCGGGCGTATTGAACCCTTTGGAGACCCGCACTTGCAGCTCACCCTCGTCGGTGGTGGCGAAATCAGAGATGTCCCAGCCAGCTGCCTTGAGGTCGTCGAAGGCGAGTTGCTCTGACAGGTTGGGCACCGCCGCAACGACGGCGGCATTGGCAGTGGAGACGACGGCAACCGTTCCCGAACCGTTGGGCTTGACGTTGAGTGTGACGACGGATTCCACTCGGCACGCGGCCAGTGTGACGACGAGTGCGAGCGAGACGCCAAGTAGGCGCAGGGCCCGCGTTATGCGAGACGCGACGATCACTCGGTAGCGGTGGGGCCGTCGCCGGCACCCGCCAACTCGACTGCGGCGGGGGGCTGGAAGCCTTCGACAGCGCTGAACGCCATGCGCTTTTCGCCCGGACGCTCGGGGTCATCTTCAACACCGACCACCACAATCTGGCCCGCCGTGAACTCCTTATTGAGGAGTTTCTCTGAGAGCGGATCTTCGACGAGGCGCTGCAACGCACGACGCAGCGGACGCGCGCCAAGCTGCGGGTCGTAGCCGCGTTGGGCAAGCAATTCCTTCGCCGCCTGTGTGAGTTCGAGGCCAAGGCCGAGGCCTTCGAGTTGCAGGATGAGACGCTTGCCCATGAGGTCGACCATCTGTACCACTTCGGGCATGCCGAGTTCGTGGAAGACGATGATTTCGTCGATGCGATTGAGGAACTCGGGGCGGAAGTGGCTCTTCAGTGCCTCGTTGACTTTGTCGCGCATGCGGGCATACGACATTGCTTCGTCGTTCTTGCCGAAGCCGACGTTGGCCCTGCGCAGGTCTTGCGTGCCGAGGTTAGAGGTCATAATCAGCACCGTGTTGCGGAAGTCGGTGCTACGACCCTGGGCGTCGGTCAGTCGACCTTCTTCCAGAATTTGCAGCAAGGTGTTGAACACATCAGGGTGTGCCTTTTCGATTTCATCGAACAGCACGACCGAGAACGGCTTGCGGCGCACGGCCTCGGTGAGCTGACCGCCTTCCTCGTAACCCACGTAGCCGGGGGGCGAACCGACGAGACGGCTGACCGTGTGCTTCTCCATGTATTCGCTCATGTCGAGCGAAATCAGCGCGTCGTCGTCACCGAACAAGAAGTTGGCGAGTGTCTTGGCGAGTTCGGTCTTGCCTACGCCGGTTGGGCCGAGGAAGATGAACGAGCCGCTGGGGCGCTTCGGATCTTTCAGGCCCGCGCGCGTGCGGCGGATGCTCTGGCTGACCGCCTTGATGGCGTCGTCCTGCGCGATGATGCGCTTGTGAAGCTCGTTCTCCATGTTCAGTAACTTGGCGGTTTCTTCTTCGGTCAACTTGTAGACCGGGATGCCCGTCCAGATGCTGAGCACTTCGGCGATGGCCTCTTCGTCGACTTCGTCGAACAGATCGATGCCACGTGCCTTGACGTCGGCTTCTTTGGCCGAGCGCTCTTCAAGCAGCGCGCGCTCTTGGTCGCGAAGGCGTCCTGCCTCCTCGAAACGTTGTTCTTCAACGGCGCGCTTCTTGGCTTCCTGCACCTCGGTGATGGTGTTTTCGAGTTCTTTCAAGTCGGGCGGCGTGGCCATGCGCTTGATGCGCAGGCGGCTGCCGGCTTCGTCGATGAGGTCGATGGCCTTATCGGGCAGGTGACGATCGGCGATGTAGCGATCGGCGAGGTTGGCCGCGGCCACGAGCGCCTGATCGGTGATCGTGACGCGGTGGTGCGCCTCGTACTTGTCGCGGATGCCCTTCAGGATTTCGATGGTGTGAGCAACCTCGGGCTCTTCCACCTTGACCGGTTGGAAGCGGCGCTCGAGAGCGGCGTCCTTTTCGAAGTGCTTGCGGTATTCGTCGAGCGTGGTGGCGCCGATGGTTTGCAGTTCGCCGCGAGCGAGCATGGGCTTGAGGATCGACGCCGCGTCGATGGCGCCTTCGGCTGCACCCGCACCGACGAGTGTGTGAATCTCGTCGATGAAAAGAATGATGTCACCGCGCGTCTTGATTTCCTTGAGCACCTTCTTGAGGCGCTCTTCGAAGTCACCGCGGTAGCGGCTACCGGCAACAAGTGCGCCAAGATCGAGCGTGTAGAGCTGCTTGTTGGTAAGCGTCTCGGGCACGTCATTGCGGACGATCTTTTGCGCGAGTCCTTCGACGATGGCGGTCTTACCCACGCCGGGCTCGCCGATGAGCACGGGGTTGTTTTTGGTGCGACGCGACAGGATTTGCATAACGCGTTCCATTTCGCGATGGCGACCGATCACCGGATCAAGCTTGTTGTCGCGTGCCAACTGCGTGAGGTTGCGACCGAACTGATCGAGAATCTGGCTGCCGCCCTTTTCCTGTGGCTCGTCCTTGGCGCCGACGGCCTGGCCTTCCTGCTTGCCCGCGGGGCCCTGGTAGCCGGACAGCAATTGAATGACTTGCTGGCGCACGCGGGAGAGGTCGGCACCCAACTTGACGAGCACCTGGGCAGCGACACCTTCGCCCTCGCGAATGAGGCCGAGGAGGATGTGCTCGGTGCCGATGTAGTTGTGACCCAATTGCAGCGCTTCACGCAGCGACAATTCGAGGACCTTCTTGGCGCGGGGCGTGAACGGAATATGACCCGATGGTGACGATCCACCCTGGCCGATGATTTCTTCCACCTGCGCGCGCACGGCTTCAAGAGAAATGTTGAGCGACTCGAGCGCCTTGGCGGCGACGCCTTCGCCTTCGTGAATGAGGCCGAGGAGGATGTGCTCGGTGCCGATGTAGGAGTGGTTGAGCAGGCGCGCTTCTTCCTGTGCCAGCACCACGACCCTGCGGGCCCTATCGGTAAAGCGTTCGAACACTGGAAAGACCGCCTTTTTTCGTTGCGAACCTTGGCAGAAGTGTACCTGGGGGCCGCCAGAGCCCGTTGTCGAGCGCCAATCGTCACGCTGAATTACACCAATTGCACCGGTACGTCTGATCGTGCGCTTCGTTCGCCGTTTCACAAGTGGGTTGCCTAGCCTTGTGCCATGGCCGTCGCCTCGCCCCTGCTCGAGCTGCCCCTAATGGACGCAGATCGTGATCGGGTAGAAGCCGCACTGTTGAACGCCGTGCGTACCCGCGATGCGTATCTCACGGAAATTGCGTCGCACCTCATCGTGGCCGGCGGCAAGCGCCTGCGCCCAGTGATGACGATTGCTGCCGCCCAGGTGGGCACCACCGTGCCGGTTTCGGACGACGTCATTTTGGGTGGCATTTCGTGCGAACTCGTACACCTCGGGAGCCTGTACCACGATGACGTCATGGACGAAGGCACCACCCGCCGCGGCGTGGAAACGGTGAATGCCAAATGGGGCAATCTGCAGGCGATTTTGGCGGGGGACTTTCTGCTGGCGCGGGCCTCCGAGATTGCTGCATCCCTTGGCAACGAGGTGGCGGGGCTATTGGCCCGCACGATTTCGCAACTGTGTGAGGGTCAGATCGAGGAGTTACGCCATACGTATGATCCAGTCCGTACCGTGCCGTCGTATTTGTCGAGTATCGATGGCAAGACTGCCTCGTTGTACTCCACTTCCGCGCGCATTGGTGCGTTGGTCGCCGGTCACGACAAGGCTGTTGTGGATGCGCTCACGAACTACGGCACGTCGTTTGGCATGGTGTTCCAAATAGTCGACGACATCCTTGACGTCATTGCCACCGACGCTGAGCTCGGCAAGCCAGCCGGACACGACATGGAAGAAGGTGTGTACACCCTTCCGGTGCTGCTCACGCTTGCCGAGGGCGGAGTGGTGGCTGAAGAACTGCGTGACTTGTTGGGTAAGCCACTTGACGGAGCGGAGCGTGACAAGGCGCTCGCGATCGTGCGTTCGAATTCGGGTGTGCAAGCCGCCATCGACACGGCGCGCAACTATGTGCAACTGGCCGAAGCAGAGTGCAATCGCATGCCGCAGGGTCCTGCAACAGATGCGCTGCTTGCCGCGCCCGGCGTGTTGCTCGACTCAGTTATTCGCTGATCGTTAGCGCAGTTCGTGCACGCGCATGATGAGTTCGCGTGACTGCGGGTCGAGCTGACGACCACCGATGCGCTCGGTGAGCATGATCGCCTGTGAGGGATCGTTGATGAGCCCCGACCATCTGATGTAGCCACCCATGAGGCCGATGAGGCGGTCGCTGACCTCGTCGAGATGCACCATTACCTTGACGTTGTCGCGCAGTAGGCCGCGGATGTCGCCGTAGAACACCTTGAGCCAGGGATCCATGTCGTCGAGGTTGGCGAGCGGTCGGTGGCGATAGGTGACATTCAATTCGTCGTAGTTGTGCAGGTTGTGTGGCGCGGGATTGATGGAAATGATGCAGCCGAAATTGTTTTCCCGCAGCCAGATGATTTCTTCTTGGCGTCGAACGCGACGGTGATTGTCGCCATAGCCGCCGGGTCGTTCACAGACGGCCAACTTGTCCTTGATTACCCACGTGAGGTTGCGGGGGGTGATGCCGAGAGCCCACTTGCCGCGCAGTTTCGGTGGCATCAGTGGCTAACCACTTGCGATCTCTTTGCTCGCGCATGCGAGTTACACCCTGTGTACATCAGGCCGAGACGATACACCACAAAATTGGGGCCGTGTTCGGGTTCGGTGGGGTTAGATGCCGTCGCGTTCGATGTGCAGGCGTTGCAGGGATCTGCGCACGCGGCGGTTGGCGCCGATGTCGCAGGCGCGAGTTGCACCCCGCGCGACGTTGAGCACACGTTCGATGGTGGCCACATCGGGCGGATAAGGATCGGCGAGCCACTGGCGCAGCGCCCTGCGCGCAAGTGGTGCCGGCGCTGCAATGAGCGCTCGGGCGTCAGTGGGGTCGAGGCCTGCAGCCAGCTCCTCGAGGTAGGTGTCGTCGTCGCGAATGACGTCCGCCTGCCGCGCGAGCACGAGCGCCACATCGCGTTCGGCGATGTGGTTGAGGAGTGGGAGGAGTTCATGACGAATGCGCGTGCGCTGAAACCGCGGGTCGTCGTTCATCGGGTCTTGTACGACGGCAATGCCCAGTGCCGCACAGAGGGCCTGCGTGTCGGCACGACGGAGATGCAGGAGTGGTTTGGTATGGCCTGGACGCATACCTGACAAGCCGCGCAGACCCGCGCCGCGCATGAGGTTGATCAATACCGTTTCTGCTTGATCGTCTGCCGTATGCCCCGTGAGCACGTCGACGGGCAACGCTGCATAGCGGGCTTCTCGAGCACGCGCCTCGAGATTGGGCCCGTCGTCAAGGCGCAGTGTGCGTGACTCGAACGCAATACCGAGGTCGGTTGCGAGTGTGCGCACGAGTGCAACCTCATTGGATGATCCATCACGCAACCCGTGATCCACATGCCATGCGGTCACCACGCATCCGTGCACGGCAGCGAGGACCATGAGCGCAACAGAGTCGGCCCCGCCTGAAACCGCGCAATGCAGATGAGAACCGGGCGGCGGAAAAGAACAACGCTCGAGCAGTTGCGCGATAGCGGATTGGCGTCGAGCCGCTTCGAGCAGCGTCGACATGGGTGACGCTGCTACTTCTGGGCGGCGCGCTGTCGTCGGTTGGGGTACTTCATGGCGGTCACCTTGGACACATAGCCAACGGCCAAACCAGCGAGCGACAACACGCCAATGATGAGCAGAATCAACCCGAGCCAGTAGTGCCAGACAACAGCAATCATGGCTATCAGCGTAGTCGCGAATTCAGGATGCGTCGAGATCGCTGTCGATACCGAAACACTGCTCAATCTTTGTCAACAGCGACGGTGGCAGGCTTTCTTCGGCTGCGGCTTGCTTGACAATGTGGCGCAGTTCGGCGTGAAACTCGAACGCTTGTTGGCAATCGGCGCAACGCTCCAGGTGCTGGGCCATTTCCTGAACGGACTCAGAGGCCAACTCGTTATCGAGAAAGCGATCGAGTTCGCGCAATGTTTCGGCGCAATCAGCCATGCGGTGTGGTGTCCTTTGACGTATCGATAAGCCGCTTGTCTGCGGCATACCCGTACAACGCCTCCTGTATCGCTTTTCTTCCCCGGTGGAGCCGCGACATGACGGTGCCCATGGGAATATCCAGGATTTCGGCGATTTCTTTATAGGAAAAGCCTTCGACATCGCTCAGCAG
>Ga0164292_10001939_pt1 | contig 16897 bp, 23 predicted proteins | sample GEODES117metaG_FD_111486 | JGI IMG/M metagenome (GOLD analysis project Ga0164292, IMG submission 111486) | Eutrophic lake water microbial communities from Lake Mendota, Wisconsin, USA - GEODES117 metaG | ecosystem: Environmental > Aquatic > Freshwater > Lake | place: USA: Lake Mendota...
GTTAATAACTGTTTTTCAGTTAGTGTTAAAATTATGCTTTGGGTTGCACCCTTTGTTAACCTAATCATATACGTATATATAGCAGGAAATGCAATTTGTTGCATATAGGGGACAAATAAGCCTAATATGTAAAGTTTTGCCTTTACTTTATGCCGTTTTTAGTAAAGTTTTTGCTTTACTATATAACACAAAAAAACCGCCGAACGAATTAACGAACGGCGGCAAACCTATAAACCTATGAAAAACAAAGTTGTTAAGAACCCGGTGTTTCTAAAGCTAAAGCAACAACTGAAGAAACGCTTGGTGCTAACGCAGGTTCTGAACCTGTGAAAGTTAAAGTGAATCCGCTTCTGTCACCTTGCGCAGTACCGGTTGAAGCTGCATTTGCAGTCATATCAATACCACGTGTTTTTCCTAAATACCAATAAATTCCATTGCTATCTTTTGCAACTGCAACCAAAGAATTCTGTGCTAACAACAACAATTCGTTGCGTGTGTTAGTCTGTAATTTGTTAAGGATAATCTGCAATTCCTGTGCATAGAATACAGTTCCGTTTGCAACGGATGCATTCAAAGTTTGGTTGAACATTGACGTATCTTTTACCAAAGCATATTTCCAAAAACGTTTTCCCGCAGCTTTAGTTAAAGCAGTTATTACACCACTTGCTTCAGTTGTAGTTGTTACGTTTGCAGCTTCAGTAAAATATACCTCAACAATCCCGCCTAAACTATCGCGACAGTCTAAAGTGTAACCCTGTGTTAGTGCGCACGGCATATTTTTAAATTTTTAAATTTTACAAAATTGGGGGGATATTTCACCCCCCTATTAATTAAGCTAATACGAATCTTACCATTTCGTCAGGGAATGCAAAGTTCACACCCATTTTGAATTCAGAAACAAAACGTACTTGGTCAGCTTCTTTAGCGTAGAAAATTTCAAACTTTTCTTCTTCGTTCAATAAGTCTGTACCGATAAATAAGTTGCTCAAACGTGTAGCGTAAACTTTGTTAGTACCGTTCAAACCTGCAACTGCAATTACCTTAATCATTGTACCCGGTAAAACAAATTCACCGTCTGCCTTCGCGTCAACTGAATAATGGAAGCTATTTGCGTTCTTTAATGCAATAGTGTAAGTTCTGAACAAATCCTGACCACAGAAAATTGTCATATCGTCAGCAGCAACAACTTTAGCAGGAATTGCAGCGTAAACACCGTCAAAAATGCTGATAACGTTAGCAGCAGTAATTGAACTTAATGGCGCACCTGAAATAAAAGTTGAAGCGTTTGCAGCAACAACACCTGAAGCAGCACCGATTAATTTTACTAAACCGTCAAACTTGTTTAAGTTAACGTTTACGCTATCGGTGTCACCTTGCCATAAAGAAGTTTCTAATTGAGCAGCGATTGTCTTTGCTTTTTTGTCTGCAAATTCTTGCTCAAAAGGGATTGAATCGTACATTGAACCTGTTGGCAATGCTTTTTGTAAATACTTCGCTTCTAAATCTTTAGGACATAAAGCTTCGTTTACTTTAATTTTTCCAACAGTCACAGTTCTTTGTGTGAAAGTTGTTGAACCTGAAGCAGTAAATCCGCAGCTTCCACCGCTTTGAAATATTGCGTCTGTGTCCATAATGTTAATCGTTTCAGAAGACTTTACGCCAACCATAACGTTACCTGCACTTTTAATTAAAGTTGCAGTTTTTGCACCTAATACAGAAGAAGTCACTAAAAGTGCTGCATTTTGTTCTGTATAGTTTGCTAATGCTGATACATTAAATCCCATTGTTATCTAATTTTAATTGTTTAATAATGCTTGTCTATATTTGCTCAATCTTTCTTCCTTAATATCTTTATTAGATACAAATTCAGAAAATCCGTTTGGCTTTTGAATTGGGTCTGCGCTTGGTGTATTTGAAAGTGCCTCAATTAGTTCGGCTACCTGTGCAAATCCTTGCTTAACTTTATTTTCTAATTCCAAAACTCTTAATTCAGCCGCTTCTTTAGCTTCAACCAATTCAGCAAATTTTGCTTCAAATTGTTCAGCCATTTCAGCCATTTTTTTGTCTTCTTCTTTTGAAGCTTCAACTTCTGTGTCAACTTCCGGTAAAACTTCTTCAACTTTAGATTCAATCGCAATAATAATACCGTTTTCGTCCAAAGTAATTTCTGTACCGTCCATTAATTCGTGTTCGCCCATTGGTGCGGTTGTACCGTCTGCCAATGTAACTGAACCGCCAATTTCTAAAGCTGAAATTTCAACTTTAGTCCCGTCCATTAAAGAATATTCTGCCATTTCCACCTTTGTTTCTTCAACCATTGGTGCAACTTCAGCTTCAACTTCAACAGGCGCAACATTGTCTTCAAACAATGCCTTAATTTTTAAAATCGCTTCCTGTGCGTTCATACTTTTTTTATTATATAGTTAAAAAATAAAATGTTTACCACTTAACCTGTGACAATATTTTTTGAATTTCCTCAACCATTGAAGCAACTTTATTTACTTCACGTGGTTTGTAGTTAAATAATCCTTCAACGCTGAACCCGGCAATTTCGCCATTTTTAACCTTTTGCCACGCTTCTTCGTTGTCAACAATCATTGACCCGAACCAACTTCCAACAGGCGCGTCTTCAAATCCTTTCATTGGCATAATGCCACGCGAAGGGTCTGAAATAAAGCTTTCAAATAATGTAACGCCTTCAAATTGTGCGTTTGAATCGTGCATTAAATTGACGTTACTTTGAAAACCCTTCTTAAAAAACTTCTGAACAATCTTAAGAATAGTGTCTTTACTAAAAGCAACATAATAATCGCCGTATGTACTATCGCTGCGAAAAATAGGACTGTCAGCCAACATAATAGCACCACTAATAATACGACGGTCTTCATTTGCAATTTCAAATTTTTGGCTTTTATTAAATGCGTTCCAATTCTTTTGGATTGCGGGACGGTCAACCAATGCAATAAAGTCAACCTGTGCGTCATCGTTTATGTCTTCTGTAATATCCAACATAAAAATTGGTAAATCTGTATTCATAACACTAAATAGTTTAATTTTTAATATTTATCGTTTATTCAAATCTTGCCCTGTTTTGTATTTCCGCGTCACGGCTTTGTGCGTCTGAAATATCGCGTTCAACAACGTAAGCACGAATAGTTTGACCGCCACTACCGTCACTAATTCCACCGCCGCCACCACCTAAAGAAGGCGTCCCGCCACCGCCTAAAGACGGCATTGCGCCACCACCACCCAAAGACGGCATTGCACCACCACCCGTTGCAGGTGCGCCCGGTGAAGGAATGTTAACAAATCCGGGTTCAGAAGAACCGCCCGGAATTTCAGGCGCTTTTACCGCTAAAATGGATTTTACGTTTTTTAAACCCGCAACAATTGCAGCCGCCGCAGCAACCGCACCCAAAACCGGACCGACAACAGGAATTCCCGCCAAAGACTTAAATGCCGCCGTTGCTGACATATAAGTATCAATAGTTGTTGCAGCAATTGCAGCCGCCTTACCGGCAACTGTATGTTCACCAATCGCCTTTGCAGCATTTTTTAATGTCGCACTAATCTTTTGTGCATTTTCCGCACGTGCAGCCGCTTCTTTTTTACTAATTTCAACCCTTGCGTCGCTTAATTCTTTTTCTGTTTTATTATATGCGTCCGCATCAATTTTACCTTCTTTATAAAGCTTTTTATTTAATGCCAAAGCATCATCAACACCTTGCTTCCTTGCTGCGTATGAAAGGTTTTCATTATTAATAATAGAATCTAAACGTTCCTGTTCTTTGTCGTCAGCTTCTTTTAGATATTTAGCGTCAATTTCAGCAACTTCAGCGCCATATTTTTCACGTAAAGCCGCAACCATTAAACCCTTCTGTTCTTCTGTGTAATCCGCGTTATCAAGTACCTTTTTAGTTTCAGCAACTAAAGCTTCGTCCAATGCAGTAATTTCCTTTTCTTTGCCTTCCTTTAATTTAGCAATACGCGTTTCTGATAATGTTGATTGTAATTCTTCTTCAAACTTTTTATCCTTTTCAGCGCGGTCAGCTTTTATTTTATCGTCAATCGTTTTTACTTCTAATTGATAAGCTTCTTCAGTTGCCTTTTTTAATTCGTTCTTTGTTTTTGTATCAATATTTAAAGCGTCAATTTCAGCAACACGCGCTTTCATATTTATTTCAGCCTGTTTCTTTGCCTTGTCTTCTTCTGAAGTTATTTCAGCCAATGCCTTTTCATTTTGTAAATCCAAAAGCATTTTGTCAGCCGTCTTTTTATCTTCAATGGCTTGTTTATTTGCTTCGTCACGTTTCTTTTTATCTTCTTGAATCGCCTCGTCACGTTTCTTTTTAGCATCTTCAGCCGCTTTTGCCGCAGCGTCAGCCGTCTTTTTATTATAGTCAGCCGTCAAAACTAATTGTTCGGTCTTTAAATCCCTAAATTGCTTTGATTCTTCTTCTGTCCATTTACCTTTTGCTTTTAAGCTTTCACGTAAAGAATTTAATTCATTATTAACCCTTTGTTGGCTTAAGTCATAAATTTCCTTTTCTGAACCGCCTTGCGCTTTTAATACTTTAATACGGTTTTCAATATCTTCGTTTGCGCGTTTATTTGCAACTGATAATTTATTTAAATTACGTTCAGCTTCACTTGTAACCCCAATAAAGTCTGTAAATTGGGTTACTAAATCCCCAACACCTTTTGCCAAACTTCCTAAAGGACTGTTTTTAATCCAATTTGAAATCGCATCAAAATTATTTATAACTAATCCTAAAGCAACAACCAAAGCACCAATACCGGTTGCCACAATAGCACCTTTTAAAACGTTAAATCCTTTTGAAGTCGTTTCAACCGATACGCCAAAAGCACGTTGCACAACCGCCGCCGTTTTAGTTGCTGCGTTATTTAATTCTTGAAATACTGTTGTACTTTTAATAACCGCACCTAATTGTCTGAATGAATCCACGCTTTCACCAACCGCCTGTAAACCTTGCGACAATGCCATTGCAGCATTCACCTTCAATAAAGCCTGTTCAACGTCTTTATTCTCATTGCCAAACAATGCCATTGCACCCTGAAGCGCACTAAATCCACCTGCAACACCTGCCAATGAAGAAGCAACCGCCTTAAATTTGGCGTCAGGATTAAACGCATCTGTCAATGCCTTCGCGTCGCCAATTCTGTCTTTTAAGTCAGCCGCACGTTTAGCCGCGTTAATAGCTTCCTTTGAAGTTGCACCGAACTTATCAGCCATTAAAGCAACATTTGCAGTTGCTTCCCTTAATTGCGTTCTTAAACCTTTAACCGTTTGGTCAGTAGCTTCAAACGCATTATCTAATTTTTGGACTTCCTGTGTTGCCTGTGCGGCGTTCGTGGTGACGTTTATGCCAATAGTTTCTTCTACCATTAATTAGTGTTTATTACTTTTAATAAATTAACCTGTGTTGTATTATAATCCGTTGGGTCGTAAGATTCAATTTTATTTAATCTAAATAATACGCCATTAATCCAAATATATTTGCTAAAATCCAAATTGTAAATGTCAACCGCAGTTAAATAAACGCGACAACTCAATAACTTTGATTCCATATCTGTAATTTCCAAAATGTACGGTTTATTGTACGTATTGAATAAATTATTTGTTGGGTAAATAGACGCAGGAAATTGTAATTCCTTTGGTGCGCCAAAATTCAAATCAACAGTCGGGTTTGCCGGGTCGTCTAAATGTCCCGCGTAACCGTAAGTTGTTATTGTTGCCAAAGTTCCGCCGCCGTCTTGTTGTATTTTCCAACTTGAAACACCTGTAATTTTCTTTGCCATTAAAATACGAATTACCGAATCCATAGGGTCTTCAGTTGTATTATTATTTGACAATTTATAAATTGAACTATGGTATTTGTCTTGTCCTGAATGTAAAACAATTACAGTTGGCGCAAAAATAATCTGTGTTGAAGCCGTGTCCTTTACAAAATCAAATTCAGAATCATAAATAAAATCGCCGTATGATTGACCGTACTTCTTTTTATAGTTTTCGTTAAAATAATCCGAATCGTCTGTGTATTTATACGCATAATAACGCGCGTTCAACTGCGACATTGGTTTAATTGACATTGTTGAACCTGTGTCAATCTTTTGTGACCAATCAATTGAATTGGTTACTGCGTCGGAATAAAAGTCAATATATGGCGCAATATTAATTTGTTTGTCGTTTATATTATCCTGATAAACATACAAATTAAACATTTTACAAACCGATAAAAAGAAGTCTTTTTGGAATATACCCTTTGGCAAATTAGCATTCATTGAAACAGTACCATTGTAAGCAACTGAAGTCAACTGCGCAGCCAATTGTGTAAATGTGAAATTTGCACTTGACACGTTTACAATATAAGTATTAGCCGTAATCGGAACGCTTAATTCAATACGCACTTGATTCGTGTTTGCAATTGCGCCTGTCCAATCAATATTGAATGTAAAAGGGTTATTTGCTGAAAAGGTATTTACTGTCAAAGTCTGAACCGCAACACCGGCAACGTATAAAGTCGCAGTAATTGAAGAAGCCGCGTCGGTTTGATAAATACCCGTTATTGAAGCCAATGCATTAACTGTCTTTGTACCGTCAGTATAAGTAAAAATGCTTTTTCCTGCATTTTCTGTGAAATTAAGTAAAGTCGTAGAATCAAAAGACAAATTTGCATTTCGCGCCGTTGGTGTATTACTGTTTAAAATTGTTTTTGTTGCACTAATCGTGCCTAATATAAATCTGTCATTCGTACCCTGTATTCCTTGACTATTATTTGGAATAATTAGTTTCTTAAAAAAGTCTGTATTAAAAAAGTCGCAATTCAAACTGTACGAAGTACCTTCAAATATCTTTTCAATATATTCCTTTACGTATAATGCCGGTCTAAATGCTGAAACGTGGAAATCATCCTTACCTGTTGAAACGTCGCCGTAATCAATCAATGGATAATAATAACCTGAACCATTTATTGTATCCCAACTGTTTTGAATTGTAGTTACATTCCACGTATGGTTGTATTCGCTAAAATCCAAATCTTCTAAACGCTTATTTCCTAATTCTGTAATAAACCCACCTAATTCACCAAATACGGCGCATTGATATTCAATTACACCTTTATTCATAACAATTTCAAGGATTCTAATAACGCCCTTAAATATCTGTATTTTGTCAATATAGACTTCGCACTTCGCAGCCTGTGACGGTGTAAAGTTTGTTGCAACGTTAGGTAAATCCATATTGTGTTCGTGTGCCATTCCCAAATCAAAAGCAAAACCCAATATTTGATTGTTCTTTGCAGTTGCAGGTATTGAAATTGTACGGCTAAAAGACGTATTACGGCTTCCAAAGTCGCGCACGTCGTCAATCGTGTACGTGAAATCCGTTCCAATATCCTTGATTAAATCAATTACGTTGTCTTCAATATAAATTTCGGTTCTAATCATTATCTGTATTGACTGTTTAAATATTTACCAATTTCAACTTCTAAATCAAAATTAAATAAGCCGTCAGAAACTTTATATTTATATTGGTAATTCGTATTTCTAATTGTAACAGGGAAAAACGCACCTTGTACTTCCATATAAACAATTGGTGACGCTATTAATTGCGCCAACCACGCGTAATCCATATCATTAACCCAATCGCTTGTCAACATATAATAATCCGTATGTTCAATCGCGAAGTTGTATGTCGTTTCATTGTATTTATTGTACGCATCAATATTTGTCATTTGACCACCTGATAATTGGTACGGATTTCGTCTATATGAAGCACGGTTAAATTCGCTGCGTCGCTTGTTTACCAATCTGAACGCCATTGTATCATATCCGCCCAACCTGTTAAGAAAATGAAGGTTGTATTGTCTGTATTTAGGGTTGCAAACTTGTCTAAATTTCAGCGTCCTTGTAACCGCCGCGCCCAATGTAATATAAACGTTGTACCCGTAAGTATTTTGGGTTATAATATCTGACCCCGCCCACGCGTTAATTGCCGCAGCCTGAAAATTGAACAGGTTAAATTGTCCCGCCATTGTAAGGTCACCACTAACCGCAGTTCCAAAAGTTCCGTCTTCATTTGTAGGTTGAACCCAAAGTTTATACGAACCGCCGGTAATCTTTAAAAATGTAATAAAAAATTGGTCGCCGTATTCAATTGGAATATCTGAATTGTCGCGGTCACTTAACCAATCGTCCGTGTAATTCTCAATTAATAAATTATCATAGTAATTGGACAATACCAAAGGAATGTCGCCGTTTTCTGTAAATATGTCACCGAATAATGGCGCATAATAATTATACGCTGAATAAGAACCTGAAGCCAAATTAGCAATAACCGCACCGCTTACTTCTTCGCCAATACGCACCTGATAATCAACCTTTATTTTGTTATTTGAAGCCATTAAAACCGTCGTACCTGAAGGTTCAAAGTAATTGGTCACGTAAGCACGAACCATTGGTGACGCATTAAATACGCCATAACTTCCGTCGGCTGAAGGTGAAGGGAATACCTTGTTTCGGCTAACCTGTGCGCCATTTATGTAAATATCGTACACGAATTTAAAGTTTGTCACCCCAACATTTGTTGAAGAAGCCACAAACCAAAGGTCGTCGTGCATACTCGGGAACGTAGCCGGTTGACTATTTATTGTTATTGCCATTGCTTGATTCTATTTTATTTCCAATTTGTCTAATTTGTAATTGAACGTCGCCGCCAAAAGCTTCTGCCATTGTCGTAAAAAAGTCCTTATTAAATACCGTCTTAACTGCATTATCAAAATAAGAAGTCGTTTTTAAACCGTCCCTTTTGATTGCTGAAGCGGTCGCGTATGCTAAAGCTTTTAATGAAGTCGCTTTGTTAACCGCTTGTTTAAGTTTTTTGCTTTTCCTTTGGGTCTTGCTTAACTTTTTTGTCTGTGTTTCGTTTGTCGTCTTTGCCTTCCCTAATCTGTACCATTGCAATATTGACGTTGCCATTTTTTTATTTGGGAATGGCGTTTTGTATTGGTATGGTGAATCTGAAGAAACTTTTTTTGGTCGTGCATTTTCGCCACCAACACCCTTAACCCCTTTGTTTATATATTTATAATAAACTGAAGCCGGGTTATCCTTATCGTAACCCAACCACATTTCATAATCATTGCCAAACTTTGTGACCTTTGGTACAACCAAATCGCCAATTTTACCTGAAGCAATTGAACCGCTTTTATTTAGGTTTTTTTGTACTTCGTCGTTAAATTGTTTACCGTAGAAAATAAGCATTTGTTCGGCAACAGGAAATTCAGTCGGGTCAATAACGTTGTATTGGTCACCGATTGTTTTTAAAAAACCTTCCTTTAATGCTTTTGCCTGTGCTTTGGCTTCACTCATAACCTTAAATAGGCAAATTGGTTCTAAATACCACACAAAAAACCCCGTGTAAAAACACAGGGTAATTTTCGCTTATTTCAATAAAAAAACACAACTGCCTTATTTAATCCGCTTCGCCTGTTCCCGGTCGTAAGCATTTTTTGACTTCAGGTACGCCATTGTATTCAAAAATTCAATGGTCTTCATTTCAAAAGCTTCCGAAGTTCTAATATTTTCGTGTTCGGCAACAAGTTTGGCGGTATAATGCCACCCGTAGATTCGCATAAAAGCAACAACACCGAATCCGCTTGTTCCGTCGTCATCCCCGCCGTCGTCATTTCCGTTTTCATATAATCCCGCGTAACTTCTATCCAATTTCTGTAAACTTGATAAAAAAAAACCAACGAATGATAAACGTGTATAAAATTCGCTTCCTGCATATCCGCAGCGTATTCTTCGTGTTTACTTGCGTCGTACTTATCGTCAATCCATTTGCCGTACCAATTTTTTTTCTGCGGGATAACCATTGACGCAGCTATTTTGTGTAAATTTCCCAACGTGTCTTTACTAAATACCTTGCTTTCAATATAACGCGCTGACGGCATATTTTTAATGTCGTAATTCATACGGTATCGTTTGCCATTAATTGTAATATAGTCAACCGGCTTCCCTTCAATTGGTTCGTCTAAAAAAGCCAAATCTTTGCGCAATTCTTTTAAGTCTTCAATGCCTAAACTGTCAATTTGGTATTCGGTTAAACCTGTAATAATGCACAATAATTTAACTTCCTTGTCCAATTCTGTCCAATCCTTATTCGGGTTTGTTATTATTGGCATCAATTGTTGGTATTGCCAAAGGGTCAGTTCGTTCCATTTCATAATTCAAAGTTAAGTCTTTTTTCTGATAAGGACAATGCCGACAACCATTTTTGCAGCAATACCCCCTTTTTAAATGATATTCTTCTGTGAATACCTTATAACCGTTTTCTAAATAGTAATCCATTTTTTTAATCCGTTTGCACTTGACATAATTGCGTCAGCGCGTTGCGTTAAGCTTTCAATTTGCCCGTTTAATTCGTCAGCGTCGTATGATATGTAATAACCGTTTGACGTCCCAATAACAGGCAATATTCCTTCTGACCTTATAAAGTTAACGATTTTACGCAAACGCGGTTCAGAAAATTGTTTAATTCCGTACCTTTCTTTTTGCCCGTTAATGGCTGCGACTATTTCCGCACCTTTAATTGGGTTGGCTTTGCTTTTCAGGTTTAAACCCCTGATAATTACAGGCACTAATCTTTTTTCGTCAGGCGTCAATTCGCAGGTTATGTCTTCAAAGTTTTTTATCATAATATAAGTTTTAAGAAACGTCTGCCATTGCTAAATTAATCATTTTTAATTGAATTCTTAAATCTTTAATTTCCTTTTCTTTTAATCCCAATTCCTTTTCAATCTTTGCAATCTTTTCAATTAAGCATTCGTTTTCAAGGCGAAGCAAATATTCCTGACCCATTAAATAATTATTCTTTGTCATACAGTTAGTTTTAAAAAGCCGCCCAAAGTTCACCAAATTACTATCTTTGTTATTTTTTAATATTAAAAATTCTTCAGGCGGCGTAAGTTTAAATTCGGTTTAATTTATCCTGTTCAATTTGATTTTGTGCAGCTTCTTCAGCTTCACGTTCTTCAATGTCTTCTTCGTCTTCCCAATCGCAATGGTCACGACATTCAGGGCAAATATCGTATTCCGTATAATTAGTGTGTGCGCCGCAGCAAGTTGAGTATGCCATATTAAAGGTTTTAATCGTTACTAATATAATTCATAAAATAATATTTACCACCGTCACAATTTGGGTCAGGATAGTTTTTAGCGTCGTTGTATGCAGTTTCTATTTCAAAACGGACTTCCTGTTGCATTTCCATTGCCATTTGTTTTGCCCTTAATAATCCGTAATACTGAATTCCGCCTAATGTGTTTCTTCTAATTTCAGCGTCTAATTGATTAATTAATTTTTGCATTGTTGTTATATACATAATTATAAGTTTTTTAATTGTTCTTCAAATGTATTGATTGTTTTAAATATTTCAAAAGCAACTTGGGGAACTATTGCGTTTCCGTATGCTTTGATTGATTCTTTTTCCCAATAAGAAAAGGTTTTAGCGTCCAATCCTTCGGGAAGCCCATCATTTCTTCCACGTACTTCGGATTCAATCGGAAATTCTTGCCAGCTTCCGGGTTTTTCAATAAAATCCTTTTCACAATACTGTCGTTCCGTTTTATTTGTGACGGCGGCAAAGTCATATTTGTCGATTCGTTGCAAGTTGGCGTAGGCAATAAACCATATTCTTTCCCTTCTATGTGGCGCGTTGACGCTTGCAGCAGGAATAATAAACGGTTGTACCTCATAACCTTCATTTTCCAAGTCAGCGCACACTTCGTCGAATACCAACCCGTCGTTCCAACTAACAAGTCCACGAACATTTTCCCCAATAACCCAACGCGGTCTGATTTCTTTAATTGCTCGTAACATTTCAGGAAACAAATGCCTTTCGTCGGACTTCCCAAGTCTTTTTCCTGCAACTGAATATGGTTGGCAAGGGAATCCGCCTGTGAGAATATCAATTTTGTTTGCGTGAACTGTAAAATCTGTTTTTGTAATGTCATTATAAGATATTGAATTAGGAAAATGATAATTTAAAACTTGTTGACCAAATGGATTCCATTCGCAATGAAATACGTTATTCCAACCCGCCCAATCTGCGGCAAGGTCAAAACCGCCAATCCCGCTAAATAAACTTGCGTGATTCATAATTATAAGTTTTCAATTAAAGCGGTTAATAATAAAGCTACCGTAATAATTGCGAAGAACCAACCCATACCCAAAGATTCTTTGGCGTATTGCTTTTGCATTGCTGCATAATGTTCGTTTAATTTGTCTTGTTGTGTTTTTAGTCTGTTTGCCATTGTTGTAATTTTTATTGTTTCCACAAATATAGCACAGGTTTTATACAACTTCCAAACATTTTGCAAAGTATTTTCTAAAATTGTGATGAACGGTAAATAATAAGGATAAACGGTTAAGCGAAGGCGTAACGACCATTCCCACGTTTGATATTGTGGTTTTGCCACGCTAAAGCCAAAGCCATAACTGTATCGTCGTGGAATCCTGACGGCGCTGAATACCTTACGCCGTGTGAAGTAAACTGATATTCAAACACGTCTAATTCGTCCACAATAACACCTTCCGGGAATCCGATTCGTCCCTGTTGAATGGCTGAAGCCAAACCTTCCATTAATTGTTGCTTTGATTGACTTGTAAACTTTAAACCTTCAATGTTTATCCCTTCACGAAGCAAGTCTTCCAATATCGGGTCGCCAACCCCTGTTGAATCCACCACAATTGGTGCAGGTGGCAACCTTTTAATTGTTTCTTTGGTATTATGCCAATCCATTTGAAAGCGGTCAAAATACGCCACGTTGCCGTCCTTATCTAATCCAATTATAACTGTAAAATCCACAGACTTTGCAAGGTCAATGCCATAACAAACAATTGGTTGTGCTGAAATAGGTTTGACGCAGCGTTTAATGAATGCGTTGCCAAAAGGGTTTGCGCTATTCTCGGACGGGTTCGCCATATATTCCTGTTCAAATACAACTTCAGGTAATTGAATTCGTGCTTCGTCTATTTCGCGCGGGTTAATATGCGGATTATCGTATGTGCTAAATTTAAAGCTTTGCCAATCGTTTTCGCCCATTTTCATAAACAGGGAATAAAAGAAGTTTTTGCCACGTGGCGTTGAAAGGAAAACCGCCTTCCCTTCGTAGTCGGTCAGCGTCGGGCGTATGCTATTATTCCAACCGTCTTCAAGGTCAGCGATAAACGCAGCTTCGTCAATAATAACCAAATGGAATTTACGACCGCGCAAGTTGTCTAATCGTTCACCTGTAAAAAATTCAATTGACCCTTCGTTGGGACAATAGATTTTCAGCTTTGAAATATTGCTTTTAAATGGTAATACTTTTGTAAGGCGTTCAAAAAATACTTGCGCCAATCCGTATGTTGGTGTTATGTATGCAACATTCCCGCCATTTAATGCTTCTTTGATTATAAGTATTTGCGACAATTCAGACTTACCAAAACGACGTCCGCACATAACGACAATAAAACGCCTTTCAGCGTCCAATATCTTTTTTTGATTCGCGTGCGGTGTTGGAAGTTCTATGCGCATTTATTTATTTTCCGTATCGTGTAAAGCAATAAATTGTTTAACTTCTTTTTGTTCTTCAATAAATTTATCCCTTTTATTTATAATTTCTAAAAGTTCTTCTTTTGCTTCTTCTAATCTGTTAGTTCTTTTTACAATTTCAGATTCTAAATATCTTAATTCGTCGTCGTCGTGTCGTGTCGCCCATTTTAAAGCTTTAATTACGTGTTTCATAGGTTTGTTTTTATAAAGATACTACAAAATTGTTTTGCCGTCAACAAATACGACTTCAATCTTCGTGTCCTGTTGAACGTCAACCTGTTCTTTTGGTTTACCATAAACGCGTGACAATAAAGTGTCCATTGAATAAAGACTTCCATTATTCATTGACTTAATGATTGCCTTTGCAACTGTCATTTCAAGTACAGTCGCATCCGGGTTCTTTGTAACCGCTTCCAATTCTTTAGGTGTCATTGACATAAGCGCCTGAATTGAATCGTTTATTTCAGCTAATTTGTACCCCTGTTCTTTTAATAAGCTGACATACTTACGCGGTCGCCCGTTCGGGTTTGCCGTTTCGCCTTTCTGAAGAACCTTTAATGTTCCACCGTGTTTTTGTTTCACTTCCTTTGCCATTGTAATACCTTTGTTTTACCTTCCCTGACCTTTGTACGCTTTTGGTCGTGGATTGTGTTTGTTAAAGCTTTTTTTCGCGTGTCCGCACTTTCTTTTACCAAAATTAGTCTTTTGACTGTCCCCTTTAATCTTTGCCATTTATTGCCTTTTTATGCTTATCTTTTAAATATTCCAAATGTGTCTTTGTGTCCCCCATAACGACGTGACAATAACGACAAAGCGCCATTAAATTTTCAATCCTGTCCTTTTCTTTTGTTCCGCCCATTCCCCTTGCTTCAATATGGTGAATGTCAACCGCTTTGTTCCCGCATACTTCACACGGAATAAAGTCTTCAATTCCGTACCCAAAATAATCCAAATAAATTTTAGTATAATTTTTCATTAAATAGGGTAAAACTAAATGCGACAAATATTAAGCCAATTGCAACTGAATTATGGAATTGTGTATTTTCGTCAATTGCTTCACCAATGTTTATGCCTAACAATATGTTGCGCGGCAATAAATGAATTGAAATCCTGAAATTATAAAACTGAATAAAGTATTCCATTATTGGTTGTCAATTTGTTTTAATTTCCTTTGCGCCCATTCAATACCTTCAGTTCCACCCCACGCGTCCCACATTAAACCGCCGCAACCTTCTTCGTATGGTACGTCCTTATTTTGTTGGTGACGCTGAAAAGACGCCATTCGTGCAATTGTATCGCGTGAAATTGGTTCTTTGTTTGCTAATTGGTTTGCCCTTGCTTTGCCAACAGGTGTTCCGCATTCACCCCAACCATTTGTTTCTGCGTATTTTAACGCCCTTTTGGCGTTGTTTGTTGCTGCTTCCGGGTAATCTGTGTATGAATCCGCAGCGTAAGCGCCTGAAGCTAATATTGCCGCCCAAACTTTGTTTGCCTTTTCTTCTGTATCATAAATACAAGCACCTGACCCAATTCTGTATTTTCCGTTTGAACATTTAATTACCGGCATTGCTAATTAGTTTATTATAAATAGCAAAACGGCGTTTGTTTACTTCGTGCAAGTTGAAGTTCTTATTGCAATACTCGTACAACGCGTTCCCGTAGCTTTTACGGGCGTCAGGGTCTTTGGTTAACAACTTAATCCAATAATACCAATCTTTTTGACTGTTGACGTGACAAGCGGGATAAAAACCCTTGTACGGGTGAACGTTGCTAACAATTGCCGGGTTCTTCTTTGCAGCCGTTTCAAGTACCTTCAAATTAGACTTCATTGAATTAAACTTTGAATCAATTAACGGTATTAATGAAATATCTGAATCGCAATAAGCCGCCATATATGAAGTTACTTCGTTGTAATTGTATATTTTAGGGTTCAGCTTCAATCCGTTAGTGAATGCCGCAATCATTCCGTCCCAAATTGGCTTTTCGCCTTCGTTGTACCCCGCAATTACAGTTTTAACCGGGAAATTGATTCGCTTCATTGGGTTACGTAATATTTCCATATCCTTCCCGTGCGTTCCCGAACCTGACCAAAATAAACGAACAAGGTCTGATTCTGTTTTGTAATCCTTAAATTGTTCTTCGCCGTATGGAATCGCATTTGGCAATATTTCAATATTCTGATTGTATTGGTAAACTTCTTCAGCTAATCGTTCGTGCGTAACTGTGCAAAGGTCGGCAATACGAATCCACGCCAATATTTGTTCGGTAACGTTATTTAAAACATAATGTTCGTAAAGTATATGTGAAGGTTCAAGCTTCCAAAAATCGTCGTTGTCAACTACTAATTTAAACCCGTATTTTTTGCGCCATTCAAACATTTGTTCGGGCGTTATGTTTGCCAACATACGATTCATAACAACAATGTCATAATTCCCTTCAAAAGTTTCTTCGCTTATTGTATCGGTCATTAAACAATAATCCTTCTTCATATTTACCAACGGCATCATAATTCTATGATAACCAACCCCACTTGTTTTGCTCGTAATTGCTAAAATGCGCATTTAATTTGTTTTTCATTATGATAAATAGGTTGGTATTTTTCCCAAACTGACTGCGCACGTGCTAAACTTTCGTCCTTCATACGTCTGTATTCTGTCCCGTTGCCAACGTCGTGTCCAATATGGTCTGATTTTAAGTCGGGTAAATAGTAATTGGTAAACCCGGCAATGGTTGCGCGTTCTGCGTAATCCCTGTCCTGCATTCCGTACGGGTCATATTCTGTATTATAACCGCCAATCGTGTCAATTAATTCCCTTGTAAAGTAGTTATTGCCAAAAGGTGTATGTGTTTTATGTATTCCGTCAACCAATGGCGGTAATTCTTCAACGCAATGTATGCCAATAATCCCTGTTTTTGACACACGTTTTGAAAACATAACCCAATTTGACAACCAATTTTCGGGCAATAGAATGTCATTTGCCAATATACAAACGCCGTCGTATTCCTGTGTTATTGATAACCCGAAATTAACCCCTGCGGCAATACCTCTTTTATGTAGTGACCAATTTGCATAATGCCAATTATAATACTTTTGTATTTGGGTAAACTGTTCTTCGTCACTTCCGTTGTCAATAAGATAACAATGCGCGTCGTGACCACTATTGTAAAAATTCCTGTCAATAACCTGCTTTGTCAGGTCTGCCCTATTTTGGGTTAATAATATTACGGCTATATTCATTTATTCCAATTTTACGTGCGGGTACACCTGCATATTTTGTAAA
>Ga0164292_10001940_pt1 | contig 16895 bp, 11 predicted proteins | sample GEODES117metaG_FD_111486 | JGI IMG/M metagenome (GOLD analysis project Ga0164292, IMG submission 111486) | Eutrophic lake water microbial communities from Lake Mendota, Wisconsin, USA - GEODES117 metaG | ecosystem: Environmental > Aquatic > Freshwater > Lake | place: USA: Lake Mendota...
GACACGTCGGCGCCCGGCGGCTTGCCGCCGCGCATCGCGTCGAGGAAGCGCAGGTTGGTGATCTCGAGCGCCATCAGCTCGACCTCGACGCGCGTGAGCTTGTCGCGAAAGCGCGGATCGTCGATCAGGCGGCGGCCGTGGCCGTCGGTCTGCTCGGCGGCGAAGGCCTTGAGCCTCACCAGCTCGCGCTTGGAGCCGCCGATGCGCCCGGTGTTGAGCCGCTCGTGACCGAGCAGGTACTTGGCCACCGTCCAGCCCTTGCCTTCCTCGTGCACGAGGTTCTCGGCCGGGACCTCGACGTTGTCGAAGAACACCTCGTTCACCTCGTGGCCACCGTCCATCAGGATCAGCGGGCGCACGGTGATGCCGGGCGTCTTCATGTCGATCAGCAGGAAGCTGATGCCTTCCTGGCGGATCTTCGACTCGAAGTCGGTGCGCACCAGGCAGAAGATCCAGTCGCCGTACTGGCCGAGCGTGGTCCAGATCTTCTGGCCGTTGACGACGTAGGTGTCGCCGCGGCGGTCGGCGCGCGTCTTGAGCGACGCGAGGTCCGAGCCCGAGCCCGGCTCGGAGTAGCCCTGGACCCAGAACACGTCGCCGTTGTAGATGCCAGGCAGGTGGCGCTGCTTCTGTTCGGGGGAGCCGAACTTCAGCAGCACCTGCGCGCACATCGTCACGCCGAAGGCAATGATCGGCGGCGTGCCGGCCAGGCCGCACTCCTCCTCGAAGATGTAGCGCTGGGTGACGTTCCAGCCCGGGCCGCCCCACTCTTCGGGCCAGGCCGGCGCGACCCAGCCCTTCTTGGCCAGGATCTTGTGCCAGCGCAGCAGATCGTCCTTGTCGAGGTGGTCGCCGGCGGCCGTCTTGCGGCGCAGGTCCTCGGGCAGGTTGTCCTCGAGCCAGCCGCGCACGTCGTCGCGGAAAGCCGCTTCCTCGGTCGAATAGTTCAGGTCCATTTCTTGTCCTCTGCCTCCTGCAGCGTTCTCCAGAATACCTTGCCGGTGCCGGTCTTCGGCAGCGACTCCACGAACTCGACGCGCCGCGGCACCTTGTAGGCGGCCATCTTCTCGCGCGACCACACGACGATCTCGTCGGCGAACGCGGCCGCGCCGCCCTCGGTCGCGACGCGGTCGCGGGCATGCGGGCGCGGCACGATCACCGCCTTCACCGTCTCGCCGCGCTTGTCGTCGCGACTGGCGATCACGCAGGCCTCGGACACGTCGGGATGGGCGAACAGCATCGCCTCGACCTCCGCCGGCCAGACCTTGAAGCCGGACGCGTTGATCATCCGCTTGAGCCGATCGGTGATGAAGAAGTAGCCGTCCTCGTCGTGGTGCCCGAGGTCGCCGGTGCGAAAGAAGCGCTTGCCGTCGAGCTCGAGGAACACCGACGCATCGGCGTCGGGATTGTTCCAGTAGCCCCTGAAGACCTGCGGGCCGCTGACCACGATCTCGCCGGTCGCGCCCGGCCCGCATTCGGCGCCGGTCTCGACGTCGAGCACGCGCGCGTCGGTGTTGAAGACCGGGATGCCCGCGCACTGGCGCTTCGGGCGGTGCATCGGGTTGGTGTGCGTCGGCGCGATCGTCTCGGTCAGGCCGTAGCCTTCGATGAACGGCAGGCCGATCAGCCGCTCGAGGCGCTGCGCGACCGCGTCGGGCATGGCGGCGCCGCCGCCGCCGATGCGCATCAGCGAGGACAGGTCGCGCGACTCGAGCCCGGGCGTGTTCAGCAGGTCGACGATCATCGCGGTGATGCCGGTGATGTTCGTGATCCGGCAGTGCTCGATCAGCCGCACGCAGGCCTCGCGGTCCCAGCGCGACATCAGCACGATGGTCACGCCCTGGAAGATCGGCGCGTTCATGCCGCCCTGCATGCCGGTCACGTGGAACATCGGCAGCACCGCGAGCTGCACGAGATCGGGCGAGGCGCCCGACCAGGCGGCGCCGATCACCGTGGTGCTCATCACCGTCCGGTGGGTGTGGATGCAGCCCTTCGGATGGCCGGTGGTGCCCGAGGTGTAGGGCAGCACGGCGAGGTCGTCGGGGCCGGCCTGCTGCGGCGCGGGCGCGTCGCCGGCGGCGAGCGCGTCCGACCAGGCGGCGACGCCCGCGGCCGCGTCCGCCGCAGCGATGGGGCGACGCGCGGCGACGACCGCCTCGGGCAGGACGATGTCGGCGAGCGCGGGCTCGGGCGTCGCCGGCAGGTAGTCGGAGTAGGCGCCGACGACGGCGTGGTCGAGCGCGACCCCGAGCAGCGGGCGCCAGGCATCGAGCAGCTCCTGGCCGAGGATCGCGACGCGCGCGCCGCTGTCCTCGCACAGGTAGCGCAGCTCGTCGGTGCGCAGCATCGGGTTGACCGGCACGACCGCGGCGTCGGCCCGCAGGATGGCGTAGTAGCCGATCACGAACTGCGGGCTGTTCTGCACGTCGAGCACGACCCGGTCGCCGCGCCGCACGCCCGCGACCCGCTGCAGCCAGCCGGCGACCAGGTCGACCTCGCGCTCGAGCGTCGCGTACGGAATCCGGCGGCCGTAGTAGAAGAGCGCGGTCTTGTCCGGGAAGCGCGCGGCGCTGACACGGAGGTTGAAGCTCAGCGTGGTGGCCGGTATCGAGAGCGCCCGAGGCGTGCCCGGCGGCCAATGTCGGAAATGTCGGTCGAACATGTCTCCATCCGGACCCGTCGTGGCGGGCCTGCGGCAAGGGTACCGCAATCGGCGCGGCCTCCAGCTTCACCACGCGAGCTTGCGGCGGTGCAGCTAGAATGGACTTCGTGGCCGGACGCTTTCACGAGCCCCTCCCCCTCCCCCCGTACCCGCCGTACCCGGAGCGCATGCCGCGCGGGCCGCCCCCCTCCTCGGTCCGGTCCGCGCGAGCGCGCGCCGACTGTCTCGCTGCGTTCCTGCTCCGCCTCCTTTCCAGGTCAGCCCCATGCCCCAGCTTGATCCGGGTCCGTCGACCCGCTCCGTCGCAGCCTCCGGCACGACGGCCGCCGCGCCGTCCGGCCGACCGAGCGCCCTCCCCGCCGCCCGCGCGCGAGTCACCCGGCCGGCCCCGCGGCTCGCGGCCGCCGCCCTCGCCGTCCTGGCGCTGGGGACCGCGGGCTGCGGCGAGCGGGGCGCGGGCGCTCCGGGCGGCGCCCCCGCCGCCGGGGCGGCCGGGGCAGGAGGGGCCAAGGGGCCGGGCGGTGCGCCGGGCACCGGCGGGCCGCCGCCCGCGATGCCGGTGACGGTCGTCGACGCCACGCCACGCAAGCTGCCGATCACCATCGAAGCGGTCGGCCAGACCGAGGGTTCGCGCGAGGTCGAGGTCCGCGCCCGCGTGACCGGCGTGCTGCAGCAGCAGCTCTTTCGCGAGGGCGAGGGGGTCAAGGCCGGTGCGCCGCTGTTCCGCATCGACCCGGCGCCCTTCGAGATCGCGCTCGAGCAGGCGCGCGCCGCGCTCGCGCAGGAGACCGCGAACCTCGAGCAGGCGCGCCGCGAGGCCGCCCGCGCCGGACCGCTCGCCGAGCAGCGTGCGATCAGCCAGAAGGAGGCCGACGACGCGCGCTCGGCGGTCGCCCGCATCGAGGCCTCGCGGCTGGTCGCGCAGGCCCGCATCCGCGAGGCCGAGCTGAACCTGTCGTACACCCGCGTGAACGCCCCGATCGCCGGGCTCGCCGGGCGCCTCGAGCGCTCGGTCGGCAGCCTGGTGAACCCGAGCACCGACAGCCTGCTGGTCAGGCTGGCGGTGACCGATCCGATCTGGGTGCGCTTCTCGTTCTCCGAGCCGGAGTGGCAGCGGCTGCGCGCCCAGGCGGGCAACGCGGCGGTCACGCTGGTGCTGCCCGACGGCCGGGCCTACCCGGTCGAGGGCACGCTCAACTTCTCGGGTACCAGCGTCGATGCGCGCACCGGCACCGTGCAGATGCGAGCCGCGTTCGCGAACCCGCAGCTCGCCGTCCTGCCCGGGCAGTTCGTCCGGGCACGGGTGAAGATCGGCGAGCAGGACGCGGTCGTCGTGCCGCAGGCGGCGGTGATGACCAACGACCAGGGCCGCTTCGTGTGGGTCGTGGGGCCGCAGAACGCGGCCACGCCGCGCCCGGTGAAGGCCGGCGCCTGGAGCGGCGCGGGCTGGGCGATCCAGGAAGGCCTGGCCGAGGGTGATCGCGTCATCGTCGACAACCTGATGAAGCTGCGGCCGGGCGCACCGGTGGCGCCGCAGGTCGCGGGCGCGGCCGGTGCGCCGGGCGCGCCGGGTGCGCCCCCGGCCGGCGACGCGAAGGGCGCGCCGGGCGGCAGCGCGCCGCCGGCCAAGGCCGAGCCGAAGGCGGGCGGGGCCGGGTCGTGACGCGTGTCCCGCTGTCGCGTTTCTTCATCGAGCGGCCGGTCTTCGCGACCGTGCTGTCGGTGGTCATCGTGCTCGCCGGCCTGGTCTCGGCGATGATCCTGCCGGTGGCGCAGTATCCGGAGATCGCGCCGCCCACGGTCACGATCACCGCCACCTACCCGGGCGCCTCGGCCGAGACGCTCGCGCGCACGGTCGCTGCGCCGATCGAGGAGCAGCTCTCGGGCATCGAGGGCATGCTGTACTTCAACTCGTCGTCGGCCTCCAACGGCACGGTGACCATCACCGCGACCTTCGAGGTCGGCACCGACACCGACAAGGCCACCTTCAACGTCAACAACCGCGTGCAGCTCGCCACGCCGCGGCTGCCGGACGAGGTGCGGCGCAACGGCGTCATCGTCGCCAAGCGCTCGCAGAACTTCCTGGTCGTCATCGCGCTGAACTCGCCGAAGGGCTCGAAGGACACGCTGTTCCTGTCGAACTACGCGACGCTCAACGTCCTCGACGACATCAAGCGTATCAAGGGCGTCGCCGACGTCATCAACTTCAGCGCCCGCGACTACGCGATGCGGGTCTGGCTGCGTCCGGACCGCATGGCGCAGCTCGGCATCACCACCACCGACGTCGCGCAGGCGATCGCCGCGCAGAACGCGCAGTTCGCCGCCGGCAAGATCGGCGCCGAGCCCGCTCTGCCCGGCCAGCAGCTCACCTACACCGTCACCGCCCAGGGCCGGCTGGTCGAGCCCGAGCAGTTCGGCGAGATCGTGCTGCGCTCGGGCGGCGCCAGCGGCGTGCTGCGCCTGAAGGACGTGGCCCGCATCGAGCTCGGCGCGCAGAGCTACGACGCCAGCAGCTTCGTGAACGGCAAGCCCGCGGTCGCGCTCGGCGTGTTCCTGCAGTCGGGTGCCAATGCGCTCGACACCGGCGCCGCGGTCAAGAAGCGGATGGCCGAGCTGCAGCGCGACCGCTTCCCCGAGGACGTCGGCTACCTCATTCCCTACGACACCACGCGATTCGTGTCGGCCTCGATCAACGAGGTGCTCAAGACCATCCTCGAGGCGGCAATCATCGTCGTGCTGGTGGTGTTCGTCTTCCTGCAGACCTGGCGCGCGACGCTGATCCCGATGCTCGCGGTGCCGGTCTCGCTGATCGGCACCTTCGCGGGCCTGTGGCTGTTCGGGTTCTCCATCAACACGCTCACGCTGTTCGCGATGGTGCTGGCCATCGGCATCGTGGTCGACGACGCGATCGTCGTGCTCGAGAACGTCGAGCGGCTGATGCGCGAGGAAGGGCTGTCGCCGGTCGCGGCCTCGATCGAGGCGATGCGCGAGGTGCAGGGCGCGGTGATCGGCATCGTGCTGGTGCTGTGCGCGGTGTTCGTTCCAGTCGCATTCCTCGGCGGCATCGCCGGCCAGCTGTACCGGCAGTTCGCGGTGACCGTGGCCATCGCGGTGGTGCTGTCGGGCGTGGTGGCCCTCACGCTCACGCCCGCGCTGTGCGCGATGCTGCTCGAGCCGCATTCGAACGAGCCCCGCCGCGGCATCGCCGGCCGCGCGTTCCGCGCCTTCGATGCCTGCTTCGGCTGGGTCACGCGCCGCTACCTCGGCGCGGTGCACCTGGGCCTGCGCCACCGCGTGATCGCGCTGCTGCTGTTCGTCGCGATGGTCGGCGCGACGGTGTTCCTGCTGCTGCGCGTGCCGGGCAGCTTCGTGCCGCCCGAGGACCAGGGCTACATCATCGCCGCGGTGCAGCTGCCCGACGGCGCGACGCTCGAGCGGACCTCGCGCACCACCGAGACGCTGCGCACCATGGTCGCCTCGAACCCGGCGATCGAGGCCTTTTTCTCGATCAACGGCTTCGACCTGATCGGCGGCGGCAACAAGTCCAGCGCGGCGACCATCTTCGTGCCGATGAAGCGCTGGGAGGAGCGCACGCAGACCTCGCCGCAGCTCGCGCAGCAGGTCTCGGGCGCCGGCTTCGGCCTGCGCGACGGCATCGCCTTCGCCTTCGTGCCGCCGGCCATCCAGGGCCTCGGGCAGTCGGGCGGCTACGAGGTCTACGTGCAGAGCCGCATCAACGCCGATCCGCAGGCGCTCGCGCAGACCACGCAGCAGTTCATCGCGGCCTTGAACAAGCATCCGGTGCTGGCCGGCAACAACACCTTCTTCAGGCCGACCGTGCCGCAGCTGCGGGTCGAGGTCGACCGCGAGAAGGCGCTCGCGCTCGGCGTGAGCCAGGCCGAGGTGTTCGTCGCACTGCAGGCCCAGATGGGCTCGCTGTACGTGAACGACTTCAACCGCTCGGGGCGCACCTATCGGGTGACCATCCAGGCCGACGCGCCCTTCCGCTCCAACCCCGACGACCTCGGCGCGGCCTACGTGCGCTCGACGACCACCGGCGCGATGATCCCGCTCAAGACGCTGATCACCGTGCAGAACATCATCGGCCCCGAGCAGATCGAACGCTTCAACGGCTACATCGCCGCGAAGGTGCTGGGCGGCGCCAAGCCCGGCTTCTCGTCGGGCGAGGCGATCGCCGCGGTCGAGCAGATCGCACGCGAGGTGCTGCCCGCGGGCTACACCGCCGAATGGACCGGCCAGGCCTTCCAGGAGAAGCGCACCGGCCGCGCGTCGATCTTCGCGTTCGGCTTCGCGATCGTGATGGTCTACCTGATCCTGTCGGCGCTCTACGAGCGCTGGGGCGTGCCGCTGTCGGTGATCCTCGCGGTGCCCTTCGCGCTCGCGGGCGCGCTGGGCGCGGTGATGCTGCGGCAGATGAACAACGACATCTACTTCCAGATCGGCCTGATCGTGCTGATCGGCCTGGCCGCGAAGAACGCCATCCTGATCGCCGAGTTCGCGATGCAGGGCATGCAGCAGGGCAAGACCGCGGCCGAAGCGGCGGCCGAGGCGGCGCGCCTGCGGTTCAGGCCGATCGTGATGACCTCGCTCGCCTTCGTGCTCGGCGTCGTGCCGCTGGTGATCGCCACCGGCGCGGGCGCGGCCGCCCGCCAGTCGATGGGCACCGGCGTGTTCGGCGGGATGATCGTCGCGACCTTCGTGGCGCCGATCTTCGTGCCGCTCTTCTACTCGCTGCTGGCGCGCCGTCCGCGCCCGGCGCACGAGCATCCCGGGGACCGGGGCGGCCCGGTCGGCCACGCTTCGAAGGAGGACGTGACGTGATCGCCGCATCCCACGTGCCGCGCGCCGCGGCCCGCCCGATCCGGGTCGTTGTTCTCGCCTGCACGGTGCTCGCGATCGCCGGCTGCGCCGCGGTCGGGCCCGACTACCGCCGGCCCGCGACCGCCCTCCCCGGCGCATTCCCAGGCGAGCCGGCCGCGGGCGAGGCGATCGTGCAGCCGCGCTGGTGGACGCTCTACGGCGACGCCACGCTGACCGCGCTGGTCGACACCTCGCTCGCGCGCAATGCCGACGTGCGCCTGGCTGCGGCCCGCGTCGAGGAGACCGAGGCGGTGCTGGCGCAGGCGCGTGCGGCGATGTTCCCCCAGATCGACCTGCAGGGCTCGTCGACGCGTGCGCGCTCCACGCAGGTCGGCGCGGTGCCGCTGCCGGCGACGGCGCCGATCGTGCAGGGCACGCAGCGGCTGGTGCTCTCGACCACCTTCGAGATCGACTTCTGGGGCCGGCTGCGCCGGGCCGACGAGGCCGCCCGCGCGCAGGCCCTGGGCACGCGCTACGGCGAGGGCGTGGTGGCGACCACGCTGGCCGGCGCGACCACCCAGTCCTACTTCGCGCTGCGCTCGATCGAGGCGCAGGCCGCCTCGCTCGCCGCGACCGTCACCGCCCGCGAAGGCTCGCTCGACCTCGTCCGCAGGCGGGCCGCCGGCGGCGTCGCCTCGGACCTGGACGTGGCGCAGGCCAGCGGCGCGCTCGCCGACGCGCGCGTGCAGCTGCGCGAGCTGCAGCGCCAGCGGGCGCTCGTCGAGCACCAGCTCGCCGTGCTCACCGGCCAGCCGGGCGCGACCGTGGCGCCGGGGACCGGGCTCGCCGCACTGCCGCTGGTGCCGGTGCCGCCCGCCGGGCTGCCCTCGAGCCTGGTCGACCGCCGCCCGGACGTGCGCCAGGCCGAGCAGACGCTCGCCTCGGCCAGCGCCCTGATCGGCGTGGCCAAGGCACAGGAGTACCCGACCTTCTCGCTGACCGCCTTCCTCGGCGGGCAGGCCGCCGACCTGGGCAACGTGATCAGCGGCGCGGGCCGCGTCGGCTCGCTCGGCGCGTCGGTGTTCTGGCCGGTCTTCGACGCCGGCCGCTTCCAGGCCCGCACCCGCGAGGCCGAGGCGCGTGCCGAGCAGGCCGCGGCGGCCTACGAACGCACCGTGCAGACGGCTTGGCGCGAAGTGGCCGACGCGCTGAACAACGCCGGCGCCGCCGCGCAGTCGGAGGCGGACGTCGAGGCCCGGCTGCGGGCCGCGCGCGAGGCGCTGCGCATCACCCAGATCCGCTACGACGCGGGGTACTCGGGCTACCTGGAGGTGCTGGACGCGCAGCGCACGCTCAACGGCGCCGAGCTCGCGTCGATCCAGAACCGGCAGGCCCGGCTCGCGGCGAGCGTGGACCTGATGAAGACACTGGGAGGGGGCTGGCAGCTGCCCGCGGCGACCGGTGCCGCGGACGGGGCCCGGCCGGGCGGGCTGGCGGTGGCGCGCTGACCGCACGGCACGCTGGCCCGCTGCACGGGCGCAGGCAGGGCCCGCCGCCGCCCTCTGCGGGCGGGCACGACGTCCCCTGAACGGTCAGCCGGTCAGCCGGTCAGCGGATCAGGCCGACGATCAGATCGATCACCGACTGCACGGCACCCAGCAGATCGTCGTCGAGTACTTTCAGGATCGCTTCCATGGTCCTCGGGGGCCGTCGCACCGGGCTCTCGTGAAGCGCTCGGCGCGGGGTCGGCCAAAGTCGGTGTGCGACCGCAACAGTCTAGCGCCTTCAGAGCTCGCCTCGGGACGTCCCGCGCGCTCGACGGACCTCTCCGGCCGCGCAGCGGCGCCTTCGCCGACAGGGATGGCGGCGTTTCCGTGCAGCGGGGACCGAAGTTGCGCTGCAGCGACGCGGGAGGCTAGGATCCACGGGTCGACCGGTCCGGCCCACGACGACCGGACGGCAGCCCCAGGAGACGACACCCCATGACGACGAGCGGGCCGCGAGGCGGCCTGGCCGGTCGCGCGCGCGCGGCAGCGGCCTTCGTGCTGCCGCTGGCCGCCCTGGTCGTGCTGTGGGCGGTGGCCGTCCGGACCTTCGACGTCGACCCGCGGGTGTTCCCCGGCGTCGGGGCGGTGGTGAAGGCCGGCGCCGAGGCGATCGCCGACGGCACGCTCATCCAGCACATCGCCGCCAGCCTGGGCCGCGTCGCCTTCGGCACCGCGATCGCGCTGCTGCTGGGCATCCCGCTGGGCGTGGCGATGGGCGTGAGTCCCGCGGTCGCCTCGTTCTTCAGCCCGCTGCTGCGCTTCTTCTCGGTGCTCGCCGGCATCGCCTGGATACCGATCGCCACGCTCTGGTTCGGCTACGGCTTCGGCGCGATCACCTTCGTGATCTTCAATGCGGTGTTCTTCGTGGTGGCGTACAACACGCTGCTCGGGGTCTCCAGCATCCCGATGCCGGTGCGCAACGCCGCGGCCTCGCTCGGGGCCGGCCGCTTCGCGATGCTCACCGAGGTGCTGCTGCCGGGGGCGCTGCCCAACATCGTCACCGGGGTCCGCACCGGCCTGGGCTTCGCCTGGCGCGGCCTGATCGCCGCCGAGATGATCGCCACCAACGTCGGGCTGGGCTACATGCTGTTCGCCGCCCGCGACTTCTACAAGACCGAGGTGATCGTGCTCGGCATGGTGGTGATCGGGCTGCTGTGGCTGGCGCTGGACCGGCTGCTGCTGGCGCCGCTCGAGCGGCTCACCAGCGAGCGCTGGGGCATGGTGCGGGCATGAGCACCGCCCTGCCCTCCGTGCCGGTGCGCCCGACCGCCTGGCAGCGCGTGCAGCGCGCCTGGGTGCGCGCCGTGACCGCGTGGCCCGCGCTGCGCTCGATCCTGCCCTTCGTGCCGCTGCTGGGCGCCTGGTGGCTGACGGCGGCGTTCGAGGTCTTCCCGAAGGCCTTCTTCCCGGGCCCCGTCGACGTCGCGCGGACGTTCGTCGATCTGGTCTACAAAGGCATCCTGCCGGAGTACCTGGCCGACAGCGTGGGCCGCCTCGCCGCGGGCGCGGCGGTCGGCATCGCGCTGGCGATCCCGCTCGGCGTGCTGATCGGCACCAGCCGGCGCGCGCACACCGCGCTGTGGCCGGTGCTGCTGTTCTTCCAGGCGGTGGGCGACATCGCCTGGCTGCCGATCCTGCTGGTGTGGTTCGGCTTCGGCCTGACGACCATGACCTTCGTGATCGTCTACACCGTGCTGTTCCCGGTGGTGCTCAACACCGTGCTCGGCATCCGATCGGTGCCGACCGATCTGGTGCGCGCCGCCCGCAGCCTCGGCGCATCGCCCGCGCGCGTGGTGTGGGAGGTGCTGCTGCCCGGCGCACTGCCCAACATCATGACCGGCCTGCGCAACGGCCTGGGCTACGGCTGGCGCGCGCTGATCGCGGCCGAGATCATCGTCGGCACCAGCGGCATCGGCTTCCTGATGTTCGATGCGCGGCGCGCCGGCTCGGTGGTGGAGATCATGCTCGGCATGGTGGTGCTGGGCGTGCTGTGGTACGCGGTCGATGCATGGATCCTCGCGCCGATCGAGCGCGCGACCGGGCAGCGCTGGGGCATGGTGACGAGGGACCGATGAAGGCACTGACGCTCGAAGGGCTGCAGAAGACGTACTACGACCCGTACAAGGGCACGCAGGTCACGGCAGTGCGCGACGTGTCGCTGCGCGTGGAGCCGGGCGAGTTCGTGTCGGTCGTCGGCCCCTCGGGCTGCGGCAAGACCACGATCCTCAACATGATCGCCGGCTTCCTGCCGCACACCGGCGGGCGCATCCTGGTCGACGGCACGCCGGTCGTCGGGCCCGGCCCCGACCGCGGCGTGGTGTTCCAGTCGTTCGCGCTGTTCCCCTGGAAGACCGTGCTCGACAACGTCGGCTTCGGTCCGAAGATGCGCGGCGTGGCGCGTGCCGAGCGCGACCGCATCGCGCGCGAGTACCTGGCACTCGCCGGCCTCGCGCATGCCGCCGACCGCTACCCGGCCGAGCTCTCCGGCGGCATGCAGCAGCGCGTGGGCGTGGTGCGCGCGCTGGCCAACGAGCCCGACGTGCTGCTGATGGACGAGCCCTTCGCCAGCGTCGACGCGCAGACGCGCCTGATGCTGCAGGAGGAGCTCACCCGCATCTGGCAGCAGCGGCGCACCACGGTGCTGTTCATCACCCACGACGTGCCCGAGGCGGTGTTCCTCGCCAACCGCGTGATCGTGCTGTCGCAGGGTCGTGTGCTCGACGACGTTCCGGTGCCGCTGCCGCATCCGCGCCGCTGGGACGAGCTGGTCGAGGACGATGCGTTCAAGTCGCTGTCGGCCAAGGTGCTGGCGCGGGTGCGCTCGGCATGAGCGAAGCGGTCCCATCGGCGGCGGCCACGGCGACGGGTGCACCCGAGGCGCCCCGGCCCGGTCCGCTGCGCACGATCGCGCGCGTGGTGCTGCGCTCGACGCAAGGCCGCGTCGTCCTGCTGCTGCTCGCCGCCTGGCTGATCTACCAGGGCTGGCTGTCGGCGGCCGCACCCGGCAAGGTCGTCGGCGAGTTCCCCGCGGACCGCGAGAAGCTCGCCGTGCTGGTCACCCTCCCCTTTCCGCCCGAGCGTTTCCATGTGCTGGTGTTCCAGCGCTTCGGTCGCGTCTCGGGCACCGACGGCACCACCGTCGAGGTCCGCGGCGTGCCGCGGACCGAGCTCGTGCGGCTGGCCCGGCCCTACTGGGTCAGCCGCGTCGAGCCGTTGAAGCAGCCCTGATCCCGTTCCTCAAACCCACACAGACCCTCACAGACCCACCCAGGAGACCGACGATGCTGTTCAGAACCTTGATGTTCGCCGCGGCACTGCTGGCCGGCACCGCCGCCCACGCACAGACGATGGTGAAGCTGAAGGCCGGCATGGTGACCGGCATCGACCAGATCGGCCTGCCGATCGCGCTCGAACGGGGCTTCTTCGAGAAGCAGGGGCTCGACGTCACCATCGCGCGCCCCTACGCGACCGGCGTCGATGCGCTCAACGCGCTGCAGTCCGGCGAGAACGACATCGTGCAGGTCGGCGTGCCGATGATCGGCGCGGTGCTGCGCGGCATGGACCTGGTGGCGCTGGGCAACTACAGCGGCAACGCCACCAAGATGGGCTCCGACGCGACCATGGCGCTGATCGCGCGCGGCGACTCGGGCATCGTCAAGGGCGACCTGAAGAGCCTGCGCGGCAAGAGGATCGCCGCCTCGTTCGGCACCATCAACCACCTGTACGTGCTCGCGCTGCTGGAGAAGGGCGGCCTGACGCCGGCCGACGTGACGCTGGTGAACACGCCGCCGCCCGACATGACCGTCGCGCTGCTGGCCCGCGGCATCGACGCGTTCTCCGCCTGGGACCCGTGGCCCATCGTCGCGATGAAGGACGTGCCCGGTGCGGTCGAGGTGATCCGCGGCGGCGACGTGATCTCGTACGTCGGCTACAACGTCGCGCTGCGCGGCTGGGTCGAGAAGAACGGCGCGACGATCGAGAAGTTCCTCGCCGCCGTGGCCGAGGCCGACCAGTGGATGCGCGCGAACCCGAAGCAGGCCGCGCAGGTGGCCACGCGCTGGATCCCGGGTCTGAAGCCCGAGATCGCCGAGGCCGCGATGCAGTTCAACATCCAGCAGACCGACCGCCGCCTGTCGGCGAACAACTATGCGGCGCTCGACGCCGCGCAGCAGCGACTGCTGCGCCTGGGCATCCTCAAGCAGACCTTCGACGTGAACAAGCACATCGAGCCCAAGCACATCCTCAAGGTGATGGCCGACAACCCGAAGCTGTTCGCCGACCTGCCGCCGATCCCGGCACGCTCGGCCATCGGTCCGGGCTACGTGTTCAAGCCCTGACGCACCGGCGTCGCGCGCGCAGGAGGCCCGCCCCATGCATCCATCCATCCATGCCGCGCGCACGCCGGACAAGCCGGCGATCGTCATGGCCGGCAGCGGCATCGTGGTCACCTACGGCGAGCTCGAGGCCCGCAGCAACCGCTTCGCGCGGCTGCTGCGCGCCAGCGGCCTGCGGGCGGGCGACCACGTCGCGCTGCTGGTGGAGAACCACCCGCGCTTCTACGAGCTGTGCGTGGGCGCGCACCGCGCGGGCCTGGTCTACACCGCGATCAGCACGCGGCTGACGGTGGGCGAGGCACGCTACATCGTCGAGGACTGCGGGGCGCGCGCGATCGTCGCCACCGCGGCCACCGCGCCGGTGGCCACGCAGGCCGCCGAGGGAGCGGGCGCGCTCGTGGCGCGCTGGATGATCGACGGCACCGCGCCCGGCTGGACCGCGTACGAGGACGCGGTCGCCGCCCAGCCCGCGCAGCGCATCGACGACGAGGTCGCTGGCTGCGACATGCTGTATTCGTCGGGCACCACCGGCCGGCCAAAGGGGGTATACGTGCCGCCCGAGGCCGGTTCGATCGACGCGTCGTATCCGCTGCTGGAGACGATGCGCAACCGCTACGGCGTGGGCGAGGACACGGTCTACCTGTCGCCCGCGCCGCTCTATCACGCGGCACCCTTGCGCTTCAACATGGGCGTGCTGCGGCTCGGCGGCACCTGCGTGATCATGGAGCACTTCGAGGCCGCCAAGTACCTGCGGCTCGTCGAGGCGCACCGCGCGACCCACACGCAACTCGTGCCGACGATGTTCGTGCGGATGCTCAAGCTGCCGACCGAGGTCCGTGCGCGCTTCGACGTGTCCTCGTTGCGCTGCGCGATCCACGCGGCCGCGCCCTGCCCGATCCCGGTCAAGCGGCAGATGATCGACTGGTGGGGACCGATCGTCTGGGAGTACTACGCCGGCACCGAAGGCAACGGCATGACGCTGTGCGACGCGCACGAGTGGCTCGCGCACGAGGGCACCGTCGGGCGCGCGGTGGTCGGCGAGCTGAGGATCTGCGACGAGGACGGCCGCGAGATGCCCGTCGGCGAGCCCGGCACCGTCTACTTCGCCGGCGGGCGCCCCTTCGAGTACCACAACGACCCCGAGAAGACCTCCGGCTCGCGCAACGCACGCGGCTGGACCACGCTCGGCGACGTCGGCTACGTGGATGCGGACGGCTTCCTGCACCTGACCGACCGCAAGGCGCACATGATCATCAGCGGCGGCGTCAACGTGTACCCGCAGGAGACCGAGAACCTGCTGGTGACCCATCCCAAGGTGCTCGACGTCGCGGTGATCGGCGTGCCCGACGAGGAGATGGGCGAGGCGGTGAAGGCCGTGGTCACGCCGCGGGACATGGCCGACGCCGGCCCCGAGCTCGAGCGCGAGCTGATCGCCTGGTGCCGCGAGCGGCTCTCGCCGATCAAGTGCCCGCGCTCGGTGGACTTCGAGGCCGAGCTGCCGCGCCACCCGACCGGCAAGCTCTACAAGCGACTGCTGCGCGACCGCTACTGGGCGGGGCGCACGAGCCGCATCATCTGAACGCACCCTTCGACGGAGCCCCCCGCCATGACCATCGTCTTCTACGACTGCAAGACTGCCCCGTCACCGCGCCGCGCGCGCATCCTGCTCGCCGAGAAGGGCGTGCCGCACGAGGTGGTGCAGGTGGACCTCGCCAACAAGGAGCAGATGGGCGAGGCGTTCCGCAAGGTCAACCCGCAGTGCACGGTGCCGGTGCTGGTGACCGACGATGGCCTGACGCTGACCGACAACGCGTCGATCGCCGCATGGCTGGAGGCCGCGTATCCGGAGCCGCCGCTGATGGGCCGCACGCCCGCCGAGCGGGCCGAGATCGCGGGCTGGCACTGGCGTTCAGAGTTCGAGGGGCTGATGTCGATCGCCGAGGGCCTGCGCAACGGCTCGCCGGCGATGGTCAACCGCGCGCTGCCGGGGCCTGTGGACTACGCGCAGATCCCCGAGCTCGCGCAGCGCGGGCGGGCGCGGGTGGAGCGCTTCCTCGAGGTGCTGGACGCGCGGCTCGCCGGCCGCGAGTTCGTCGCGACCGACCGGATCTCGATCGCGGACGTGACCGCGGCGGTGGCGGTGGACTTCGCACGGGTGGTGAAGGTCAAGCCGGATCCGGAGCGGCATCCGAACGTGGTGAGGTGGCGGGCGGGGCTGGCGGGGCGGGGGTCGATGGCACTTTAGCGCGGCTGGGCCGCGGGTCGTGCCCCCGATGGACGAATCGGCCTGCGCCATCCCATCGGACGCGAACCGCGCCAGCGAAGAGGGCGCACCGGGCACGGCGTGCGCCCGAACTCACTCGAGGGTGAAGAGGAGACATCCGGCACACCGACGTCAGCCACGACGTCGAGCGAGGGTTCCGGGGCTTGCTACATCGACGATCGGGCTGGCGGTCGGTTCCTGTGCATGAGTGGAATGCCGCAGGAACAAGCGATTCCCATCGACTCGTCCGAGTCGAGCGCGGCGTCGCACGAGATCGCAGGAACAGTCCGCCCGCTAGGGAATGAGCCCTCTGGAGCGCGCCGTGGCAACGGCCTGCACGCGACCGACGACGCCCAGCTTCACGAACGATCGCGACAGATGGGTCTTGACCGTCTCGACCGATACGCCCAGTTCGCGCGCGACCAGCTTGTTCGGCAGCCCGTTGCCGACGAGCTCGAGCACGCTGACCTCCCGGGCGGTCAGCACGCCGGGCGGTGCCGCATCCAGGGCATTCGGCTCGACATGCTCCATCAGCAGGACGTCGATGAAGGCACCCATCAGGTCATTGCAGTCCGGACGGGAGCGGACTCGCCTCAGCAGCACGATCGCCCGCGGCCCATGGTCCAGCACCGAACGGCGGGACGGGACCGCAGCCGCGCTCTGGACCGCCTTGAGCATCGCCCGCTCGGCGGCGTCGTGGTCACCCGAAGCGTCACATGCATCCGCGAAGGCGACACCGAGCCGTATGCTCGACAGCAGATTGCCGAACGAGGACTCGACGGCCTGCAGTCGCTGGAACGCGTGCATCGCACGGCTTGCTTCGCCAGCGCGCAGCGACAACAGGGCCGTGCCCCATTCCAGGTGGATGGCGAGCTCGCTCCTGGGCCGTCTCGGCATGAGCACGGCGCCGTCGCATAGGCAACGGATCTGCTCGAGGCAGGCGGACGCCTCGTCGATGCGCTGCTCGCGCGTCAGCCAGTCGAGCTGCTGCAGCAGCATCGCGGTGACAAGGCGGCTCCATCCGCGCGACTGACCCAACTTGCGGGCCTGCTCGAGACGCCTGTACGCCTGCTCGCCCGACGGCTCGCTTCGATAGGCGATCCGCGCGAGGCACAGATAGGCTAGCGCGACGCAGTGAAGCATCGCCCCATGGTCGATCATCACCAGGGACGGCCGCAGCAACGCCTCGGCCTCTTCGAGATCGCCTCTCTCGTAACGGATCGCCGCGAGGATAGGGAGCACCACCGCCGTCTGTATGCCACCCGTAC
>Ga0164292_10001942_pt1 | contig 16891 bp, 11 predicted proteins | sample GEODES117metaG_FD_111486 | JGI IMG/M metagenome (GOLD analysis project Ga0164292, IMG submission 111486) | Eutrophic lake water microbial communities from Lake Mendota, Wisconsin, USA - GEODES117 metaG | ecosystem: Environmental > Aquatic > Freshwater > Lake | place: USA: Lake Mendota...
ATTGGACTGTTGCTGGATTTGGTATTGGTAATATTTCTTCAAATAATTATGCAATTGAAGTATGTGAAACTAAACATTCAAGTGATTACAAAATAGTTTCTGATTGGATTGATAAACATTAGTGGGGTTTCCTAAGAGAATTTACGTTAAATAAATAAAAAATAATAATACTTTTTATTTATCTATTATACATTATAAGGATTAGGGTCTGTTACGCTATTTGTTAATTCCAATATGTAAATTTCTTTATCTTTAAAATTATTGTTAAGAATGTTTATTAATACTTCTTTTTCTTTATCTCTTAAGTTGTTTGGTTCTACTTTACCAAACTTTTGTAAAACTAAACCATCCACAATAGCCCTTATTGATTTTTTGAATTTTTTCATAAAATAGTCTAGTTCATCTAACGTAGTATTTTCATAACCAGCTTCAACTATTGGTAAATTGCGTTTTAATAAACTTCTCAATTCTATAAATTTCAAATAATAATATAATTTTTCATTTAATATTGCTTCTATATTTGGACATCTAAACATTAATTCTGTTTGTAATTCAGTATTGTATAATTTGAATATTTTTGGATGTTCAAAATAAGATTTCACATTTGCTTTTGTTTCTCCGAAAACAACATCACATAATGCTGTATATCTACCTGAAGGACTAAAATATGCTATTTTAACTAAGTCCTTTCCAACTGTTTTTTCACTTGTGTTCGGTAACTCTAATGATATATTTATAATACCTTCTAAAAACCATTTTATTAGAAAAGATATATGTTCCGCTACATTTCTCATTTTCCAATCATTGTATACAATGCTATCACTATGAGTTAATTGTATATCTATATCCTCGCTTATATATTTGGAAGTATTTTGTATTTCTGATAACACAAATTGAACAGCTTTTCCTCCTTTAAAAATGAAATTATAATCTTGGTCGTTCATTGTATTTGAAATTATACCTAATAACAATAATATTATACATAATGCTGTATTTATATTAATAAAATCTATTTGCTGTTGTTGACTTTTTAATTCGAATTCTGGATTTTTCTTTGTATAATATGCTGGAAACATTCGTTCTATTATTTCACAAGTAGTCCAAGGATTTTCTTTGTATCCGCTTCTATAAGACACTTTAAGCGGATTGTCTTCAAATAATCGTGCTCTTATGCGGTCCCTTAATGCAAACAGGTCTATACCCTTATTTGTAAACAGAACTCTCCAAAATTTTGGAGCTACACCTATATTGTAACCTATATTTGGCACATTGATTGGAACTTTTAGTTTTACTATTGGTGCTACTTCTTCTACTATTGGTGCTACTGCTTCTACTATTGGTGCTTCTACTTGAGGTGCTACTTGAGGTGCTACTTGAGGTTCTACTTGAGGTGCTACTTGAGGTTCTACTTGAGGTGCTACTTGAGGTTCTACTTGAGGTGCTACTTCTTCTACTATTGGCACAGGTTCTTCTTTAGGAGCTACTTCTTCTACTGTTGGAGCTACTGCTTCTACTATTGGTGCTACTACCGTCACAGGTGATTCTGCTACTACTTGCACTTGTGGGGCTACTTCTATAGTTCTCATTATTTCATCGAATATTGGCTTATTTTCTTCTTTTAAATTATCTCTGGTCAAACCATATCGCGGATCTAAAAGTATTTTAATATTATCTATTTGTTTATTTTCAACAACATAATTAAATACATTATTTTTTGTATTGGATCTTCTGCTTTCAACGTTTAGGTTACCTCCATTTTTATAAAACAACGCTATTAATTCCTGTTTTATTTCTTTGTTAGTTATATTATCCATTATAACTGTTGGAATTGAAACAAAATCGACTACATTATTTAAACTTGGTTTCATTTTTTCATCTACAGGAATTAATGTATTTATTGATTCCTTATTATCCTTAAAAAATTTATTGAGGTTCCTTGTAAATTTTTTAATGTCATTATTACTTTTATTTCTCCAGTTAATCAGTGGCAATAATGCGTTTCGAAATTGGCTTCTAAATTCTCTTTCAAGTCCTAGATCTTTGTCACCTCCTGACTGATTTCTTTTTGTTTTATTTTTATAATATTTTTTATAATATTTTTTAGATTGTCGTTTATATTTTTTTCTAGTTTGTTTTTTTCCAATTTTTTTTATATGTTTTGTTCTCATAATATAATTATATAAAATAAACTATAATTATATTATTTAAACAACTATTCTATATACATTAATTAAATAAATGTAATAATAAATTTAATTAATGGTTCTATAATAATAATCATTATTAAATATTATCTTATTTTTTATACTTCGTGACAATTTTGCCGCAGAAATATTTTCATCTTCTGCCGCCTTTGCTATAGTATCCCATATACATAAAACTTGCTCTGTATTACATTCTATTTTTTCAACCTTTTTACCTGTAGAAGATGTGCTTTTATGCTTGTGTTCATCTATTTTTAATGAAATACCATAATAACCTTCATTAGAGCCCTGATCAGACCAAACTGTAGATTTTAATACATAATCGCAATCATTCAAATATTCTTTAATATTTTTTAAATCCTGTGTATCTGTTAATTTATTCATATTTTGTTTCCATCGTTGATATTCTGAAAGCAATGTTGAATTTAATATTTTTCCTGATGGACTAAATTTACAAACTTGAAATAAAAAGGTTTCTACGTCATTATTTACGTAACGTTTTTTATATTCAGTTTGTTTTAATTTTAGACCAATATAACCATTAACAACTTGATTTTTATTTTGAGCTGAAAGTCTCGATGGTTTAAAGCGCGTATCTAAGTAAGTTTTAAACAAATGAAATGTTTCCTTTTTTGGTTTTATTTTATTCCAAATGCGATATGCGCCTTCCATATTAGTAGATGATTCTTCTACGTCTGAACGTACTATACACATTTTATCAATAAATTCATTAAAATTGTTAGTTTGTTCATCTTCTGGTAATAGAGGATTTTGATAAACAGTTTGGTTTTCTTTTTCAAACAATTTCAATTCAATATCTTGTTTAACTATTTTTTCGTTTAATTCATTTATTTCAATTGCTTGTTTCGTAATAGCTTCATTTTTGTCTACTATTTGTTCCTTTAACTCCTGATTTTCCTTCAATAACTCTTCATTTTTCTTTAATAAATTATTAAAATTATCTATGCTATATGTTTTTGAATGAATAATATCTTTAATATGTTTAGATAATTTGTCAATAGTAAAATTAGTATCATCATATGCAATAATCTCAGTTTTATTTTTTCCATTTATTTCTAGTGAACGTATTTGTCTTTTTATTTTTGGGTATGTTTTAATAAGATTTTCTATCTCTACTTTATTTTGAACACGAAACGCGTCAACTAAAATAAAATTATTATATTTTTTACGATGATCTAATATTCTTGTTGCTAGGTCGTTTGTATGTCCAAATTTAATTAGTTTCTCTCCAGATTCATTTGTATTATCAATTGTTCCAAAGTAGATACATTCTGTATTTAATGGAAATTGAATAATCGTGGCTTGTTCTACAGCTTTTTGTTTTTCTTTTTTTGAACTTTGTTTTATTTCCAAAATAATATTTTCTTTTTGCTCCAATTGAAGTCTTAATTCATCAGTTTCTTCTTCTACAATTTGATGTAAAACGTCTTCCATTTTCATATAATATTCGTGGATTTCTGATGCCTTTTTGGTTTGAGCTTTCAAACATAGTGATTTGAAACATTTTATTGTTAATAAAATTTTTTTAATGTTTTGTCCACCATTTTGTTTGTTCAATTTAAATTCTTCAAAACCCGCTGTTCCAAATTGATAAGCGGTTTTGTAATCTATATCGAGTTTAAAATGTTTTTCTAACACTCTTTCAGAATTTTGTTTAGTAGAAAATCCTAACCATTTCCATATATCATCTAAATCAACTACAAAATCTATATTTTTATCATAATTTAAGTAGCAATAAAAACTACTTACAAATAATTGTTGTTCAAAACCAGTAAAATTATCCTTAATTTTATTTATTAATTTGTTATTATAAGCCTTTGACAGTTTAGAGATCGGATTTTTCTCTATGAATTCTACAATATTTAGTTCTTGCATCTTATTATAAATAGTATAGTAGGATACTCTTTAAGTAGTTATAACCGTTTATATATTTTGAAAGCGGTTTTATAATAAGCGGTTCTACCATTTGCTCTTTTTAACTGCTATTTTTGGTCCCTGACCACGTTTCTTCACGTTATTAGGGTCGTATTGCTCCTCATCGTCGTCATCATTTATTTGTTTTGATAATTCCCAGAACTCTTTTGAACCTAATCTGAAATCATTATGTGAATCCGCTTTATACCAAAATACCTGGTCCTGTAATTTGTTTGACTTTGAGTTGTTATTTATCACTAGACACTCATAATTTTCAGTGCATTGGTCCATCACCTGACAAAATGATTCAAATGTCGGAAACATACCCGCATAATTTTCATAAATACGCTTTCTATTTGCGATATAAGGTTCTCTCAAAATGAAGACGTAATCAATGTTAGTTCTAAGCGTTGGAGGGACACCTAAAGGATATTGCATTGTGATGACTAACATGACCTTCCAATGACGTCCATTCATAAATAGAAGTCGCATCATCTTATCACGCGCCCACGTATTGTCGTATAAACAATCATCTAAAATTACGAATGTTCTAGGGTCAATAGTGCTACGTTTAAATTGTTCCATTTCTTTTTTTATTTGCTTTAATACACCACGTTGTCGCTTTAAGATGTTTTCAATAATTGCAGTATTATATTCATTATGTATAAACAATTTTGGCACCAACTTGCCATAAAAACCGTTACCTTCTTCTGTTCCGGAAATAACGGTTCCGATAGGAATGTCCTGATGATAATAAAGTAAATCTCTTACTAAATACGATTTACCTGTGTCACGACGACCAATTAATACAATTACTGGACCTTTAGACTCATTTGGTTTAAAACTAATGTTTTTCATATCAAATCTTTTTAATTCTAGATTCATTTTATTATACTACATATAAAAATATTATAATTAGTTTAAACGTAAATATTGCCCTTTCCTAAAATATTAAGGATTATTTATAGCTTTGTAAAAATAATAAGTTAAATATAATTATAATTTATATTTTAATTAGCTAATGACAATTTCTGTAAACTACCAGAAAAGAAAGAACAACAATCTGTTCACTAAGTTCCAAACTAACAAAAATATTAATCTAATGAATGTTCAAAATTATATTCCTATTTACGATAGATTTTTTTCATTGAACAATACCAATTGGAATTCTATTAATCTAAATCACTATTGGGCCATTGCAGATATTAAGGATAATAAGATTAAGGATGATGAAGAACATATTTTTACATGTAAACTTAAAAATATTTCAGACGATGATGACCTATCCACTAATCAAAAAGTTTTCATTAAAATGGCTCCTCTATTGGACCCATTCAAATATGTTGTAGGTAAATATAATCATAATGACCCTGAACTATTTAATATGCCATCATTTGATAAAACTGTTAAAGTTCATCCAAAAATTAGCGACCCTAACAATTCTTCTTTTATTGATGGGTTTTTTTCATTCTTAACTAGTAAAATTTTACACGAACATCAATTTATTCACGGTCTCGATTATTATGGCTCTTTTTTGGCTGTTAAAAATGATTATAAACTTAACATTATAGATGATATCGATTATCTAATCCAATCTGAATTTTTTATAAAACAAAAAAATATTTTATTCAAAGTTGAAGATTATTCGCATTTAATTACACCTGATGAGAAAAAACCATTACAACCCTTGAAAATTTCATCCAGTTTAAAGTCTATTATGTCTGTTAATTCTATTGATGATACTATGTTTGAGAATATTTTCGATAAATCATTTATTTCTCCTTCTGAACATCTCTCGCTTGATGATGTTAAAACAATGGGCGTCGACTTGGTGGATATCACTAATTCAAATGATTTTGATGTAACTAATCAAAAAAAATCAGAAACTCTTAAATCCGGATCAACTTGTTCATCTAGAACATCCCATACAAACGATAATGATTTAAGTGAAGACGATGAAACTAAAGATGATGAAACTAAAGATAATGAACATTGTGAGAGTATTGTTAGCAAAAGTTCTAATTCTGAATTTAATAACGCAGATGATAATGCAGATGATAATGAGAAATGGGAAGATGAATCAAGTGAAACTAATATTGAAGAAGAAACTTTAATTCTTACTTTTCCAAAATTTCCAGTTCAAGTTATATGTATGGAAAAATGTGAAAATACATTAGATGACTTGATTATGAATAATGAATTATCTGACGATGAATGGTTTTCAGCATTAATGCAAATCATTATGATTCTTATCACTTATCAAAAAATGTTTTCCTTTACACATAATGACCTCCATACTAACAATATTATGTATATTCCTACTAACAGAAAATTCCTCTACTATACTTATAAAAAAAAGACATACAAAGTTCCTACTTTTGGTAAAATTTATAAAATCATTGATTTTGGTCGTGCTATATACAAATTAAATGGTAAGGTTTTTTGCAGTGATAGTTTTCAAACTGGTGGAGATGCCGCTACACAATATAATACCGAACCTTATTTTAATGAAAAGAAGCCCCGCTTAGACCCTAACTTTAGCTTTGATTTGTGTCGGCTTGCATGTTCTATTTTTGATTATCTTGTTGATGATTTTGATATGATTAAGAATATTAATGACTGTTCTCCATTAGTTCAACTTATTGTTGAATGGTGCATTGATGATAATGGTGTAAATGTTTTATACAAAAATAACGGCGTTGAGAGATATCCTGATTTCAAGTTATATAAAATGATAGCGCGTTATGTGCATAAACATACACCTGTAGCTCAACTAGAACGCAAAGAGTTTTGCAAATTTATTATACCTAATAAAAATATTCCAAAAGCGGAACCAATAATTAATATTGATGAATTACCGTGTTATTTCTAAAATTTTAATTTAGATGATTATTATAAAAATTAATAAAAAATATTATTATATAATAATATAATAATATGGACAAATATGGTTTTATCATTACAAGACACGTTAACTCAGAAATTACAAACAGATATTGGAACCAAAACGTTAAACTTATAAGAACGTTTTATCCATTGAGACAAATAATAATTATTGATGACAACAGTAAACCAGAATTTGTTAAAGCAGACCATCAATACAAAAACTTAACTGTAATACAATCCGAATATCCTGGACGAGGCGAGCTTTTACCATACATTTATTACTTAAAATATAAATGGTTTTCTAATGCTGTAATTATACACGATAGTTTATTTATTCATAAAAGAATTCCTTTTGAACATTTAAATATACCAGTTTTACCGTTATGGCATCACGAATATGATAAAGATCATTTAAATAATTTATTAAGAATATGCTCAGTGTTAAGTAATAAATCAAAAATTATTAAAACAATAATGGGTTCTGAGCTAAATGTTCTTGGAATGCAAAAAGATAAACATTATTTATGCTTTGGTGGACAATGTTACATAAATCTTAACTTCTTGGAATCATTAGAAAATAAATATAATATAACAAAATTAGTAAATGTTGTTACAACACGAACTGACCGTTGCGGATTAGAACGAATTCTAGGTGTATTATTTTGTGAAGAATTTTATAAACTAAAAAATTTTAAATCTTTATTTGGAGATATATTAACCAAAAAATCAGCATATAATTATACATACAACGATTATACAAGGGATGTTAAAAGCGGTATAGTGCGCTATCCTTTTGTAAAAGTGTGGACTGGTCGTTAAAATGGCGGATTATCTGTAAATGCTAATGGAGAAATAGGTGCAACTGTTTCATTAATTACCGGATTTAATTGATTTGAAATAAAATCACCGGCAATTACACTTACATAAACTAACAAGGCATCTCTAATTAATATCTTTAATGGTTTTGGTTCCTTGTCAATATATCTCATTTCTAAGAATTTTGCTATAAAAAATATAACAGATATAATTCCGGCTACTAAAAATATATTATCCATTTTACAATATATTTTTAGTTTTCTAAATGATTAATAACGCATATCAGAAAACTACGTTTTCCTTAATTTTTATTTCCAATTTTCTTGATATAAACTATGTTTTTCTCTTACTTCGTTACAACTTTTTCTAAAACTGGATAATTTATGCTAAAATTTCAATATCATCTAACAACAAATCTGGTTCTAATTTAACATCAGGAGGATTAATTATATGAACATCTAATGCATTTAACGATACATCTTCATTTGATATATTTAATTTGTCATCATCGTCTTCCTCTTCCATCTTCCTTTGTATATTTCTTAATGCGCTAATTTCCTCTAATCTTTCAATCGTTTTTGGTGCATTAATTAGTTCTTCTGTTCCATTTTTACCCATAACTGAATCAACGTCATTAAATTTTAAACCTACATTTCCCCCTTCTTTTCCTTCAAAAATAGATTGGCTTTCGGTTTTTACGTCGGGTTTTTCAATAATTTGTTCCTTAATTTCTTCCACAACATCTTCTTCTACTGTTTCGTCCATATAAGCTCTTAAGATGCTTTCAACTGGGATGCTTTCTCTTACTGCGTTCAAAACACATTCTTGAACAATTATTTCTAGTTCTCTGTTGTGCTTTTGAACTTGTAATGGTGGTGCATTTAATTCAAATAGGTAAACATTTTTGTAAATCTTTCTTGCCACATTTACGTAAGCCTTATGAATAAAATCATCTAGCTTTGGTATGTTTATATCTATCTTCTTTTGTTTTTGTCCAACACGCATAGCAGTTAATAATTTTAGTTGAATAATGTGAATACATGTGACTAATTCTTCTAAATAGGAACACCCGCTCCTTTCAATAATTCGTTTTCTTTCATTTTCAATAATATTTACATTCCACTTTGGTATTCTAGTAATTAAGTTTTGAAAAGTCATTAAATACTTATCTGTTTCACCATTTTCTTTGCACAGTTTATACGATTCTTCAAAAATAGACTTAAACCCTTCGATTATCAAAGGCGTCAAAATAGTCAACAAACGGGCTCCCCATTCATTCTTTGATTCGTGTAATGAACTAACATTGAAATCATCCATAATGTAAATATTTGATGTTAAAATTTCATTATTTAAACTAATTTATCATTTTTCTAAATTTCTAGAGGGGGCATTATATGGAATTTTTGGTCGTCTTAATTAATATTTCTGTGATGTGATTGATTATGCTCTTGTTTTTATACTCATTATATTGGTAGTATTTTTCAGTCAGCAACTTCAAAGTACAAAAGTGAATTGGTTTTCGATTTTGGACATTTATAAATGTCCATTTTTGGAAAACCGAAAAAACTTTTAAAAAAAAGTTGCGAAAACCGACTTGTGACCAAAATGCTCTCATTTTCATTTTTGTGTTATTTTTTTTGTGATGATATATTTTTTTTTATATTTTTGTAAAACGATTTAAAAATAAAATGTCCAGCTACTTTAGGAAATAAATGGAAATTTATGGAAATGAAAAAGTATGCTCGATTTTTTACTGTAAAAACTGTGACTACTCTACTAGCAAGAAATCAAACTATGATAAACATACTTTGACATCAAAACATAAAACGGCTACTTTGGAAATATTTGGAAATAGTGACGATAATCCGTGTGTCTGTAAACATTGCGGTCATAAATATAAGACCATTAGCGGGCTATGGAAGCATGGTAAAAAATGTAGCCAGCAAAATAAAACCCAAATACTTTTAGAAATGATTAAAAAAGATGAAAATGTTAAAGACTACCTTATTGAACAAAATAAACTACTTATATCTCAATTATCAGAACAAAATAAAACATTAATAGAACAAAATACAAAGCTATTTGAAATTGCACAAACTAACAAAGGCGGAAACGTTAACAACCATATTAACAGTCATAACAAATTCAACATCAATGTGTTTTTAAATGAAACGTGTAAAGACGCTATTAATCTAACTGATTTTGTCAACCAAATTAATTTATCCATCAGTGACCTTGAAGAAACTGGAAAACTCGGATATGCTGAAGGAATTAGCCAAGTATTCATCAAAAATCTTAACGGAATTGATTACACTCAACGACCAATACATTGTAGCGATTCTAAAAGAGAAATTCTTTACATTAAAGAAGATGACCAATGGATAAAAGAATCTGATAGCAAGGATAAACTAACAAATGCTATTAAAATTGTCGCCAATAAAAATATAAAACAAATTCCTGAATGGCAAAAAGCTAATCCTAAATATAATGACCCTTCATCTAAACAAAATGATAAATATATGAAAATGCTTTGCGAAGTTATGTCTGGTTCTTCCAAAGAAGAACAACAAAAAAATTATAGTAAAATCATTAAAAACATCTCTAAAGAGGTAATTATCGATAAAGATAATTTGTATTAATTTGTATTAATTTGTATTAATTTGTAATATCCTGATCTATATTTTCAGAATATTACATAAATGATATGTTTTCCAGTTTTGTTTCCTTATCTAAAAATGTAAAATTCAGCACAAACATCAACAATAATTTCTCGTTTCTAAATTCTTTCCTAACTTTATTAAAAGCTATTAACAACTCATATCTTTTATCTTGTGACAACGTAAATAAACCGTCCTCTATTAGCTTTATTACATCCAATGCATTATATGCCTTTTCATACAACTTTATAACAAACCCCTGTAACTCTGTTTCTGTTGTTTTTGCAGTTATCGATTTTTGTATTTCCTTTTTTAACCATTCATTCCTTTGATTTTTTAAATCTGTTAGTTTAAACGTCTCTTCCAAATTATATTTGTACAGATTTATTGTTTTTCCTTTATATTCTGGCTCTGATATGTATATCTCACAAAATCTCGATAAAATCGGCCTTAACAACTTGTACTTATCTTCAACTATTATAAAGAAACGCGTGTTATGGCTGAACAACTCTATACAACGTCTTAACGCCGATTGGGCATCCATTGTTAGTTTATCTCCATTTAATAACACTATACTTTTAAAAGTATCTCCACCATTTGAATTTATATGTGTTTTTGCAAAGAACTTTAACTCCTCCCTTATAAATTTTATACCTTTACCGTGAGCACAATTTACATACATCACAAAATCTTTTATTTTTTCTTTGTTTCCATCATATATTAATGAAATGAAGTCATTTACAATTGTGCTTTTACCTGAACCACTTGGACCATTAAAAATAATATTTGGGATTTTATGGATATCATAGAAGTATTTAAGCTTTTCTTTTATATTTTGATGAATATTTAATGTCATTTTCAAACGCTTACTAATATTGAAATAGTGTTTTTATATTTTAATATTACGTATTTATTAATTGTTAGTTATTAATTATTTATCATTTTATACCGCACTAGTTAAACTATGAGTGTAAGGATTTTCCTTGAATGCTGTAAGCAAATCTGGTGCTATACGTTCACATCCCTGACATTCATTATAGTACTGCGGCATATGTGCTTTTCCGTATGTTTGAACAGATGGACCATTACGAATGGTTGCTTGTGGTGCCCATAATCTATTATTTTCACGGTCTGTGTCCAACTTAGACATCGTAACGTTAATTTGTGAATTATAATGTTTCGCATTACCCGGATTTATACGCCCCACAATAGTCTTTTCTTTCGCCTCACTATTTGTTTGTCTATAAACCGCATCATATTGCCTGTTACCGTGGCTCGATGACATACCCATCATTTGTTCGTGGTTTACTGTATCACGTTGATTAGTAATTGGCTGTTGCTCATTAACCAAATATGCAGCATTATCCTTCTGGCTATTAATATAAGTATTAGGTTGATACAGCGTTGTTTCCTTTATCGTCGTGTTTGGAATATCTCCCGGAGTAGAAACATAGTTTCCTGGAACTTCACCAACACTATTACCATATACACGCATATTACAACTATATTCCTCCTTTCTTGATGGCTTCAATATATCCATCATAGGTGCGATTACTGCCCCAATCGCGCTAGCGAAACCTGTTCCAAATGTCTGTGGTTGTTGATTGTTTGCACGATTGTTAGTATAGTTTGTATGACTGTTATGATGATTGTTATGCGATTGATGTTGTAATGGAGCTGTTCTTGATGCGGAAGAAGGACCTGCATCAAATCCCTCTAATTGCATCCTCTTTGTTTGCTCGTGCTTTGTCGGCACATAACTTGCTGTTTTAAGTATTGCATTTGGAGTTCCATGTTGGAATGTTGTTGTCTCGTTTCTGTTTGATGTCTTTTGTATCTCTTCAGCAACTACACGACCGGCCTTTTCAGCACCAGTTGTCGTGAGCCAACGGTCTTGGCTATTAATAAAAAATGTATCCGGTCTGTATTTTTCCACTTTCCCCTCAATTCCTACATTTGTAATAAGACTTTGTGCCGGCCCTTGTAATCCATTTAATTCATATTCTTGCTTGGGATTTGTAGCAACACGCATTTCATCTACTGTTTTTGGTAACCATTTATCACGCGCCTCCATACCTGAATTGAAACCGTGACTTCCATCTGCTGAATAACCTTTGTCTAAACCTGGACCAACACGAATTGATTCAAATGGCTTAGCGATGTTATTTCTGTTTACTGGGTTTTGACGGGATTGATAAAAATCACTCATATCAGGCATTCCATATGTCCATTGGACATTCTCTTGTGGCTTAAAAAGTGGTGCCTGCTCAATCTTCTTAATTACCTGTGAACCATTTCCTACATAATTATCTAATATTGTTTCTGCATTATTGTTGTTATAAATTTGACCCTTTGGCTTTCCTCCATTAAATGGAACCATATTATTATGTTTGAATTCTTTTGATTCCATATAGTCACCAGTTAATGAATAAACTTGCTGAATATTATTTGAAACTGGCACCCCTGCACGCTGCTTTTGTTCATACACATTTTGATTAAAATACTTATCTGTTGCGGCATTTGGATTTGGATACTCCTGAACAGTATCCACTAACTCCTTATTATTCATTATCGGATAATTTTGCGGAGGAACGTTCGTGTTTGGCAAATAGTTGTTAAACCTTGATTCTATATTTGAGGCTTGTAAGTTAGTTCTAATACCCATATTGTTAAAGGTCTCTTTTGCTTTTTTATTTGTTCCTTCTTTATTTTGGGTTTGATTAGAAATGACATACATCCCACCTAATGCAACTAATGGTATAGCTAATTCCATATTATATATATACATATACTTTTAAGAAAAGTATACTTAAAAATATTATTAATTTTTATTTAATAATATTTCTTAATTATTGTATTTGATTATATCTTATATCTTAGAACAATCACTCTTACACGTTATTTGTCCCCCTATATTGTTTGTTCCCTTATATTGAGCATTGTATACATCTGTCGGCACTGTGTAGAACTGATTATTCTTGGGAACACATTGAAATTCCCTTTTGAAATAATCCTTTTCTAAAATTCTTGTGCTCTTGTAATTTTGGAAAGGCATCTCTGTATTTGCTTGAGGATTCTTTGGCAAAATGTATGCGTGATTTTGCTGTAAATCTCTCGCTGTCCACGCTGGCATTATTGCTCTTGATTGCTCTGTTGTTAAAAAGGTGTCACATACTGGATAATCTATCGGTGAAGCGTGCACTGTTTGTCTTTTGTATTTGTCTACACCATTTACTTTTAAACAATCCCTATTCAATTGTCTATCTATTCCTAAAAGTGAACTCTGAATATCTATTGAATGTGTCCATAAATTACCGCCCCACTTTTGTGGAATAATTTGAGGGTCTAATGCAAAGCACGGTTTGTCACCTGAACCGGGAACATCTAAATACCATCGTTCTTGATCGGTTTGTTGCTGAAGTTGTATTATTATTCTTGCTTCGTCATCGTGAAATCTTGTAAATGCCATTATATATATATACCTTTAGAAAAGGTATAGCCAAAAAAATCTAAATTATATACTTTTAGAAAAACTATATAATTAAATACTTATCTGTAAAAATTATTAAAATTATTATTTTCCCATTTATTTTGATTTTATACCAAGTTCGGTATATAATTAATATAAACCACATTCTATATCTGTAGTCAAATCAGTCTATATAACCAGACAACACAATATCAAATAAAATGCAACCCAATACAACTGATATAACTTTATTTTGGTTGCTAATTTTGGTTGCTAACTTTTTCATATACTTTATAAAATGTTTCATACAAAATAATATCACTGTGTTCGCATCTCATCATATATTAATCTAATATTATTTTTTAACTGAAACTACACCCCTCATTTGATATTACAAACCAACAATTTAAAGTGCTATTCCAAATCATCTCAACAGCAGAATTAACATTCGTTAAAAGACAATTTGTAGAAACACTACTACTTTGATTACGGAAGACGCTTCCACCACTATTAATCGTAATACCTACATTTTGGTCGTAGTAATAAAACAAAAAGCCAACGCCACTTTGATTATTCGTAGAGAATAAAGTATTAGATCCATTATAAGCCACGCATTCCCATATTGAACCAGTAGGAATAGGAAGATATTGGCTTGTATCGCCAAACATCGTATTACCACCTACATTTGTATAATACACCCCAGTAGTAGGAATAAGGGTAATAAAACTAATAAGAGAGGGAGGAGAAAAGAGATAATTGTTTAAATCCCAACTTGACCCATTCCAAAAAATATACATTCCGTAATTATCCGTCCATGTAGGGGAAAACAGAGGATTAGTAAAAGAACCTCCAACTAAAATCCCACTTGAATAAGAAATAACAGAAGAAACAGGAGCATTCAAAGTTGTTCCAATACTAAAAAAAGAAGTCAAATTAAATCCGTTGGTAGTATCAAAAGTAAGCAGATAAGGTATAGAAATAGGAGTAGAGTTCGCAGATGCAGTTGTAAAACTTCCTCCAACTATATATTGACCGCTGGTGATCGCATCTCTGGAAATAGATAATACATCACCGCCAAAAAAACCATTACCACTCGTAGCACTAAAAGAGTAAAAAGCAGAACCACCGTAATCAAATGTAATCCATTTAGGATATGTCGCACTCAAAACTCCGTAATAGTCGTCAAACGCACCACCAATATATAAACACGAATTAGCAACATTATCGTAAAGAGCGTATACAGGAGCATTCATTCCAGTATTACCTGATGTAATATCAAAAGAACTATACCCTGTATTTTGAATACCAACCAAATAATTATATGAAACACTTGAAAAATCACCACCAACCGCCATCAATTGATTAGAATTATAAGGGCAAAAAACTCTAATTCTACCACCATACGAACCCTGTAAAGTCCAAGAAGCACCGCCATCACTACTATAATAAATATTTCCTACATCTGTTCCCACCCAAAACTTTCCGTCCCAACTTGGATAAGAAGCAGTTATATTTTCTACACCACTAATAAAACCAGTATCCGTAATACTTGGAGCTTGTTCCCATGTTGCAGTCTTACCCAAACTAAAAGCAGTATAACGCAAATGGGTTTCAGTAGTAGCAGTAGGAGCATTAGTATTCGCAGTTAAATATACAACTTGTTCTTTTGAATAAAGGTTGTTTAAAGGGGTTGTAATATTATTACATTCTTGAATATTATTGCTATTACAATCCAAAGTCGCACCAAGACCTACTGAACCTACTTGTCCGTTTAAAATTAAATAATCCACTATTCCTGAACCTTGCTGAACGCCCAAATCTAATCTACCTCTTACAGAACCAGTAGTCATTACAGGAGCGTCTGTTTTTATTCTTGCGTATTCTGTTTTAACACCAGTAGAGGATTTAGCGTAAAAGCTCATTCTATTAAACTCTCCTATTTGAGCGGTTCGTTGGTTATAAAACTCCTCTGTTAATAATCCAGTACCAACTCCACTTTGATTTAAAGTTAAACTTGGAAGCCCACTTAAACCAGTAGCGTTTATAGTAAGATTGCTTTGAGTAAGTGTAGCATTTGCTCCTACGACAGCATTATCAACTACTAAACTCGTTTTGGCGGTTGCAGTTGTAATATTAGTAATAGCATTTGTATTCATGTCAATTGACGACGAACCTGCACTATTTCCAGCGGTTAATACCTCTTGTAGGGTATTGCTGGATGCAGACCCCGAAATAATATCCGCCCAAGTAGCTGAGATTGTTGTAGGTCCTGTTGTCTGTGATAAAGTAGTTGTAGTAAATGATGTAATAGTTCCAGTGCCTGAAGAGTCATTAAATGATATCTCATTGTTATTTAATGTAACAACATTTATTTCTGCAGGTGTAATACCATCTGACAATGTAATTTGTGGATTTGTTATTGGATTTATATCTACATATCCATGAGTTGTTCCAGAAAAATCATCCATTCTCATTTCTTGAACTCTCAATGCACCTCCGGTTTCGATCCATATTCCTTCCAAACCAGGGGAAAGAGGATTTGTACTTTGCGGCGTCAATGCTAAATAAGTGGGGTCAATACCTCCTTGAACATATAACGCTCCAAATACCATTACATCCCCTGTATAACCAGTTCCGGTATATCCTGGGCCTTGTGGTCCTATATAATTTGTTGAGAACCACGGACTACCTCCTGTTGCACCTTGCGCTCCTGTAGATCCCGTGTCTCCCTGTGCTCCTGTTGCGCCAGTGTCTCCCTGTGCTCCTGTTGCGCCAGTGTCTCCCTGTGCTCCTGTTGCGCCAGTGGAACCCTGTGCTCCTGTTGCGCCAGTGGAACCCTGTGCTCCTGTTGCACCCTGTGCTCCTGTACTTCCAGTGGAACCCTGCGCTCCTGTTGCACCCTGCGCTCCTGTACTTCCAGTGGA
>Ga0164292_10001943_pt1 | contig 16884 bp, 17 predicted proteins | sample GEODES117metaG_FD_111486 | JGI IMG/M metagenome (GOLD analysis project Ga0164292, IMG submission 111486) | Eutrophic lake water microbial communities from Lake Mendota, Wisconsin, USA - GEODES117 metaG | ecosystem: Environmental > Aquatic > Freshwater > Lake | place: USA: Lake Mendota...
GCAACTGACAAGCTAAAGACCGTTGATCCTTCACTTTACGCAGAGGCTGAGGTTTTCTTCGGATAATTGGTCAACACCAATACCTAAGATTCTCTATTCTTAACCCATGACTTCTTCCCTCGACAATCTATTTACACCTGGCCTGGTTGCGGCCCAACAACCGCAATGGCCAGGTGGCTTAGATGGCGAACCAGTAACTAAAGCCGTAAATCAACTGAAAGCTTTCCCGCCATTAGTTTTTGCCGGCGAATGCGATAACTTGAAAGCTAAGATTGCGCTAGCGGCTGAAGGCAAAGCATTCTGGTTACAAGGTGGCGACTGTGCCGAAACTTTTGTTGCAGCAACTGCAGATTCAATTCGTAATCGCATCAAGACAATTCTCCAGATGGCAGCAGTTCTGCAGTACTACTCAAGTTTGCCAGTTGTAAAAGTTGGTCGCATGGCTGGGCAGTTTGCTAAGCCACGTTCTAATGACAACGAAACTCGGGGCGATGTAACGTTGCCGGCTTACCGAGGCGATGCGGTTAACGATTTAGAGTTCACGCTTGAGTCACGAACACCAAACCCTGATCGCTTAGTTCGGGTTTACAACACTTCTTCAGCAACTCTGAACTTAGTTCGCGCATTTACGCAAGGTGGCTTTGCTGATCTGCGCCAAGTGCACGAATGGAATAAAGGTTTTATTCGCGACAGTTCAGTAGGCGAGCGTTACGAAGCGATGGCTCAAGAAATTGGTCGTGCACTCGCGTTCATGACTTCAGCTGGCGTTAGCCCTGAAGAGTTTAAAACTGTTGATTTCTATTCAAGCCACGAAGCTTTAATTCTGGAATACGAAAAGGCGCTAACTCGCATCGATTCACGTACCGATCTTCCATACGATGTTTCAGCGCACTTCCTCTGGATCGGCGAGCGCACTCGTCAACTAGACGGTGCACATATTGATTTCGCTTCAAAGATTCGCAATCCGATCGGCGTCAAGCTAGGGCCAAAATCCACAGTTGAAGATGCCCTAACTTTGATTGATCGCTTAGACCCAGATCGCGAACCAGGTCGCTTAACATTTATTACGCGCATGGGCGCGGGCAAGGTTCGCGAAGTTCTGCCAGCTCTGGTCGATGACGTAACCAAGTCGGGGGCTAAAGTTCTATGGGTCTGCGATCCAATGCATGGAAACACCTATGAAGCACCAAGTGGCTATAAGACTCGTAGATTTGATGATGTGCTCGATGAAGTTAAAGGTTTCTTCGAGGTGCATAAATCGCTGGGCACCCACCCAGGCGGCATTCATATCGAACTAACTGGTGACGATGTAACTGAGTGCGTTGGCGGCGGCGAGCAGATCTCGCATGAAGATCTAGCTTCACGCTATGAAAGTGCTTGCGACCCACGCCTAAATCATTCGCAGTCACTTGAGTTAGCATTTTTAGTAGCGGAGATGTTGCGCGACCGTTAAGTTTCACCTGTGACGCTTTTAATTACCACTAGCAAGACCCCAATTGGCAATCTAAATTTAATTGCCGATGAGCATGTCTTGCTCGGAGCAAATCTCTCCAACATTTCTGCGCTTAAAGCTGGGCTAGATATTACTGAGCAGAACCGTGAAATTAAAGTTGTAAAAAGCATTCCGATTATTAGCGACTTAATTTCTGACTACTTTGATGGTGACATCTCTGCGATTAATGGGATTTCAGTCAGGCAACCAGGTGCCACATTTTCACAAGCAGCCTGGAAAGCAATGCGCAAAGTAAAAGCGGGCGCTGTCATAACTTACGCCGATTTAGCAGATCGTGCTGGTTCTTCAGCTGCTGTGCGTGCAGCCGGAACTGCCTGTGCAAAAAATGCAATTATGTTGGTTGTGCCTTGCCACCGAATTGTTAAAAGTGGTGGCGCTCTAGGAAACTATGCCTATGGCGTTAACAAAAAAGAGTGGCTATTAAGCCACGAGGGCGCGCTTTAAAACATCAATTGCATATGCAGTACCGGCATCATCAATATCCAAATGTGTAACCAGACGTGCATACTTTGGCCCAAGTGCGCCAATCAACAAACCTTCAGCTTTACAACGCGTAGCTAGTTCGGCCGCCGAAATATTTAATTCAGCTAAATCAAGACCAACAATATTTGTTTGCACGGTTGCCGGATTAATCAACGAAGGAATTAACGCATTTAGCGCAACCGCAATTTCTTTTGCGCGGCGATGATCTTCGGCTAGCGGCGCAATATTGTGATCAAGTGCATAATGACCAGCTGCTGCTAGTAATCCAATTTGGCGCATGCCCGCGCCATACCGCTTACGCCAAACTCGAGCTTTAGTAACGCGATCTTTAGTTGAGAGCATTACTGAACCAACCGGAGCACCTAGTCCCTTAGATAAGCAGACGCTGATGGTTTCGAAATGTTTTCCATATTCGAGGAACGAAACGCCACTTGCTACGTGAGCATTCCAGATGCGAGCGCCATCGAGATGCAGTGCTAAACCAAGCTTTTGAGCACCTGCGGCAAGGGCGGCAATCTCAGAAATTGGTTGAACAGTGCCACCGCCAAAGTTATGAGTATTTTCAACCGCGATTGCGGTAGTTGAAACTAAATAAGGACCAGAATCCGGGCGAGCGATTTCCAGGGCATCGGTTGCTTTTAGCAAACCATTTACCGCTGGCCAAGTGCGAGTTGTAATACCCGAGAACACGGCGGCGGCGCCAAGTTCAGCTCGAACGATATGTGAATTTGTCTCAGCTAAAAGTTCTTCACCTGGTGCTACCAACATACGAATTGCTAATTGGTTAGCAAGAGACCCAGTTGGCGTAAATACACCCGCTTCTTTGCCAAACATGGCAGCAACTCGTTCTTCAAGCGAATTTACGGTTGGATCATCGCCATAAACGTCATCGCCAACGGGTGCGCTAGCAATTGCTTCGCGCATTGCATCTGATGGGGTAGTGACGGTATCTGAACGAAGGTCAACTCTCATGAGGTAAGTCTCTCACGATTCTTTAAGCACAATTAAGTACATAGCGGCTACGACTAAAATTCCACCGAGCGCAGCCTGCAGAGTTAATCGCTCACCTGCGAAGATGATGGCAAAGAAAGCTGCAAAGACAACTTCCATAGTCAGGATCACGGCAACTTTAGTTGCCGACATATGTGCCTGTGACCAAGTCTGCACAATAAAGGCAATCGCAGTTGCAAAGACCGCCGTGAAAATTACCACGCCCCAAACGCCATTATCAGGTGGCGCTGAATAGCCTTCAAAGGCTGAAGCTACACCGGTCATAGCAGCACACATTGTTAGTTGAGTAATTGTCATGGCATAAACATCGCGACCAGCAGACCATTTGCTTAACGCTGTAATGTGGGCAGCAAATGCAATTGCGCTAAAGAAAACCATTAACTCGCCAAAGCCAACGGACCAACCCTTAAGCGAAAGTAAGGCAAGTCCAACTGTCGCCATAAAAACGTAGAACCAAGTATTTTTGCTAACTCGTTCTTTGAAAATGAGACCGGCAAATAGCGGTGTAAGGACTACGTATAAACCAGTTACAAAGCCAGTAATTGCAGCGCCAGTATTAGCTAAACCTACGGTCTGGAAGATATATCCTCCACCAAGCAAGAAGCCAGCAGCCAGCCCGCGAAGTAAAAGGTCCTTAGTTAGAAACTTCAAAACTTGAGGGCGAATTAAAATCATCACCAAGACCGCCATTAAAAATCTGGTGAAGAGAAAGTTATTAACGCTCTGACGTTCAATTGCTGGCTTCATGACAACGAAAGCCAATCCCCATGCCGCCGAGACCAGCAGAAGAGCGAACGGTGCTAGTTTTAATTGCAGATTATGACGCGCGTTCATCCACGCATCTTCTTTAGCATCGCAATCTCTTTACCGTGCTCGGGTTCCATGCCTGGAGTTTCCAAGACCATTGGTACATTTTTCATTACTGGGTGATCAAGCATCTCTTGGAAAGCAGCTAAGCCAATATGGCCTTCACCGATATTTTGATGCCGATCCTTAAGCGCACCACAGACATCCATTGAATCATTTGCATGGACAAGTTGGAAACGTTCGGCGCCAGCAATTTCAATTAATAGATCAATAGTTTCAGTCATGCCACCTTTTTTGGCGATGTCATGTCCAGCTGCAAATACGTGACAAGTATCTAGGCAGATACCGACCTTTGGGTGATATTCCAAGGCCTTTAAGTAATTGTTTAAATCATCCAATTTCTTAACTAGTGATTGACCTTGCCCAGCAGTTGGCTCGAGCAAAAGCATTGGGGCATCATCAGCCAAAGCATTAAGGACCGGCATCATGCCCTCGTGAATTTGTTTCCAGGCATTATCAACATTATTAACATCAACGGCCGAACCAGTGTGAATCACTACGCCAAGAGCGCCAATGTCAGCGCCGCGCTTTAGCGAGTAAGCAGTTGATGCAACTGAATTCTCGTAAGTACCGACTGTAGGTGAACCTAGGTTAATCAAGAATGGTGCGTGTACGTAAGTAAGAATATCTAGAGCTGCGGCTTTGCTGCGAAATTCTTCATCAGCTACTGGGTTGGCTTCAGGCATTGCCCAACCACGCGGATTAGATGCAAAAACTTGAATAACTTCAGCGCCAGTTAATTCGGCATAAGCGATTGAGCGTTTGGCCATTCCACCTGAAGTAGGGGTGTGAGCACCAAGCCGAGGACCGTTAATTTTCACTTTAGACATTTGGCTAGCCTACTGTGATGGTCACGGTGCTGCCACGTTTGACCTGAGAGCCCTCTTTCGGTGAAACATTGATTACCTTTTTCGCCTTGTTAGCGCCAAGAGTTTTCACTTTAACTTCCAAACCAAGATCTTTCAGAATCTGAGTTGCTTTAGCTTGGGTCTGTCCAATGATTCCATTAGTCGGGATAGTAATAAATGATGAGCCCTTAGAAATAATTAACTCGACTTTAGCGCCTTTAGGTATATCGCCGGTTGCGGGGGTTTGTGAAACTACGCCACCCGGAATGATTTTTTCATCGAAGGCATATATGACGGTTACATCAAAGCCAGCATCGGTTAATTCTGTAAGTACTTCTTCACCAATTTTCCCAACGTATGAAGCTAGCGTCAGGGTTTCAATTCCTTTACTAACTACTAAATCAATTGTGGCATCACGACGAACTTTTTTGCCTGGTGCGGGGTTAGCCGAAATCACAAAACCTTTAGGAATTTCGGAGTTAAAAACTTCAGTAATTGCTCCGGTCTTTAAAGGTAACTTCGCAATTGCATTTACGGCAGCTTCGGGTGTTAAACCAACAAGTTGTGGGACCAAGTATCGCTCTGGGCCTTTTGACACCGTTAATTTAACAGTTCCATTCGCTTCAGTCTTATCACCACCTGCTGGATTTTGCGCAATGATTAAACCTTCATCATCTTCTTCGCTGAAAACACGTTCAACAACTTCACTCTTGAGCCCAAGTGGGGTTAGAAGTGAGTTAGCTTTATCGACTGAAGCTCCAATCACCGAGGGCACATCAGCTCTGGTACCTGGACCTATCAAGATCCACCAACCTGATATGCCAACACTGATCGCTAGCAATAAAGCGATGATGCGATTGCGACGAACTCTTTTACTTACGCGGCGACGTTCTTCGGCCCGGTCTTTCTTAGTGCCTGCAGTGCTCTCGATCATGGGAGCCACTATCTCGGTTTCTTTTGATGATCTAGCAGCTTCGGCACGCTTGGCAGCACGAGATTTATCTCGCACCTCTTCTCGTATCGGAGCAACCGGCAGGTCTAATTGAAGACTCAACTGCTTACGCTTCGGATCAATTTCACCGCGTACACGTTCCAACTCAGCCAGAAACTCACCGGCATCTCGAGGTCGATCATCTGGGTCAGAACTGGTGGCTTTAGCAACTAGGTTTTCTAGGGCAACAGGTACTCCCTTTAACTTGCTGCTTAATAATGGGATTTTCTCGTTTACATGCATGTACGCGATTTGAATCGGAGTATCGGCAGCGAATGGTTTTTCACCTGTGATCATTTCAAATAACACAATGGCGGCGGCATAAACATCACTTCTTGAATCTGCGATGCCACGTTGTACTTGTTCAGGGGATAGATAAGAAACGCTACCAAGAATTACGCTGGATTCAGCCGTCATGGTCGTGCCCAACATATTGCCACGGGCTAAGCCGAAGTCGGCAATCTTCACGCGCCCTTCTTTGGAGATCAAGATATTTTCAGGTTTGATATCGCGATGAATAATGCCAATGTTATGTGCAGCAGCCAAAGCACTTAAAACTGGTTCTATAAAAGAAAGCGCATCATCGACTGTGAGTTTGCCTCGCTCATATATGTAATCACGAAGAGTGTGACCTTCGACTAACTCCATAACGATGAAAACTGCCGGAACGCCACTTTGATTCCAGCCTTGATCTTGTACTGTCACAATATTTGGATGTGAAAGTGAGGCGGCAGCTTTTGCTTCACGAATAAAGCGACCAACGAAATCTTCATCTTGCGCCAGATGTGGATGCATGATCTTGACGGCAACTTTGCGATCTAGTCGAGTATCGATGGCACTATAAATTGTGGCCATGCCACCGGTGGCAAGCAGCGCCGTTAACTGGTAACGGTCATCAATTAGTTCACCGGTTAAATCAGCCACGGCTAAATCTTAGGCTAGCTACTGCGTAGAGAGGATGAAATCCGCTCTTTCGCGAGTTAAGTCGTGTGCGAAATATTCAATTTCCATTTTCTGCCACTTGATCATTTCATCAAGTATCTCTTCGCCATCGCGCCCTAAAACTCGCGCTAATCCAATACTTTGATCGATATCTAGCCAGATCGAAGTCGTTAAACTCTTTTCAAGAAGCTGATTAGAGCTGCCAACGCCTTCAAAAATGAGAAGTTGCGCAGCCTTAATTTCTCGCGAGCCAGAAAAAGATCCAGCCGACCAGTCGTAAATAGCTAACTCTGTTGCTTTGCCAGCTCGTTGAGCCGTAATTAGTTGATCAAGCTTCTGGAATAGTTCAGCCGAGAGCGCTTGATCCCAGCCGTTGTACAGCTCGTCAAGGTGAATAACTTCAATTTCATATGTGCCGGCAAAGGCTCGAGCAACTTCACCAGCAAGCGTGCTCTTGCCAGAACCTGCTGGTCCGTCAATTGCTAGAACTAATGGTTTAGGTGCTTGGCTAAAGAGGTCGCGGAGCGCTTCGTTGATCTGCATACCAACGCCTCCAACCTTGAAGTGCAATCAGAGTGAAAATTCCATATAGGAATGAAGTGAAATAGTAGCCCTGATGGAAATAGAGAGCGGTGCCAGCGATATCTACAACTACCCAGATTACCCAGCTCTCATATTTTTCTAAGACCATGAGAATTTGTGCGATTAGTGAGCCAACAAAGAGAAATGAATCAACAACTGTTGCTGCAGCGCCAATTCTAAAAAGTAACGGCGCTAGTACCAACCACAAACCGAGGATCCATAGAATTGAATAAATGCGACCTCGGTTGCCTAATTTGCCAGGCTTGGCACCAGTTGGAGCCCAACCTTTCCAGCCGCTGGTGGCAGCTGCGATAAAGACAAGTTGCAGACCAGCGCTAGCAATTAAATTTGCTTGGTAGAAAAAGACGGCATAGAGCGCGCTGCTTAACCCCCAAAATGGCCAGGTAATTCGCTTACCAGTGGTGCCTAGCCACACTCCAATTAAGGATGTAACTGATGCGATGAATTCCAGGATCGAAACCTGATAGTTCCAAACTGTGAAAAGTGTGTATGACACAAACAACTCCGTTCCAGGTCCGCATTACCGGACCGGTCAAGCGGTCGATCTGCACTTCGCAGATCCTCTCAGCCATAAATTCTCGGCTCCCGCAAAGCAAACTATAGCCATTAAGGCAGCAAAAAGTATTGTGATACGAGAGAATTAAGCCGTGCAGAAATATGGCTACCTGGCGATGCTGGCCTTTACTCTTTTTGGGTCAATCTGGCTAGAAGTTGTTTTAAAAGTCGGAGTTGTTCGCAGATTTAAGCGAGTAATTTTAAGTATTTTACCGACAGCACTCTTCTTCCTAATTTGGGATGCTTATGCCATTCGTAGCGGCCATTGGTTTTTTGATGAGAAACAAATTTTAGGAATTATCGGCCCCTTTGGAATTCCACTTGAAGAGTTCATGTTTTTCTTTATCGTGCCACTAGCTGCTTTGCTAACTATTGAAGCGGTACGAACAGTTAAGAAACATTGGATAGTAGGGGATGAGTCATGACCTACACCCAGATTGCTCTCATCGCAGTGTTCATTGCCGCTTTTGTTGATTTGGAAGTACTAAAGACGCGGCTACTTAAGCGAAAAGTTTTCTGGACTTCATACGCCATCATTGTGCCATTTCAGTTGCTGACTAATTGGTGGCTAACTTCGAGAAATATTGTGATGTATAGCGAAGATGCTATTTTGGGAATTCGTATTGCATCTGCGCCAATGGAAGACTTATTTTTTGGCTTTGCGCTTATTCTTTCGGTAATGGCTACTTGGGTTTATCTAGGTCGCAAAGCGCCTAAAAACTAACGAGCTGCGATCGCCTTTACGTAAGCTTTACCTGCAACTCGCATACGACGAGCTGTCGAAGTCTTTGCTCGCTTGTTAAAGATGTCATAACCAATAGCTTCAACTTCATCAACAATGCCGCAGTAAAGTTCACTTGCAGCTTCAATGCATGGCCGGCTTGATGGTTCAAGCTGCAGAATTCCTGGTGTGGCTTCGCGCTGTAGTTGACGCACCCGTTCGATTTGAAACTTAAGCGCTGCCACAATTTGCGGAGTCAACTTTCGTGCTTCCAACATTTCGCGATCTACGCCAAACTGGGCTAATTCATCTTGTGGCAGATAAACCCGGCCGCGATCTAAATCTTCCCCAACGTCTCTAATGAAGTTAGCTAACTGAAAGGCCACGCCTAATTTTTCGGCTGGCTCATAAGCTGCCTCACTTAAAGCCCCCAAAATAGGGACCATTTCGAGGCCGATTACCGCTGCCGAACCATAGACATATTCCATCAAAGCTTCGTAATCTGCATATTCAGTAACGGTTAGATCCATGGTCATTGAATGTAGAAATGCCACAAAGTGTTCGTGCGGGATATCAAAGCGAGTTACGGTGTCAATCAGTGCCCGGCCAACTTGATCGTTGGAATCGCCACTTTTTAGCCCTGCCAAAACTTTGTCGCCCCAAGTTTTTAACTCCGCAGCTTTTTCTTTATCGGAAAGCGTTGAAGCCAGATCATCAACAATTTCATCGGCATAGCGAGCAAATCCATAAAGAGCGTGCACGAAAGGTCGCTTAGCTTTCGGTAAAAGCAAAGTGGCTAAGTAATAAGTTTTTCCGTGTAAAGCATTAAGGCGCTTGCACTCTTCGTATGAAGCACGCAGCTGCGGATCTGTGATCCCAGCAGCAGTTAATTCATCCATTACTTAACCGGGCCCACAATTCGTTCAGCAGCTAAACGGCCAGAAATCAAAACCATTGGAACGCCTACACCTGGTTGGGTACCTGAGCCAGTGAAAACAACATTCTCAAAACCTTTAGCCAAGTTACTTGGGCGGAACGGACCGGTTTGGAAGAAAGTATGCGCACTAGCAAATGGCGCACCTGCTTCCATTCCCATAGCTTCCCATTCAAGTGGCGTAGTTAGATGTTCTTCTTCAATCGCATCTCCAAATCCGTCATAGCCACGTTCTTCAAGAGTGGCAATCATTTGATCACGATAAGGCTTTGACTCTTTGCGCCAATCAATATCGGCAGTTAAGTTTGGAGTTGGAAATAGAACGTAGTAACTCTGCTTGCCAGCAGGGGCGAGATTTGGATCATCATGAGTTGGCACGGTGACCAAGACACTTGGATCACTCATTAGTTGCTTCTTGTTGATCAACTCGTCAAAGACGCCATCCCAAGATTTACCGAAGTGAATATTGTGGTGCGCGATGTGGTCGTATTTCTTACTTGAACCGATCAACATAGTTGCACAAGATGGTGAGTAGCGCAGGCGCTTTACTGAGCGGGGAGTCTGCCCCAATAGATCGCGCCAAGCCACAGGCAGGTCAGGGTTTAAGACAACGGCATCGCAAGTAATTCGCTCGCCTTTATCGGTAATAACCGCCTTTGCGCGACCGTTCTCAAAATCAATTTTGGTCACTGTAGTGCTGTATTTGATTTCAACACCATGCTTTTGGGCAGCTGCGGCTAACGCAACAGGAACTGCGTGCATGCCACCTTTAGGGAAGAAGACGCCATTTACTGAATCCATGTAAGCAATAACGGCATAAATTGCTAGGGCTTGCTGCGGGCTAACTCCGGCATACATTGCCTGGAAAGAGTAAACCTTCTGCAGACGTGGGTCTTTCAGATACTGATTAACTTTTGGTTGCAGCTTGCGGAAACCGCCGAGGGCAATCAAGCGAGCCAAGTTAGGTGTTAGCAAATTCAAAGGTGAATCGATATTGCGATCAATGAAATCATTCATTTCATACTTGTATAACTTAGTTACAAACTCTACATATTTGCGGTAGCCAGCAGCTTCACTAGAACTAACAGTTCGAGCAATCTCAGCTTCCATCTCTTCGGTGTTCGCGTGAACATCGATTTGCGAACCATCGTCATAGAACGCGCGGTAAAGCGGCTTTAATGGCATCAAGTCGACCCAGTCTTTTAGTTCCTCGCCAACGCAATTAAATGCATCGTTGATTAATGAGGGCATAGTTAACACTGATGGGCCGGTGTCAAATGAGTAGCCATTACTTTGTAACAAGCCACTGCGACCACCAGGGACAGACTCACGTTCAATGATTGTCACCTTACGGCCAGCGCCTGCAAGTCGAAGTGCGGCGCTAAGACCGGCGTAACCAGCACCAACTACAACTACATGATCACTAGGACCTTTAATCTGCTTAACCATTTATTTTTCACATATTTCTTTTTGTCGCGATGATTGCCATCTCGGTTAATAGTTCCCTAGCTTGTGGCACTATTTCATCACGATTTAGGGCTTCTAGCGCGGTGGAAGTTAATTCTTCGATTAGATCCTCCACATGCATGGCAGCCCCAGTTTCAGAGATGATTTCCTGCAAGCGTGCGATGGCGCTCTCAGAAATATCGTGATTTCCAAATTCCTGCATGAACTCCGCTTCGGCTGCTCCAGAGATGCGGTCGTGGGTCATTGCCATAAGAACAGTGCGCTTACCTTCGCGCAAATCATCACCGGATGGCTTGCCCGTGACTTTCGGATCTCCAAAAACGCCAAGTAAATCATCGCGTAATTGAAACGCTTCGCCGAGCGGTAAGCCGAATTCAGAGTAGATTGAAACAATCTGCGCGCGCTTGGTTGCATCAGGAATAGCGATGGCTGCGCCAAGATGGAGCGGGCGCTCAATCGTGTACTTGGCCGACTTGTATCGGGCAATGTTTAGAGCTTGGGCAACGCTTTGAGTGCCGCGAGCTTGCTCGAATACATCAAGGTATTGGCCCGCAATTAATTCAACTCGCATTTCATCATGAACGCTTAAGGCAGCAAGAAGTGATTCGCTTTTGATTCCAGAACTGTTCAACATTAAATCAGACCAGATGAGAGCCAAGTCACCGATTAGGACTGATGCCGACAAACCAAATTGAGTTGCTTTACCTTGATACTTTTCGGCTGAGTGCATCAATTCAAATAATTTATGAATCGCTGGTTCGCCACGTCGGGTATCGGATGCATCCATTAAATCATCATGTATCAGCGCGCATGCTTGTAAAAGTTCAAGACTTGCAAATGCGCGAATCTCTGATTGTGGTAAATCTGAGCCAGCACCAATTGCGCCAACGGCTGCAAAGAGCGGACGAAAACGCTTACCCCCATTAATTACAAAGGCGCTCAAACTGCCTGCTGCCGGTTTGAGTTCTGGGGCAATTGAGGTGAAGTAATTCGATTGGGCTGTGAGGAAATCCTGGAGTTCAGCCTCGACCTGTTGCCGCAAAGATTTGAGCTGCTCGAGCGGTTGCACAGATGCCTCAGGTTTCACGCGCGTAACGATACGCTGACCCAGTGGTAATACGCGAAACAAAATACTCATTTGAGTTCTTTCCGCCTAAAGATCAGGCTGGTGAAGATCGCCTTTGGGCTGCCATGTCAGCGCTTGAACCAATTGCCCCAGATTTCATTTCGGTCACATATGGTGCCGGGGGCTCAACCCGTGATCGCACAATTCGAATAACTTCACAGATCACCGAACGAACCTCAATTCCAACAGTTGCCCATTTAACTTGCGTTGGTTCAACGCGGGGCGAGCTGATTGAAATTCTGCAGAAATATAAGGAAGCTGGCATTAATAGCATTCTTGCGCTGAGAGGTGACCCAACTGGCGGGCCAAGTGCTCCTTGGACGCCAACAGTTGGTGGCTTTAGCCATGCTGATCAATTAGTTGAATTAGCAATGGAAGTTGGCGGCTTCGAAGTTGGAGTGGCGGCATTTCCGGATGGTCACCCAGCATCGAATGGGGATTTAGCAAAAGATATTGATGTATTGATTCGTAAAGAATCACTTGGTGCCACCTTTGCAACAACCCAGTTCTTCTTTGAAGCGCAAAGTTATCAACGCCTAGTTGAAGCACTTTCTGCAAAAGGATCTAGCTTGCCAATTATCCCGGGCATCTTGCCGGTGACCAATGTTAAGCAATTAGTGCGCATGTCCGAACTAAGCGGCACTCCTATTCCAACCAAGATCCTAGAGAAATTCTCGGCAAATGAAGATGATCAGGATGCTGTTCAAAAACTCGGAATCGAGATTGCGACGCAACTCTGTGAACAGTTACTTGAGTTAGGCGTACCTGGTCTGCATTTCTACACCATGAATACTTCAACTGCCACACTCGAGATATATCGAAAGTTGGTTACCAAATGATCACCAAGAAAGAATTCTATAAACGCTGGAGTGAACTACATGGCAATGCCGAGATTTCTGGAATCGTGCATGCTTGGTTAGCAATCTCATATAGATTCGCATTAATTGCGACTCTCCTTCGTATTTCACCAAATGTGTTAACGCTTTTAGGATTAATCTCAGCAATCGGTACTGCAATAATTCCAGAGTCATATTGGGCGATTGCCTTAGTTGTGTTATCACTGCTTTTTGATGGCGTTGATGGCAGCGTTGCGATATTCCAGCGTCGCGAAAGCGCTTGGGGCGCAATACTAGATTCTGTTGCTGATCGCATTAGCGAAGCAGCATGGGCTTATGCGCTCTATCAGGTCGGAATCCCACTGGAGATAGCGGTTGGGCTATGGCTAGCAGCTTCAGTACAGGAGTATGCCCGCGCAAGGCTGTCAGCTTTTGAAGTTAAAGACTTGGGCATTGTTACCTTCGCAGAACGCCCAATGCGAGCAAGTCTTCTGTTTATCATTTTAATTGCTTGGCAATTAGATATTCCAGGACTAGCCGCAGTAGCCGGTGCTTTCCTAGTGATGCAAATTATTGGCGTAATTCAAGTAATGCGCTTTGGTTATAAACAACTTCGCTAACGCGCACGCCCAATTGCATTTGCCACAATTTCGGCACTAATTCCAACTAGCGGCAATCCGCCACCCGGGTGAGTTGAACCACCGACGCAGAATAGGTTTTTAATCGGTGAACGATTCTTGGTGCGCAAGAACGCAGCGGATGCGCTGTTACTCGAAGTTCCATAAATCGAACCACCAGGTGCCATTACAGATTCTTGCAAATCTAGGGGAGTGCGAATCTCCAAGACATCTAAACGTTCACGAATACTGATTCCGCGCGCTTCGATCTGAGCAATAATCGAATTAGCATATTTATGCTTGAAGTTTTCATCGCGCCAATCAAAGCCATTCTTGCCACTCTCATCATGACGTGGGGCATTTACTAAAACAAACCAACTCTCATGTCCAGCATCCTTAACCATTAGCGGATCATTTGGCGCGCATATGTAGATCGTAGGATTTTCTACCGGCTTCTTCTGCGTAAAGATCGCTTCAAACTCGGCATCGTAATCAGCTGGGAAAAGAATTGTGTGATGATTTAACTTTTCAGCAGAATCAGATGGCCGCAAACCAAGCAGCAATGAGAAGCCAGCGAGTGATTTTTGGGTCTTGGCCAAATTCTTACGCTCACTCTTTGCGCGTTTTTCTGACGGATCAATTAACTGGTCATAAGTGAGGCTGGCATCGCTATTTGAAACAATGTAATCAGCTGCAATTTCACTGCCATCGGCCAATGTGATTCCTTGCGCTACGCCCTTTAAAGTATTTATCTTTGAAACAGGTGAGTTCAAGTGAATTTTGACACCTAGATCTAAAGCGCGTTTTTCAATGGCAACGGCTAGCTGACCAACTCCGCCAGCTAAGTGCCAGGCCCCGAAAGCTTCTTCCACGAATGCAATGCTAAGTAATACCGCCGGCGCTCTACGTGGATCAGAACCGCTGTATGTGGCATAACGATCTACGATGAAACGCAGCCTTTCATCGGTTAGTTTCTCGGTTGCTAGATCACGCAAAGTTCTATGTGGCGCGATCACAAGTAGATCTCGTATCAAGGTGACTCGCTTAAATAGAGCCGCAATCGAAGTAAGTTCAGATTCAATAAAAGGTTCGCGCGAAACATCCCACATTGCTTCAGCGCGCTTCATGATGTGGTCCCATTGCGCTGCCGCTTCGCTTCCGAAGGAAGTGGTAATTGCTTGTAGGGTTTGGTAGCGCGAGAGGTTGGCGAACTTAACGTTTGAGCCATCGGCAAAGCGGTAGTCAAAAGCGGGATCTACCGGAATCTGAGTTAGGACATCTTCCATCAGCGCGCCAGTTTTTAGAAAGAAGTCGCGGTAGACGGCAGGCAGAGTTAGCAGCGATGGCCCGGTATCAAAGGCATAGCGACCAATCCATTCGGTTCGACATTTTCCGCCCACAAAGTTTGCGGCTTCAAATATTTCAACTTGATGGCGGGCTTTAGCAATTCGGGCTGCCGCGCTCATGCCGCCAATGCCAGCACCAATGACAATTACTTTGCTCATAAGGTGCGCCCCTTCCATTGCACTTTCCCGCGAGCGCTCCAGGAGTAAATAATTAAGTAAATTAAGAGCAAAGCCGAAATCGGATGCAAGAGAGCGTCTAGAAATCTGCCACGCGAAACACGAGCGGCGATGATTCGTGAAATTATTACAAACTCCAATGCATAAACACCGGCCGAAAAACCACTAGTCGCCGCCAACAGGGGAAGGACTCCAGTTAGAAATAAGAAAGCAATCGCAATGAATGATCCGAATTTAGTTCCGAAAGCGGCCCAGAGAGATTTTCCATATCCAGCCTTAACTTCGGCCCATGAGTTATACATATGGCAGGTTGCAATATGCGAACCTTCAGCAACGCAGCCTTTAAATCCTTTTCGTAAAAGCGCACGCGCTAGTTCTAGATCATCTAAGACCGCGTTCTTTGATACTGAATATCCAGAGACCGCGCTAAGTGCGCTCTCACGCACTGCAAAAAATTGTCCATTTGCTACGGCAAGTGATGGTTTACCTAATTTTTCAGCAAGCCGAAGTGGCACTGTCGATAGCCAAGACCATTGAAGTAGCGGCTGGATCAATCGCTCACCTAAAGATGTGGCAATCTGCTTTGGATAGGGGGAGGTAAAGTCGAGTTCTTTATCAATTAGCAAATTTATAGTTGCACAAATTGCCCGTGGTTCTAATCGCACATCAGCATCAATATTTACAATGAAATCAGCTTTGGCTTGATTGTGTAATTGCTCGAGCGCCCAAGGTTTTCCGAGCCAATCTTGAGGTAGCGGTTGACCACTTGAGATGGAAAATCTTTTATCGCCTGTGACTTCGCGCTCTAAAATCGCAAGGGTTTCATCTTCGGAGTTATCATCTAAAAAATAGAATTTGAGTTCAGAGATACCTATTTGAGCTTTAAGTGATTGAACTAATTCTGAAATGTTGGCAGCCTCATTGCGTACCGGCAGCAGCACTGCAACAGATGCCGATAAGTCTCGGCCGTTACGGGGGATACGAATTGACTGAGAGTTAATAATGGTGAGCAGAACCATCAACAGCGTTATTGCCAGGGAAAAAGTCAGCATGTTAAATAGTTAAGGACGACCGAGCCAGCGAGCAAATACATAAGGTGCTAGAACTAAGGTGTAGAAGAAGCCACCAAATAGTGCAACACCTGGGCGATCGAAGAAGAATAAGTTTGAGATAATTCCACCAAACCAACTCCAAGCTAAAAAGACATCAGATGCCAGAAGCGAAGAACCGTATTTGCGTTGCTCTTTAGGTAAGGAAAAATTGAGGATCGCCATTAAGGCAATTCCGGATAACAGCCAGCCAAACATATTTGATAGTGGAATATCTGGTTGAAATGGAACATGTGAGCCAGTAACTTCCCATGTCCAGCGACCATCGCCAACCATCTGTGGGTCAAGAAAAAGATCCCATGACATAAGCGCAAAGCCACCGTATAGGAATGTCCATTTTTTAGTCATCCGTCTTGCCACGATCAGTAACGGGTGAGCCATCATTGCCCAAGCAAACGGAACCACAATTGGAATTCCTAGTAACTGCGGGCCGAGGGATGCATCATAAGAATAAGTTCCAAACGGCCAACCAGTGTTTTCGCCAATTAGTTCAATGAAGAATGCAAATGGCAAAGTGATTAGTAAGTAGCGACGCGTATATTTCCAACCATAAGCAAGACGGGCATGTACGCACATGGCAGCGGTGCCGAAATAAACAGTTGCGATAGTGACTACTCGAAGTGCTTCGCCAGAGAGCAATGGGTAGGACATCTGCAGAAAGAGAGCCGCAACCATCGTGCCAACTTGCAGGCCATTTGCGAAGGGCGATACGCCACGGCGCTGACGGCGAGGAGCGTA
>Ga0164292_10001945_pt1 | contig 16874 bp, 21 predicted proteins | sample GEODES117metaG_FD_111486 | JGI IMG/M metagenome (GOLD analysis project Ga0164292, IMG submission 111486) | Eutrophic lake water microbial communities from Lake Mendota, Wisconsin, USA - GEODES117 metaG | ecosystem: Environmental > Aquatic > Freshwater > Lake | place: USA: Lake Mendota...
CAAACCGCTTATCCAAAATTTGACACTGATTCAGCAGGACAAAAATTAGTGGTATTAACTATCGAGCAAGCTCAAGCACTTGACAACAACACTGATCTGATTCTTATGTTTGAAAAATTAAACAGCCAAATCAGTAATTATGATAGCGTTTGTTTAAAAGTTGTAGATGCAAAAGAAAAAGTAATTGCATCTCAAACAATTCAAATAAATAATTTAAAGGACGCTCTGCAAAATAAAGATCAACAGCTAATTAACTTACAAGCAACGATTGACGAACTTACTAAAAAGTCAGCCAACTTGGAGCAAGAGTTAAAAAATAAGAATGAGGAAATTGGATTACATAAAAAGGAAATACGTAGAGTAAAAAGAAACTATATTCTTGGTGGAGGTATTGGAGGTTTAATCTTAGGTATCGTTCTTTCATTAGTACTAGTTCATTAAATAACAAAATTATAGATGCCATCTACTTCAACATATGTACAGCTTTCCAACTATGCCCTAGTTGAGTATGTTTATGCAAGTGAAATCATAACTACTACAACGGCTAGAACTCTGCGTTTAGAGAATGGCTATACAAGTCAATACCAATTCTTAAATGCATCTTCTGCGGTTAACTTGACAGGGAATGTTCTTGACCGCAGTGCAAGCCGTCTTGGATTAGATTCAACTAAATGGGCATACCATGATATTGATGCAGCAGTACCAACAATTCAGACTGATTCAAATTTTACTTTAACTGATGTAACAGCTCTACTTTTAACTAATCAAAAATATGATACTGTAAAGGTTCATCTCGCGGCTGGTTATGATTTTCCTGGAATTGATGGTTTTATCGTTGAGATTCAATGGGAAGAGTGGACACCACAAGGGTCAGGTGGTAGAAAATTTACAGCGGGTTCTCAAGTTTATATTAAAAGTGAGCAAACTGTAAACTTTAATACTAACCCATTATTCTTAGGTGATCGTTTTTACGATCGTTACATTGAGTTTAAAGTTCCTGCTCTTGCTGATGTTAATTTTGACTATTGGAACTCTCCAACGGCAAGTAATACTATAGGATATCAATATACTTTTAATAATGTTGGTTTCTTTCAAACATCACAAGTATTTACAAACATTTATGAAATAGACACCACTACTGAAACAAGTGGTAATCGTTTCTTCCAAACCGGTAATACATACCGATCTTCTTTTAACGCTGCTGACCAATACTCTTATCTTGGTTGTGTTGTAAAAGAAAACACTGAATACGATTACGTGGAATACTATCCAACTTTTTATAACGGTTTTATAGAAGATTATCTTGCTGATCTTAATTCAGCGCCAGGCGGTGATTGGATAGTAATTAATCAAATTAATGTATATGAACAGGCAGGTACAAGCATGATTCGGACTTCAAGTAATACACTTTTACAAGAAGGTAATTTTAATGAACCTGCTATCTTCAGACCAGTAATTCGTAATGCTGCTTATGTTTATTCATTTACAGTTGAATACATAATGCGTTTACTAAATAAAGTTGATAACACCGAGGTTATTAGAAAAGCTACTGTCACTTCAAATAATCCTAAAAAATACGGATACTCTCTTGAGAAAATTAATGTTCTTGAAGGATTTCGCCCTGTTAAAGTTTACAACAAGATAGAGAAAATTGAGAGTACTACAATTCAAAATAGCATAACCGCTCAAGATGGTGCATTTGGCTTTGGTACTCCAAAAGTTATTACACAAAATCTATATGTAAACAATTACTATGATGTAAATAACATATCGGTTGATAGTACAACAGATGTAGGTGATATTATTGGAACCACTGTTTATCCGCAAGGAATGAATTACATATTCATTAATAAGTTTGACAACTACGTTAAGTTTAAAGTATTCAGTAAATCAGCAGATAAAAAACAAAATGTTACTTTTGATTTTGCTTCAACAGGAATGAATGTAAAACTTGCATTTATCTTTGATGATGATTCAAAAATTTATATAGACCTTATTCAAGATTTAGCTGCTGCTAATCCAGGTGCTGGAGAATTACTATTTAAAATAGACGATATTCTTAGTACAAAATTACTTAAAGAGGTAAACCGGGATTACTATATTATTAACAAGAATGATATAGGTGATGAAGTTTTAATCTACGCTGGCAAGTTTGAATCTCAGGATAAGAAAACTGAAATCATGGCAAAGATTAATCAAACTATGATTGATGAGTTAAATATGCAAATTGCTAAACTAAAAAAAGCGCAAGAAGCTTTATCGAACCCAACTATAACAACTGTTGGTACAGCAATCGCAGCTGGCACTACTGAAACTGCCGAGGCGATAACTAGCCCGGCAACTACACCAGCTGCGCAAACACAACAAGAACAGATCAGAGTAATTGAACAGGCAAGTGCATTTGTGGCAAGTACAACCAAAGGTATTGATAATGCAATTAAACAAGCAGCTTTTGAAAGTACAAACGAATCACCGCTTACACAAAATTTAAACATACCGGAAATTCCTGGTATTACACCAGGATTGGGTGCCCCAATTTCACTTTCAGTTACACCATCTGTATTGGAACCCGCTAGCCCTTTATCAAAAGGTAATTATTATCAAAGATTTATCAAAGGACAGCTTGAACAAAGTGATATCGCAAATAGTTTACCAGAATAACATATGATACTTAATAGTCGTAATAACAACTTTATCGTAAGATTTAACCGTGGTTTTATCTACCCAGATATTGTTGCAAGATATGAAACATATCTTAAAAGATTACCAATTCCTTATGAAACGGTTCTTGATTACTTAACAGCTTCGGTGCAGTCTGTTTCATTTCCTTCACTCACCGTGACTCCGGTTGAACAAACTCTTTACGAAGACCCCGTTTCTTTTAAAGGCGGTAAAAGGTTTGAGACCTATCTTGACCGTACATTTACTGTAACGTTTAAAACATATGAAGGTTATATAAATTATTGGATAATGTTCGACCTCTTTAGGGACTTTTATGATTTGGACAATAAAGAAGAGTTCTTGACTGATATTAATCTAACGTTTCTTGACCACACTGGGTTTGAGTTTATTACAATAAATTTTCATCAGATTCTTTTAACAAGTTTATCTGAGTTGGAATTAAACTATTCTTCAAACACAGCAGAGTTTAGAACATTTACCGCTACTTTTAAATACAATTACATAAAGATACAAAAAAGATTACAATGATGAAAACTTTTAATGAAATAGTAAGCAACGAAAATATCTTTGAAGGTATGGATGTTAGCTTTCTTACAGAAAGTGAATTACAGGAAGCTGTAACAGTTTATACTAAACTTAACGAAAGTTTTGAAAAGGGTGGTATTGAAGAACTTGAGAAAGAGTTACAAGAAGGTATTCTTGGATCTATTGCTGGTTTTATCATGGGACCTGCTATTGGAAAAGTTGTAGCAAATGCTTTAGGAATTGAAAGGGGTATTCTTTATGATATGTTAACCTCACGCTTGGTATCAGCCGCTTTAGGCAATGCCATACAAAACAACATGAAATGATATTAGGTCTTGATTTCTCTTTAAAATCTACCGCTGCAACTCTTAAAAGCGGAGATACTTATACTTTTTATACTTTTGCTCGAACTGATGTTATTAAAGAAGATACTTCGTTAGCATTAAAAGCTGCCGGCGTTATAGTAAATGCTTTACCGCCTGAACCAGCATTACCAAAGAAATCTACTATTGCTGAGCGAGAACGATCTTCGCTTGAAGATGCTTTTGTTTTAATACCCGAAATCATAAAATGGTTTTCAGATTTAGAAATAGATGCTTATGGTATAGAAGGATTCTCTTTTGCATCTACAGGAAATAGGTTAGCGCAAATCAGCGGATATCAATGGGTACTTCGCTGGGAGCTTCATAAAATAGGAATGTCTTTAGATAAGTTTTGGATCTTTTCACCAATGACAGTTAAAGCAACTGCAGGAAAAGGAAACTTCAAGAAAGAAGAAATGATTGCAGCTTTCATAAACTCAAAAGATCCCGAATTACAAAAGACTGGTTTGTGGAAAGCACTTAAAAATCAACCCAGTTTATTTCAAACAAAAAGAGGTGCCTGGATGAAACCCATAGATGATCTAGTAGATGCATTTTTTGTATTAAAAACTACAGAAATGCATATGAATAAATTGTGAAGTTGATATAAAGAGAGGACTCGCTGCTTTAAACAGAAAAGAAAGAATCATAAAGTTAAATAAAGAACTATAGACACACTTTTGTATATAATAGTTAAATAACCATTTACCGTGATGGTAAATGTCTTAGAATGAAACAATATTAACATCTAATAATGGCAAACATATTCAACATTGAAGAAGAATCAAGGTTACATGGAATAATTAATGATTACCGCACTATTTACGATCAAGCTTCTTTTCTTGCAATCCAGATGGAAAAAATGGAAAATGAGATGAGTGAACTTCTTAAAAAAATGGAAGATCTTAAAAACGAGGAAACAGAAATTTATAATAGTGCATCAGAAAGAACAGCGATTGACCTTGAAGAAATTAAAAAAAAGGCAACGGAACTAGTCTTAAAAAGTAAAGAAAATACTTCACCAATTATCGAAAACTAAACACCAACTAATGTATAAATATATTATAAATAACTTTTTAAACAAAACAAACAAAATGAAAAAACTCGCAATCTTTGCTATCGCAACTGCATCTATTTTCACTTCATGTGAAAACACAACTCAAACTGAAACCTCAAGCACTGACAGCACTCAGGTACAAGCTGACTCATTTGCTACACCAGCTGATTTAACTGCTGCAACAACTACAGCCACTGCAGATACGCTATCTGTTAATTAAGTTAACGCACCAGCGAAAATCAGTTACTTTACATTAAGTACCTAAAAGTAAACTAATAACAAATCTAAAAATCTTAAAGAACAATGGAAAATCTAAATGACATCTTCAACCTTTCACTCGACGACTTCAAAGAACCGGAAAAAACAGGCTCAGGTCGTGCAATCTTTAAACCAGAAGCTAAAGCTGGTAAAGACGGAGTTTACAAAGCAGTAGTTCGCTTTTTGCCTTGGCATAAAGACGTAAAGAAATCAGTAATGAAAAAATGGTCATGCTGGTTAACTAACCCTGCTACCAACGAAGGCAAAATGGTTGACTGCCCTTCTACCGTTGGTAAAAAATCAATCCTACAAGATCTTTTCTGGAAATTTAAAAAATCTGATTCTGTTGCAGAACAGAAATTAGCAGAAAATTTCTCTCGCCGTCAACGCTTTGCATCTTTGGTGCAGATCGTTAAAGACGACAACAATCCTGACAGTGTTGGTAAAATTATGGTTTGGCCTTACGGGGTTAAAATCTATAACAAATTACAGGCAGAAATGAAACCTGAGTTTGGTAAGCCACACATTCCTTTCGATCTATTTGAAGGTAAACCTTTCTTGGTTCATATCACTCAAGTGGCTGGTTACAATAATTATGATAACTGCCGTTTCTTAGATGAAAAAATGTCGGTAACCATTGATGGTAAAGCAATGGAAAAAACACAAGAATCCCTAAATGAGGTTAAAGTTTATTTGGAAACTTCTCCAGATTTAAATGTTTATGACTATCAAGAATGGGATCAACAAACTGATGACTTCGTAAATGAAGTGATTCGCAATACCGTTCCTGGCGGGCGAATGATAGAATCAGTTGAAAAGAGCAACCGTACTTCTGTTGCGTCAACGCCTACAGTAAAATCTGAACCGGTGGTTTCAACACCAACAGTATCAAGTCTCCCGGATTTGGGTTCTGATTTAGGAAACGTTGATGATTTGGATTTAAACTCAAGCTCTTTTGACGATGAACTATACGGATCACTTTAATCAAAACACTAATACACCTAAAGAGAACGAGAATTTACTCTCGTTCTCTTTTTCTTTGGATGAAAAGCAAAAGGCTACACCAGCACAGTTATTAGAAACTGTTCGTTCTAGTTTACAGGATATCTTAAATAATCAATTTAATGATTATGAACGTAGACGTGTTGATCCAAAGATTAACCGTCTTAACTTTGCTTGCCCTTATTGTGGTGACTCTCATACAGATGCACATAAAAAACGCGGCAACATTTATACCCTTACATATTACTATAAGTGCTACAACTGTGGTAAGTATCGAAATCTGGAGCAATTTCTTAAAGATTTTAACAAGAAACTAGAAACCAATGAGTTGCTTCTTGCTCGTGAAATGAATGAGTCAGGAAGAACTGAACAAAGGTTTATAGATCCGATGATGTTGCATGACACTGCTGAATTAGTTAAGTGGAGTGTAGATCGTTCTGAAATTGAAGAAAAGTTTAAATTAGTCCCACTTGACAGAACCAAGGTATTTGTATATTTAAAGAAAAGATTACAACCTGACTTAACAAGATTCTCGTGGAATCATGACAAACAACAGTTATACATCTTTCATTTAATTCCAAACACAACCCGTGTTTTGGGATACCAAATTAGAAATTTTGTTTCCACGCCAAAATACTTGACATTCAAATTATCAAGAATTTATGAAGAACTTGGTAAAACTGTTACTGAAGAAGTATTATCACTTGATGATATTTCATCTGCATTTGGAATTTTAGAAATGGACTTAACAAAACCGGTGACTGTATTCGAAGGTCCGTTGGATTCTTTCTTATATAAAAATTCAATTGCTACTTGTTCATCAAACATTGATTCACCTATTCAATTAAGTACATTGAGATATATGTATGATTATGATAAAGCAGGACGAGAAGCAGCACTTGAAAAACTCAACGAAGGCAAGACTGTTTTCTTATGGAAAAAACTTTTTCATGACACTGGTATTGATGAGCCAATTAAAAAGATGGACTTAACAGATTTAGTAATATTGGCAAAAAGAAAAAACATACAATTTCCAAGGCTATCCGACTATTTCTCTAACGATAAATATGATGCATATTGGATCTAAGAACAAAATAACATATGCTGTATAAAATTAATTATATGGTACCAGAAGATTTGGGCATAATAGGATTAGAAGAAGAAAGCAAAAAGAATAAAGGTATTGCTGAGTTTTCTTTTACTGAAAAGGAAAAGTTAATCTTTCCTTCTATTTTGGACAGTCTTGTACCAAAGAAAAAAGTAGAACATAAAATTATCATAAAAAATGGAAGAAACCGTACAAAACCCGGACAGAACTCAGAACTCTTCTAACGATGCAATCTTTGCAAGATTTAAAACAGAGCGAGATGAGTGGACTGCAAGGATTCAAAGTATGTCAGCTCGCCTAAAAGATATTTATGAAATTGCAGATTTACAAACTGATTTGTATTCATACAGACAAATTGCTGTTGATTACACACACACATTAATGACTCATCTTACAAAAATCAATCGTATCTTTAGAGAAAGAAAGATTGAAAGATGGGAGCACTATACAAGGAATTATGATTTAAGAATGGATAAAGACCCCAAAGAATTACACATCTATGTTGATATTGCTGATGTTGTAGAACGTAAGGATTTCATTCAAACCCACCTTGAGTTTTTTCGTGAAACTATCAGAACCATTGATTCAATGTGTTATGGTATTAAACACAGATTATCACTTGAGGAATACAAACGTGGATAATGAGAGTAAAAAGAATTGATACCCCATACGGAAGAGCTTATGCTTACGGTAAAGGACCCGATGCAATACTTATGCCATCGGTTACTACCATTTTGAGCAGCGAGCCTTCACAATACTTAGAAGACCTTGAAGCAAAAATTGGAAAAGAACAACTACAAAAAATCAGCGAAAGGGCGGCATTTCGTGGAACTGCTATGCACCTATTTCTGGAAAACTATTTTATCTGTCGCCAACATGGCGGTGATAACGATAAGTGTTTGCTCTATACACAAAAGAAAACCCCGGGCGAGCTAAAAGAAGACGGAATTGCTGACGACCGTATTGCATGGGGCCGTGATCTATTCTATAACTTTATTCATGAAGGTGTATTTGATAGAATTAAAAGTGTAATCTTTACTGAGCAATTTATGTGGTCACTTAAGTATTTATTTGCTGGTACTGCTGATTTTGGCTTTGTACATACAAATGATGATGAGGTAATTGCTGACTTCAAAAGTGCTAGTGGTCACCGAGGTAAAGATGTAGTTCACAAATATAAGAAACAAGGTGCTGCGTACTGTCTTGCATATGAGGAGATAAATAATAAATCAATCAAGAACTTCCAAATTTGGATATCTTCTCCGGAAGGAATGCAGATTGAAATTCTTGAAGGAGAAGAGCTTGAGCAAATGAAACAAGAGTTTTTGGCATTGTGTCAAAAGTTCCACGCTTCATGGGATATTGAGCCAATTCGTAAGTATTACATAGAGCATTATCTTACGAAATAAAAAGATTTAAAATGGAAGTGAAAGCAAGGGTTACACCTGATAACAGGTTTATACAACTGATTGAATATACTGAACTTGAACTTGAGCAAATAAGTCATTCATTTAAGAAAAGAATTACCAACTGGAGATTTCATCCTTTGGTCAAAAAAAAAATATGGGATGGCTATATTTCTTTCATGGACAAGCACCAACGTATTCCTGTTGGGTTGTGGAATGAGCTAAATGAAACCTGTCAAAAGTATAATTTTCCTTTAACTATTGACGGAATAGATAATGTAATTGATTATCACTTTGACGAACAAGACTTTCGTAATTGGGTAACCGAGTTTTTCAGTGATCACCCAAAAATTAAACCTCGTGACTATCAAATAGACGCGGCAATCCCTATCTTAAAATACCGTAGAAGTATTTCCGAAATTGCTACGTCAGCAGGTAAAACATTTATTATTTTTATGATATTTGCTTATCTATATGATCGCAAGAAACTGGGTAAGTTCTTAATGGTAGTTCCAAACACTAACCTTATTATACAAACGATTGAAGACTTTGAGGTTTACAATAACGGTAAGTTAAGATTTACTACTCAAATGATTCATGGTGGCACTGATAAAACAAAACAAGAAATTGACTTTATTATTGGTACATACCAATCTTTGGTTAAACGAGAGAAGTTTTTCTTTGATGATGTAGATACTATATGTATTGATGAGGCGCATGGTACTCAAGCAAGTTCAATCAAAAAGATTATTGTCAACTGTCTTAACACTAAATATGCTTTTGGTGTTTCGGGCACTATGTTACAAAACGGAAGTACTGAAGCTCTTACTATTCAAGCTTATCTTGGGCCACTTGTAAATAATATTAGTGCTTCTTTCTTAACTGCCAATAAATATGCAACACCTATCTATGTAAAAGTAGTAATGCTTGATTACTTAGAGTTTGAGGCAAGAGAAAAACTTGAAGAACTGCGTTCTCGTAAAGCAGAAATTGAAGGAAGTAAGTTACTTGATATAGAAAAAAGGCTTGTAGTTGAAAATCGTGGTAGATTTACCTATGTTTGCAATTTTATAGCAAAGACTACAAAGAATACACTTGTTTTATTCTCAAATGTTAAAGATCAATATGGTCGTAGAATTTATGATTACCTCAGAGAACATACTAGTAATAAAACTGTTTTTTATGTAGACGGTTCTACTCCTACTGAACTTCGTGATGATTATATTAATCGCATGGAGGAAGGTGAAGACAAAATCTTAGTTGCTTCGTATGGTACATTTTCCACAGGAATTAGCATAAATAACATCCACAACATCTTTTTTGTAGAATCGTATAAGTCAGAAAAGATCGTTAGACAATCTATCGGTCGTGGTATGCGTCTTTGCGATGGTAAAGAAAGCGTACAGATTATTGACTTTGTTGATGATTTCTCCTTAACTAAAGGAAACAAAAACTACTTGCTTAAACATGGTGAAGAACGCATGAAAATCTACAAAGAGCAAGGATTCCCTTTCAAAAAGTACCAAGTAAGATTTTAAACTAGGATATATATAGAAAAATATCTATCTGATGAACAGTGTCTTAAGTTACCAACAGTTTTTATTAGAAGTTAAAGACTCTAATTTAGCTGTCCCTCAAAACAAACAAGTTTCTGTTAATTACGCCGATGAAACTATGGAAGGTTTACGTCGCTATTTCCTTGATAAGTATATGCCTAAAGCAGAAAATAAGGAAACTGAAGAAAAGATAAATAAATGTATTACTACATATGTTTACACACTTGATAAAAAACTCAAAATTGATTCAAAAATTGTTGAAGATCTTGGTAAATGTTTAGGCAAAAATCATGAAGAAATGAGTAGAGAACTTCAGGAATTAACTAACGAGTTTTATGATGGCAAAAATAACGTAATAAGCTAATAAGCAAATAAAAACAAAAATGAAAAAATGAAAAAATTTACAGAATTTGTTTCTGCATTACATGAAGCGGAAACCTCATCAAAGTCAGAACTTCAAAAATCGTACACTGAATATGTTTCAGCAAAGTTAAATAAGTTTGGTGCTAAATCACCAGCTGAATTAACTCTCGAGCAAAAAAACGAATTCTTTTCTGAAATCTCTAAAGATTGGGAAAGAGGTGTAAGCACTAAAGTCGTTAATGAATCTAAAGAAGTAAACGAGGACAAAGAAATCAAATCTGATTCTGAATTTAAAGAATATGCACAAACTGTTCTTAAGAAAGCATTCGGAGATAAGTATGATGAAGAAAAGGCAATGAAAACCGCTGAAGGTATCTTGAAAAAATGTGATGGTGACTACGGCGCTTGCGTAGGAATGCTTACAAGTGGCCTTGGTGAATCTAAAGATGTTAAAGAAACAGAAACACCAATTGGTATGCTAAATCGATTAAACCCAAACAAATCTTTAAAAGTAGGAGATATAACTACTTTTTCAAGCGGAAAATATAAAGGCAAAAAAGTTAAAATAGTAAAAGATTTAGGTGATGGTAGATTTGAACTTGAAATCGTTGGTGAATCTAAAGATGTTAATGAAGCAAAATGTTCTATGTGTGGAAATAAAGAATGTGAATGCTATAAAGAAAAAAATGCAAACGAATCAGTTAATTCATTAAATGAAGAAGAGGTTTATGTTGCTGATGCTAAATTTAAAGATGAAGCAGCTCTTAAAGCTGATATTGCAAAAAACATTGCTCCTGCTTTTAATAAACTTCTTAAGGATAATGGAATCAACTTCCCTCCTGTAACTGTTAAAGAAAGCCGCGGAAGATACGAATTTGAATCTAAGCCTGCAACTGGTAAAGATCTTGGGATTATGCAATACGGGTTTAAAGAAGTTTACATCAATTCATTTGGCGGTGGATCTCTTCCAAAAATTTCAAAAGCAACGAAAGAAGATAGCTCTGATTTTCAATTTACTCCACTTATTTGGTTTAATCTTCACTATTCATACATTCACGGATCTGCGAATACAAGTTCACAAGGTTCTAACGGCTGTTCTCTTTATCTGCCAGGGGAAGATTCCTCAAATATCTTTTATGATATTGTAAAAGGTAAATTCCTTAAACAATCTGAGGCAGAAAGAAAATAACTTTTTAAATTTTTATAAACAAAAAACTTAGTGATAATATGAAATACATACGAACATTTGAATCGTTCGTTAATGAATCAAACATTAATGAAAAATTAGAGCCAAACCAATTACGTGATATATTGACAACGTTTATCGAAATGGCTGGTAAATTAACCAAAGTTGATTTATCACGCATTGCCAAACAGCAACCTAAAGATCTAGATGATTGTATTCGTTTAGTTCTTAACGAATTACCTAAAGAAGTGAAAAACAAATTTGTTAATCAGGCAGAGAAATATATAGAGGCAAAAAAGATTAAGGAATCTACTAATGAAGGAACAAACTCTGATGATGCATACGCTTTAAATAGATTAGCGGATATGCAAATTGGAAGTGCTCCTGCTGCTGAATTTTTAGCAAAACACAATATTGATTTAGCAGCTTTATCAAAAGCTAAAATGGCAGGGGTTATTAATCAATATGAAATCCGAGATGTAGTGAATGGCAAAGCTCATAAGAGTTTAGAAAAGCAATTCTTAAAGGATTATGTTAAAGAATCAACTGAAGTTAATGAAGGTGCTGTTAAAGCATTTGAAATGGATTACGCAGATTTAGTTAAAAACATCAAGTCGGGATACGGCTGGATTGATCCTGCATTTGTAGAACAAACCTGGAATAATACTGGTAATTCAATCGATTTCTCTCTTGTTAAAGACGAGGTACTTAATCGTTTAATTAAAGCTGATCTTCTTTACTTTGCAGATGATAAAGACGAAGAAAAGAAAGGTAAAAAAGTAACTAACATAAGCCAAGTAAAATAATGAGTCTATATAGCTATAAAGATTTCATTGTTAAAGAAAGTCAAAAGGCTGTTCTTGTTGAGATGATGAAACTTGACCAAGAACCTGGTCTATATGAAGAATACACTCTTAATGAAGGTGGTGCATACGGACATCTTGAACACCCATTTGAAGATTTCGGTCTAACTATGGGTGATCTTCAAAAAATGATTGATACCACTGTTAATGGCGCATTTGGTCCAGAAAATTTTGTACAAGAAAAAACGGATGGTCAAAACATCATGATTTCTTGGAAAAATGGAAAACTGATAGCTGCAAGAAATAAAAGTCATTTAAAGAATGGTGGTGAGAATGCTTTAGATTCTGCCGGCATTGCTTCTTTATTTGCTGGTCGCGGTGATATTGAAACTGCATACAATGCAGCAATGAAAGATTTAACAGCTTCTATTAGTAAACTATCAGATGCTGACAAAAAGAAATTCTTTGATGATGGCAAAAAGTTTGCGTCGGTTGAAGTAATCACACCTATTACTCAAAACACCGTTCCTTACGGACATAATATATTAGTGTTCCATGGAGTTGTAGAAATGGACCCCGATGGCAATCCAGTGGGTGAAGACAAGCAGGCAGGCCGTGATATTGGCAATTTAATTACCAAGGCAAACGCAGCGCAACAAGGGACATTCTATGTACGTGGTCCTCAAGATATTGCATCTAAACCATTTCCTAATACAAAGCAAAGAGCTTCTTACTACAACAGCAAACTTGCTGCAGTAATGAAAGACTCTGGAACAGCTTTAAGTTCTACTGTTGGACAGTATGCTTTGGGTATGGGTAAACGTATTCTTCTTGAAGAAGCAGCTAAAGCAAAAATGAATATTCCTGCTGAATATCAAGACGGTCTTGCTCGTAGAATTGCTGACATTGACAAATCATATTCCGTAGCAAACATTAAGAAAGATCTTGGGCCAGTTGGTGATTGGTTTTTAGAATTAGAAAAATCTCGAGCAAAAGAACTTAAAAGAAAAGTTTATGCACCTCTTGAAAACATATTTCTTGAAGTTGGGACTGAAATGATGAAAAACATGTCTGCATTCCTTTCAGCTAATCCAACTGCTGCTGGTGAAAGTATGAGAAAAAGTATTGAAGACACTATTGCAAAAGTTCGTACTAACGGTGATGAGAACGATGTTTCCAAACTAGAGCATGAATTAAGCAGAGTTGCTGCCGCTGGAGGGCTGGAAGCAATTGTACCAACTGAAGGTATCACATTCATATTTAACGGAAAGCTGTATAAATATACCGGTATCTTTGCACCATTGCATCAGATACGTTCAATCTTAGCTTATAAAAAATAACAAGAAAACATTATTTTGCTAGGAGTTTCTATACCAACATATTACAAAACTCTTAGAATGATACAAAAAATAAAATAAAAATAAAATGAAAATGAAAATGAAAATGAAACACGTTAAAGAATTTAATAGCTTTGTAAACGAAGCTAAAGTTATACAAAACATGGAGGCTACAAAATCTAGCCGTGAGCTTTCTAAAATCGAAACTTTGTTTTTCGGCAAGCTTAATTTTGAAACTCGTGTACAACCTACTACTAAATCGGAGAGAGAATTTGTTCCTCTTGAGGGGTCTGTTACTGTAGTAGTTAGCTTGGGCTCGGAAGGATCTGTAGAAAAAGATATTAAAAAATATGAAGTATCTGATGCAGCTGCAAAAGCTCTATCAGTTAAGTTGAAAGAACGTTTTGATAAAAATGATTATAACACAGAGATTCCAGAACTAACTAAAATGAAAGAAGCTATTCACAAGGAAGAGCTTAAAGCATTTATGGCTGGATTAGAAACATTTGAAAAAAGTTTCAGCAAATAAACACAATATGACAATATGAAATTCATTAAACCCCTATCAGATTTTATTAACGAATCAGTTAATGAAGCGGTAAGTTACCAAAACATAGCAAAAGAACTTGTAGAAATCGCTGCTTATTATACTGACGCTGATCTTTCTTCAGAAATGACAAATGCAGTAAAATGTGATGATGACAAAAAAGTATCAGAGTTTTTCTCTTCTTTGAAAAATATGATGAAAGATGAAGAGCCTGGTAAACTCAAAGAGTTTGAAATTGAGGCTAGTCGTTTTTTAGCAAAGAATAAGATTTCTGAATCTACTAATGAAGGTGATAGTAATCTTGAGAACTATATGTTCTTTGGTAATCTTAAAACTATTAAGGACCGTGTTGAAGAAATCTTATTAATGGATTCTTCTATAGTTGATGGCATCTTAAAAGATGGACACAACTGGGCTGTTGACCATGTTACTACTTCCAAAGATGATGTTGAAGAAGTTTCAAACTTTTTAAAGAATGAGGTTAAAGAAACAGGTTCTGGTAAAGTTCCTGAATCCGCTACTAACGAAGCAATGGTTCAAGTTTCTGGTAAGTCTAAACCAGCCGGTGCTAAAATCTTAGCAATGGTTATTGTTGATGAGCTTGAAAAAAATGGAATGCTAAAACCTGGTGTGAATACCAATAACATCAAGAATGATGTAATGGAACTAATCATGAACTCTACATTCTAATCCAACCTAAAACATCTTAATGTAAATATGAAATTCATTAAACTATACGAAGAGTTTATTCTTATGGAAACTAACGGCGGAGAAAAGGTAGCACTTTTCCCTGGTCGATTTATGCCAATCCATAACGGACATATAGATGCTTTTCAAAGGACATCTAAAGAATTTGGAGGGATTAAAGTTATCCCTATACAGATTGCTAAACCAGGGCCGGATTCACCCTTTCCAAGACCTCTATTAGAAAAAATTGGAAAAGCGGTTGCTGCTGAGTATAAAAATCTTTTAGCAGATTGGATTCTTTACCCTGATAACCTTAAAACGGTTATACCGCAGATGGCAAAAGTAGTAATGGAACATGGTTTTGATCCTATCGCTCTTGGTTGCGGCGCTGATAGATTTAATGACTATAAACGTCAAGTAGATTATCTTACATCTGAAAAGAGTGATGTAAAGGTAAATGAATTTACGCTTAAGAGTGTAATGAGCCGTGATGAAGACGGACCAAGTGGTACTAAAGTTAGAGAAACAATTAAAGCTGGCGATGAAAAAGAATTTCAGAAACTTGTTCCTAAAAGTGTTTGGCCCTTTTACGAAGAATTAAAAACTTATATTAAATAATGAAATACTTACCTAAATTTGAAGATTTTATACAAGAAGGCCGCGAATACTTTAAAGGTATTGGTGACTCTACTGCTGCTAAAAAGAAAGCACAGATGAAAGCACAGGCGGATATGGATGATGACGATCCTAATGCGTATAAAGAAATGCCTGGTGATACCAAAGGTAAGAAATTACAAAAGACTTCAAAGCATACTAAAAAGTATCATGAGCTCTTTGGGGAAAGCGAAGATTTCCTATGGGAAATTGAAGATGAACATAACCTATTTGAAGCTGACGATGATGATAAACAATCAACTGATCGTGGACCAATTGATAACGCCGCCGTTGAAAAAGGTTTAAAGACAAAGGCTAAAGAAACAGGAGTTCCAATTGGAATTCTTCGTGCCGTGTTTCGTCGTGGTATGGCTGCTTGGAAAAGTGGACATAGACCGGGAGCTGGTCAAGAACAGTGGGCATACGCTAGGACAAATAGCTTTCTTACAAAAGGAAAGGGTACTTGGGGTAAAGCTGATAAAGATTTAGCAAAAGAAGTTCGTGACGGTGGTCACGATGGAAAACTATAATATAATTATGAAACACATACAAACATTTGAAGGCTTCTTAAATGAATCCCTTAGATCAGGACCTAATGATGCCAAGATATATCCCATCAAAAAAGGATCAGATCCAGAAGATCTTCTTTCAGGTAGATCCAGAGGATCTTGGTATTCTAGCAAAACGGTATATGATTTGCTAGATGTTTTTGGTACCGAAATGTCCATTTATAAAGGAGATGAAATTATAGAATTCCTTCAGGTTAATAGCCGAGATAATAGCGAAGTTTACAAAATAATTAGAAGAGATATGCGAGGAAGTAGAACTGTTGGTTACATCCCTTCATACTATCAGAATTTTGATCAAACCAAAGAAATAAACAATACTCGTTAATATGAAACATATTCCAACATTCGAATCATTTGTAAATGAAAACCTTAATGAAGGTGCTTTCTTTAGACTTCCTAAAGACAAGAAAACCGGTGATGATTTCTATATTGCAAAAAAGAATATTGAACAACTATACGACGCATATGTTGCTGGGCAAGATTTTAATGATAAGTGGTTTGATGAAACTCTTAAACATTTAGAGAATGTTAAAAAAGCTGCTAAAAAATTCAATAGCCCAGACGAACTTGAAGGCACTGTTTATGAAGCATATAAACTTATTGAACCTAAACTTAATGCCGAAGAAAAACAATACTTAAAAAGTATCTCAAGAACTCCTTTTATGAATGAAGAAATCCTAAATGAAGGAACTATTGTTTCTGATTTAATTAAGATGTTTGGGGACGCTAAAGAGTGGGGTCCCGAAATGAAAGACCGCGTATATGCTAAAGG
>Ga0164292_10001946_pt1 | contig 16871 bp, 17 predicted proteins | sample GEODES117metaG_FD_111486 | JGI IMG/M metagenome (GOLD analysis project Ga0164292, IMG submission 111486) | Eutrophic lake water microbial communities from Lake Mendota, Wisconsin, USA - GEODES117 metaG | ecosystem: Environmental > Aquatic > Freshwater > Lake | place: USA: Lake Mendota...
AGCTTCACGTTCGACAGCGGGCACACCGTGAGCGGGATCCCCTCGCGCGCGAGCCGCTCGACCAGCGCCGGGTCGTCCGCCGCCCGCACGCCGTGGTCGATCCGCTCCACGTGCAGAAGGTCGAGCGCGGTGCGCACGTACTCGGCCGGACCTTCCTCGCCCGCATGCGCGACGCGGTGCAGTCCCAGCTCGCCGGCGCGCGCGAACACCCGTGCGAACTTCTCGGGCGGATGGCCGCGCTCGCTGGAGTCGAGCCCGACGCCCACGAAGCGGTCCCGGAAGGGCATCGCCGCCTCGAGCGTCTCGAAGGCCGCCGCCTCCGACAGGTGCCGCAGGAAGCACAGGATCAGCTCGCTGGTGACGCCGAGCGTACGCTCGGCCTCCGCGCGGGCGCGCCACAGCCCGCCGATGACCGCGGCCATCGGCACGCCGCGGTCGGTGTGCGTCTGCGGATCGAAGAAGAGCTCGGCATGCACCACGCCGTCGGTCGCCGCGCGCCGGTAGTACGCCATCGCCATGTCGAAGAAGTCCGACTCGGCGAGCAGCACCGAGGCGCCCGCGTAGTACAGGTCCAGGAAGCTCTGCAGGTCGGTGAACGCATAGGCCGCCCGCAGCGCGTCGACCGACGCATACGGCAGCGTCACGCCGTTTCGCTGCGCCAGCTCGAAGATCAGCTCGGGCTCGAGCGTGCCCTCGATGTGCACGTGCAGCTCGGCCTTGGGCATGGTGCGCAGCAGGCGGGCGAGATCGGGGTCGAGGGAATCGGGAACAGCGGCAACAGCGGGGGCAGCGGGAACAGCGGGGTCAGCGGGGTCAGCGGGGTCAGCGGACATCGTGCGGGCTCCGGGCGGGCGACGCACCGATGCTACCCGGCGCCGCTCACGCCGTCGCCAGCATCGCCCCCACCACCGCCGCCATCACCGCGCTCGCGGTCCACCCCAGCGTCTTGAGCCACGGCCCGATGACATGCTCGCCCATGACCTCGCGCCGGCCGGCCAGCACCATCATCGTCGCCATGATCGGCACCGCGACCACGCCGTTGAGCACCGCCGACCAGAACAGCTCCCTGACCGGATCGGTCTCGGTGAAGCACAGCGCCAGGCCGCCGAGCGTTGCCGCCGCGAGCACGCCGTAGAAGCCGCGCCCCTGGCCGTCCTCGACCTTGAGGTCCAGGCTGCCCCGCCAGCCGAGGGCCTCGGTCACCGCGTACGCGGCCGATCCGGCGAGCACCGGTACCGCCAGCAGCCCGGTGCCCACGATGCCGAGCGCGAAGAGCAGGAAGGTCGCATCGCCCGCGATCGGACGCAGCGCCTCGGCCGCCTGCGCCGACGTCTGGATGTCGGTGATGCCCGAGGCGTGCAGCGTCGCCGCCGTCGACAGGATGATGAAGAACGCGATCAGGTTGGAGAACGCCATGCCGACGATCGTGTCGACGCGGATGTGTCGCAGGTGGGCGCGCACCGCCTCGCGCGAGCGCGCGTGGCCCGCGCTCGCGTGCCGCTCCTCGACCTCCTGCGCGGCCTGCCAGAAGAACAGGTAGGGGCTGATGGTCGTGCCGAACACCGCCACCAGCATCAGCAGCGTGTCATGCCCGCCGGGCAGGTCGGGCCACACCAGCTGCGCGGCCACCCGGGGCCAGTCGACATGCACGCTGAAGGCCACCGCCACGTACGCCAGCAGCGCGAGCGTCAGCCACTTGAGCACGCGCACGTAGCGTGCGTAGGGCAGGGCCACCTGCAGTCCGAGGCTCCCCAGGCCGAGCGCCACCGCGTAGGCCTGGGCCGGGCCGCCGAACACCAGGCGCAGCGCCTCGGCCATCGCCGCGAGGTCGGCGGCGATGTTGAGCGTGTTGGCGATCACCAGCAGGCCGACGACCGTCACCAGCACCGGGCGCGGCGCGTGGCGCGCGACGTTGCGCGCCAGGCCCCGCCCGGTCACGAAGCCGATGCGCGCGCTGACCATCTGGATCGCGGCCATCAGCGGCAGCGTGAACACCATCGTCCACAGCATCGCGTAGCCGAACTGCGCGCCCGCCTGCGAGTAGGTGGCGATGCCGCTCGGGTCGTCGTCGGCCGCGCCGGTGATCAGACCCGGCCCGAGCTGCGCCGCTGCCTCGGCGAGCCTGGAGGGCTGCGGGGCGGGGTCCGAGGCGCTCACGGCTCGCGCGCCGCCCGCGCCGCGCGCCGATGCAGCACCGCCCGCACGAGCGCCGTCGCGAGCAGCACCCCGACGAGGCCGGCGAGCAGCCGGCCCTCGATCGCATGCATCCGGCCGAGCGCCGCCTCCGCGGCCGCGCCGAACACCCAGCCGATGCCGCCGACCGTCACTGCCGCGCCACCGACGGGAAGCGCGCGATCACGTCGGCGCCGTGGCGCCGGCCGAGCCAGAAGAAGCCCTGGTCGCCCAAGAAGCCCGACAGCGAGGCGATCGCCAGCACCGCGACCGGGTCGAGCAGGCCGCGGTGCGCGGCGTAGCCGGCGAGGATCAGGACGGTCTCGCCCTCGAGCAGGCAGCCGAGCGCGAGGATCCAGTAGCCGTGGGTCTGAAGCAGCTCGGTCCACATGGCGATCACTCCGGGGTTGCGTCGATCATAGGCCGCGCCGGCGCACGCGCCCTCTCATGGATGCCTCGGCTATACTTTGGTGCTCCTCCGCGGCGACCTGCACCGCACGCGTGCAGTCGCCGATCCGCTGCCCTGTCCCATGGCGACCCGAAGCAAGAAGTCCCCCCCGACCGGCCCGACGCTGCACAGCCTGCTCAACCAGGCGAACCGTCAGGCCACCACCGATCTTCGCCGCATGGCCGGTGCCGAGGGCATCCCGGTGGAGTTCTGGCGGGCCCTCGAGGTGCTGGCCGACGAGCGCGGCCGCTCGATGTCCGAGCTCGCCGAGCAGACCGGCATGCAGCTGCCGGCCATCAGCAAGCTCGTCGACCGCCTGACCGAGGCCGCGCTGGTGCAGCGTTCGGCCGATCCGCTCGACCAGCGCCGCGTGATCCTGCACATCTCGGACTTCGGGCTGCAGAAGGTGGCCGCGCTGCAGGACGAGATGCGCGAGCACCGCGACCGGCTCGGCCGTGCGTTCGGCCCCGAGCGTCAGGCGCAGCTGCGCGAGCTGCTCGACGCGTTCATCCAGGCTCACCGATGAGCCTGCGGACCGGGCGGATGCCCAGTCCCTGCACCTCGCCCAGGAAGATCGGATTGCGGCCTGCGTCGTAGGCCTCGCGCCGGCCGTCGCGCACGCCCGGCAGTCCCCGCCGCTTCGTGACCTGCCTCGTGCCCGCGTGCACCTGCCGGTGCAGGTGCACGAAGCCCTCGTAGACCGACTGCGACGCCGAGTTCAGCGCCGGCGCGCGCTCGCCGAACTGCCCGAGGTAGCGCTCCTTGAACGCGCCGTTGACGTCGGACTCGAGCGCGGCGAAGTAGCCGGCCGCCACGAACATGCCGTCGGTGTTCTCGTGGCCCACGCCCAGCACCGCGTTCTCCTCGAGGCAGATCGACAGCCGCAGCACGCGCCCGCCCAGCCCGGCGCGCTCGAACTCGCGGCACATGTGGACCGCGTCGCCCGACAGCAGCGAGACCAGCACGATCTCGGCGCGGGTCTCGACGATGTCCTCGATCACTGCCGAGTAGTCGCGCTCGCCGAGCGGCACGTAGCGCTCGCGCACCACCTCGGCGCCGCGCGAGCGCACGAACGGGATCGCGATGCGGTGGGTGGCGCGCGGCCACGAGTAGTCGTTGCCGAGCAGGTACCAGCGCCGCGGCCGGTAGCGCGTCGACATCCAGTCGATCGCCGGCAGCAGCTGCCGCTCGGGGGTCTCGCCGATGGCATGCACCCACTCCGGCAGGCCGCTGCCCTCGAACATCGGCGTGTAGATCAGCGGCACGCGTGCATCGACCACCTGCGCGATGCGACGGCAGACGTCGGTGTTCGACAGCGCGACCAGTGCATCGACGCTGCGGGTGTCGACCAGCTCGCGCACCTCGTCGTCGAGGCCGCGCGCCGACTCGCTCGAGTTCAGCAGCGTCAGGCGCACCTCGCGGCCGTCGACCCCGCCCTGCTCGTTCCACATGTCCCGCGCGAGGCGCGCGCAGGCATACGCACACGGCCCGAGCATGCCCATCGCACCCGAAGTCGGCAGCAGCAGGCCGACATTGAACGGCCCGCGCCGACGCTCGCGCGAGCGGCGCAGCAGCTTGCTGCCGAAGGCCTCGCTGGGCTTCACGTTGATGCCTCGCTGTCCGCGGGGATGCGGGTGTCGGACGCATTCACGACACGGGACCGAACGACCTCCAGCATAGTCCTAAAGGCTGAGGGGCGGGTTCCGGTGCCGCGTTGTTGACGCGCTTCGAACGGCTGACGTAGCATGGCTCGAATACTTTCCCAGGCAAGTGATCGACATGGCCCAGCGCGTCCCGACCGATCCGAAGCTGCTCGAAGCGGCGGCCCGACTCGCCGATCTCGAGCTGAGTCCCGAACGGATTGCACAACTCGTGCCAGCCATGGACGGCTTCTACGCGCTGCTCGATGCACTGCATCGGGGCGAGCCGGGCGAGACGCCGCCGGCGATCGCGTTCCGCGCGCAGTGGACGGAGCGCTGACATGGCCGATGTCCTGGACCTGTCGCTGCGCGAGGTCGCGGCCGAGCTGCGCGCCCGCAGGATCTCGCCGGTCGAGCTCGCCGAGCGCTCGCTCGCGAAAATCAAGGCCGACGAGCCGCGCTACGTCGCCTACGCACGCCTGACCGAGGAGCGCGCGATGGCCGCCGCGCGCCAGGCCGAGCGCGAGATCATGGCCGGGCAGTGGCGCGGCGAGCTCCACGGCGTGCCGGTCGCGGTCAAGGACCTGTACGACGTCGCCGGCCTGCCGACCACCTGCAGCTCGCGCGTGCGCCACGACCACCGCGCCACCGCCGACTCGGCCTGCGTCGAGCGGCTCTCGCAGGCCGGCGCGGTCATCGTCGGCATGACCCACACCCACGAGTTCGCCTACGGCATCGCCACGCCGACCACCGGCAACCCGTGGAACGTCGAGCACATCCCGGGCGGCTCGAGCGGCGGCTCGGGCGCGACGCTCGCCGCGCGCGGCTGCTTCATGGCGATGGGCACCGACACCGGCGGCTCGATCCGCATCCCGGCCGCACTCTGCGGCACAGCGGGCCTGAAGCCCACCTACGGGCGCGTCAGCCGCGCCGGCATCGCCTCGCTGTCCTGGTCGCTCGACCATGCCGGCCCGCTCGCGCGCACCGTCGGCGACTGCGCGGTGACGCTGGGCGCGCTCGCCGGCTACGACGCCCGCGACCCCGGCAGCGCCGACGTGCCGGTCGCCGACTACACGGTCGAGCTGGAGCAGGGCGTCAAGGGCCTGCGCATCGGCGTGCCGACCAACTTCTTCTTCGAGCACGTCGAGCCCGAGGTCGAGCGCAACACCCGCGAGGCGATCGCGCGCCTGAAGGCCGAAGGGGCCGAGCTCGTCGACGTCGAGATCCCGATGCCCGAGCTGATCGCCTCCGTCGAGTTCGGTCTCTGCATGCCAGAGGCCTCGGCCTACCACCGCACGATGATCCGCGAGCGCGCCGAGCTGTACGAGCCGGACGTGCGTACCTTCCTCGAGGCGGGCCTGTTGGTGCCGGCGGTCGACTACATCGCCGCGCTGCGCCTGCGCACGGTGATGCAGGCCGCCTGGAGGACGATGTTCGACGGTCTCGACGCGATCATCGGTCCGGCGGTCGCGGCGGTCGCCACGCGGCGCGACCAGGCCTCTGTCACCTGGGCCGACGGCACCGAGGAGGCCGCCTCGTCGGTCTTCATCCGGCTGTCGGCGCCCGCCAACGTCACCGGGCTGCCCTCGGTCTCGGTCCCCAGCGGCTTCGGCCGCGGCGGGCTGCCGACCGGCTTCCAGGTGATCGGACGCCCGTTCGGCGAGGCGCGGATCCTGCGGATCGCGCGCGCCTACGAGCGGACGGCCGACTGGTCCACGAAGCAGCCGTCGCGCTGACGCGCGGCGCGCGCATGATCCCTCACGCCATCCTTCCGCGAGCCACCCCGACATGAGCCCCACGAACCCCGCCGAGAGCCCGGTCCGGGTCGCCTGCATCCAGATGGAGCCGCGCGTCGGCGACCTGGAGGCGAACATCGCCGACAGCATCGCGCGCATCGACGCGGCCGCCGCCCAGGGCGCGAAGCTCATGGTGCTGCCCGAGCTCGCGAGCTCGGGCTATGTGTTCGAGACGCGCGACGAGGCGTACGCGCTGGCCGAGGAGATCCCGCACGGGCCTGCGAGCCGCGCGTGGATGGCCGCCGCCAAGCGCCATGACGCGTACATCGTGGCCGGCATCGCCGAGCGCGTCGGGCAGAAGCTCTACAACTCGGCAGTGCTGATCGGCCCCGACGGCCACATCGGCAGCTTCCGCAAGATGCACCTGTGGGCCGCCGAGAACCTGTTCTTCGAGCCGGGCGACCTGGGCTTCCCGGTGTATTCCACGCCGATCGGCCGTATCGGCATGCTGATCTGCTACGACGGCTGGTTCCCCGAGGCCTACCGGCTGTGTGCGCTGCAGGGCGCCGACATCGTCTGCGTGCCGACCAACTGGGTGCCGATCCCCGGCCAGGACCCGAAGCAGCCGGCGATGGCCAACGTGCTGGCGATGGGTGCAGCCCACGTGAACTCGGTGTTCATCGCCGCGGCCGACCGCGTCGGCACCGAGCGCGGCCAGCCCTTCCTCGGCTGCTCGCTGATTCTCTCCTACACCGGCTGGCCGGTCGCGGGCCCCGCGAGCCGCACCGAGCCCGAGACGATCATCGCGGACCTGAACCTCTCGGAGGCGCGCCGCAAGCGCAACTGGAACGATTTCAACCAGATCCTGCGCGACCGCCGCACCGACACCTACGACACGATGCTCGGCTCGGGCGTGAAGCCCGGCTGGTACTGACCCCGTGCCCGCGCACGCGCCCCCGGCCTGCGCGGCGAGTCCGCGCGGACAGCTGACCCCGGACCGATGATCGAGTTCGTCGTCCGCTTCGCCTTCGACATCCTCGCCTTCACCTCGGTGATGGTGCTGATCGTGCTGGGCCTGGGCGTGATCGCCAGCATGATGGGGATCTTCAACTTCGCGCACGGCGAGCTGGTGCTGCTGGGCGCGTTCACCGTGTGGATGGTGAACGAGGCCGGCTACAACATCTGGTGGGGCATCCTCGCCGCGCCGATCGTGGTCGGGCTGTTCGGCGTGGTGCTCGAGCGCACGATCATCCGGCGCTTCTACGCGTCGCCGATCATCGCGATGCTCGGCACGTATGCGATCGGCCTGATCATCCGCGAGATCGTGCGCGGGCTGCTCGGCGGCCACTACAAGTCGGTGCCCGAGCCCTGGCCGGGCTCGTTCGCGATCGGCATCATGGACTTCTCCATCTGGCGCACCTTCATCATCGTCACGACGCTGGCGGTGATCGCCGGCAGCTGGCTCTTCCTGACGAAGACCTCGTTCGGGCTGCGCATCCGCGGCTCTCTCGAGAACGCGATGCTCGCGCGCGCCTGCGGCATCTCCACCGACACGCTCTACACCGCCACCTTCGCCTTCGGCGCGGCGCTCGCGGGGCTGGCCGGTGCGCTCGTGGTGCCGCTCTACCAGCTCTCCGCCGACATGGGCCTGCGCTTCCTCGTGCAGGGCTTCCTGTCGGTGATGCTCGGCGGCGTCGGCACCTTCGAAGGACCGGTTCTCGGTGCGGCGGCCATCGGTGCCCTCGCGGCGGGGCTTCCCTGGGCGGTGCTGCCGGTGCTCGCCGACCCGCTCGTCTTCGTGATCGCACTGGTCATCGTGAAACTACGCCCACAGGGCTTCATCGCAGGAGCAAGGAAATGACGCGCAGCAAGATGGACGACACCTCGGCCGCGCCCGCGCAGCCGCGTCGCCGCGGCTTCATCGCGGGCGCCACCGCCCTCGGCGCCGCCGGCTGGACCGCAGGCGGCACCGGCAGCTGGTTCCTGCCCGCCGCCTGGGGCCAGGGCAAGAAGACGGTCAAGATGGGCATCGCCACCGACATCACCGGCGCGATCGCGCCCTCGGGCAACTACAACTGGCAGGTCGCGCAGCTCGCGGTCGAGCAGATCAACGCCGCGGGCGGCATCGCCGGCCGGCCGGTGGAGCTCTTCATGGAGGACACCGCGTCCGACCCGAAGGCCGCCGTCGCCAACGTGCGCAAGCTGATCCAGCGCGACAAGGTCGACGTCGTGTTCGGCGGCATCACCAGCGCGATGCGCCAGGCCATCAAGGACCCGATCGTCAACCGCGGCAAGACGCTGTACCTCTATCCGCAGCTGTACGAAGGCCAGGAGTGCACCAAGCACCTGTACAACACCGGCCCGTCGCCGGCGCAGCAGATCGACGAGCTGATCCCCTACCTGATCAAGACCGTCGGCAAGAAGCGCTTCGCGATGCCCTCGGCCAACTACGTGTGGCCGCAGCTCCTCAACAAGTACGCGCGCAAGGTCATCGAGGCCAACGGCGGCGAGGTGGTGTTCGAGGAGTACTACCCGATCGACCAGCCCGAGTACTCGGCGACGATCAACAAGATCCGCGACGGCAAGGTCGACTGCGTCTTCAACACGATCATCCCGCCGGGCCTGCAGCCCTTCATGAAGCAGCTCTTCGAGTCGGGCTACACGCAGCGCGGCGGCGTGCAGGCTTGCGTGTACTTCGACGAGAACTCGCTGAACTACGTGCCGGCGCGCGAGCTCGAGGGCATCTACTCGTGCCTGGACTTCTTCCACACCGTGGACGATCCGTTCAGCAAGGAGCTGCTCGCGGCCTACGCGAAGAAGTTCCCGAACACCAAGTTCCAGTTCACCGCGGGCAGCGCGGCCTCGGGCATGTACCGCGGCATCCGCCTGTACGAGGCGGCGGTCGTCGCGACCAAGGGCGATCTCGCCCGTGACGCGGTGTCGGCAGCGCTGGACCGCGCCAAGATCACCAAGGGCCCGGGCGGCGGCGCGGAGATGGTCCCCGGCAAGATGCACGCGAAGATGAACATGTACGTCGCGCAGTGCAAGAAGACCGACGGCGACAAGCTGCGCTGGGACATCATCTCCAAGGCCTCGATGGTCGATCCGAAGGAGTGCTGAGCCCGCACCGGGATCCGTGACGACGGCGGGGCGCTCGACCCCGCTGCCGTCACGGGCCGGACCGTGCCGACCATGTCGACCTCTTCCGCCACTCCCGCCGCAGGCCCGCGCATCGCACGGGTGCTGCCCATCGTCGAGATCGTCATGCTCGTGGTGGGACTCGTCGCGCCGCTGCTGATGGGTTCGAGTCCCGAGCTGATCACGCTCGCCACCAACATCCTCATCCTGTCGCTGCTGGCGATCAGCTTCGACCTGTGCTGGGGCTACTCCGGCATCATGAGCTTCGGGCAGGCGCTGTTCTTCGGCGTCGCCGGCTACGTGATCGCGCTGGTCGGCCGCGACCTGGAGTTCAGCCACGCCTGGGGCACGCTGCCGCTTGCGATGCTGGTCGGCCTGCTGCTGTCCTTCGCCTTCGCCGCGTTCCTGCTGCTCGGGCGGCGCACGCCCACCGTGATCTTCGTGTCGCTCGGCACGCTCACCGGTGCCTATGCGGCCGAGCGGCTGGTCTCGGGCTGGCAGTACGTCGGCGCGGGCAACGGGCTGTCGTCGGTGCGGCTGCTCGAGATCGGCCCGATCGAGATGGTCGAGGGGCCGGGCTTCTACTACCTGTCGCTGGCGCTGCTGCTCGCCGCCTACCTCGCGTCGCGCTACATCGTGCACTCGCAGTTCGGGCTGGTGCTCGCCGGCATGCGGCAGAACGAGGAGCGGCTCGCGTTCTTCGGCTACCGCGTGCAGGTCTTCAAGGCGCTGATCTTCTCGTTCGCCGGCCTGCTCGCGGGGCTGGCGGGCGCGCTGTACTCGTACCACCAGGGCTTCATCGGCCCGGGCAACATGGGCCCGGGGCTGTCGACCAACGCCGTGCTGTACGCGCTCTTCGGCGGCAGCGGCACGCTGATCGGGCCGGTGATCGGCACGCTGCTGATCGAGACCCTCAGCTACGTGCTCGCCGACCAGGACGCCATCAAGCAGTACTGGCCGGTGATCCTCGGCGTGGTGCTGCTCGTGGTCGTGGTGTTCAAGCCGACCGGCATCCTCGGCTTCTTCGTGTCGCAGCGCGAGCGGATCGGCTCGTACGGCGGCAAGGACGGGCGCGGCAGATGAGCGTGGCCGGTACCGAGCTGCTGACCGTGCGCGGGGTCACCAAGCGCTTCGGCACGCTGCAGGCATTGGGCGGCGTCGACGTCACCGTGCGCGCGGGCACCTTCCACGGGCTGATCGGGCCGAACGGCTCGGGCAAGAGCACGCTGCTCAAGGCGATCGCGGGCGCGCACCTGCCCACCTCCGGCACCCTGACCTTCGACGGCCACGACATCACTGCCGCGACGCCCTACGAGCGCTCGCGGCTGGGGATGAGCCTGAAGTTCCAGATCACCGCGGTGCTCAACGAGCTCTCGGTCTACGACAACGTGCTGCTCGCGTTGCAGGCCGGCGAGAGCGTGTGGTCGCTGATCCGCTCGCGCACGCGGCGCGCGCTGCGCGACCAGGTGATGCATGCGCTCGAGCGCTTCCGTCTCGGCGGCCGCGCCGACGAGCTTGCAGGCTCCTTGAGCCACGGCGAGCAGCAGTGGCTCGAGATCGCGATGGCGCTCGCGCCGCGCCCGAAGCTCCTGCTGCTCGACGAGCCCACCGGCGGCATGAGCCCCGAGGAGCGGCGCGTCACCGGCGAGCTGCTCGCGCCCATCAAGGCCGAGTGCGCGCTGGTCATCGTCGAGCACGACCTCGACTTCATCCGCGACATCTGCGACGTGCTGACGGTGCTCGACCAGGGCAAGGTCCTCGACACCGGTACGGTCGACGAGATCCAGCGCTCGCCGAAGGTCCAGCAGGTCTACACCACACGGGTCTGAGATGTCCGCATCGCCTGTCTCGCCGACCCTCCTGAAGACACACGAGCTCTGCTCGGGCTATGGCCGCAGCCAGGTGCTGTTCGGCATGTCGCTGGAGGTGCCCGCGCAGGGCGCGATCTGCGTGCTCGGGCGCAACGGCGCCGGCAAGACGACGCTGCTGAAGACCCTCGCCGGCGACCTGCCCACGATGTCGGGCACGATCGAGTTCGACGGCCGGCGCGTCGAGGCCGCGTCGATGGAGGGCCGCGCACGCTCGGGCCTGGGCTACGTGCCGCAGGAGAACGCGGCGTTCTCCGGCCTGTCGGTGCTCGAGAACCTGCAGCTCGGCGCGATCCGCCAGCGCGACAAGTCGGGCATCGACGAGGTGCTGACGGTGTTCCCCAAGCTCGGCACGCGGCTCAGCCAGGCAGCGGGCACGCTGTCGGGCGGCGAGCGCAAGATGCTCGCGATCGGGCGCGCGATGCTGGGGCGCCCGAAGCTGCTGATGCTCGACGAGCCGACCGAGGGCGTGTGGATCGGGGTCATCGAGGAGATCGCGGAGCAGCTGCAGAAGCTGGCGAAGACGATGGCGGTGATCCTGGTGGAGCAGCACATCGAGCTGGCGATGCGGGTGGCCGAGACGGCCTACGTGATGGACCGCGGGCGCATCGCGCTCAAGGGGCCGGTGGCGCAGGTGCATGCGGACCCGGAGCTGTTGCGGTATCTGGCGCCTTGAAGGCGTAGAGGCCTGAACGAAGCGATTGGGCGCTACAATCGCTTCGCATAATGAAGCGTTTATCTTGACGGTCGCTCCGTGCTCCGGCTACCGTCGTAATCGCTCCATATAGTGGTGCGATAATGCCGCCCGACCGTCCAGCGCCCGAGGATTCCGCTCAGCCCCGCTGGCTCTGGCAGGCGGCCGGCTGGCCCGGGTTCGTCCACGACGCGGCATGCGTGTCGCGGGCGCTGTCCGAGGCGCGGATGGCGCAGGGGCGACTGATCGGCACCACCGATGCGCTGGGCGGCTCGGGCCGCCTGCCGACCGAGCAGTGGGTCTGGACCGATGAGGCCATTGCCACCGCGGCGATCGAGGGCGAGGCGCTCGATCCGGCGGCGGTGCGCTCATCGGTGGCACGCCGCCTCGGCCTCGAGGGTCCGCGTGTCGGTGCCTCGCGCGCGGTCGAGGGCCTGCTCGACGTGATGCAGGACGCGGCCCAGGGCTGGGATCGGCCGCTCGATCGCGATCGGCTGTTCCGCTGGCAGGCCGCCCTGTTCCCGACCGGGCGATCGGGGCTGCGCGACATCGTCACAGGGGCCTGGCGCGGCGGGCCCGAGCCCATGCAGATCGTCAGCGGACCGCAGGGGCGCGAGACGGTCCACTTCGAGGCGGTGCCCGCGCCGGCGGTCGATGCCGAGATGCGCGGCCTGCTGGCCTGGTTCGACGCCACCCTGGACGGCCGCGCCCTCGACGGACTTGTGCGCGCCGCGATCGCGCACCTGTGGTTCGAGACCATCCATCCGTTCGAGGACGGCAACGGCCGGGTCGGACGCGTGCTGGTCGACCTCGCCATCGCCCAGGACGTGCGTGCGCCGTGGCGGATGCACGGACTCTCGAAGCGGCTGCTCGCGGACCGCGCCGGCTACTACGACGCGCTGAACCGGGCGCAGCGCGGCGACGTCGACATCACACCCTGGCTGACCTGGTTCCTCGGCACGTTCACCGCCGCCTGCCGTGACAGCCTCGTCGTGGTCGAGGAGGCCGTCGAGCGCAGCCAGTACTGGTCGCGGTTCCGCGAGCGCTCGCTGAGCGAGCACCAGCGCAAGGCGCTCGGACGGATGCTCGATGCCGGCCGCGGCCGCTTCGAGGGCGGCATGACGGTCCGCAAGTTCGCGAGCCTGGCCGGCGTGTCCCGCACCACGGCATTCCGCGAACTGGCCGATCTCGCGGCCAAGGGAATGCTGGTGTCGGTCGGCTCGGGGCGTGCCACGCGCTACGAGCTGCCGATGCCCGATTGGCGATGGAGGCCTGCCGCGCGCTGACGCGCCCCTCGGGACGGCGTCCCGCGTTCAGAGCTTCGGATGCCGCCGATGAAAGTCCGTCGCCCCCTGGAACGCATGTGCCGCCCGAACCAGCAGCGCCTCGTCCAGATGCCGCCCCACCAGCTGGAAGCCGATCGGCATCCCGCGCTCGTCGAAGCCCCCCGGGATCGTGATCGTCGGGCTGCCCGACATGTCGAAGGGCGCCGTGAAGCGCAGCACGTCGTCGATGCCGTTCGGCGTCTTGAAGATCTCGTCGAGCGCCGCCGCCGACGGATTGCCGAACGGATGCACCGGCATCAGCAGCAGGTCCACGGCGCCGAACAGCTTGCGCAGCTGCCCCTGGAAGACCAGCCGGTCGTGATGCACGTGCATCAGGGTCATCGCGTCCATCGCGCGGCCCTGCTCGATCAGGTCCGCCAGCACCGGGCCGTACTCGGCCTTGCGCGCCGGGTACCAGGGCTCGTGCGCCACGGCCGTCTCCACCGCGCAGTACTTGGCCCAGTCCTTGTACATCGGCGTCGTGCGGTCCGGCATCGGCAGCTCGATCACCGTCGCGCCCAGCGCCGCCAGCACGCGGCGCGCCTCGTCGATCACCTTCGCGGTCTCCGGCTGGCACACGCCGTAGACGAAGCCCGGGTCGATGCCGATGCGCAGCCCCGCGATGCCCTGGTCGATGCCGGCCAGGCAGTCGGGCACCGGCGCCTCGAGCGTGGTCGGGTCGTTCGGATCCACGCCCGCCATCGCCGCGAACATCGCGCCGGCGTCGGCCGCGCAGCGGGTCATCGGGCCGAGGTGATCCAGGCTGTCGGCGAGCGCCTGCACGCCGTGGCGGCTGACGCGCCCCCAGGTGGGCTTGAGACCCGTGACCGCGTTCGCGCCCGACGGGAAGCGGATCGAGCCGCCGGTGTCGGTGCCGATGGCGCCGTAGCACAGGCCCGCGGCCGGGGCCACGCCCGAGCCGCTCGAGGACACGCCCGGCCAGTGGTCGGCGTTCCACGGGTTCACCGGCGGGATCACCTCGGGGTGGTGGACCGAGTACGCACCCTCGGTCATCTGCAGCTTGCCGAGCATGATCGCGCCGGCATCGAAGAGCTTGCGCACCACCGTGCAGTCGGCGGTGGGCACGTGATCGCGCAGGATCCGCGTGCCCCAGGTCGTGCGGATGCCCTGCGTCTCGCACAGGTCCTTGATGCCGACCGGCACGCCGTGCATCGGGCCGCGGAACGCGCCGCGCGCGAACTCGGCCTCGGCCTGCTTCGCCTGCGCGATCGCCACGTCCGGCGTGACCGTGACGAAGGCATGCAGCGTCGGATCGAGCGCGGCGATGCGCTCGAGCATCGCCTGGGTGACCTCGACCGGCGACAGCGTGCGGGCCCGGTAGGCCGCAGCGAGCTCGGTCATCGTGGCGAAGCTGAGATCGTCGATGGGCATGGTCGCGGTGGCCTCTGAAAGTTGCCTGGGAAAGTGTTGGCCGATGCTAGGCCGCCCTCCCGACGGGCGTCAAGCGGCATCCGGTCGGCCCGCGAGGGGTCGGGCCCCGGCCGACGCTACACTGCGGCCTCCCCTGCATCGCCCGGACCATGACCGCATCCCCTCCCGATCCGTACGACGTGCTCGGCGTGGCCGCGAGCGCGAGCGTCGCCGACATCCGGCTCGCGTACCGCCGCAAGGCGGCGCTGTACCACCCCGACCGCAACCCGGCGGCCGACGCGGCCGCCCGATTCCGCGACGTGCAGGCGGCCTACGAGCTGCTGACCGACGACGCGCGCCGCAAGGCATACGACCAGATGCGCCAGAAGCGCCTGCTCGAGGACCCGGCGGCCACCGCACGGGCGATGTTCGACACCTACCTGGCGCAATTCGAATGAGACTGTCCACCTATTTCCACGAGCTGCGCGGCGAGTACGAGGCCGAGCTCGACGACCTGCGCACCGACTCCGAGGGCAAGCTGGTGCTCGACCGGCGCCTGGCCGAGAAGCGGCGCGCGCTCGCCTCGCTGCTGCCGCTGATGGGCTACGCGCCGGTGATGGTCATCCCGGTGTTCCACCGTGCGTTCGGCTTCGACAAGGCCCACCGCCCGACCCTGTTCCAGCTCCTCGACTGCGACCCGGGCGAGTTCCCGACCTGGGACACGCTGTCGAACGAGCTCTTCGTCGCCGACTGGGCGCGGCCGCTGATCCGGCAGGTGCTCGCGCAGCCGGGCGGCGAGGACTTCCTCGCCACTGCGGTGGCGCTCGAGTTCGAGATGACGCTGGCGCGCGGCTACGACGATGGCGACGGCGAGGCCACCGCCGAGGATGGCCGCGGCAGCGGCTCGGACGCCGACGAGGACCTCGACGCCAACGAGGTCGACGACGAGACCCAGAGCGAGGACTACCTCGAGCAGCAGGGCTTCGACCGGAGGACGCCGCAGTGACGCACCCGATCGTCAAGACCGTCTCCGGGCTGGTCTACGAGGGCGACATCGACAGCGCCGAGCGCGCGCTCGCGGTCATCGCCGACCAGGAAGGCGATCGCGCGCTCGCGCGGATCATCGAGGAGATGCCGCCGCGCGACCTGGTCGCGATCCTGCGCGAGCACGATGCCTCGCGGATGTCGATCGTCGGCGAGCTGATCTCGCCCGCGCAGTTCGCCGCAGCCGTCGCGCTCGAGCGCGCGTACAACGAGAAGAACCACGACCGGCTGCGCGGCATGGTCAACGCGGTGGTGTTCGCCGACGAGGACCGCAGCGACGACTACCTCGTCGCGCTCGGCGCCGGCGAGTCCGGGCTGAACGCGCTCTGCGACTACTTCTCCGACCGCCACGAGGAACTCGAGCGCTTCTTTCGCAACGGCAGCTTCAACCCGCACGAGGGCGAGGAGGTGGACGGCATCCCGGTGTCGAACCTCGACCTGCAGTTGGGCGAGCTCGACGAGGACACGGCGCGCGACGTCGTGCCGCTGCGCGAGGTGCAGGACCGCGACTGGCACGAGCTCGCCTGGCGGCTGCGCTGCGATCACTACGAGGTGTTCCGCGACATGATGGAGATGCTGCGCGCGCGTCACCATCGCGCCGCGGCCCTGCCGCCGCCGCCCAAGCCGAAGTCGCTCGGCCTCGGCCTCGACGACGACGACGAGGACGACGTGCTGTGAGCACGGTCGCTCGCCAGGTCGCGCACCACGACGCGCGCACGCTGTTCGAGCGCGCCTGGTCGCACGCGATGCGCGACGGTGCGATGCGGCCCGAGCGGCGCGAGGCGCTGGTCGCAGAGGGCACGCGCGGGATCCGTCGCATCGCGGGCGTGCTCGGCTCCGAGCACCTGCGCGAGGACCTCGAGCGCGCGATGCGCAGCATGCTCGGGCTGGTGAACCTGCACCTGCACAAGGTCAGCAGCGGCGACCTCGAGGCCGCCGTGCGTTCGCTGGTCGACAACGGGGTGCTGTACCACACGAAGGGCGCCTCGCAGGCCATCAAGCGGGTGATCGCGACCGAGATCGGCGAGGCGTTCGAGTCGCTCGACGACGCGACCCGCCGCGGCATCGAAGAGCAGGTCGTCGCCGACTGGGCGTTCATGCCCTACGCCGAGTTCGCCGGCCGCGAGCGCGGCGCCGACGAGCGCCGCCGGCGGCGCGGTGCCGCGCTCGCGATCGGCGCGCTGCTCGACGGCCGCGCGCCCGATCCGTACTACGAGCCCGAGCAGGTCATCCTGAGCGCGCTGCTGGTGCTCGGCTGGTCGACGCAGCGCGCCTGGGTCGCCGACCTCAAGGGCTTCGAGCGGCTGCTGGCCGCCGTGCGCGAGGCGCCCGACCGGCTCGCCGCGCTGCCCGATCGCATTCCCGGCCCGTACCGCCCGATCGTCGAGGCGGTGTGGCGCGAGCACTCGCCGGGCCTGCTGGCCGCGATCCGCGC
>Ga0164292_10001948_pt1 | contig 16866 bp, 16 predicted proteins | sample GEODES117metaG_FD_111486 | JGI IMG/M metagenome (GOLD analysis project Ga0164292, IMG submission 111486) | Eutrophic lake water microbial communities from Lake Mendota, Wisconsin, USA - GEODES117 metaG | ecosystem: Environmental > Aquatic > Freshwater > Lake | place: USA: Lake Mendota...
CTCTGGGAGTCAGAGCGCAACGCCACCAGTGGCTGCGCCGACCTGAAGCGCGCACTCGCCGAACGCCTCACCGCCCACTACGCCCCCGCCCGCGAGCGCTACCAGGAACTCCTCGCAGTGCCCCATGAGATTGACAACATCCTGGGTGACGGCGCACAGCGCCTCCTCCCCCTCGTCACCGAGACGATGCGTGAGGTCAAGGAGAGGGTGGGGTTGGCGTAACGTTGGGCACACACCACCTCTCGGCCAACTATCATTAGTCTGAAACCTCAACGAAAATCTTATCAACTTCGTAGTAAAGCCTAATGCCAAGTTGCCTGATTAGCTTAACCAGCTCGGTGGCAGGTTTCTTGTCCAAAACTATTGCAGCGCTTGTCTCTTTGTGGCCAGCATCACGCGCCACATTTCGGTAGTCCAATACTTGGCCGATTGCAGTGCGAACAGGCTCCCGACTCCCAAGTGAAATCTTGACTTCGAAAACTGCTGGCGGCTCAGCAATCCACATATCTGGAACAAGACGAGCACCGGTTACTGAACGAAATTCTATCGTTCCTGGCATCTCACACTTTTGTACGTTCGCCCACCAAACAGCAAAACGCTTCTGCAGAGCAGCTTCTGGTTGGTGAACATATTCGCTTTTCCACCGAGGCAAGCCGGCGCGTAGCCTCGGGAAGGACTCTGGAAGTGCGCGATGCCTAGAGGTGACCAAGTCTTCGTTTGGAAGAGCGGAGCTGTACTCAATTGCCGACATAAGCTGCGGATGCTTCTCAAGTAGTTTCTCGAGGTTCATCGTCCGAATCGCATGTTGGGGCACTTTCTTAGCGCCTGGACGCTTGGTGGCGCTGTCCAGATCTTCCTCAGTGATGATGCCGCGAACGTCTATTGAGTCTTCACTGTATTCAGCCTTGAATCGCCTCACTGGCTCGTAGTAAACCTCTGGAACGCCAAACTCCATCTTGCAGGAGGGACATCGGTATCGTTTCTCTGAATTCTTCTCGGAATGTCTCTGGCGAACATCATTCCTGGTAGCGCACTGTTGGTTCGGACACAAATACTTCTTTTTCAGAAATGTATCGTCGGGATCCAGAGCACGAATCCTCTCGATTATCACAAGTCGCTCGGGGAGTTTTGGTGAACCCTTTTTCTTGCGGTTTACGACCAGGCAAATCGCACCGGCAGCAAGATTGAGGTGGTTCGGTACATTCGTGTCATAGGAGTAACTCTGCTCGTCGTCAGCATATGGATTATCGATGGTCTCGATCGCCTGCCCAAACTTCATGAGCGCGAACGATTGGGGTCGATTCACCGTATTCCAAACCAACTTTTCCGAACCTGACATAGGCTCAAGTATACTGGCGTAGAGGCTAAACCTACCTACAACACCATTTCCCTCATGCTTCGACTAAATGACCAGGCTTTATCGGAAGCAGTTTGCAATAACCTAGCTGCTTAATGACGCTACATGGAACCATGCTCGCGAACGGCCTGCTTTCAACGCGATCGTCGACCGATCGAAAAGACTGCACTTCCCGATGCCTAGTTTGAACCGCCTTTAGTCAAGTTGCACGTCTCACAAAGGCTCTGTGCATTTTCAATCGTTGTCGGCCCCCCGTTTGCCCAGGCGGTCTTGTGGTCAGCGTGCATGCTGGAAAGATCTGGGAGAACACGCCCGCATTCCTGACATTTCTTACCCCCCTTAATCCAAATTGCCCAGCGCTCTTCTTGTGAGAAAATGCGATTTGGGTCCTTCGGAACTACAGTTTCTGGATATGTGCTCAAATATGATCCGATCAATATTTCAACTCTTGCTTCGAGATTCGGAAGAGACGTAAGGCCCTGTCCAGCCAACTCGGTGTAGAGCGAAAGATTCGGATCGGCGTCCTGCTCGGAAAGATCGCGGTTCTTATTTCTATTGTCTTCAAATGTCTCAATGAACTCGTGCAAGTTTTGCCATGAATTCGACAATGCATATCTTGCGGTTACTTGGTGAATGAATGCAAGATATCCGGGAATTAGGCCGTGCTTACTCAATAGGTGATCTTTTGGTCCAAACACCTTCTCACCATTTCCTAACAGTAACTTGGCTTGCTGTGTAAGTTTACTCAGGTCTTTAGCCGTTAGTTGCCGATTTTGTTCAACTAGCCGATCGAGGGTACCTCGCTTAAAATCTGTAAAGACTGAGCCGCCTAGGGAACGCGAGTGTGCCATCTTGACGATTCTTGCTGCAATTTCCTCGTGCTTGTAACGCGTATTTGGGAAGGGCAGGTTTTTCACAAAGAAGTCGCGGTGGACGATATCCTTAATGAAATCTGACATTTGACCCGTCTTCGCATGACGCTTCTCTGTACCGCTCAGGGCCACTCCTGAGTTCAATCGTTCGAAAAGCTCCTCGATCAACTCACCAATTCTTGGTTGGTCTGGGATGAGAATTACGTCCAAACTGACATCACGGAGACACTGTCTCCAGGAGTCGGGAAAATCCTTGTAGTAATGCCCGCCTTTTGGAGGTGGATCGGAAATCGCTGGGTATAGACTCGTGTCTTCAATCCTGAACCCATCACCGAGTGGAAACTTGCTGTCGACAAAATCTAATACGGTTTTTATGCGTTGCTTTCCGTCAATAATGGAATGCGAGTGCTTTTCTCCAGCAACTAGCTCATGAAGGTAGAGTTTTGGGATGTCGAAGCCATTCAAAAGTGAGTCAATAAAGTCTTCTCGGGTTCCTGTTGGCCAAACATTGCCTTGGCGCTGATATTCTGGATCGAAGTTGATTCGGCCTTGCTGTTGAATGAATTGTGCGACTGACCATTTATCTGACGTTTTACGCAAGGGCCCTCCTGCACTGACCTATCGTTATGTCAAGGGTACTACACGCCAATCCAGCCGCGACAGGCTGGGCCCGCATGGGATTACGCCTTACCTAACTGAGCTTCGGGCATACCGGTTAAGCGTCGCCCTATCTGACCACTTACCCGTAGAATAGTCCTTGATGAGCACAGCAAAACGCTCGGTTCAGGTCCAGCTTCCGTGGCCCAAAAAGCGGAGGCTAAGAAAGTCAATGCCTTTTACTTTCATTGACCTATTTGCCGGCATCGGAGGAACTCGACTTGCTTTCGAAGCAGCGGGGGGTAAATGTGTCTTTACTTCCGAGTGGGATAAGGACGCGATAAAGACATATAAGGAAAACTTTCAGAAGAAAACTAAAGAAGAGATAAAAGCTATTGACATTACAGCGATAGATGCGGGCTCCCTCCCTGACTTCACAGTGTTACTAGCTGGATTTCCGTGCCAGCCGTTTAGCTCAATCGGCAAACGTCAGGGATTTATGCATAAAACGCAGGGCACCCTGTTTTATGACGTCTTGCGCATTCTTAAGCGGAAGCGACCGGCCGCCTTCCTTCTTGAAAACGTAGTAGGACTCATTAACCACGATGGGGGAAATACTTTTGAGGTCATCCTGCAAAGCCTGAGTCAGCTTGGCTATTCAGTGCATCATCAGGTCTTAGACGCGGGGGATTATGGTGTTCCCCAGCACCGCAAGCGTATCTACATTGTGGGGTACGACAAGTCAAAGCTTACTCGAGGGATTGACCATCGGTGGCCAAGGAAATCTCCTAAGAACGCGGTAATTGGCCCCTATGTCGAACAGGGGGTAACGGATCGATCGATATCGAGACACTTACAGAAAGCTTACCTCTTCAAACTCGATGATGGTAGACCAGAACTGATCGATAGTCGCTCCCAAATTAAAGTGAAGACTCTTGTGGCTTCATATCACAAGATTCAGCGTCTCACTGGAACGTTTGTAAAAGACGGGCCCACTGGACTACGACTGCTGACGAATAATGAGTGCAAGGCAATCATGGGATTTCCGAAAAGTTTCAAGTTTCCAGTCTCGAGAATGCAAGTTTATCGACAGCTGGGAAATTCAGTCGCTGTTCCAGTGGTGAGCGCAATAGCAAAAGAGATGCTAACAACTCTCGTCAACGGTCTGCCCAAAAAGAGAGTGAAGCACAATGCCAAGTAAGAAGCCGAGCCAGGAATCGTTTGTCTATTCCTGGTTTAAGAAACACCCCAATCGCCCTATCCCTCATAGCGAATCAAAAGCCGCGATCGAGGCGAGCTACCGGCAACAGTACGGCGAGCGTCTTGAAGATTCAGATCGAGCGATCAGGAAACTGGGCCAGGAAGGCAAGTTGATCAGAGAAGCCAAGGGAGTTTATCGCTACGACCCCACACATCGGCCCAGGAAGACTACGGGGCTCGGATTTGATGCAGAAACCCGTGCCAAGATTTTGAGGCGGGACGGTTATAGGTGTGTTGTCTGTGGACTTGGAACCAGTGATGGAGTTGAGCTACAGGTTGACCACCGCATTCCTCAGGATAAAGGTGGCAAAGGGACGTTGAGCAATGGACAAACACTTTGTGGCGCCCACAACTACCGTAAGAAAAACATGGACCAGATCCAGTTTGGCAAGAAGCTCTTCACGGAGTGGTACAAAGAGCTTATGGCGCTACGCAAGCCTAACCCGGAGCAGACAAGGCTCCGTGCCTTTTGCAGAGAGGTTCTCGCCGTCTACAAGAAGCACAACATCGACACGGATCTCTAGGGCTAAATCTTTACCTTTTTCAGCTGAGCGATTGCGTCCTTGCAGACACTGCTAAGGTCGATTGCCGTTTGTTTGCCCATCAATTGTTGGTGGGATGAGTACTCGGCCAAAGCAATTAGACGACTGATCGCAGCCTTGTGCGCCTGAATCAACAGCGCACGCTGACGTGCTAATGCGCTTTTATGGTGATCAATTGTTGGCACGTACCAATATGGAGCCCGTGTGCCATTTTGCCGCTCAAGTAACCCCCGCTCCCACAGCGAACGGGCCACACGCGGCCCGTCCTCCAACTTTCTCCCCCAGATTTCCAATGCGCCATCTCGAAGTTCGGAGGCAGCAATCTTTTGCATGGGGCGCTTTTGGAACCATGCTAGTAGTTGTGCTTCAATTGGTCTCAATTCATCCATGTTCATATACCCCCGAGTCTACCAATGAAGAGCTGTGAAGCATCAGTTACTCTTCGTCTTCTCCCAGGCTGATCCAATCAGAATTCTTTCTTTTCGCCTTCGGCTTCTCCTCGCCACTACCAAAGATGCTCCATCCCTTAGCCTTCTTCGGTGGAGCTTCTGACTTTGTTCGCTTGGGCTCAGACCTGCCAAAGATGCTCCACCCCTGCGCACTGCTTGACGCCTTGTTTTCCTGACGCGTGACCTCAGCGGAAGGCTTACGCGCTGACTTTGCGGCAGATGGTGAATCCGGCGGAGCTTTCAGGTTTTCGATCATTTCCAACATTTCCCGAGCCGACGCCGCTGCCCGCGCTTTTGCCTTTAGCTCTTCCGCTTTTGCCACCAACTGCTGATCAGCTTTGTACTGCGCGAGCTGCTGCTCCGCCTTCAATTCCGCTGGGCCCTTTGGCGAAATCGGCTGCGTGCCGTTTGAGCCTTTTGCTTCAATGTATGGAGAGTTATCACCCACGTAAAACATGGCCAATGTAGTTGTCGCGCGAGTACACGCAACGTAGAGCAACGCCCCGGCCGTTGGGCTCAACGGATAATTCTCATCATCGGCGCGCACTACGGCGACGTGATTGTATTCAAGACCCTTCACCTCGGTCGGCATCATGACAGAAACTAGAGACTCGCCTAGGTCGTCGGCCACCGAAACCCCTGACTCCCTAGACGCTTCATTAGCAAGCGCTTGATAATGGCGGGCTAGAGTTCTCGAATCAGATTCTGGCACAATGACCACTACGGATCCGCCACGACTCACAGACGCTTTAATCCATCCTGTCAGCGCTGAATCATGTTCCGAGATACTTGAGCAGTTTACAACGGCAACATTCTCTCCTGATCTCGCTTCATACGCATCCGCGAAACGCTGACTACCACGAAGGCGGAGAATCTCATTGCAGAAACGCGTGATAGATGCTGTCGAACGGTAGCTCGTGTTGAACGAGGAGACCGCTAGTTCATTGCCAAGGAGAGAGCGGAACTTTCGCCAATCATCATCATCATCCAGCCCGGCAAGTGACTGCCGAAGATCTCCGACTAAGGTCAGGCTCTTTTGGTCTGAGATTGAAGCAAGAAACAGGATCTCAGCGTCACTCAACTCTTGAACCTCATCAACGACTATATGCTTGAGGGAACTTCGCGGTTCATCGTTGAGTGCAAGATTGTGGCTCACCGCAGCGCATAGAACCGCCAATGATTCCCTGTCAGGCTGGTCTGACTCTTCATCTTCTCTTTGAATCGGCCAGGGCAATAGCTGCTCCAGTGGTGGAAGGGGCCAGTATGTGTCGACAAATTCCGCAATCTGCGCCTTAATGATTGCTTCCCAGCCTTCCTTTAGCACTCGATCCTTGTTTCCCTCATTGCCTACATCCAGGCGGCGACCTAGTCCCAATCCCATACGCTCAAGTTCGCGAGAGAAGGTTGCTCGACCAGATAGGGGGTGATTTGCATCCACCGACGCTTTTTGTGCGAGGCGGGAAATCTCATCACTTGCAATTACCTCGCGGCGGCTCACCTCGCTGAGGCGGCGTATCTGCAGTCCGCTTATCCCTTCATAGTCTTTGCTTCTTTGGGTCCATGAACCGCTCTTGATGAATGCAAGAGCCTGTCGGTCATGGTCGCGAATGTACGTCGCCGAAGAAGCGTACTCGTCCGGCACAACCAACAAGAGAATAGTTCCGGTAATGTCACTCGGCACAGACTTCCCGAGTGCCTCAATGAGAAGGTCGGAGTCTTTGACCAAGAGGTAAGTCGGGTCTTCGCGCAACTCTATTGAGGACAACATTGGCTCAAAATATTGTTTTGCACGATAGAGATCAATGTATGGATTAGGGGTGCTTGGCCGATTCTCATCGTCCGTAATTGTTACTAATGCAGGGCCAGCTTTCCAAAACTTCTTCCAGTCTGAAGAATTCATCCGTTTCTCAACGTTCTCCCTCTTGAAGGGGAGGTCGGTGACGAATGCTGGCGCTGTGCTTGGCGACTTTAAGGCCTCAGGAATTGAGCACGAGATCCTAATGCTGTTTTCAACTCGCTGCACAGTTGCTGGGCTAGGGGTGCGAACAGGCGAAAAGTCAGAAAGTTGATCAAACCGGACTCTGCGATTGCCCAATACGTTCATCAGCCATGTCCACATAAAGCTTGGCACGGTGTCATATCGAAGGGGACCCATGTCGAGTACATCTCGAATCTTCGAGCTCCAGCGAATGAATTGCTTGCTCGGCCCAAGCGCAAGCACCCGATTGATGTCGATGCGCTCATCGGTGTTTCGACGGGGTGAAGTGATGTACGCAACTCGGTGCAAGGCAACTGTTGTTTTGCCTGACCCGGCAACGCCGTCGAGCAGCAGAGGGCCTTGCGGACTCCTGGCGATTTCCAGCATTTGGTCTGGTTGGATTGTTTCAACAATGTCATCAAATGAATGTTCGCGACTGCGTTCTAGAGCACGTGTGAGGCGCGTTGGTTCGCTGCCTTGACCTAGCTCCTTGTCTATGGATTTGGCCACTGGCGTAGCGCTCTTAACGGTGCCTGCAGCACCAAAGCCATATGAGCTACTCATAGATAGGACCTTTGAGTCCACAACTTCAATTTCGCGACGCCGTGAAATGTTATAGCGACCCGTCACACCAGGTTCACCTTGACGAAAGTGATACGCGTTAGCGACCTCCGCGTCCCAATGAACGACTTGCGGTGAGGTCTGGGCGCCCTCGCGGCCGATCCTTAAGTCCAATTCACGATTCGGATCGCTGTTGAGCGTAACCGAGAACTGTCCAAAGTATGGGCGCTTGAGATCAATTCGGTCACCAAGCGCGCGGACTCCCGCCTCGACATCAGGACTGCTGGCGAACTCTAGTGACGAATTGAATTTCTCGCGGTCTCCAGTAACTTGCTTGATTACGTCGTCAAGAACTGCCTGTTCCGCTGCGATTGACTCGTCTTCTGTATGCGTCTTGGAGCCCTTATCTTTTGCCATTTGCGCGACCTCCTCTAACCCTTCGCACCAATTGAATCAACCGCTTCCTGCAGTTGCTGATCAGTCAGATGAGTCGTATCCCAGTTCCTAAAATGCTTTCGGATGGTTGTAATCATTGCCCGAGCATCTCGTACACCGCTTTGTTCAATTGTCTTTGCGACCAGGTTGATGAGACGAACATCTCGACGCAAATTGGGCGCCTCGAGAATTGACCACCAGTCTGCCCACCGCATGTTCTTCCCAGGCAGGTCATCCCAAGGTGTTACGGCTAGTAGTGCCGAGAGACTAATCTCATCTGAACCTAGCCGATCAGCACGAGCAGAAAGTTCCAGATATGGCGCTGCATATGAGTACGCAGCGCGATAGATCCAGTGTGGCTCAACACCGTGACTTATCGCGATAGGAAGTACACGTTCTCGAATCATGTGCCCAAAGAGCCACTTCTTGCGCACCACGTTCAGTTGTGCATCACTGTCGCGTCCGACGGCAGCCAGAACTGTTGCCATCTCCGCTTTTAGGAGCTCGTCAATCTGATCTGCAGTAGCGAGAATATCGGGGGTTAGCGCGCTTGCTGGCGGCCGCAGAACTCGTCCACCATCGAGCTGCTTGATCCAGACTCTTGCCACTATTCGACCTTGCCTCGCAACATGAAATAGGTCGCCTGAATCAGGTTCTCTCCGGCCTCTGCCTGTTTAATGTCCTCAGGGGACATGATTTTCTCAAGCGGTACCCGCACGTTCACAACATATTCAGAGAGCGCCCGCAGGCCTATCTCTAGAAGCAGTTCATGCTGAGCTTCGGTGCTATCGGCCTTTGCCGCTTTCACTGCAGGTGCGTCGGAGTAGTACTTCACTTTTGGGCTACGATCATCGTGTTCATAAACCATGGTTCCGTAGTTATATCCTGGCATCTCAACAAGCTCAATTAGACCTTTGCGTGGCGGGTCAATCGCGATGTAGAGACTGGTCGCATCTTCTCGGTACCATCCAACTTTGACTTGTGTCTTCGAAGCTAATAGCTCTGGATCTAACACTTCTAAGTTTCCAGCAGACTGGAGCACCACTCTCGCTACAACTCGATATCGCCCAGGCTCCGAGAAGAGCCCCGATTCCATCGCAGGGAACGCTATCTGACGCTCCTCGCTGGCGGCCAGCGCTGCATCTCCTTCCCATAGAGTTACTGGCCCCGCTTGCGGTGACTCCAAAATGAACTCGACACCGACTTTGATGCCACAAGATTGGCGGTTCTTGATTCTCGCCTGGAGACCTTCAATCGAAGCATTTTGCTGCAGCCTCACACCATTGTGCGGATTATCAATGACGATCTGGATTGGCATTCGGGGCGCCCCGCCCGGTCGGTTCGTCCCCTTTGGTCCAGCTGGCTTCGCGGCGTTCAGGCCTAGCCTCGACGCAAGGCGATTGATTACTGACTGGACGTTGGACTGAACTGCACGCTCCTGTTCGTCTGCGGCTTCAGATTTCTCGAGCAGCAGACCATACTTCTCCAATCCGTCTCGAACGGGGTCCATGAGAAAAGTTTCCACACTCTTTCCCATTCGTCCGCTTCGGCCATTCTTAAAACCATAATGCAAGGGATTTTCAAGTTCCTTGGCCTCGCGGTTAGCTTCTATCCCGTCAAGCTCTACGTAGCCATAGAAACCTGCATAGACGGCATCTCGCACCTCTGGCTTGATGTCGTAGGCGATAGTCTGCAGGTGCTCCTGAATTGTGTAGCGCGCCACCACCATCCCTTGCCTAATGAAGTGGACACTTAGTGCGCGCTCCCCAAGGCTATCGACTACATCGTTTGGTGTCTCCAGCCCTGTGAGATCGGCGATGGCAACAGCAGCCTTCCCCACACGATGTCCAATGATTCGCGCCTCACTTGAAGGCTTCTGGATGAGGGTCTTTCCAAGCAGCTCAGAATTGGAACGATAGGCTTTTACTCTTGCCGCGTAGATCGTACTTACATCAAGCTCTCTTTCATTTCCAAGCACGCCAATTACCACTTTGGCCTTCGTGGCAAGTACAGGCCACCAGGAAGCAAGGATGTACTCGTCAATGGTGCCGTCAAGCATTGCGTCAACTAACGTGGAATCTGGATGATCAAGAAGGATTCTCACTCCATTGGAACGCTTCGGCCCGAGCTCAGGGTAAAACTCTTCTGAGTATTTCTGCGCGTCAGCGTCATCGTCAATCATGTTTGTTCCCTTAACACTTCTTTGCAAGGCCCCAGCAAAGTAGCCATCTTCACTTAGACTTTCAAAATTCACAGTGTTCAGGTTGTTTGCAATTAGCAGAACGCCTTTTCCCTGACCCCTCCCTCCAGCGGCATCTTGCGTCCTGCCCCATGTGATCGCTTGCCCTAGAAAACGCACTCGCCGCTCGCGCGCTGGAATGTCTTTTCCTGAGGCAAGAAGAGTCTGTGCCTCAGCTGCCTTCATGGTCCCAGTTAGCCCCGTCGTGCCTTCGTCTTCGATGACGACGACATATTCTGACTTTCGCTTAAACAGGCGAAGCGAAAATGACCATCCGGATGCGCTGTTTTTGTCAACGCGTGCGTCCCAAGAATTTTGGATGATGTCTTTCATCATCCATTCTGGTCTCCCGACAGGGAGAGACTCGTACTCGTCTTGAAGATTCTTCACCATTTGGAGGTAATCGGTCAGAATGGGTTCTTCTCTTTGGCTCATTGCTTCCTCCTCGCTTCCTTGGCTGGATATTGCGTTGATTACAGGATGTGACGTTACTTCACGCTGTTGCCATGGTCAATCGTACCGCCACCAATCGTCGACCTCGCCACTTGCGCGGCCCGAATCTTGCTTCTGCTCCGCAGCGGGAATGTATTTGTCAGCAATCTCTGAGTAGCCACTGTTTCGCAGCAGTTCACGTGCGTCCTCCTTGGAAATCGTCCTTCGTTCAACGAGCAAAATGATTGCTCTCCAAAAGTAGCTTTGATCGTTATGCGCTCGCGCCTCGGGCAGATGCCCCCTAAGGTACTGAAAGAGTCCGTCCTGACTCTTCGCAGATCTTTTCGCCGCAGTTGCCATATCTGCAAGTCGTACGTGTTCTGGAATTGCTTCTGGGAACCATTCGTAGATCCAATCGACGCGCTTCAACAGTCCCAAAACCTTGATGGCATCCTCTCTAGAAACTTGATTGTTTTCAAGCGCCCACTTTAGCGCGCGCTTAACGGTGTTTTGTCCAGAGTAAAACTCCATGTACGGGTAGGCCACAATCAAAATCGCCTGTGGAATTGACTTACCTTCCTGGAGGGCGAGCCTGGTCACGGCCAGCAGGAACTGGCGAGTAGCCTCTACGGACGCAACCTCAGCCTTGTGCTCTTGCTCAGGCATAGGCTGCCTCAGTCGATCTGAACCCCATATGAAACTGATTCTGCCTCACGCCTATGCCACCTCCATGTCACGTCTCACCGGCGTGAGGCGGCCAGGGCGATGAGCACGATCAGGAGCAGGAACTTGAGCGTGCCACGGAGGGAACCCGCGATCGAGAGGAGTACCTCCTTGTAGTGCTCTTCATGCCACCTCCTCAACTTCACGGCGATCCCGAGTCGTGCCATGTCTGTATCACGTCTCAACTGTCAATTGTCCCTTGAAGCTCACTCCTACGCGACAACTCTTCCGTTGGGCATTATTGCCCCCGCGAACCGTGTTCCATCAAGAACAGCGCCGTCAAGTACCGCAAACTCTAAATCGCACCCGCGGAGATCTGCATTGGTGAGATTCGCATTAGAAAACTTAGCTGCATTTAACATCGCACCTTTCGCAATCACATCTGTCAAATCAGCTCCTGTGAAATCTGCTCCACTTGCCTCTGCGTCAGTAAGAATTGCTTTGTGCAGATTTCCGGAATTAAACTTGGCACAGATAAGTTCAGCATCAATAAAGTGGGCTCGACGGAGGTCAGCTCCGGTAAAGTCCGCGGAGCTACAGTCTGCGCCAGAAAAACCTGAGTAGATCAATGTCGCGTTGACAAATTGTGTCCTGCGAAGCAAGGCTCCCTCAAACACTGTCAGATTAAGGTTTGAATTTGAGAAATCTGCTCTGTAGCATTGAGCCTTCCTAAACGTTGTCCCGAGCGCAAAAGCATCTCCTGCCATGAACGCTTCGCGAAAGTCTGAGTGACTTAAATCAGCGTGCTCAAAATCCGCCAACTCTAAGTACACATTTCTCATATCGGCATAAGTCAAGTTAGCATCGCAAAACTTTGCGTATTCAAGATTTGCGCCACGAAGATTGACTCTTGATAAGTCAGTATTGGCAAAATTCGAATGAGCGAAGTTGGCCCCAGCGCGAAGACCAGCGGCTATGGCGTGGCGCTTGAACCACGACTTGTTGTTCTCTCGCGCGCGCAAGATTTCATTGTGAGTGGACTGCCTAGCGCTCATAAAATGCGCTCCGCTCGTTGCTCCTGCCTTTTCGGAGTTTTCACTGTGCGCCAGTTTTCCGATAGGATTCGTGTAGAGGGAGTACAGAGTCCAACGCTGTCCCCTTTGATTCCCATCAGTAGGATCGCTTCGCCATCCGCGTGGCTTGATACCACTGCAGCAGTTGACCTGCCCTGTGAGCTCGTCGTCACAAGGTACCGGCCAGGCCCGACAAGCCAGCGGCAAAAAACTTGGGTACCTACCACCTTGACCCCACTCAAGCTGCCAATGGCTCCCTGGGCTAGAGCGTCACCTACTTCCAGCGCGGCAAACCTTGGGGCTTCAGTGATTCGAATCTTGCTTGGCCGCCTCAAGCGCGCGCTCCGATCGCGAGGAGCTTCTCTTTGCCCACCTCAAGCCAGCTTTCTGGATCTCGGCTCCCCGAAGTGACCGAGCCTACGATAACGCTGACCGCGTCCTTGAGGTTCTGGTTGCGAGAGCCAGGAGCCATCATGTCTTCCGGAAAGGCGCTTCCGCTTGCGCTGCTTAGACGACCTCCGCTTGCGAAGCGGCTAGAAAAATCTGGAGCGAGCTCTCGGAATCCTTTAACGATTCCTTCATCAGAGATTCCGAGCTGGCGCAAGGCCCAGTCGGCACCCGCAAGCACCCGCAAGGTGTTTGCTCGTCCTAGAGGACTCTTCTCGCGAAGCTCCGGCGGTGAAATCTTCCCGTCCTGAAGCTCCCGCAAGTAAGGGAACGACTCAAGCAAGCGCCCAAGCACCCCATTCGTTTCAGTGATCAGCGAGGAGTTATCCTTGGCAAGCTTCATCTGCCGATCGCGAGATGTTCGACCTGTGATTCCGAATGTGCTTGCCTTCAGAAGCATCAGAAGATTTGCAAGGGTCACATAAGAGCTGTCATTCGTTCCGACAGTGTCTTTCTCTCGTTCAACTTTACCTTCAAACAGTGGATGGGTCGTCAGTTTTGTTGCAGCATTGTAAAACGGGTCGCGACTGTCACGATCAATTCGCTCTGACTTACGTACTCCACGCGCCTTATCGTTCATGTCTACGAAGATTTGCTTGAACTCTGCCTCGCTATCAACGATCACCACGGAGACCGTAATCCGTTCATGGCTTAGGCGAGAGCGCTGTTCATCAGCCAGCTTCGCCTCCGTCACGAATTGGTTGACGAGAGCCTGGTTTCCTGCTTCCTTTGCCTCTGCCTCCCGCGACCGGGCCGCGGCAATCTCCTCAGTGAGCTGACGCATCGCGATTTGAAGTCCCAGTACTCGGTGCTGCCCGTCAACAATCTGAAGGTCCTCCGACTTTGCCTTCGGCACCTTCAAGACGCCAAATCGAACGCCAGAGCCTGCGCTGATGTCCTCACGCGCCTCGAACTCGAGGGTGCGGCTTGGGCTCCTCAGCACGATTGGGGGAAGGATTCCACGGCTCTCTTCACGGAGATATGCCGCGATGCCCGCGGCATGCTTCACGTCTACCCGTCGGTTACCCGTAACCGGGCGACTTGGGTCTGGGGCGGGAATAAAGCGAGGCACGCTCGCAAGGGTGAGATTCACGTCGTATACAAGGCGGTCCCCGTGACGGTACTCAATGGCCCAAAAGCGCTCGTAGTCGTCGTAACCCGTAGGCGCCTGTAGGGTACCTGGCTTGTTTGTTACATCCATGATTTCCTCCTTTTCTCTGCTGCGCTGGCGGTTGACCAGCTTCATTTGCGCATTATACGCACACTTAAACAATATTGTCAATAGGGGATCTATGTTGTTTTTCTGATATTAGTGCGCTGATCCAAAAAACTGCGTTATTCAGTGCCAATAGTGCTCATGCACCCCTTAGGCGAAGGGCTCGGCCTCGGAGCTTGGGCTCCCGGGAGCTGGGCTGTTCGGACGGCGCACAGCCACTCACCTGCTTAGACCGAAATGGTCATATGGGGAGTCGCTGCGCGTCAGTAACCTGGCCCTAATCCTTCTCTGGGGTCGCTGTGCGCAACTTCCGTGCCAACCATCCGGCCGCCTCGGCGCCACTCACTCGAATACCCTCTTCATCAGCAGTGATCGTCCCCTCTGCCCTCGGGGCGGGAGCAATGGACTCTCGAAGTGCTTTCGCACCCTCAACGTCGCCTTCGAGAGACAGCTGCGCAGCCTTGCTCCGAACCTCATTGATCTCTCGATAGTCAGCGAGCGCAGCACATTCGCGTTCAGAGAAGAGTGGGAGTAAGTCGTGAACATCCACATACAGCATGCTTCGCTCAGGAAGATCTTCTGACCGCAAGTCTCCGAGCCGGATTCTGGGCCACCCAGGCGTACCTTGATCAGCCTCACTCTTCGCAGGAAGGACGATAGTGGCAACGAGATTGAGGGCGCCTAATTCTGTGCCAGCAATCTTGGCGAAACGCTCCAGCTGCTTACGAGCGGCTGCACGTAGTTTTGGTTGCCCCATCTTGACTTCTAAAACGGACAGCCCTGTTGGGGATTTTGTCACCACATCTAATTCAAGGTAGAAGGGCTCGGGGGTTCGCTTCCCGCGATAGATCACATCCGCTCGCAGGATCCGCGGATGCGGTCCTCCACTGAGCCGCTCAACCACCGTCCGCATTGCTCGCTCGGCTGCGTACGACACAATGTTCTGGGGATCAGGCTCTGCCCTGGTGAACCGGGTTCGGGCACGCATGGCATGCTCCTCTGAGAACGCACGATAGTCAGCATCGTCGGCCGAAATCAACCGAGCGTCAACGACGCTCAGGAATGGTTCATCATCAACAACCATGGCTAGCTCATTGTTTCTTTCAGGCCCTCAACCCACTCATTTTAGGAATGGCAAGGTCAGGCTCTTCGTTTAGCTGCGTCACTTGAGGATGCTTTCTGCTCCAAATGACTCTCTCTTGCATTCTGGACATATAGGACTTAACTCAGGAAAGCACTCTGCTTCAAGAGTTTGGGCGATTTTTGTTGCCTGATTTAAGAGTGATACGTCATCACGCTCAACCGGCACAAAGTGCGATCTCACATGGAAGAGATGTTCATAGCGGTCCCGCTCACTCTCAGGCGCTCGCAAAAATCCCTGAGGGTGGTGAATCAATAGCCCTATTCCTGCGATCTTTATCGGATTTCGCTCGTCTTCTGGGTGAGGGTCTTCAAAGATCCTTGCATATGCTGAGAGCTGCATTCGGTAACGATCGGCCTTGTCTTCCGCCATTGAAGCTGTCTTACAGTCCACGATGTAGGTGTTTCCCATCGAGTCCTCGGCCAGCAAGTCGTAACGACCCGCCAAGATGTATTCATCGTGCACTCCCTTCAGGGGCAAAGGTGCCGAGCGTATGGTCGTTGAGCCCTTAGATTTCACTACCCACGAAGGTGCGCCTGGAACCTCGTCAGCAATGTTCAGCCCCACAAAGTGCTTCTCTTCCCATGTTGCAAAAGTTCCAACCCAGGGCATTACCTTTTCCGGCTTGATCCCGTGCCGGTGTGCAACGACAAAGCATCGTGGGCATTTGAGCGCATCCTGCATGGATGAGGGAGCAAGTTTGACCTGATCGGGCACCTTGAACCTCCTTGTCAATGATTCAGCGGATTATGAGAGTTCTTCGTTTGCAGCGCCAGTCCTGATGGATCCCCCTGGGCCGGAGTGAGCGACCCAGGGGGTAAGGGGCCGTGCGGGGAGGAAAGGAGAACCCCCCGTGAGCCCGTGCCGAGATCATCAGCGGTGCGTGTGCCACCTCAGTGGCACATTGTAATTCCCTATTTTCCGGACTTTCTTTTCACCCCCACCCCCACACCCCCATCGCGCTTCAGCCGGCCGAGGAAGTCGTCTGGGGCTAGATCGTCATGTGCGCTCAGCTTGGCGAGGAGCTCTTCGGGCACCTTGTTGATCTGATCGCAGAGGATGCTCTCTTGCTTAGAGGCGTCCCCGCAGCCAACGCAGGTGAGCGGAGGTTGCCAGGGACCGTAGAAGGCTTGCGTCGACCCGTCGGCCCGCAGATAGCTGCCGACGAGCGGGTCCAAGCCCGCCAGCGAAAAGTAGGTGCCCCGTGGACTCACGTGCAGCCGGCGTGCCATGCGCTGCTTGGTGAACCTGCGATGCTCCCAACTCTCCCGCAGACCCGAGTCTGCGGCGATGAAACCAATGTAAGCAGGATGGCGTCCACCCGCCTTTAAGAACGCCTTCTCAATTGCGCGCTGTCGCTTCGTCGGCACAAAGCCGCGATCGAGCGACATCTTCTTCGGTGAGCGTTTTCGTGGTGCAGTCATGTCACGCCTCCTTTCGGGTGGCTCGTGCCGTGGTCTCCTCTGGCGTGCTGCGCCTTGGGCGCGGCGAAGGGACGATGAGCGTCACCTCGGATCTGTCGCTCGGCGTGGGTGGCACGTTCAGGCTGGCCAACAGCTCTTCTTCGGTGAACCACCAATCCGGCAACACGAAATCGCCGTCAG
>Ga0164292_10001950_pt1 | contig 16860 bp, 31 predicted proteins | sample GEODES117metaG_FD_111486 | JGI IMG/M metagenome (GOLD analysis project Ga0164292, IMG submission 111486) | Eutrophic lake water microbial communities from Lake Mendota, Wisconsin, USA - GEODES117 metaG | ecosystem: Environmental > Aquatic > Freshwater > Lake | place: USA: Lake Mendota...
GAAGAACTTGTATACGCAGATTTGGTTAGTAGGGGTTTTGGTCCTATTGATAGAAATTATTGCTTTGAGAATGTTGGTTGTGAAGTAGACTTTCGTGCACACTCTAAAACAACCTTTGAGTATGTTGAAGCAAAAGGTGGCCTTTCTGGTGAGGGTAAAAGACCAGGAGCACAAAGAACTGACAATGTTAAAAAAGCAATTGCTAATGGAGCATTAATAAAAACTTCTAATGTTTTATATTATGTTGTTTATTTTTCTGCTAAACCAGAGCCAGGAAGTTATTCTGATAAGATGATTAATACTGCATTAAAACATAAAATTATTGATGAGGTTAGATATCTTGAACCAACAGATAATTTTAAACAATACTGGCTTGACTTTGATAAAGAATTTTAATATACTTATAAAGCAAGCACCAGTAGCCAAGTTGGTTAAGGCACCGAACTCATAATTCGGCTATCGTAGGTTCAAGTCCTACCTGGTGTACTACACATCTGTAACTCAGTTGGTTAGAGTACCTGCCTTATATGCAGAGAGCCGAAGGTTCAAGTCCTTCCAGATGTACTAAACGCCTATAACTCAGCGGAAGAGTATCTGGTTTCTACCCAGACTGTCGGGGGTTCAAATCCCTCTAGGCGTGCTATAATTGTTTTAGATTTAAAACAAAGGGGTAATCTTGGCTAACATAGTTTTTCTTGGTAATTTTGAAGTATCTTATAGTAGTGAAAATCATCATGCTAGTAGTCTAGAGTCTTTAGGCCATACCGTCACAAAATTGCAGGAGCGTAAGGCTAAGACACAAACCATCCTAGAAAAAGCCTTAGAATCTGATCTGTTTATCTGGGTACATACACATGGCTGGGAAACTGTTGGAAATATCACAATGGATGAAGTTCTTAAACAATTAAATGCTGCTGGTGTGCCTACAATGACATACCATCTGGACCTTTGGTTTGGTTTAGATCGTCAGAAAGATCTAAAGCATGATAGTTTCTATAGAACTATTGGACATTTCTTTACTGTAGATAAACTTATGGCTGATTGGTTTGATCATAATACCGAAGTAAAAGGCCACTTCATGCCTGCAGGGGTATACGATAAAGAATGCTATATCCACCCAGACTATGACACACAAAACTTTGAGTATGATGTTATTTTTGTTGGTAGCAAAAGATATCACCATGAACATAAATATCGTCCAGAACTAATTGACTTCTTAAGAAAAACATATGGCAAGAGATTTCTTCATGTTGGTGGAGATGGTGATACTGGAACTATTCGTGGTGATGCACTAAACCGTATCTATGCCAAGAGTAAGATTGCAGTTGGAGATAGTCTTAACATAGGATTTGATTATCCTTACTATACTAGTGATAGATTGTTTGAGTCTACTGGTCGTGGTGGGTTTACCATCTACCCAGAAATTAAAGGACTAGATGAATACTTTATGCCTGATGAAGTTGTATTCTACAAGCATGGAGACTTTAACAACTTAAAAGATAAGATAGATCAGTATCTTGAAAACTCTTTGGTACGAGAAAGAATTAGAGTAAATGGACATAACCGTACAAAGAAGGAACATACATATGTTCATAGGTGGACTGCAATACTAGAAGAACTTGGCATTAAATGAATTGTTTGGTAACTGGTGGCGCAGGGTTTATTGGATCTAATCTTGTTGATAAACTTATAGACCTTGGTCATAATGTTATCTGTATAGATAATGAGTCAGCAGAGTGTCATGAGCAATTTTACTGGAACCCAAAAGCAAATAATTATAAATATGATATCTGTGATTATAACAAGATAGAGCATTTGTTTAATGGAATTGACTATGTATTCCATATTGCATCTGATGCAAGAATTCAACCAGCAATCTTAAACCCTAGAAAATCTATTGAGTCTAATGCAGTTGGGACTGCTAATGTATTAGAACTGTCTCGCTTGGCAAAAGTAAAGAAGTTTATTTATTCAAGTACATCATCTGCATATGGTAAGAAAGCAATTCTTCCAAACATAGAAACACAAGCATCTGACCCACTAACTCCATACTCCACTGCAAAAGTATTTGGTGAAAACCTTGCAAGAGTCTATTACAATCTTTATGGACTAGAGACTGTCTCCCTTAGATACTTTAATGTTTATGGAGATAGACAGCCACTAAAGGGTCAGTATGCACCAGTAATAGGACTATTTTTAAAACAATATCATGAAGGAAAACCTTTGACAGTTGTTGGAGATGGATCTCAGCGCAGAGACTTCACCCATATATCTGATGTGGTAGAAGCAAACATACTTGCATCTGAAGTAAGTCATGGCTTTGGGGAAGTATATAACATTGGGTATGGAAGTAACTATTCTATAATTGATATTGCTAATATGATTTCAAATGATGTTAAGTTTATCCCGTCAAGAATTGGTGAGGTGCAAGAAACTCTTGCGTCTAATGAAAAGTTTAAAGGTTTAACTGGATGGACACCAAAAGTATCATTAATAGACTGGTTGCAGAAATGACAGAGATGAAAAAAGTAATAGTTAATGGTGAGTTTGAGATTACTTTGCCAGATCATCGTGCTGCTCGCCCTGAATGGTACGAACCTAAAGGTTGGGAAAAACCAAGACTAAGACACATGTCTGAAAATATTTCTTCTGGAGATGTTATGTACTATGTTGGTGCAGAAGAAGGCGAGTTTGCTGCACTATGTCAAATGTGGGGTGCGGAAGTAGTTGTATTTGAACCAAACCCTAAAGTCTGGTCACACTTTCCATCTCTTTGGAGTGCAAATAATTTAGATATTCCAATGGCCTGTATTCCTGGGTTTGCATCTGATAAGATAAACAATCTTTCAAGAATATATTATAATGAATGGCCACCAGAAGTTAACAACGTAATTGAAGCAGCCCACGGATTTAAAGAACTATACCTTGAGGGAGAATCCTATGGTCAGATTACTATAGACTCTTGTGTATATGATCATGGTATTAAGCCACCTACCGCCATCTCATTGGACGTAGAGGGCAGTGAGTGGAGGGTCCTAGGAGGGGCTGAGAAGGTGCTTAGAGAGCACAAACCAAAGATTTGGCTATCTGGACACCCAGAGTTTATGTTACAGCAATGGGATGAGTCTTTATATAATCTTAGACAATGGATCAAGTCACTAGGATATACTGAAACAATTTTAGACTATCAGCATGAGGTTCATTTATACTATGAATCAAATTAATGCCTATTTATATTCTCATGATGGAAAAGATTATGCAAGCGACAAGTGGGATTATGGATTAATAAAAGAAATCTTTGATAAGTACGAAGTTAATCAAATAAAAGTTACAAACATTCCAGAAGGTGATAAAGCATTTGTTGTAATACCTGGACCACAAACTGCTGGCAATGAAGACAAACTATCTAGTGAATTAAGTAAACTCTCTAGAGTTGTTTTATTTATTAATGGAGATGAGAATGCTAGATTTGATGTAAATAAAATAAATCACCCAAACATTGAAGTATGGATTCAGTATCCGCATAAAAAGCATTCAGCATATAATAAGATGCCAATTGGTGTTCCACAGCACTTAAAAGATAATCTTCCAGAATATAAAGAAAAAGATTATGATGTTTATTTTGGTGGTCAGATTACACATCAAAGAAGAATAGAGTTGTCTGAAGTAATGCCTAAACTAAAAAACTCACTTTATGGACCAACAAAAGGATTTTCCCAAGGAGATAAGCCAAAAGATTACTATGCAAAACTTGCAAGCGCAAAGATCGCACCTTGCCCTTCTGGTGCTGCGGTAATAGATACTTTTAGATTTTTTGAATCAATAGAGTTATTAACATTACCAATAGCAGACACATTAGATCCAAAAGGAATAAAAACAGATTTTTATAAAGATATGTTTAGTATATATGTTCCTTTTAAATATGTTTCAAATTGGAATGAGATAGAAAAATTAATTCCAAAACTATTAGACCAATATCCAAATAATATGCATCAAGTAGTATGTTGGTGGATCAAACAAAAAAGAGACTTGGGCATTAAGATTATGAGGCAAATAAATGCATAAAAGAGATGTAACTATTATTCTTGCAACATCAATAATTCCAGCACATCCAAGCACTGATATGATAGATGAAACTATTAGATCTATTAGGCATCATTTCCCAGACAATGAAATTATAATGCAGATTGATGGATTAAGATCAGAACAAATGCATCGCAAACAAGATTACGATGAATACAAAAATAGAATTTTGTGGAAGTGTTTGCATGAGTATAAAAATATTTTACCTATTATATTTGACAAACACAGTCATCAAAGCACAATGCTAAAACAAACAATTAATCTTATACAAACATCTTGTCTTCTTTATGTTGAGGGAGATGCTCCACTTACACCTGACTGTGATATTGATTGGGATAAGTGTTTAGATATGATTGAGTATGGCAAAGCAAATACAATAAGATTTCATTTTGAGTCATCAATACCTGAAGCACATAATCATTTAATGTTTGGACTAGAAGATGGCTTTATGAGGACATCTCAGTGGAGTCAAAGGCCTCATCTATCTACTGTTGAGTATTACAGAAAAACTATACTTCCACCATTGGACGAACTATGTTTTATAGAAGATACAACACATGGCAGAGTGCAAGATGATATCTCTCCATATGGAGAATTTTCTGAAGATGGATGGAACAAGCATAAGTTATGGATATATCATCCAGAAGAAAACATAAAAAGATCTTATCACTTAGATGGTCGCCAAGGTACAAGAAAATATACAAGCGATGATCTTATTTGGGGGTATTCAGAATGAGAGTTGGTATAGTAGCAAGATGTGACGATACTGGACTTGGAAATCAAACCAGAGAACTTGTCAACATGCTTCAACCAGATAAGATTCTATTGATTAACTCAAGATTTTTTAATCAAAATAAACAGCATACTGAGTGGTACGATGGCTATAACTATAAGACAACAGTTAAAGGCTTTCCAACAAGTTCTGAGATAGCAGATTTTGTTAAAGGTGTAGATGTAGTTATAAGTTGTGAGACATTTTATAATCCTAAGTTTATAGATATAGCAAGAAAGTATGGAGTTAAAACAATACTTCAGTATAACTATGAGTTTTTTGGAAACCTAACAAATCCAGAGTGGTCTCTTCCAGACATACTTGTTGCCCCTAGTCTTTGGAATATGGATAAGGTAGTTCAGTTATATGGTGATAGATGTAAGGTTGTATATCTACCGCCACCAACAAACCATGAAAACTTTAAGAATGCAAAAGAAAATAACATGTCAAAGACTCATAATAGAATACTTCATGTTGGTGGAAAGGCTGCAGTCAAAGACAGAAATGGCACTAATACTGTAATAGACATGCTTAAGTATTCTAATGGAGATTACGAAGTTGTAGTTAAAAGTCAAAGTGAATTAAACGTTAACTATAAAAATGACAGGTTAACTATTGAAAACAATACAACAAAAGATCCACAAGACTTATACTCTGGATATGATGCTATGGTATTGCCTAGAAGATATGCTGGATTATGTCTACCTATGAATGAGGCTCTTCTTAGCGGTCTACCTGTTTTTATGCCCCGCATTTCTCCAAACAATGTGATTCTTCCAGATAAGTGGACGGTAGAGGCAAGTAAGATTGATGAGTTTAAGGCTAAGGCCATTATTGATGTATATGATGTTAATCCAAAAACTCTTGCAAAAATACTTGATGAATACATGGAAAAGAAAGATAATCTAATTAAACAAGAAGCCTTTGATCTTGGGTTTATTAATTTTTCAACAGAGTCATTAAAAGATAAATATATAAACTTAATTAATTCATAAAACAAAAAAGCCAGCCTATTTCTAGACTGGCAATTCTGTAAGTAAATGTTACTTCTTTGGCGCTGCCTTCTTAGCAGCCTTTTTTACAGGTGCCTTAGCAGCCTTCAGAGCCTTCTCTACCTCTTTAGCATCTGGCAAGATACCAAAAGCCTTATCCGATGGATTAATTGCTCTAATCGCCACTGGTGCGATTGCTGCTACGAGTGCAGTCCATAGATCCTTTGGATCAGTTACTCCTGCCATATATAGTGCAAGACCTGATGCAAGGACTGAACGTCCGTATGATGCAAGTACTGCCTTTAGTTGTTCTGTGTTCATTTTTCCTCCTAGGATAGAACCTTAATTAGTATAGCATATCCAGCCCATAGACCTACAATTCCTGCGACTCCCGCAAAAACTGGTGGTGCTGGTACTGGTAATTTGAATGCAGCAAATACTACGCCACATCCAAAACCTGTTAGTGTTGATAACAATATATCTTTCATCTTATCCCTTTACTCAAAACTTTTTCTATTCCAATAAAACTTTTTATATCCACCTGAAACAATTTTTTTAATATTTTGAATGTGTTTTTTATGAAAGTCTTCATTATATTCTGTTTTTTTAGAAACCCAATTTTCTCTTTTTATAAAAGTAATTTGATATATTGGAGTTCCTGCTGGAATAATTCCAGTAAAACCCTTTTTAATTAAGAATGGCAAAGGTCCAGCGACAGACCAAGCATCTGTATCTATAATCCCAGTAAGGGTGTGAAATGGAAGGTCAAGTCTGTTTGATGGATGATGATACATTGTGCTATATCCTTTTGGGGTTTTTGGTTCCCAGTTTGTAATCCAGTGCAACTCTAAATTATAGTAGCCATCAAAATTTGGAAAAACATTTTGAGCCCCAAACTCTTCTTTTCTTGTTGAGCATGGCCTTACACTTCCAAACCATCTATATAATATTAAATCATTTCCATCTTCATCTACACCATTATTAATTATTTCTAGATCACAAGGCAGTTCTTGAATATACCCAGATGTAAATGAATCTAAAAATGGCATGCATGATTTTGCTGTTTTATCTGTTGCAGTTTTATATATATTTTCTTTTTCTTTAGGCATATCTTTAAACCATGATGGAACATATTTTGTTCCTGGATTTGGAGATTCTACTAAAATCTCTGAATCTTTTGATCCTGGTACAAAGATAACGTCTTTACTTTTCATTTATATCTTCTTCTGGAAGGAGTGTTTTTAATTCTTTATACGCTTTTGATATATTTTTCATAAATGGATAGTCTGGTCTTGACATAGAAAGCGCTTCTCCATATTCATCAAAATAGGATATGTCTGCATCAACATCATTAACAAATTTGTTTAACCCTTTTTGCACACGTTCAATGTATTCAAATGCCCATAGTCTAGAATCAGAAAGAAACTTGATGAAGTTTTCTTTATGTATTGAATCATCTGATTCTTCTTTTATTTTTGTAGATTTAGTTAAATCAACATATTCTTGAAGCAAAGTCTTTTCAATAAAAAGTTTTGAGATGTCTCTTTTAAGTTTAATTGATTGTCTTAAAACAAAAACATACGAAACTGCAAAACAAACTGACAGGGTTGCAAAAACAATAATAAAGATATCTTTCATATCACCACTCCACATTCTTCAATTATATCCTAACACTATAGGTTTGTCAAACTATAAAAATCTTTAAAGTTAGTATTAGTAAAGATCTCGTATTCATTAAGCGTTCTTACTGATCCTGCACCATATATCCCAGTTTCTTCACCACAAAGAACTCTTTTTTGTTTTTTATATGAAATTTCCTCTATCTCTTTCCAGGATATACCACGCAAGTTTCTATCTTTCCATATTTTGCTGTAACCACCACGAGAATAAAAATGATATACAAGATTTTTTGAAGGAGAGTATATATCCCACCCTCTTGTCCAAGATCTCATAGCAAAACAAATCTCTTCACCAAAGAAACTAATCTCTGGATCATATGGAACTTCTTGAACTATTGACCCATCTGAAAACATAAAGCCACCAAGAACTGTTTGAGATAACTCTGGATTTTCCTTTAACTTATCTTCAAACTCAAATCTTTCTGCAGTCCACTGTTTTCTTTTATTTAAAGATATTTTTTGTCTAGTTGGATATGGTTTTATCTTTGGGTTATTCTTTATTAAGAACATGCCACCATTTCTTTCAGGTTCAAAAGGGGCAGGAAAGTATGACAACAATACACGACTATGACCAGACACATTCTTAGCCCTATTTAACTGGTCAATACAGATTGAGTCCCATCCAGGAACAAACCTTGTATGTGAGTCAATTTGAAGAAAATACTCCTGTCCAGAGTATAGTTCCATTGCCTTTGCCCTTGCATATCCTGCGCCTCTTGCATCCTTTGGATGCATTTTAGTTAAAGATATGTTTTTTATACCGTCAAAACTAAAAAGTTCTGAGTCAACACCTTGATGTACAACACCAAAATATAGGTTATCTGGATTATTGGCATTTTCAATCGCACTTTTAATGGTCCACTGAAGTTCTGGATCACGATATGACGCTATAGATATAAAAATATTCATAAACTATGCCTTACATATAAAAATAGGTTAATCAACTAATCCACCAAGTTCTTTTAATAGTTTTGAGTGATCTAGTAAAATATCCAATATATTCATAATTAAATCTTCATTTTCATTTTTTGCAAAAGAAAACATTGATAGATTATTTGTGTCTATTATTTTCTCAATATTTTTGATGTCTAATTGTTTTAGACCATTTGTAACTCTATAGTAACTCTTGGTAGTAAAAAGTTCATTGTTTGATTTTGGATAAAGAATAGATTCGTTTAGTAGTGTTATTTTTTCTTCTAAGTTTTTTGAAATTAGGTTATTTTTTGAAAAATTACTCCAAAATTGGTTAGAGTCTTTATTAGTTAGATAATGTAAGGATATAAAGTCTACTACCTGTCTTGTTTCATCTAGGTATGTTTGATTAAATAACTCAATATACTTTTCACTTCTATTAAAAATATTATGTTTATTTCCAAAAAATGACTTTAGTAGTATGATTGTTTGAAATATTGATGTTGCTTCTAATGGCTCTACAAATGCTGAAGAGAGTCCAACTGCTAAGCAGTTATTATTCCAAACTTTTTTATAACACCCTGGGTTAAACAAAAAAGGTTGTGATCTTGGGTATTCAGGAATAAAACCTAAAAAGTCTTCAACCTCTTTTTTTGCATCTTCATCTGAAATAAAATCAGAGTCATAGACGTATCCACACCCATATCTATGCTGAAGAGGAATTTTCCACATCCATCCATAATTCATTGCTATAGACTCTGTATATGGAGGAATATTATTTGAATCTATATCAATAAAAAATGGAATAGCCTTCTTCATTGGAAGTGAATCAGAAAAACTTTCCCATTCTGCTTTAAAATGTTTATCTATAAAAAACTTTGAAAATCCAGTACAATCAAAAATAAAGTCAGTATTTACTGTAACTTGATTATCTAAAACTAAAGAACTAATGTCTCCATTGTCTAAAGAGTTAATTTTGCTTATTGTTCCTTCAATGCTCTTAATTCCTCTTTTTATTGCAATCTCTTCTAGTCTATTTGCTAAAAGTCTTGCATCAAAATGTAGAGACCAAGATCCATACTGATCAAACTTTCCTATTGGGTTATTTGCATTATAATTATCGTTATATGAAAATGGAACAAGGTTGGTTTTTGAACACTCTTCTAAAAGATCTACAAGTTTTCCATCACTGTATCCTAAAAAATCTACTATGCTTGTATTGTGTTTTGTTTCAAAATCTGAAAGCCTGTCTATAATTTTATTTTCTGCTGTTAGTCCATAAGACGAACCAAATGGATGAAAATATGATTCACCATCTTTTGACCAATTTGTAAACTTTATTCCAAGTTTAATTGTTGATTTTGTATTTGTAATTAAATCTGAAACTGGTATATCTAAATAATCAAGAAGTGATACTAGGTGTGGAGTGGCACCCTCTCCTGCACCAAGTATTCCAATATCTTTGCTGTGAATTACAGATATATTTTCTTCAGGAAAACAAGACTTTGCATATAATGCAGTTAGCCATCCAGCGGTTCCACCGCCAGCAATTACTATATTTTTCATTTTATTGCCTCTCTAGTTACTAACACTATAGCACCTTCCATCTCTAAAGCCTTTTTTAAGTTCAAAACATATTGTAAAGCCTCTATCTTATCGTTATGAACCATTTTTGCAAAAACATATTCATTTAGTTTAATTGTAAGGAAATGTTCATTATCTATTAATTCTACACTAAATCCTTTTGGAGGCAAGATAGAATGAAAGGCTCTACGCATTTTATCTGTATACATTATTTATATTCTTTCTTCGTCCAATGATTTCTTTTATAAGATCTTTTAATTGTAGAATGATACTGCTCACTATTTATATATGCTTTTTCTGGATTATAATCCTCTACCGTTCTTTTCCAAGAATCTCTCTTTATAGGTATAATCTGAGTTATTGGAGTTCCCTTTTCTATGATTCCAGAAAAATCATCTTTAATAAAAAATGGAAATTGAATGCTTAGTTTGTACGAATCAGAATCCACTACCCCAGTAATTGATTGAAATGGAAGATCAAACCTATTTATGGGCTGTGTAAATAAAAGAGAGTAATCTTTTGGAGTATAAATACAAAAATCATTGTGCCATTTATATACATATGGAGAATACCCATCTGGAACTGGCAATCCACTCCACTGTCCTGGATGATGCTCAGTTACAATGTTCCTATCTGTTCTCCACATAATAAATGGCATACCATCATCTTTGCGAGTAACCTCAATATCTGCAGTCAAAAAGACTACATAACCTATAGACATTGCATCAAAAAATGGAGTACATTTCTTATATGTAGATGTTGTTGTTTCAGGGCTTGGAATATTTAAAAAAGTTGTAGATCCAGGAATAGTCAATGGACTTTCTTTGTACCAGTCTGGTATAAACTCTGTTGCTGGAACAATATTTAAGAATCCTTCAGCATTTTTACTAAATGGTACTATTCGCAAATCTTTTCTCATATTTTATCCGTTGTCAATGCTTGCCAGGTATTAGCCCAGTCTTGTTTAGTTTTATGCTTATTAAACTCTCTAGATATATTTCCAAGTTCAAGAAATATGCCACCCCATACACCATACTCCTTGCCAGAAACTCCATTGGCAAAACAAATTTTTGACACTGGACATCTTTGACACATTGAGTCAACAATTGGTCTTACGTCTATACTATCTTCATACTTATCAAAAAATATATTAGTATCAAGACCAAGACACGCTGCTTCATCTTTCCATAAATGTTGCTTCATTTACTGTCCGTACTTGTTTGGAATATCCCAACCATTACGATTAAGGTTAAAAGTTTTTTGTAAGTACCACGCATTATTTACACGTACTCCGCTTGGAGATGTTCTTGCAATATCTGATCTTTTGCGCTCTACAACATCCCAGCCTACCCATGCAAGTTCTTTATTTTTTGCAACAATTTTTTCCATATGTGCTAACGAGTTAACTATCATTTTTGTACTTTCTTTTAGTAACGGAATATTCCTACTTCTACATTTTTTGATTCTGCAAAAGTTGTTAATTTTGAAACTGATTCTTTTGGCTTACTTAGAAACGCAAAATAGTTTACTTGGTCCATGTTGTCATAAAGCCAACGTTCTGGAACCTTATAAAACTTTATTTTGCGACCCCTTGCCTTCATCCCTCTTTCTGAAAGGTTTGAAAACTCTGAAACAAAAGAGTTAATTTGTGTTGGACCAACTGAATAAATTATAAAATCTTTCTCTTCTTCTTTCATTCCAGAAAGTGCAACACTTATTGCACGAAGAAATAGATTATAGTCATTAAAGTCATTGGTTCCTTGCACTGCTACTATCATTTTTTTCTTTCTTTAAACTTGGTCGTGAAGCCATGTAACAATTGCATACTTTGTACCAGAGGTTACTGGATGTGCAATGTGTCTATATGCATATGTTGCTGGAAATAAATAAAGAGATCCAGCCTTTGGTTTAATCTTTAATTCAAAGTTAACAAACTCAATTTCTCCACCTTCATAGTTGTCATTTATATATAAGATTGGAGAAACTGCTCGTTTAGTAGCAGATCCACCATCATAGTGTGCATCATACTTTTGTCCAAACTGATATCTTAATAGATTAATTCCCTCAGTAAAATAAATTGATTCTTTTATATCAAACCTTGCTGAATAATCTTCTAGAGCAGCGAGTGATTTTAAATAAAAGTCATTATGAATTACTCTAAAGTTTTCATTTTTGTGGGCACTTTCAGTTAAACTAACAGAATAGTTAGTTCTTCCATCTCTAACGGCTGTAGTTGATTTATCCCCATTAGAAAAGGTGGTTGCCCTATTTAGTATAATTCCTGAGTCACGGTCTTCAATTGCAGACTCAATATTTGACATATATTCGTTACTTTTCTCTATGTCCCAAACACTTTCATACTCAGCAATACATCCAGCATATATATTTGTTGGACTTAATGGTTTTTCTGGTATAAACATCTTTACTCCTTTAAATTATCTAAAATAAATAAAAGTTTATCTATTTGTTTTTTTGACATATTTGAGGTATCTAGTGGTTTTCCAGTTTCTGGATTTACTTTTCCATTAACAGCATCACCAACATAAAACATATTATTAGATACCCAGTATGCTTTTTCATCTATTATGACAACCTTTGTTGTTTGTTTTTCTTTCCAAATTTTGGACTGAGAAGTAACAATCTTGTCGTCAAAAATATCTTTAAAGAAAAATTGTTTTAATATATTATGCATGTCGCTTTGACGATAAATAATTTTATTAAAATGTTTTTTTTCTTTTTTGCTTATTGTATTAATTATAGCAAAAGATATTCCTATTGTCAATATAGATATAAGTATTTCCATAATTTATTTTTTTGTATTTTTAGTTTCTTTTAATTTTGAATATTGATTATTTAGTTTTTCATATTTTGCACTAAGCAATGAATGCTTTAGGTTTAAACTTGTGACAGTCTTTTTTAAGTTATCTATTTCAAACAAAGACTCATCGTGCTTTTTTGACTTTTCTATAAGAGCGGCTTTAACACTTTCATCAATAGCAACTTTTGTTTCTTTCTTACTCTCTAATTGTAAAACTAAGTATTGAAATTCTACTTCAGATAATTTATCTTTATAAAATTTAATAATTTGAACTAAATCTTCTTTTTCTAACTGGCTCATCTATATTACCCCCTAAAGTTAAATGGACTTCCTTGCCAAAACTTTTCTGTCTTGCTTTTTTCACGTTCAACAATACTTCTACTCCACGCAAAGCCTGCGTCTCCACCCCACGCATCCCACATAATTCTTCCATTAGAAGGAAACTCTGGGCCATCGTAAAAACCTTTACCTTTTTTATCTACTTCGTGACGAGAAAAAAATGAGTACATTCTTTTAACAGTATCAAGAGACATAGATGCACCATTAACAATATCTGTTGCTCTACCCCAGCCTACTGGAGTTCCTGCACCAGTTGCTTTTCCATCTTCTTTCCACTTCAATGCACGTCGTGCAGCAGCCTTCATACCTGCATTAGGTGAATATGTATCTGCCATCACTTATCCTTCTTTGTGTGCTTTACTTCGTATGGACCAATAATAGATTTAACTGTACCGTTTTTATTCATACGAACAATCTTTCCATCTTTGATTTGTGTTGCATTAAATGACTGTGCTTTTTTCTTTGGCATTATTTTAAAAATCCATTCCAAAAATTATCTGATGATGATGTTTTTTCAGACTTATATGTTCCACCACGGCGCTTGTATTCTTGAACAACCCATGAATTTGCAACTGCAGATGGATATACGTCAAACTTATCTTTTGCTGCTTGAACAACTCTTGCGTAAAGTTGTGGATTAGATGGTGTTGATCCACCACGACGTGGCTGAATCATTTCTCTATAGTTAGGTTTTTTTGCTTTTCCAATTGATGAGTCATACATTGCCATTGCAACCTCTGAATCCATTTCTTCGTTATCTTCTTCCATAACATGATTGTTTATGTCTGCAATCTTTGCATCCTTATACATCATTCCAATACTATAGGCTGTTGGTTCCCATTTGCCGTCTTCTTCTTCATAAATTCTTACAGACATTGCTGGATTCTCTGGTGGCATAGATTCAAGAGCATATTCTGAACCAGGAGTACCCAATGTTCCACCCTCAACCATAATGTGCTCTACAACGCCATGCATAACACCCTCAGATGTCATGCCCATAACAAAGTCGCCTTCTTTTATCATATACTGATTATATCAGACTTTACCTTTGCAGAAGTCTCTTGACTTCTTCTAATGCCCAGATTTCGTGCTTAGTTAGTTTAGAAATCTCAACTTTATCAAGACCCTTTTCAGATATGGTAACTATTGGGTCTGGCAAAAAAAAGTCAATATTTACATATCCCTTTTCCCATAAGTTTAAAAGATCTTTGTTTACTTGAGTCAGATGGTCTTCATACATATCTGGCATAACTTCTTGCATTTTTGGAGTAATGCTGTACAGAAATTCATTAGTTTCTGAATCTACCCCAGCAACTTCTAAGGCACCCTCAAGTATTAGATTTTTGATTAATTCATCTTCATTATTGTTCATATCTAATTAACTCCTCTAACTGCTGCCTTGTTTGTGCACCAGTCACACGATGAATCTCAGTATTATCTTTCATTACTACAAAAGTAGGAACAGATCTAATCTCAAAATCTTTAGTCATTTCAATATCAGAATCAACATCAACTATAAAAAATTTAGCCATAATCTGTTCACGATTTAACTCTTCAACAATTGGCTTTGTTTTTTTACATGGATTGCACCAGTCAGCAGTAAAATAAAGAATCATCTTCATTTATCTTGCTCTAATTTTCCAGGTCATAACCTTTGGACCTTGATCTATCATTTCAAACATGTTATGTTCAAACTCATCTTTAAGTTCCATATATAGTTCTGGATGAACCTCTTGTAATTTGTCAGTAATTGAATATGTCATTTCACCAGATTGATCAATACCAGATATCTCAATTGCACCTTGCATTATTAAATGCTCCAGTAACGCTTGACTTTTTATATCCATTACTTACCTGATTTTAGTCTAGCCTTTTTAAGTGCTGCAAAATCTTTTACCTTAGTATCTCCAAGATATCCCCAAGCATAGCCATCATTTATCATCATGTCATTAAGAGATACTGTGTTTCCATCTACATATACCCAGCCTAAAATGCGACCATACTTTTCAGATGAGTCCATTTTTTCAGTCTTAATCACAACAGACTTGGCATCCTTTAGTGATTTCTTAAGGTACTCTTTGGCTTCAAGACCAAGAGCCTTCTCCGCAAGATCCTTTGTGCGAGACTCAGGGGTATCAATACCAGCCAACCTTACACGAGACGCAAATAGGATATCAAACCCTAAATCAATAAGAACATCAATGGTATCTCCATCTACAACATTCTCTACTTTTCTTACATAGTATTCATACATTAGTAATCTTGCCCCTTTGATTTATTTTCAATAAGTTTATGTCTTTCATCAAGTACTGTTATTGCAAAAGAAATCATCTTCTTGTATCCTTCAGGATTGTCCATAACCTTATTATAATGATGACCGCAAAACAGTAGTTCTCCACTTAGTCCAGTAACCTTTACAAGCGCTTCTGCACTACATCTATCACATCTATCATGAGGTGACAGTTTCCACTCTTCTTTTACTTCATCTTTAATCATTGTAAACATTATACTACTACTTTCTATTATCAGTGGAATAAAAACCACTACCGTTGAATACTGCTGTTACATTAGAGTATACACGTTCCAGCGGTAGATTGCAAGTTTCACAATCATACCCTGGATCGTTTTCTTTTATTGAGCGTTGCTTTATTGTTGTACCTTCGCACTTTCCAGTGCACTTATATTCATAAACTGGCATTTAATTCCTATCGTGCAACCAAGTCACAACTGCATATTTTGTTCCAGTTTCAACAGGATGAGCAATATGAGTATAAGCATAGTTTGATGGGAAAAGAACAAGCATTCCTGGCTCTGGTCTTATTTTAATTCCAAAGTTAGGGAACTCAAGTTCTCCTCCAGTATAATCATTATTTAGATATACTATTGCAGATACAGACCTACCAGTTTCTGTTGGTCCATCATAGTGACTCTTACACTCTTGGCCACCACTATACTTTAATAAACTATAAGGCTCTACATCGTATATTTGCTGATCTATTTCAAAAATATCAACATATGATTGAATAGATGAATGAATAAGTTCTGCAAATTGGTTGTTTATTTTTCTAAACTCTTCATTTATTCTTGCTGCATCATCTAAAACGAGCATTAGATTTGTTCTTGTAGATTGCATTGATTGACCTTCAGACTCTAAGTCAATATTTGTTTGTGCTAAACGAAAGTTTACTCCAGAATTTTCATCATTTACTGTCTTTTCAATTGTAGAAATACTTTTTTCTGGTTCATTCCATGCGTTTGCATATATAGCAATTGCCCCGCAGATTATTTCTGTTGGTTTTAAAACTTGTGGACCTACGTACATTTTATATCCCCTTTGTCTCAGTTAATCTTATTTCCAAATTTAGCCCAGACTCTTTCGTGTAAAAAGTATCCAAGCGCTTCCCAACCAATATAAATAAGTGCACCAAGACTTGCGTACTCCCATTCACCAGTAAATAAATAAATTACACCAGCAACACCAACAAGATGAAATGTTTCCCAACTTGCTGTTTTTAGTAATGTTCTCTTAGTTGATTCCATTGTTAAGCCAAAATTGCTTTATATGTTTTTAAATCTACAATTCCAGTTGCTGGAAGTTTAGACTTAGATTGAAAATCTTTAACTGCTTTAGATGTTCCTGGACCAAAAACTCCATCAGCCTTTAAACCAAGTGCTTCTTGA
>Ga0164292_10001951_pt1 | contig 16850 bp, 16 predicted proteins | sample GEODES117metaG_FD_111486 | JGI IMG/M metagenome (GOLD analysis project Ga0164292, IMG submission 111486) | Eutrophic lake water microbial communities from Lake Mendota, Wisconsin, USA - GEODES117 metaG | ecosystem: Environmental > Aquatic > Freshwater > Lake | place: USA: Lake Mendota...
CGGTTGAATTCTCCCCCGAAAAAATCGCGAAGATTCACCAAAGCTGAGGATTGCCGCGCATGTGCGAGCGTGCGATTCAGCACACTCGCTCAAACTCGCCAAACTTGGAATCGCTTGAAAAAACCCTGTTTTGGCCGGAAACATCGGCGGTGGCCAAAACCAGTCTGGACGATGGTGACCGGCATCCGGTTTGCAGGCAGTGGCCATCTGTCGTTTTGCCAACCAGTCGTTTCTTGGGTGGAAAGGAATCCCTCCATGTCGTCACATCTCAGGCTCGCTACCTCTAATCCCGGCGAAAGCATGTCCCATCCCAGCAAAACCATGTCCCATACCGGCGAGAACTCACAGCTTCCCTCCTCCACGGTTTCTTCGCACGAGTCCGGTCATCCTTGCGCCGGAGAAGGTCGTTGTTGTGGTGGCTGTAAAAACCCCAAACGCCCAGTGCAATCTGCCGCGGAACCAATGGGGGTGACGACACTCAATTCCCCTTCGGCGAGCCCGGCAGCTGGCTTGGTCTAACTTGAATTCCGCTGGCCGGAAATTTGATCCGGGGCGGGATGAAGCCCATGGCGCTGGAATATCTTGCGTCGGAGCGCACCGCCTTGCTTCGCCACGCGCAAAGCGAGGTCGCGCGCTGCGAGGTGTTGCCCAGTCGCGAGCGCAGGCCATTTCGTTCCGCCAGAGTTAGGCTACCAGGCGCTGTCCGGTAGCAGCGGCTTGATCTCACGACTCAGCCCCAGCCTCTTTTCCCAAGTTACGATTAAGATAAGCACGAACTCCAGAAAGCGTTCCGGGCTGGCGGCAGCGCGGAACCGGGTGGATGACCTTTTCACGAACCGATGTGAGCGTATCCAATGAATCGACGAATGGGTTTTGGTCTCTGTTTGCTTGGGCTGGTTTTGGCTGGGTGGCTGGCGCTGTCGCGTCCCTCGATCGGACAGGAACAGGACCCGGATTCTCTTTCCCGTCGCGACTTCATGCGGATGAAGTTGAATTACACCCAGAACATCCTCGAAGGCCTGACGACCAGGGACTTCGGCCTGATCATCAGTGGAGCGGAAGAAGTCGAACGGATCACCCAGGCCGAGGCCTGGAATTCCAACGACTTCACCGATTATCAGAAGATCAGCGAAGAGCTGCGGAGCGTCGCGCAGCATTTGAAAAAGGCCGGACAGAAATCGAATCTCGAAGCCGCTGCTCTGCGATACTTCGAACTGACCATGAAATGCATGGACTGCCATCAATATCTGCGCAAAGCCGACTTCTAATCGGATGGCCGATTTCTGATTACGGTCATTGACCGCGCGGTCATTCCCCTGGCAGCGGCTAGTTCCTGAGGTGAGGCAGGAGGCAGCTGCGCCAGCTCCTACTTGCTGCGAAGCGCCTGCTCCAACGTTGCCAAGACCAGCTGGGCCGCCTGCTGTTGCCGCAGGATCCGTGAACCGCAAGTAAGCCGCGCCTTGAGCTGAGTTACCAGTTTCATCCCAGCCATTTCTCTGTCGGTAACTTGCGGCGGGCTCTGCTCGAGCCGGCGGGCAATCGCGATATGAATCGTTCCGTCTTGCTCTGGGGGAGCGTCCGGCCCGAGATGCCCTGTCACGGCTGCGGCCCAATTCGCTTCGGCAGTCTGGCGCAAGGCACCGCAAGCCATCGCAACAGTCACTTCCGGCGAGACTGCCGTGACTCGGCCGATCAACTTGGCATCCACACCGAGCCAGGCCGTTTTGCTCGCCTCGCGGTAAGTCACCAGCGAGCCGCAAAGGCAGCGGCTGATTCCTGGAACAATCGCCAGCGAAGCTGCGGCCAGGCCGGCAGTGCAACTTTCAGCAAACACAATCTTTTCCCCGTGCTCCAGCAATAATCTGCCCAAAGACTGGGCGGTCTCCTGCAGTTCGGTGGTGATTGCCGGCGGGTTGGTGGGGTCCATATTTCGGCAATTAAAGGATGAGTGCCCAAGGGGATCAACGCGATTTGCCCGGCCCGCTCACGAGTATGTCTGAAACGCTGGGCAATTGACTATATTATCACCGAAATGGTTACCCAGTTTTTGATCGCGGAGGAAGCACCATGTTCTCCATTCATCCCCAACCGTCGAAGTCCCGATTCAGCCTGCTCGCAATTGTGGGGTTCACTGTCGTTTGGCTCGGCGCATTCGCCGAAAGAGCGGCGGGACAGGATGACTGCCCCTGTGGCCCCAACTCACGCAATGGCCCGCTGGCTCGGCGGATTCCGCAAGAATATCAAGGAGCCGATTTCCGTCCTGCCTGCCGCGCTCACGATGCCTGTTACGGCTGCCCCGGAGCCGACAAGGACGCGTGTGACCGGCAGTTCCTCGAGGATTTGGTTTGCGCGTGCCAGCATTCGGCTCATCCGCGCCGCTGCGAAGCCTGGGCGCGGCGAATGTACCTGGCTACACGCGTGGCCGGAAAAAAGAGCTTTGTGCGGGCCCAGCATTAAGTCACTGCGATTTCTTCAGCTTGCCTCTACGAGCAACTTCAGAAAAAACACAGGTCAACTCCAGAAAAAAACACAGCCCCAGCGTCCGCACACAAGTTTGTCTCGGAACCTGTGCGACGAAGTTTGGGGCCGTGTACGGGGTAATTGCAGCGGCGCGGAGCCGGTCTCGACTGATTACTTCACTGAGATCTTTCGCGGCTTTGCCGACTCGGATTTGGGAAGTGTAATCGTCAGGACCCCTTCCTTAAACTCAGCCGCTGCCTCGTCTTCATTGACCGCGCAAGGCAGCGGAAGGCTGCGACTGAAACTGCCGAAGCGGCGTTCAATCCGGTGATATTGCTTGGCCTTGTCGCCTTCCTCTTTTTCCTCTTTCCGCTCGCCGCGGATGGTCAGCAAATTATTGTCGACGCTGATTTCAAGGTCTTTGCCGGCAACACCAGGCAAGTCCATTTTCACGACGACCGCCTGGTCCGTCTCGCTCACGTCCATTCGGGTATGGAACGGATCGGGAATGAAATCGCCGTTGGCATCTAACATCGATTCGAGCACGCGATCGAGATCGAGCAGCGAACTGGGAAACCATTGCCCCAGTCGGAACGGGTTGCGCTGACGTACCTGCGGCTTGGTTGCAATCGTGTGAGCCATTTTAAGTCTCCTTAACGGTGGGAAGCGCTGAAGAGTGTCTGGACAATTTCGTTGGCCCAGCCACCTTGTTCGGCCAAGAGTTTTCAGGCTTGGCAGAATCACCCAACTGCAATTCAGCCAATCGCAAGTTGGATGCCAAACCCGCAGGTCCATCGAAAAAGGCCGCTTCTTTCGCGGATCGTTGCGGCCGAACGGGGCAATCGGCGATGAAGCGCGCCAATCGTGCACAACTGCCTCGCGCTGCGGCGCGCCAACTTGGTCCACTTTGACCCGCCTGGAGACAATAAACCGGCTTGTGCCGGGGATTCGCGAGCTGGCACCAATTTTGCATTCGTGTCGGGTCACGGCTGAGCGGCAATGCTGATGTTGCGAAACATGTGCCCGCCGCCGATTTACCTTCCGGCATTAGGAGCAGATTCGATGGTCGCATCCCTCGCTTGGCATGGCTCCGCGCCGCGCCCCCCACGGGCAGAATTATCAATGGATCGCCGGCAGGGAGCCCCCCGAACCGGCAAAGGCTCGACTTCGCAGATGCTCTCTGCCAATCAGATAACTGCCACTCAGGTAACTGCCGACCCGGTTCTTGGAGCTTCGCCCGCGGTCACGTCCACGATGAGGTCATCAGTAGCGACCTCAACACTGGCGACCTCAACAGTCGCAGTAGCACTCCCCGCCGCAGAAGTTCAGGCAAACCTCGAGCCACCACACCCGAGCGATCTCGCGGGAGAAGTCGAGCAACTCTTCCACCAGGAGTTGGACCGGCATCCTCATTTTCGCGGCCGGAGCGAATGGATACAGGCGCGTTTTCGCCAAGGAACCTTGAGATTGGAAGGGACTTTGCCCACCTTCTATCTGAAACAAGTTGCCCAAACCGTGGCGCACCGGGTTCCTGCCGTGTCTCGCGTCGTCAACCGAATCGAAGTCCGTGACGGGGTCAGCAGCAACTCTCGGCTGGAAACCTGGAAGGTGGGTTAATCGTTGCTGCTAACGCAGCGGAGGCGGCTCCGGAAATTCGCGTTGGGCAATTGAGACTAGCAAGCCTGCCACACATGCAGCGTGATTGCAGCGTTCGCCAAGCTTCTGCGTTTGAAGTTGCGTTCGACTGGTCTAAGTGCTCACCCCAGCTGTTTGCTCAACCCTGCTTGTCGTGAGAAGTGCGAACTTCGAGATCGTCACAGAGCATCCGCTGGGGTGGTGTTTCGAGATCGTCGTATTGTCCTTCGCTGACCGTGGTTACAAAGCCAGCTACGGCCAAGGCCCCCAAGAGCAGAGCAATCGGCAAAGCGATAAAGATGACGCTCATGTTTTCAGCCTGCGGAGAAATGGCAATTCAATCGCTCGCAACGCCCGTATTTTCAATGTAGCGGTCTTCAGTGTACCGCATTTCGCCTCTGGCCAATCGAAGGTTTTTGGCGAACGATCACAGGCCAATCATAGTAATCCAGCGCAGCAGCGCACCGGGAGCTATCGCGAACTGCACCCCCTGAACAGCACCGCGCGCTCATAGACTCCTTGCGAACACGCACCCCAAGCGGGCTCGATCTGCCCTTCCCCGCAGCGATTCCGGGCGGCACGGCAAACCAGCAGCCAAGACTGCTTGGCAACCGTTTCCCGTCTGGCGAAATCGCGGCAGACCAGAAGAACTTCGGGCTTATTAGCCGACTTTGGGGGACTGCGCAGGCAGGACGAAGAACAAAAATGCCATCATCAGAGCAGCGGCGCCGGCAACAAACAGAATCAATTCCATGAGAGAAGTCCTCACTGTAAAAGTCACTTGACGTTAATCAAATTTCGCCTGTCCCTGCCCCTCGGTCGGGTCATCCCGCCGCTGGAAGGAGCTGCGATGGCTTTCTTGGATGCAAGTCCTGTTCCAAAAGCTGGGGCGCGGAATTAGGCTGACTCCTGCCGAACTTGGCCCCGGGGGCGTGCGGGTTTGGCGCTGAGCCGCGCGCCCGGTGCGCGCCCGATCGCACTTTGCCCGTTGCACTGCATTCAGTAGCAATACTGCCAGTTGCAGGGCCCGGCAAAGTGGAGGGCCAAATTGGATCGTCCACTTGGGAAGCTTGAAATGAAGGCGTGCTGGGGGAGGGACAAGGAATGAGCAGTTGTCGGTTGCCAAGCGAGAGGTTTTGGAATGCAGGCGGGGGGTTAGTCCTATTCGTCTGGTTAGTGTTACTGGGAGATTGGGGCTCACTCGGGAGAATGGGAATGGCTCAGGAAAAGTCTGCCGGCAACGATTGGGAGACGCTTTTCGAGCAGAACGAGTTTCAGGGTTCGGCCGGTGAGCAGCTGCGTTATCGCCTGTTGCGACCGGCGAAGATCGTACCGGGCGAGCGTTATCCGCTGGTCATCTTCCTGCATGGGGCGGGCGAACGGGGTGATGACAATCGGGCGCAATTGGTGCATGGAATGCGGGAGTTCGCCCGGCCCGATCGGCGTGAGAAGTTCCCGGCCTTCGTGCTCGCCCCGCAATGTCCGCGCGACCAGAAGTGGGTCGACGTCGCTTGGGACGCCCCGCGGCATGAGCGGCCGGAAGCTGCCGCCCCAGCGCTACAAATGTGCCAGGAGCTGGTCGAACAATTGCAATCGGATTTACCGATTGATGACGCTCGAATCTACCTGACGGGTCTCTCGATGGGAGGCTTTGGGACTTTCGACGCCTTGGCGCGCTGGCCTGATCACTTTGCCGCAGCTATTCCAATTTGTGGCGGCGGGGATTCCCGGCCGGAACAAGTCGGCCGATTCCGCGAAGTGCCGCTCTGGGTATTCCACGGAGCCCGCGACAATATCGTCCGCCCGGAACGTTCGCGCGAAATGGTCGACGCGCTGAAAGCGGCCGGCGGAGCTCCTCGCTACACCGAGTATCCCGACGCGGGACATGACAGCTGGACCGCAACTTACGCTGATGAAGCGGTCTTTGCCTGGCTCTTCGCACAGCGGCGGGGTGCTGCTAAGCCGAATCCTGACAAATAATTCGAGCACTTCACGAAAAACATGGTTGGCAGCCGTTCTGGGGTACCGGCGACGCTGCTAAAGAGGCAATCGTATCTGACAAGTCGGCGACAACGCTGGCAGAGAGCAACCGGCAATGAGTCGTCGTGACTGGATGGAGTTGGTGTTGTTGGCGGCTGTTTGGGGTGCCGCGTTTCTGTTCACCCGAATCGCCGCCCCAGAGTTCGGGCCGATCCCGTTGATCGCCACGCGGGTTACGGTTGCGGCCCTGTTCTTGCTCGTGTTGTTGATCGGTCAGGGCAAACAAGGACAACTGTGGCGCAACCTCGGCCCCTTGCTGCTGATGGGCGCCTTGAATACGGCGATTCCATTCACGATGTTCGCCTACGCAACGCTGCATGTCCCGGCCGGATTCGCCTCGGTCCTCAACGGGACCGTACCGCTTTTCAGCGCCGTGATCGCACTCTTTTGGAAACTGGAGTCGCTTCCGCCGCTGCGGGTCGCCGGACTGCTGATTGGCTTTCTCGGCGTGGTGATCCTCGTGCTCCCCAAGCTGACTGGGACAAATGACTTTCTGGCGGTGCTTGCCGGACTGGGAGCTGCCAACCTGTACGGCTTTTCTGCACACTATTCCAAGCGCCGATTCGCCGGCGAAGATTCTCTGGTCGTCTCGACTGGAACACTTTTGGCAGCGAGCGGCATGCTGCTGCCTCTGGCATACTTTTGGTGGCCGACCAAGTTTCCTTCGCCAACCGCATGGGGTAATGCTGTTGCACTGGGACTGGCCTGCACTGCCTTGGCGTATGTGATCTACTTCAACCTGCTGGCTCGAGTCGGCGCAATGAGGTCAGTTACCGTAACGTACCTGATCCCGCCATTTGGCATGCTCTGGGGCTATTTGGTGCTCGGCGAGGCGTTCACGTGGAACATGGTTCTCGGCTGTACGGTCATCGTCGTCGGTACGGTGCTGGTGGTTCGCTCGCAGCAACGTCCGGCTCAAAAATCGAATTGATCTTTGGCGCTGCTATCGAAACAACTTCGGCCCGACCACGCAGAAAATCATGATTCCGTAGGAATATGCCTGCAACCATGGCAGAGACTCCCGGCCCTGCAGCAGCAGTCCCACATTAACTGCCAGCAACGCCCCAAACAGGCTGGCGACAATTGCCACCAACCAGCGCTGGGCCGGCGGCCTCGGTTCGAACGCCATCGCGATTGGAATCGAAAGCATCGCGGAATGAATCAGAATGATAATCGACGCAACGAAGTCTCTCTGAACGATCGCTGACAGGGTTGCTAGTGCCGCGCCCGAGAGCAGGACGCCAACCGTCAAATTGGCTGCCAGTTTTTCTTGCGGATCGAGCAAGTGCCGACCAAAGGGGTGCAGTCGCAGGAGGGCATTGAAGAGCGGCTGATACAACCAGGTCGAAATGGCGAACAGAATCAGAAGAGCCACCAACGCCAGGGTCCAGGGTTCAAGCGCCGGAAACTTGCGCGTGAGATTTGGCAGAGCCTGGAGCAACAACCAAAATCCGAAAATCACCATCAATTGCTGTGAGGAAGTGAGGCGCGAAATGCGCAGCATGATCGAGGAGATGAGGCGATAAAACAGGTTTTGGCTGTTGATCGCCCGAATCATCCCGGCCCGGGCAAACTCGCTCTGCGGATCGAGCCGGAGTGCTTCCCGAAATGCAATCTGTGATTCCCCGGCATTCCCGCGATTCAACAGCGCCCAGCCCCGACTGGCGTGCGCTTGCGCGGAATCCGGATCGTTTTGCACCGAGCGTTCGGCCTCGGCCAGCGCGTCGGCGGTGCGTCCCAGACGCTCTAGGGCGAGCGAGCGATTGAACGAGCAGCGGTCGTCAGCGGGTTCAATATGCAGCCCGGCTTCCGCCGCCGCTGCAGTCAAATCCCATTTTTCCAAAACCAGATAGTTCTGAGACTGCAGCCAGTAGTAGTTACTGTTCCCTTGGGGATCGAGCCGAATGGCCTCCGCGACGCTGGCAAGGCTTCCCTGATGGTCGTCTTCGAGGTAGCGGACCAGTCCCAAAATGTAGTGGCTGTAGCCCTCGTCCGGTGCCAGGTGTACCGCCTGCTCTGCAGACTGCCGCGCCGCCGGGAGTTGGGTTTTCGAGGCACACTGGCTAAGAGCCAGGCAGGCGTATGCCAGCCAGTTGTCGGGCTGGGAGATCAGGACCTCACGCAGAACCTGCTCCGCCTGTTGGAAACGTTTTTGAGCGAGCAGGAGACGGGCCCGGGTCAAGAGTTCTTCAGTACTCATCGCAGCTTCAGGTATTGGAGGATATCGTCGTAGGTCCCGCCCTGATTGGAATAAAGGGCATGATTGCGGGCGGTCGCAAACCATTCCCGGGTGGTCGGCTTGACGGTTCGCAGTGCGGTTAACAGGTCGGACGTAGCAATTGGTCCAGGCCGTCCAGTGCGAATCGCTTCCTGCAATTTGGCTTCGACCGCGGTATCGACCACAGCCTGCAGATCGGCGCCGGAATAATCAGCCGTCTTCTCGGCCAGCTTGGCGAAATCGATCGCGACGACCGGCTTGGTGGCCAGTTTCAGCTTGAGAATTTCCGCGCGCGCCGAAGCGTCTGGCGGTGGAATAAAGAGCACGCGATCAAATCGTCCCGGGCGGCGGAACGCGCTATCTATGTGCCAAGGCGCATTGGTCGCCCCCAGAATCAACAAGCCCTCGTTGCTCGCCTGAGATCCGTCCAGCTCCAGCAGAAATTGATTAACCAGATGCCGCATTGAACTTTGACGGAGGTCACTGCGGCTGGCGCCCAGCGCGTCGACCTCATCAAAAAACAGGACGCAGGGGCGATTGCGGCGGGCTTGGGAAAATAGCTCATGCAGATTCCGCTCGCTGTTTCCCATCCACATATCGAGAACGTCGTTGATCCCGATAGAAAGGAACCGCGCGTTGACCTCGCCGGCTGTTGCGCGGGCAATAAAAGTCTTGCCGCAGCCAGGTGGACCGTACAGCAAGATCCCCCCGCCAACTGACTTGCCATAAGCTGCAAACAAGTCGGCGTGCGTCAATGGATAAATGATTTTGACGCGGATCTGTTCCTTGACCGCTTCCATGCCTCCCACTTGCTCAAAGCTGATACTGGGCTTTTCCAAATCGCCTGCGACAGTCGAATCGCGCGTTTCGCCAGGGCCGAGCCGCACCCGTCCTTCGCTCACCTCAGCGTGCCGGTCGGGGGAACTGTCCGCGCGGTCTCTGGAAGTTGCTGGATGGATGCCAAGCAGGCTTTCGAAGTCGGAGTCCCGCTGGAACTCGTCCGCTTCGATCGCTGAACGATATTGTCTTACTGCGGCTTCGACCTGACCCTCGCGAGAAAGCAGTTTGGCGTACAGAACCTGAATGCTGCGGTCCACAGGTTCTGGGTCGCAAAGCGTCTCCACAATGGCGAGTGCATGGCTGTTCTTGCCTTGCCGGTAAAAGACCTCGGCGAGCAAAGCCTGCATGGCGGGCGTCTTTTTTCCGTTGGCGAGGAGGCCGCTTAGGAACTCTGCGGCTTCATCCTGCCTGGTGACATCACAAAGCGTTTTGATGAAATGCCGCAAGAGAGGCAAGTTGTCTGGTGCCAAGCGGACCGCCTCGCGAAGGGCGGCCAAAGTGATGTCAATTTCAGTCATCGAATTCTCTACATGTCGAAAAGACAGTCCGGGAGAGCTTTTGAATAACTCCACCCAAGTGCAGGGTCTTTCGATTGTGAGACAATACCTCAGCTCAGGCAAGCGAGGGACTGCAGAAATTCGTTTTGGTCCAAGAACGCCGGCAAAAGGATAGTTTCGGCTGGACCCACGGCCCTATCGGGCGCTTATTCTCCGGCGGGTGGCTCGTTCTTGACCTTCCACTGGAGGTAAGAGTCGAGAAAGCCCTGAATGTCCCCGTCGAGGACGGCGTGAAAATCGCCCATTGAAAAACCGGTCCGGACATCTTTGACCCGCTGATCAGGATGCTGGAAGTAGTTGCGAATCTGGCTACCGAAACCGACTCGGGCTTTGGTTTGGTACTTCGCCGCTTCGGCCTCTTCCCGCTTCATCTCCTCCAACCGGGCGATCTGTGCGCGAAGCATCTTCCAGGCCAAAGCCCGGTTCTTGTGTTGACTCCGCTCCTGCTGGCATTGCACGGCGATCCCAGTGGGGAGGTGGGTCAAGCGCACGGCGGAGTCAGTCTTATTGACATGCTGACCTCCTGCTCCACTAGCCCGGTAGGTATCGGTCCGGACATCGGCTTCGTCGATTTCAATTTCTTCTGAGTCCTCAACTTCCGGGGTCACGTCGACAGCCGAAAAGCTGGTCTGCCGTTTGCCTTCCGAGTTGAACGGGCTGATCCGGACCAAGCGGTGCATTCCGGTTTCGCCCTTGAGGTAGCCGTAGGCCATCGGGCCGCGAATCGCCAGCGTTGCCGAATTAATGCCGGCTTCGAGGTTGTCCTGGCGATCAAGCAGTTCGGTCGAATATTCGTTGGCCTGGGCCCAGTGGAGGTACATCCGCAAGAGCATTTCGGCCCAGTCATTGGCATCGGTACCGCCATCGCGGGCATTAATCGTGAGGATGGCCCCAGCCCCATCGTGCGGTCCGTTCAGCAGCGCCTTCAGCTCCAGCTCTTCCAGTCGCTTTTCGAGTCGCTCAATTTCGCTGCGAACTTCGCTGGTCGCGGCGGGATCATCCTCCGCCAATTCCATCAACGCGGTCAGGTCTCCCGCGGCTGCGATGACTTCCTGCAGCGGCGTGATCAGGGACTTGAGGGACTTGAGCTTACCGACCGTTTGCTGTGCCGACTCGGGTTTGTCCCAGAAGCCGGCTTGGCTCATCTCGTCTTCAATGGCGCGGATTTTTTCGTGTTTGCCTTCGTAGTCAAAGACTGTCTCGCATCTGCGAGACTCGTTGTTGAATCAGTTCGGCGCGATTGTAGAGTTCTGAGTCCATCAGTCTTTCAGATTCGTTTGACCGGGGAAAACCGGTGGTGGCACCGGAAAGTGTTTGGATCGGAGGCTGCATTCTAGGAGAATCGGGGCTGAGGTGAAGCGGGTGCGGTTGTAGCGGTTCTAGGAAATATCACTCGCTGAAGGCAGGCTGGACCTGCTCCGAATCCCCCAGCTGATTGCCGAACCCGCCGCAACACTCGCTTATCCGGAATTGGTTGACCCGGTTCTGATGCGTGCCTAAAGTAGGATTTTGCGGCAATCCTTGCCGGATTTGCGACCGGTCTGGAGTACAATTGAATCAGCTGCGGCAGTTACTGGCAGGCATCACTTCCACGCCTGACCGGCGTCCCTCAGCCAACTGGGTGTCACGCACAGCCAGCTGGGCTTCGCGGACAATGGCCTTGCGAACAATGGCCTTGCGGGATGACGGCCTCGCAAGTTGGGAACAGGCCTCGCAAAGAGGAGAAGTTGGTGGGCGGATTCAATTCCGAACCGGCTTGACCCGAACTGGTTTGGACTGGGGCCTGTTTGGCAGCGGCTTCGGTCAGGAATAAGTTCGGGTGCTGCTGGCTGGTGTTCACCGCAAGTCAGGCCAAGCAAGCCGGCAGCGGGCAATTGGTCAGTAGTTATCCGGGTGCGGGAAACACTGAAACAAGTTGGTCAAGTTGGCGGGTCGTCATTCAAGGGAAGTTACAGGAGCAGAGGAATGTCATCCACCGAAACGCCATCCAGCGATACCGGCAAACCGGTTGACGCAGCTGAACTGGCCAGTCGCTTTACGGTTAAGCGGGTCGAGCGGGAAGTCGACCGTTATTTTCGCGCCTTGGTGAAGATGCAGGGCAGCGACTTGCACATGAAGGTCGGGCGGCCGCCGATTATCCGCTTGCATGGCACCCTGAAAGAGCTCAACCGCGGGCCGATCGACAACGAAGAGATGTGCCGGCTCCTGTTTCCGATGATGAACGACAAGGCCCGCGCCACGTTTGACAAGGAAGGCGGAGCTGACTTTGCCTACACGGTCGATGTCGATGGCGTCGAATGGCGCTTCCGTGTGAATATGCTCCAGCAGCTCGGTCGCCCCGGCCTCGTTGCCCGGCGCGTGAATAACAAGATTCCGGACTTTCGCGGGTTGTACCTGCCGGAAGTCATGGGGACTCTCTGCGATTACGATCAAGGGATGATTCTGCTGGCCGGCGTGACCGGTTCAGGCAAAAGTACGACCATCGCCTCGATGCTCGACTATATCAATCGTCGCGAAGCATTGCATATTCTGACGCTTGAGGACCCGATTGAATTTGTGTTTACCGAAGACAAGTCGCTGATTAACCAGCGCGAAGTCGGAATTGACGTCAAGGACTTCGGAGTGGGGATGAAGCATGCCGTCCGCGAAGATCCGGACATCATTCTCGTGGGCGAAATGCGTGACGAAGAGACCTTTATGACGGCGATTCACGCCGCCGAAACCGGCCACTTGGTGTTCGGTACGATTCACGCCTCCAGCGCACCTTCCACGATCGGCCGGATTCTCGATCTTTTTCCGGAAGACCTGCACCCCGCTATTCGCAGCGCGATTGCCTTCAACATGAAAGCAATTGTCGCGCAAAAACTGCTCCCTTCGATCAAGGAGGGAGTCGGTCGTGTTCCAACTTGCGAAATCATGACCTTCAATCCCACGATCCGCAAACTGGTCTTGGAAGGGAAAGACGAGAAACTCGCGGATGCGATCCGCATCGGTGAGGAAGAAGGGATGCAGGACTTTACTAAGAGCCTGAAGGACCTGGTCGACAAAGAACTAATCGATCGGCCGACCGCTTTCCAAGTGGCGCCCAACAAGGAAGCCCTGAAGATGCGGCTCAAGGGTATCAATGTCTCTCAGCCCGGAATTCTTTAATGCCGTCGCGTTTGGTGCCTTGTATTGCCGCCCTGTTGGTCGTGCTCCTGCCCTGCTCTGCCCTGCTTCTGGCTCAAGACCAGCAACCGGTAGTGGTGGGTGATCAAGCTGCTCCCGGCGTGGGCGGAGCGAGTGTGTTTGCCTGGTATAAGCTGCTGATTGTGGCGGTGTTTTACCTGCTTTGGGTCGCGTTGTCTGACTGGATGAACCGCGACCTGCTCCGTTGGGGTGAGCAGATGAAGCTCGAGCCCGAAACCTGGAACCTGATCAACGTCCTTAGTTTTGGCGTCTCCTTATTGCTGGTCTTGTTGATCCCGATTTTCTGGGCCTCGCTGCCAATCTTTGCGCTTGCCTCGTTTGTTCCAATGCTCATTTATCGCTCCGTCCGCAAGGGCCGGATTGCGGAGAACGCCGAACTGGCGTTTCACATTTCCGGAGGCGCTGAGGGCGCAGAAGATACGCCTCTCGCTCAGGATGAAGGCGTGCTGATGGAGTTCACGGCCGCCGGCGGCAGCGAAGAGGAACAGACAGCCAATCTGATCCGGGCCCGCCAAGGAGCAGCCTTCGTACAACTCAAGGACCTACTGGTCACTACCATTACCAATCGGGCCGATCTGATCGCGCTCGATTACACTCGGCAGTCCGTCGCTGGGAAAATGATGGTCGACGGGACTTGGCACAATCTCCCGCCCCTCGACCGACAGACTGGCGACGCCCTCCTCTTCAGCCTCAAATCCCTTGCCGGCTTGAATCCGGCCGATCGCCGCTCGCAACAAATTGGCAAGTTCGGTCTGAAATGGCTCGACATGTCTCTCAAGGCGAACTTTGAACTGGTAACAGCCGGCGTGCCCACCGGCGAGCGGGTCCAGCTGAAAACATTGCGTGCGGCGAGCAAGGACCTGACTTTGGTCCAATTGGGAATGTGGCCGGAAATGCAGACCGAACTGGTCAAGGCAATGAACCAACCCGGGCTGGTCCTGATTTCGGCCCCTCCCCGAACCGGCCTGACATCAACTTGGCGCTCCGCCTTGCTGGCTTGCGATCGCCTGACCCGCGATGTGGTTGGACTGATTCCCTCCAGCGATACCGAGACGGAAGTGGAGAATATCCAGGTCCGGACTTACACGCCCGAAAAGCTGGCGGAAATCCTTCGCGCCGCTTGGCTCCAACAACCGGATGCGATGGCGTTTCCCGACCTCTTGGAAACGAAGGTGGCCAAGGAAGTCCTGCAGGAAGTGGTCGAAGAGCAGAAGTCGGTCTTCATCCGCGCCCAAGCCAACTCGGCTTTGGAAGCCCTGCTTGCAGCGTTGGCCAAAGCTCCTGACAAGAAACTGTTTGCTCAGGCGATCACGGCGGTTTCCGGCCAGCGTTTGGTGCGGCGGTTGTGCGATAGCTGCAAACAGCCGTTGAATCTCAAGCCGGAAGCAATCATCAAGTTGGGTGGAAACCCGAAATCAGCACCGACCGTGTACACGCATTTTCAACTGCCGCCTCCGGAACAGCGGGTTGACGATAAAGGCCAACCGATTGAGATCCCCCCCTGCCCCATTTGTCAGGGAATTGGTTACATCGGCCGCATCGCTGCCTATGATCTGGTGCAGGTCGACAACGGCCTGCGCGAATTTTTACTGAAAAGCCCCACACCCGAGAAAGTCGAAGCCTACCTGCGAAGCCGAGGCCAGTTGTCCCAGCTGCAACAGGCTTATCGACTGGTTCTCGTTGGCGTGACCTCGATTGCCGAAGTCCAGCGGGTGTTTGCTCCTCCCCGTGCAGGTTAAAGCCGGAGTTCTGTCGCATTATGCCCAAACCCAAAGACCAATCTGCTCGCAACCTCGAGTTGCCACCCGTCAAGTTTGAAGCTGCCGGGGATTCCCAGGAGGAACGTGACTACAACCTCCAGCTGGTGGAACCTTCACCGGGCTTCCCGACGCTGATGTTGATGGTTGCCGATGTCGTAATGCGGCATGTCGATACGGCTGTGTTTGACTTCACTCCCAAGGCGGTAGCCATTCGCTACCTGGTCGACGGAGTCTGGCACAAGATGCCGGCGATGGATCGCGAAAGTGGCGACTTCATGCTCGCCACGCTCAAACAGCTGTGTGGCCTGAATTACCGGGAGCGCCGCCAGCGTCAGGAGGGCTCCTGCAAAGCACTCTACTTTGAAAAGAAGTTCACCCTCAAAGTCATCAGCCAAGGCGTTCCCACCGGCGAGCGGGTCGGGATCTATCTCGAGTCCAAAAAGCCCCCCATGGAGTCTCTTGAGGACCTCGGAATGCGGGCCAAGATGCGGGAGCAACTGCTCCCGCTGCTCAACGCCCAAACCGGACTAGTGGTCGTTACCGCCCTCCCGAACGAAGGTTTCTCCACCCTGTGGCGAGCCATTCTGGGAGGCTGCGACCGCTTCCTCCGCGACCACTACGTGCTTGACCCGGCAGGGCAAGGCGAAAAGGAAGTGATCAATTTTCACTCGGTCACTTACGATACCAGCGCGGGCCAAACACCGCAGTCGCTGTTGCCGGAACTTTTACTCCGTGAACCGCACGTACTCGCCTTCTCCGACCTGACCGACGGAGCCCAGCTGAATGAGATTTGTCGGCTGGCAAAATCGGTACCGTTGCTGACCTTGACCCGGCTCTACTCGCGACATGCAATCGAGGCTTTGCCCCGGCTTCTGGCGCTCAAGCCGGACGCGAAAAGTCTCGCCGAAAATCTGACCGCCGTCGTCTCCATGCGGCTGGTGCGGAAGTTGTGTGAATACTGCAAGCAGCCTTACCAACCCGCTCCCCAGGTTTTAGCCAAACTCGGAATTCCACCTAACCGCGTCCAGAAGTTCTTCCGACCACTTCCCTTTCAACCGGGCAAGCTCGACGAGGAAGGAAATGAGATCCCCCCCTGTGACGTCTGCCAAGGGCTGGGCTATGTCGGTCGGACGGGTGTCTGCGAACTGTTGCAGCTGACGCCGGCCTTGCGGGAGGCTTTGCAAACCAATCCTCGGGTTGACCACCTGACGCGGGTAGCTGAGGAAGGGGGACACATCTCGATGCGGGACGAGGCGGTTGTTTTGGTCGCCAAGGGGATCACCAGCCTGGAAGAACTCCAGCGTGTTTTCTCCAAATAATACCTTTTACGTTCGGACCTGATTTGACATGCTGATCCTGACCCTGATTCTGGTGTTCCTTGTGATCATTGGCTCGACCTGTTGGTTTGGGCTCTGGAACAACATCATCACGCTTTGCAATTTTCTGATTGCGGCCGTCGCCGCCTATGGCCTGCTGGACGTGACCAAGGAACTGTTTGACCTCGCTGATCCTTCCATCGGCAAATATGGGAGTCTGCTCAGCGTTTGGGGAGTCTTTGTTCTGGCAACCGTCATCCTGCGGACCGTCACCGATTCGCTTTCCAGTGTCCGGTTGAGGTTTCATCCCGCGCTGGAAATCGTAGGACGCATTCTGGTATGCGGAACCTTGGCGGTCTGCTTTGTCCTGTTCGCAGTGAGCACGCTCCAGTTCGTGGAAACGGCCAGTGACGGCCAAAGCAACTCCCTGGTAGACCAATACCACTCGTTGGGGATGTATGGCTGGAACAGCCTCGCCGACTATTGGGCACGCGGGCCATTCGCGTTTTAATGCGCTCTGACAAGCTGACCATTTCCGGCCAGCATCTGGCAAACGGCCGGACGGGAAATCTGCCCCGGTTGGAACCGGGTAATCTTCGTTTTCGGTCCGTTAGAGCCAAACGGAATAGGCTCCGGCTTCTTAAGCCGATATCATGGGTTAACGCTCCGATTCAGTTTTGGACTTCGCTGTTTCGCTCGGAGCGAAGTGCCCACTGGGGATTAACGACGCGAATCAAACCCTTGGTTGGCCGCTCGGCTCTGGTTAGCTGGCCATCCACACTGTCGCGTTCCCAAGTCCTCGATGTCCCAAAGCCTCCCTCGCGCGCAGCAAGAA
>Ga0164292_10001954_pt1 | contig 16832 bp, 11 predicted proteins | sample GEODES117metaG_FD_111486 | JGI IMG/M metagenome (GOLD analysis project Ga0164292, IMG submission 111486) | Eutrophic lake water microbial communities from Lake Mendota, Wisconsin, USA - GEODES117 metaG | ecosystem: Environmental > Aquatic > Freshwater > Lake | place: USA: Lake Mendota...
AATTCCATAAAAAAAGCTCAAAAAAAGCAGCTAGTAACCCGTCTTTTTGAGCAAATTTTAATGTTCGAAGGCCTCGAATAGTTTCCGCTATTCGTATCGATGATGTAAATATACTATATTTTACATATCCAAAACATGTGTTGATAAAATAGTCGTACATTTTTTTTGAACCCCTACTCCTATTGACTTTAAGCAAAAAAAGCTGTTAATAACTTGACAGACAACAACTATATTTCTAATAATTATACTTGCTACCCATTCCAAAAACCAACTCAATTGCACCACCTTTTATATAAAAAAGGGAAAGTGTAAAAATATTGGAGAGTTGGGATTGTGTAAGTGAAGGATTATTATTAAGTTTGAGGACAACATTTGTTTTTTTATGTCAACAAAGTTTTTTACCAATCAAGATACAAATACACTCCTCAACAAATTCAAAGGTATCTTTGAACACAATACTGATATAGAGAACTTTGATGCTTTAGTGGGTTACTTTAGAGCTTCGGGTTATTTTAAAATCAGACCTTTTTTAGATAATGTTCCGCAAATAAGAATTCTTGTTGGGATTGATGTCGATAAGATACTAGCTAAGTATCAGTCTAAAGGTTTGTTGTTTCAAGGTGATGCCAATCAAACATTGATTGAGTTTCTTTCAGAGGTAAAATCAGATATTCAAGAAGCCGATTATAATCAAGAAATAGAGCAAGGCATATTGCAGTTTATTGAAGACATTGCTTCTAAAAAAATTGAAATCAAAGCGCATCCGAGCAAAAAACTACATGCTAAAATCTATATTTTTAAACCAAAAGGGTGGAACGAACACAAATCAGGTTATGTGATTACGGGTTCTTCTAATTTGACTGAAAACGGTTTGGGTGGAACGGATAATTTCAACTATGAGTTTAATGTTCAGTTGAAAGATTATGACGATGTGAAATTTGCTTCTGATGAATTTGAACGTCTTTGGATTGAAGGAATTTCTATTTTACCTATTGAAATTAACAAAATAAAAAAAGAAACTTTTCTTAATGATGACTTTACACCTTTTGAGGTTTACATTAAATTTTTAATTGAATACTTTGGAAAAAGTGTTGAGTTTGATCCCAATTCAGTAACTGATTTACCCGAAGGTTTTAAGCGACTTTCCTATCAAATTGATGCAGTTAATGAAGGTTATAAATTATTGCAAAAGCACAATGGCTTTTTTCTATCTGATGTGGTGGGACTTGGAAAAACTGTGGTAGGTACTTTGATCGCTAAAAAGTTCTTTTATTCTAATGATTTTCCTTCACACATATCCAACATTCTAATTGTAGTTCCACCAGCTTTAGAAGAAAACTGGGAAGAAACATTGGATAAGTTTCAGTTGCACAATTATAAAATAATTACCAACGGAAGTTTACATAAAATTACCGATGCCGAGAAGTATGATTTGATTATTGTAGATGAAGCTCATAAATTCAGAAACGATACTGCGGAAGCTTACAATGAATTGCAAAAAATATGTAAGACCAAAACCAAACGCAGATTAAAAGATGGTACTAAAGCCGATAAAAAAGTAATGCTTATTTCGGCAACTCCTTTGAATAACAGACCCGAAGATATAGCCAACCAAGTATACTTATTTCAAGACTCTAAGGATTCAACGTTAGAGGTTTCCAACTTGCAACACTTTTTCAGAAAGCATATTGATGCTTATAAAAAACTAAAGGACAATCCAGATATCCGATTGGTGCAGGATGGCGTAAAAGAAATTTACAAAGAAATCAGAGAAAAAGTAATTCAACCCTTAACTGTTAGACGAACTCGTTCTGACTTGAATGAGCATGAATTATATAAAAGTGATTTAGATGCACAAGGCATCGTTTTCCCTGATATAGAAAAGCCCAAAAAGATTTTTTATGAATTGGATGATGAATTGGATGCTTTGTATGATAGAACGATGTATTTATTGAGCCATGATATTGATGGTATTAAATACTTGCGTTATCAAGCTATAAAGTTCTTAAAGGATGAAAAGAAAGCCAAATATAAAAATGCCGATGTTGCCTCAGCTGCTCTAGCCAAATTAATGAAAACCTTATTGGTAAAGCGAATTGATAGCAGCTTTCATGCTTTTAAACAATCTTTAAATCGTTTTACCATTGCAACCGAAGCTATGACCAAAATGTTTAAAAATGGAACGGTTTACATTGCTCCTAATTTGAATGTGAATGAATATGTAATGGAAGAACGCGAAGATGAGTTGTTAACCAAAATGATTGCTTTGCAGCCAACTGATCCAACCATTGAAATATGTTCAGCGGATGATTTTATTGCCGGATTTGCCGAAGGATTACAACGTGATTTTGAAATCTTAACCGAGTTGAACAACGCTTGGCAAAAAATTGAACAAGACCCAAAACTTGACGAATTCATCCGACGGTTGGATACTGAATTATTACAAAAAGAAATTAATCCATCGCAAAAATTAGTAGTATTCTCTGAATCGAAAGAAACTACTACGCATATTTTTAACCATTTAACTGCAAAAGGCAGAAATGATGTGTTAGAAATTCACTCCGACAATCGAGATAAATTAAAACAAACCATCAGAGAAAACTTTGATGCTAATATCCCAACAATCCAATACAAAAACGATTTCAATATTATTATCGCTACCGAAGTATTGGCAGAGGGTGTCAATTTGCATCGTTCTAATGTGATTGTCAATTATGATACGCCTTGGAACTCTACCCGATTGATGCAGCGTATTGGCCGTGTGAACCGAATTGGTTCAGTAGCTCCCAAAGTATATATTTTTAACTTCTATCCTACAGCTAAAGTTAATGATGATATAGAACTGGAGAAAAAAGCCATCATGAAATTACAAGCTTTCCACTCCGCTCTAGGTGAAGACAGCGAAATCTATTCGCCTGATGAAGAAACCCAATCCTTTGGTTTGTTTGAAAAAGACGTAGACGAAGATAAAGATGAAAAACTAGGTTTCTTGATGGAGTTGAGAAAATTCAAAGCCGAAAGTCCTGAACTATTCAGAAAAATACAAAACATGCCGTTGCGAGCTCGCGTGGGACGAAAAGACCGCATGAAAAACGACAGTACCATTTGTTTTATTAGGAACAAACGTCGTGATGCTTTTTACTATGTAAAACCCGATGGTACTTTTGAAGAATTATCGTTTGTAGAAACTGCCAAAGAGTTTTATGCTGTTGCTTCTGAACTAGGTATTCCATTGCATGATAACCACCACGAGCAAATCAACACCGCTATTACCGACTTTCATGAAAAGATACAACAAGAAATAGCGAGCACGCAAGTGGTAGATACCACTCAAGGACCGAATGAGAAAAAAGCATTGGCCTATTTGGATGGTTTCTTGTCGTTACCGTTTGCTTCTGATGAAGAAAAGAAATTGATTAAAGCTGCCAAACAAGCCATCAAATTAGGAAAGTTTCAAAAATTGCAACGCGATGTAAACAAACTGAAACGCGATACCAAAACCACCAAGCTAAAACCTGTGGACTTACTCGATGCGATGATAAAAATTATCAATCTGTATCCGGTGCAACAAGCCGATACTATGGAAGAACGCCCAACGGTAACGATACGTTCTTACGAAAAACTAAAACCCGAAATCATCATCTCAGAGTCGTTTGCGCAAAACAAATAAACCATTATGGATAAGAAAGATTTACAGAAAAAATTAGGTCAACCCTATTCAACAGCTAATTGGAGAGAGATAGTACAATTTGTATTTCCAAATGTGTCCTTGCGAGACAAACCTGCTGATATTCCTGTTGAACCAAAATTTCAAGACATCATCGAAAGCTTTAAACAATTAGGTGATGTTAAGTTACATGATGGTAAAACATTGGCTCTGTTAGAACTAAAAGTAAAAGAGAATGTAAATATTATAAAGAACAGAGTAAAGTTAAATGAAATAGTATCAAGTGTTATTGACACAGAAAATGCTAATGGTGTACTTTCTATTTTTGAAAAAGGAACTGATGATTATCGTTTTACCTTTTCAGCGCGTTCCAATGAGTTTGATGAAGAAGAAGGCGGTTTCAAAACTATCAAAACCGATACCAAACGCTTTACTTATGTGTTGGGAAAAAACGAAAGTTGCAAAACACCGGCACAACGCTTTTACGAATTAAGTGAAAACAAAAACAAAGCTGAAATCAAAGATATTGAAAATGCCTTCTCTGTAGAAAAATTGAGTAAAGCATTCTTTAAAGAATACAAAGACCAATACACGGCATTTGTTAATTACATGATGCAAACACCAGGTATTTTTAAAGCTATTTATAGCGAAGACGACAAAGCTATTCGTGACTTTGTAAAAATACTTTTAGGACGTATCATTTTTATCAAGTTTGTACAAAAGAAAGGTTGGATGGGTGTTGATGCAGCTTCTAAAAAGTGGTTTGATGGTGATTATCGTTTTCTTGAAAATGGTTTTGCCAACTTTAAACACCAAGACTTATTTTACAGTACTTTTCTAGAACCTTTGTTTGATGCACTCGACGAACCCAACAGACCTAACGATATTTTTAAAGTTACCAACACGCGTGTTCCCTATTTGAGTGGTGGCTTGTTTGAACTAGAGGACAAGAAAACCAAAAACATCAACTTTCCTGCAAAGTATTTTAACGATTTGTTTGAGTTTTTAGACCGCTACAATTTTACCATTGATGAAAACGACACCAATGACCACGAAGTGGGTATTGACCCAGAAATGCTAGGTCACATCTTTGAAAACTTACTAGAAGACAACAAAGACAAAGGCGCATTTTACACGCCCAAAGAAATTGTGCGCTACATGTGCCAAGAAAGTTTGAAGGAATACCTAAAAACAAGTTTGGAAAACAACAACCAATGGCCAACCGATGCAACCGAAGCAAAGGATTTTGAACAAGCACTACACAACTTTGTCACCAAAAAAGAAGCCGGTGGCATAATTGAGTTTGAAGAAACCATTGCCCGAGCGTTGAAAGATGTAAAAATATGCGACCCTGCCATTGGTTCTGGAGCATTCCCAATGGGATTGCTGAATGAAATTTTTCAATTGGTGCATAAATTACACGAAGCTAATGGCGATAAAGTAGAACGTGTTTGGGGATTAGAAGGTTGGCAAGCAAATAAAGTCAAACTAAACATCATACAAAACAGTATTTATGGGGTGGATATTGAAAAAGGAGCTGTTGATGTTGCCCGTTTGCGTTTTTGGTTGAGTTTGATTGTCGATGAACCCGAACCTAAAGCACTACCTCATTTGGATTATAAAATTGTAGTAGGCAACAGTTTGGTTAGCAAACTAGACGATACCATTATTGATATTGATTGGGAAGTACAAAATGATACAAACTTGCCCGAAACCGATTTGTTTGGAAAACCTAAACCCAAACAATTTAATGCCTTTGAAGTAGAAAATGACGAAAAACAAAAACTACTTTTAAATGAAATATCTGCCAAACAAAAATTAGTTTTTGACCCTAACAGCGATGAAGAAAAACTTTCGTTACAAATACGCAACCTAAAAATTGATTTGTTGGTAAACCAATTGGATGCAATGGTTAAAACTAAAGGTGTCGCTACAAAACCTAGAGGCACAAGTAAAACCATAAAAGCACAAACCGAGTTATGGTTGCAAACATTGGGATGGCAACAACAAATAACCAAACTACAAAAGTTAAAAAAACAACCTGAAGCACCATTACATTTTTTTGATTGGAAATTAGATTTTCCTGAAATAATGAACGAACAAGTTACTGATAAAGTGGGCTTCGATATTGTGATAGGAAATCCACCATATATTCAACTTCAAAAAGAAAATGGTTTTTTAGCCAATTTGTATAAAAATTCAAATTTTAAAACGTTTGAAAGAACTGGGGATATATATTCATTATTTTATGAAAAAGGGATAAATCTCTTAAATCATAAAGGAAATATTTGTTATATCACTTCAAATAAATGGATGAAGGCAGGATATGGTAACTCTTTAAGAAAACTTTTTTGCGATTATGATACATTAAAGTTAATTGATTTAGGAGCTGGCATATTTGAGACAGCTACAGTTGATACAAATATCATAATATTAAGAAAAATTAAAAATATATCTCATAAAACTTTAGCACTAGATATTTCTAAAGAAAAAATATTGAAACCCTTTGAAAAATACTCTAGTAATTGGATAACCTTAAATGAATTAAATGAAGATATTTGGAATATTATAAATCCCGTAGAATTTAATATTAAACAAAAATCCGAAAAATTAGGAAAACCTTTAAAGGACTGGGATATAAAAATAAATTATGGAATAAAAACAGGATACAATCAGGCTTTTATAATAAATACTGAACAAAAAAATCAATTTATTATATCTAACAAAAAAAATGAGGATATTATAAAACCACTATTAAGAGGAAAAGATATAAAAAGGTATTTCGCACTAAAAAGTGACTTATGGTTGATATTTATACCTTGGCATTTTCCTTTGCATTTGGATAGTTCTGTTACAGGAGGTTCTATAAAAGCAGAAAAGGCATTTCAAGATCAATATCCAGAAATATATCAACATTTGGTGAAATTTAAAAAAGAATTGTCAAGTAGAAATCAAGCCGAGACAGGTATAAGATATGAATGGTATGCATTACAAAGATGTGCAAACACATATTTTGATGATTTTGAAAAAGAAAAAATTGTTTATTCTGAAATTTCTCAAGAGCCATGTTTTAGTTATGACACTCAAAAAACATTTATAGGTAATACAGCATATATTCTAACTGGAAACAATTTAAAATATCTAAATGGATTGCTTAATAGTAAACTTGTTACCTATATTTTTTCAAATTTTTACTCTATTAATTTAGGGAAAAACGGATACAGATATTTAGCCCAATACATGGAAAATTTACCTATTCCATTTGTGACTGAAAATAATATAATTCAAAAGAAAATAAAAAAAATTGTAGAACAAATTATAACTTTAAAAAACACAGATAAAAATAGTAACATAGTTAATCTCGAACAGCAAATCGACAAATTAGTTTATAAGTTGTATGAGTTAACGTATGAGGAGGTTTTGGTGGTTGAGCCGGAGTTTAGTGAGCGGATGAGTAGAGAGGAATATGAGGTTTTAAAGGTGGAGTAAAATAAATAATATTATGACAACAAAATATCTTTTGGTGTACTTTGATAATGCAGCATACATTCATAATGAAGTAGACGAATATATTTCGGAATGTATTCAATTACTATGGTCTGATATTTATAGAAATAAATGTTTAAAGTTATCTAGTAATACGGTATTACTGCGTGTATTTGAGAGTGATTTTGATTCTTATCCGTACCCAAAAGATAGAATTGATGATGTTCGAGCTATGGTACATTCTAACTATCAATTAAACTACTATATTTCTGCTTTAAAAACCTATGTATTACCGATCAATTTGATAGATATAAAAGATCAAACTGATGGTTTAGAAAAAGAATTGGAGTATTTGGAACAATTAGTAAAATAAACGATTTTCCAGATTTAAACATGAAGTGCAATGAGTACAGAACGATATAAAACAGGACAAAAACTAAGTAGTGATAAGAATGGTTGGCATTTTGAATATCACGCTGATGGAACATTGAAAACTACAGGCAAACTGGTTAACAATGAAAAAGATGGTGTATGGAAACACTATAGAAAACCAGGTCGGATATATGCGGTTCGCTCTTATAAAAACGGTATCAAACATGGAGTTTGGGAGCGGTTTGATAACAAAGGCGTTTTGCTTGAAAGTTTAGTGTACAGCGACGGCAAAATTGTAAAATAGATTTAGAGAATAATCTAATATTAAGTTTATGGAAAGTATTGTTGCAATTTGTAAAGAGGTTTTGAAGAGGTTAAGTGAAATGGGCTTTGAAAAAAAAGAAACAGTTTCGACTGGTAAACTTATTTTCCCAATGAAGAGCGATAACACCTTAAGGATTTCAGAACAAGAACTGAGACAAGTTTTTATTGAAGTTTTTAATCAAACTAAAAACGAATTATACTATTCTATAGAAACGCCCACGATTAATAATTATAGTTTTGGTAAAAGTCATGAAGATATTAAAATAAGTAATGAAGAAGTAACTGGACAATCTGCTCTACTGGATATGTGCATCTTTGAAAAGGAAAATGATGAAAGTCACTATACTAGATTATTAAACATTGAATTTAAACATGATAACGTCAATTTTAAAAACTTTTCCAAAGACATTTTAAAATTAATGCACGAAAAAGAGAATGGTGCTTTTATACTATTGTTAGAAAACACAAATAGTGGAACCCTCATCAATCATGGAGAAACTAGAAGAGGTGTAATTGATAAATTAGTTCAATCATTCAATGTACATAAACTAAAAGAAGAACATTGGAATGGTAATGAGCAGAAGTATATTAAACTAGTTATTCTTTCACTTGAAGATAAAAACAATGTAAACAAAAACCCTCTTTTGTGGCATCGTAATGTTTCAAAAAAAGATTTAGATACTATAAAAGCTGATATTGTAGATTGGTTGAAATTAGAAGATTGATTTTACATGGTTGATAGAAAAATAATAACAGAATAGACAAAATAGATTTATGACAGAAGAAAATATTAGTCAAGAAAAACAAATAGAAGAAACAAAGAATTGGGATGGAATTACGATTTTACTACTTGTTTTATCAGGGTTACTTTTAGTGTTTTCATTTTTTGCACCTTATCTTTTTACCCGACCAGCAATAAGTGGGGATATGGACTTTACTGGAAAAGGAGCTATAGGTGATGCTGTTGGTGGTTTAATGAATCCGTTTATTGCGTTAGTAGGAGTGTTATTGACTTTCTTAGCCTTTTATATGCAAATAAAAGCAAATAAAATTCAAAGAGAATTGTTTTATAAAGGTTTACAAGAAAACAAAAGACAATTTGATCAAGAGCTAAATGCCAATAGAGAACAATTGAATGACCAATTAGCTATTCAAACCCATCAATTTAAAAAATCGGAGTTTGAAAGTCAGTTTTATGAAATGTTGAAATTACACAAAGAAAATGTAAATGAAGTAAGTATATCAAGAAAAGTCAGATTAAGACAAAGTATAAAAATAGTTCAAGATCAATATATTGAAATTAAAGGAAGAAAAGCTTTTGAAGAAATATTACAAGAATTAGAAAAATGTTATGAAGCTGCTAAGAAAACTTTTAATAACAGAGATAAATATTATTGGTTAGAAAGATCATATAAAGTTTTCTTCTTTGGTATAAATTCGAATGAAAACGGCATAAAAAGATATTATTTCAAAGTAGACAATGAGTTAAAAAATCTCGGTGTAGATAGTACTTTTTATGATAATATTAAATCAGAATTTCCTGCTGGAAATGAATATTTAACAGGATATGCCACTTTTTTAGCTCATTTCTATCGTCACCTATTTCAGATTGTGAAATTCATATCAGTACAAGATGAAAAGCTCATTCCTTATGAAGAAAAGAGAAAATATATTAGGATTCTTAGAGCTCAATTATCAAATCCAGAACAAGCATTGTTGTTTTACAATTGGAAATCAGGTTTTGGAAGTCAGTGGGAAAATAAAACTAATAAATTCTTTACAGATTATAGAATGATTCATAATATTTATGATTCATTAATGTTAGACGATTTTAATCCTGAGATTGAATTTGAAAAACAAATAAGAGAAAAAAAATACAGAAAGGAAAAAGGTAGAAATTGGGATCCTTTATTTGAATATGAGGATTGGTCAAAAAATGATTAAAAATGACACATTTTAACATATTAATAGATGCTTCTGGAAGTATGGGGCTATTTAAAGACAAAGATGGTCATGTAGATAAAAATTATCTTTTACCTGATGGTACAACTACCCGAACAGAATTAGTAAAAAAGGTATTAATAAATAGTATTATTCCAAAGTTATCATTTGTAGATACCATAGAAATTGAAACTTTTAGTTCGCCTCTTGTTCTTAATGATTTTGGTAATCCAAAATTAAAAGCAGGCAACAAACAATATTTACCAAAGTTTATAAGTGTTTACAAAGACGATTTTAATTATGAAATAATATCAAAAGTAATTAATGAAATAAAAACTCCTATAGAAGCAGGAACACCTTTATCATGGGCGACATGTACAACTATTAATTGCTCAAAACACGAAAAAGTTAATATTTTAATTTTGAGTGATGGTGATGATAGTGAGAATAAAGAGTTTGACAGTAAAATCATAGAAACTATAGGAAGTAAAAACTGTAAAATTTATTTTATCGGAATATCTCAAAATGAAGAAGCTCAAATAAAATCAAAAAACTTGGCAGAAAAGACAAATGGCTTTTATGTCAATTTAGAAGTAATGAATTATGATGAGACTGTTTTTAACAATATGCTATTTGAGTTCAATACAACAATAACTAGTCATGCTTTAAAAGAAAGTTTAAAGATTGAACCTACAGTAGTTGAACCTATATCAGAAACACTTGAAAATAAAATAGAATCTAATATTATTGAAGTTGTAAAAGAAGATGAAATTATTGAGGAAGAAATTATCCAAAATGACATTGAACCAATAGAATTAAAGAAACAAGTAGAAGAAAACACCAAATCACTACAACTGATAACTTCGCAATTGGATAGTATTGTAAAACAAATTAGCTTCATTGGTAAAGAAAAAACGAATAATGAAGATGAGTTTGAAGCTAATGAAGATGAAGAAAGAAATAGAATAATTGGCTATCAATGTGAAAAACATTTATTTACACAATATTTAAAAAAAAACTGGAAAGATACCAATTGGCTAAATGAATTGGAAGAACAAAGTAAACCTTACGATTTTGAAATTATTATAAAAGATGTGAAATATTATATTGAATGTAAAGGCAGTGTAAGCAACACGGAGGAATTCTTTTTAACCAAAAACGAATGGCAATTTTATCTTCAAAATAGAAACAATTACAGATTGTATTTTGTTTCAGACATTAATTCTCAAAATCCAACTATTCATAGAATTGAAGATTTATTAAAAGATATGGAAGAAGGTAAATTAATTCCTTGTTCAAGTGTAAATAGAAAAGTAAAAGCAGATAGAATATTATTTCAAATAAATCAATAATTTATGAAGAATTTCGAAGTTTTTTTTAAAAACAACCAGTTTATAGACAAGCAGACTGGCAAAGCATTACATTTTAAACCAAATGCAACCTATACGATACAAGGTGACAATGAAAACTTCTTATCGGAGGATTATCTGTTTGAGCAAAAAATACCATTGAACTCTCAGGGTAAAGAAGAAGAACTTATCAGAACATATAAGAATTTCCATTTTAGAAAAATTGCAGATGCACAAACCGTTTTCTATTTCAGAATTGGTTTAGGCAAAATGAAAGAAGAAGCGTGCGATAGAGAATACCTTTTCAAAGCGGTTATACAAGAAGATTTATATTTAAAAAGTAAAGACGGCAAAAATTGGAATTTATGTAGTTGTATTTGTAAAGCAACAAACTTAGTAGAGGGCGATTTAGGTTTCCCATTTGCAGAAATTGAAGCAAATTCATTAAGTGAACTATTTGCTAATGTGGTTAGTACATATTTCAATAAAAAAAGGGCAACAGCTTGTAATGCTTTCACCACATTTTATTTTGAACAAAAAAATGAAAACCCCTCATTAAATTGGATTAAAAACATAGCAAGATTCAATTTAGATTTAAAAAGAAAAACGGTGATGCATATTGATAAATTAAGCAAATAATATGACGTTTCAACCTGAAAAAATAGCAAGAGACCACGTTTTAAAAGCTATTGCTGATATTGACAATGAAATTGTTGCTGTAAGACCATCAACAAAATTTGATATTTTATACCAAGGCAAAACCTATCCTCCAAAAGATGTGATGCGTTTAGCACATGAATATGCTACTGGAGAATATTTATGGATACCCGGCGGTGGCGAACCAACCAATAAATATTTACGCTCTTTGGGTTTTGAGATTATTAGCAAAACAGAAGTAAACCCTATTTTAATAAATGTAAAAAATGAATTTGTTGATTGGATGGTTGCAAATGTTAGTGGTGGGAATTATTTTAAAAATCAGTTTGCATCTAATAGGGAGAGATTTGAAAATGAAATTAATGAATATGAAGTAAAGTATAAAGAGAATTTTAATTCGGAACTTTTTATTTTTAGTTCTACAAACTATAAAAATGAAATAGAATTAATTCGAACTAATTTATACAATACTTCAAATTTATTTTCAGAATACAGTAACAACCTTGCTTCTGGTAGACCAAAGGCAATGTTAGGGAAGAAAAATTATTTGAGATTTTTAGAAGAAAGGTTTGGTACTAAAAACATAATTAATTATTGGATTTTTCAAGGAAATCCTAAAATATATAATGCTGTCGATGCACTTAACACTAATGCTGTAAAAACTTGGACAGTTAGCGCACACAAAGAAAAAATAAAAAAGGGAGATAAATTTATCTTATGGCAAACAGGAACAAATGCAGGTTGCTATGCTTTAGGATCAATTGCTTCTGAAGTCTCAATGATGAAAGAAGAAGAGGAAGAAATGGCTTATTATCTAGTTCCAACTCCTCAAATTGATAACAACCGCGTTAAGATTGTTATTGAAAAAAATTTTGCAAATAATCCTATTTTGTGGGAAGAAATTAAAGAACTACCTGTATTAGCTGAATTTAAAGCTGGTAATCAAGGAACTAATTTTAGTGCAACAAAAGCTGAATATGACTTTTTCAATAGTAACAAAATACCAAAATCACAAACAAAAGATATCATGAGTTCAAATAATTTAAATCAAATCCTTTTTGGTCCTCCGGGAACAGGAAAAACATTTAATACCATCAACGAAGCTTTGAAAATTGTTGACCCAGACTATTTTGAAGTACATGAAAATAATAGGAAAAAATTAACCGATAGGTTCAAAGAATTACTTATTAAAAATAGTGAGGAAAATAAAGGACAAATTGCTTTTTGCACCTTTCATCAATCGTTTAGTTATGAAGATTTTGTGGAGGGTATCAAACCCAAAACAACGGATACTAAAAGTGTTTACTATGACGTTGAGCCAGGGATTTTTAAACGTATTTGTCAATTAGCCGATAGTTTTAATAGCACCGTTAAGGTAAAAAGTGAAGGTAAACTTTCTTGGGATGAGGAACAATATAAAAGAGCTTCATTTTATAAATTATCATTAGGTGAAGCCTATACCTCTAAAGATAGAGAAATATACGAGTATTGTAGAGATAACGGTTATATAGCTATGGGTTTCGGTGCGGAGTATGATTTTACTGGTTTAAGTGAATCGGAAATTGTGGAGAAGTGTGCTGATTTAAAATTAGAAGGGACTTCAGCGCAACAATTAAATTATTTTATTCACTATCTGAAAAAAAATAACTATGTAATCATTAGTAATGGGAATAAATATGTTCGAGCCATTGGAAAAGTTATTGGCAATTATGAATACGTAGCTGAATCTCCAATTCAATACAACCAATTTAGAAAAGTAGAATGGATATTTGTAGATGAAAATATTCCTATTGAAGAAATATATGACAAAGGACTGTCACAAAAAACAATGTATAAAATTGATGAAAGTTTATTAAAGAAAGACTTTTTTACAAACAATGGTCAAGAAACATTAGAGCCAGTAAAAGAAGAAAAAAATTATGTCCTTATTATTGACGAAATCAACAGAGGAAATGTTTCATCCATTTTTGGGGAATTAATAACCTTAATCGAAAAAGATAAAAGAGCAGGTTGTGACGAAGAACTAGAAGTAACACTTCCTTATTCTAAAGAGCCATTTAAAGTACCTAATAACGTTTATTTAATAGGAACTATGAATACCGCTGACAGAAGTATTGAAGCATTAGATACGGCCTTAAGAAGACGATTCAGCTTCAAAGAATTTCCACCAAAAACCCATTTAATCAAAACAGAAGGTGCCTCTGGCAATAAAAGTGGAATGATTGATGGCATAGATCTAGAAAAACTTTTAATTACAATCAATACTCGTATTGAAAAACTAATCGATAAAGACCATAGAATTGGACATTCTTATTTCTTGAAAGTAGATACCAAAAAGAAACTGGTACATGCTTTTAAAAATGAAATTATTCCGCTTTTAGAAGAATACTTTTTTGGTGATTATGGCAAAATTGGTTTGGTTTTAGGGGCAAGTTTTGTTGAGAAAGTAAATCATGATTTTTCGTTTGCAGAATTTGCTGCATACGATAGCGATATTCAATCTGATTTAAAAGAAAAAGCTGTTTTCCGAATACAACATGAAGACCTATGGGACTTTTCTAAAATTTAATCGATGGCCAGATTAATACAAGTTTTTGAACATGATAAATTAACTTCCAAATCACTTTGTAAAGACAGTAAAGAACTTGGCGAGAAGATTATTGATAAACTTTGGCAATATAATGACACAAATAAAAACATTTATTTTGAAGCTATTCGTCATGGGGTAAAGTTCAAGAACTATGTAGGTGTAATTCAAATAGGTGGTACAACCATAGAAATATTGCCCAAAGCTGATAAACTCAATACATCTTCAGATACTGAAAAAGATGTCTGGCATACCGTATTACTAAAAATGCTAGCACATTGCAAAAAAATTAAAGTAAACGCAGTATCAGAAGCTTCTTTAAGAAAGAGATATCAATCTCTCTTAGATTTATATTTTGAACTTTATTTAAATGAAGTCAATCAATTGGTTCAACAGGGTTTAATAAAAAAATACAATCAAAACAGTGGAAATGTTTTAGCTTTAAAAGGCCGAATGGATTTTGCTAAAAACATTCAACAAAACTTTATAAGACAGGAACGATTTTATACTATACATCAAGTATACGATTACAACCATTTAGCAAATCAAATTCTCTATAAAGCATTAAAAGTTTTAAAAACAATCTCTAACAATAGTTATCTCATTGATGGGATAAACCGCTTGTTGGCCAACTTTCCCGATATAAATGAAATCGAAATCAACAAATCACATTTTGACAAAATAACATCCAATAGAAAAACTGCATCCTACAATGAAGCGCTCAAAATTGCCAAGATGATTTTACTCAACTATTCTCCAGATGTCAAAGGCGGCGATGAAAATATGTTAGCACTACTATTTGATATGAACAAATTATGGGAGGAGTATATCTATAGAATGCTTTTAAAAGTGGATAATCCATCAATAAAAGTAAACTTTCAAAATAGAGATAAGTTTTGGGAAAATAAAATTATTAAACCGGATATTGTTATTACTAAAACTGATACAATTGAAGGTGTAAAAAATGAAAGTCATTTTATCATTGATACAAAATGGAAAGTCAAGGAATTTGCCGAACCCGATGATGATGACTTAAAACAAATGTATGTGTACAACATGTATTGGAAATCAGAAAAAAGTATGCTTCTTTATCCTACAACAAAAGAATTAACTACTGATTTTGGCAAATTTCATAAAGGCAGAGATAATAATAATTTATGCAAACTCGGCTTTGTAAAGGTTATGAATGGAAATGAACTTAACCTAAAAATTGGCAATAATATTTTAAAACTTATTGGGATTTAAATAAAAAATCTGATGAAAGCTATTTCAACAATACTAATTGCTTTTATACCCAATCCCAAAGATTGGAGAATTGCTAATGAGCAATTGTGGTATCGTATTCCTGTTGAAAAAGCGCCAAAGATTATTAAAGAAAAAAAAGCTACGCATATTGCATTTTATTTTCCTGCTATTTTTGGAAAGGAAAAGAAATGGAAAGTTACTCATTATGGAAAAATTAGTTCTATAATTGAAGTAACCCGAAAGCAATTGTTTTCAGAAGAAACCAATAATTCAAAATCGGAAAATCTATATTACAAAGTGAGTTTTGAAAGTCTATTGCCATTGTTAAAGCCTTTTGAAAGTAGACGCGGGCATCGCGTTGTTTTTGTCAGTACAACAAAAGAAAAGTTCTTTTCTGGTTCAACAGATTTTAATTTGTTGTTTCACAGTAGTTCGCATGAAAAAGAGATGGAAAAAATCATGGATGATATGGCTATTGAATATGAAAGGGAATGGCGAGAGTATGTGGATAGTCAAAAGTTTTATTATTTGGATTTTGCCATTTGGTGCAAAAAAGGTGCTATTGATATTGAATGTGATGGTGATACTTTTCATATGGATTACGATAATGTTCATTATGACAAAACCCGTAACAATGAATTGGAAAGTTATGGCTGGTCTGTTTTGCGATTTACCACAAAACATTTTAAAGAGGATACAGCTCATATAGAGAAAACTATTTATAAAACTGTAAAAAAACTTGGTGGAGCTGTTAAAGTATCTGAACCCAACGATTTTTATTTACCTAAAAAAAGTGATGAAAGTCAATTAGGATTGTTCGAGTAAAAGTTTGATTAGATGCCTTCTTTCCCGAAGTATCGGGAGAGTGACAATTCCCGCTTTCCCGAAGTCTCGGGAGAATGACAAAATGGGTGATAAAATGGATTCTCACCTTTCCTGAAGTATCGGGAGAATGAAATATTGATGGGGATTATCCCTCGCTCCCGCGAACAATGTCATTAAGTTAAGGACTTATTTGTCATTCCGCCCCAACTGGTGCTTGTCTGTGACGAGTATCTCTCACACCGTAAGTGCGGGTCTTCCCCAACTGGTGCTCGTCTGTGATGAGTACCCCTCAAGAAGTCGCCTAGCATCAATTCTTTGTTTGCTTCATTTCATTTCTAATAACAAAAACGGGCTTTATCGCTTAATAGTAAAAAGTTAA
>Ga0164292_10001956_pt1 | contig 16813 bp, 11 predicted proteins | sample GEODES117metaG_FD_111486 | JGI IMG/M metagenome (GOLD analysis project Ga0164292, IMG submission 111486) | Eutrophic lake water microbial communities from Lake Mendota, Wisconsin, USA - GEODES117 metaG | ecosystem: Environmental > Aquatic > Freshwater > Lake | place: USA: Lake Mendota...
CTGGTTGCCTTGTGACTGGTTGCCTTGCGACTGGTTGCCTTGCGACTGGTTGCCTTGCGACTGCGAGTTGGGCTTGCTCGCTTCGGGTGTCTGGGGAGAGGAGTCGGCTGGTTGCGACATGGCCTTTTGATTGCCGCCTTGGTTCAGCGGATTGTCAGGCTTCGGCTCGTTTGGATTGGCAGTGGGATTGGATTTCTCCTGGTTTGACTTGCCGCTCGACTCTGATCCGGCGGGAGGGGCTTGTTTCTCGGACGGTTGTCCCGACTGGTTGTCGCCCGTTTGCTTTTCCGCGGCTTGCGGATTGGCTTGTGCATCACCGGAAGGTTCGCCCTGGTTGCCTGACTCTGACTTGCCTGATTCTTTGGTCTCGGATTGGTTGCCGTCGCCGCCCCCACCGGAGGCCTTCTGTCCCGGTTCACTGCCGGAGGCCTTCTGTCCCGGTTCACTGCCGGAGGCCTTCTGTCCAGCTTCACTGCCGGACTTTTGTTCAGGATTCTGTGGTTGCTCCTGAGCGGAGGGTGGTTCGGTTTGCTCGGCTTGCTGATTCGATTGCTGGGAGGATTCAGACTGGCTGTCGCCTTGCGCCTGCGGCGATTGGTCTGGGGTTTTGTTTTCAGTTTGGGCGGGATTCTGATTTTGTGTTGCGTTCCCGTCGCCAGTTTGGGACTCGCTCATTTGGGCTTGGGCGTCTTGATTGCCGGCGGACTCACTTGGAGCCTGCTGAGTACCGCCCGCTTGGTTATTGGCCTGTTGGTTATCGGCCGGCTGCGCTGTCGACTCACCAGTTTGTTCCGTGTTTTGTGAGTCCCCCTCTTTACCTTGGGCCACGGCATTGGGGGCGGCTTGTCCCGCCCCCGTGTTCTCTGGTTCCGTTTCGGCGATCTCGGTTTCGAGTGGCTCGGTAATTCGGATTTTATAATTCTCCGTGCGCGCAACGTTAGGATCGAGTTGGCCACTAAGGGCCGCCACGCGATTGTCGCTGGCACGTCCGTGGAACAGGATTTCATCGCCGACAGAGAGCCGCAGCTTGCGGGGTTCAAACCGGTATGTCGCCGTAATCCTCTGTTGTTTGCGGTTGTCGCTCAGTTCAATTTCTTCATCGAGCAACAATCCACCTTGATGATCGAGGAGCAATTGCAGGCGGCTGATTTCAAAGTCCGGATCCTCGGCCTGAAGTTCCAGTTCGAGTGAACGGTTCAGCGGTACGGCGACTTCCCGGTCGAACGGGCGCACAACTTTGACGACCGGAGGAAGATCGGGAGTGATTCGCAGCGGTTGGATGTTGACCAGTGGATTGCGTTGGCCATCCGCCGTTCGAAACAGTAACTGATAGTGCGAGTAGATTTGGGTGGAGCGATTGGCATCGAGGCTGAGGGTAAACTCGCCGTTCGCTTGTAGAGTCTCATCGGTGCGCAGTTCAACGGTCCGCACGACCTCGTAGCTGGTTTCGCGTCCGCGGGTCCGTTGCCGCAGCAATTCGACCCAGGCGACTTGAATCGGCATGTTGGCCACTGCGGTCAATTTGACCTTGGAGCCTTCCAGGCCATCGATTTCGGTTTGCCCGGTGAGTGTGCGCGGAGGCAATCGCGTGTAGGCAGGAGGAGTGATCTCGATTTGTTGGATGGCGATTGCCGGATTGGGTTTGACATTGACCGAATAGCTGGGCGAGCGGCCATCGTTGGCTGTGACATAGTACGAGAGCGGGCTATCGATTCCGGAAGGCGTCGTAGAAAGTTCCAGTTGATAGGAACCGCCGGACCCGGTTGGCAGCATCTGCGCGGGGACTTCGACGTGCTGGCCGTCCTTGGTCGAGTAGACAAGCCGGACTTCGTCTGGAGAATGACGGCCGCGAATTTCAGCTGTCACCAGCAATTTCTGACCAAAGAACACATCGGTATCACCAGGTGCGACCTTGGTTACCTGGACGATGGTTGGCGCCGAAATACTCGATACCGGGTTAAGGATTCGGGCGATGGAAGGCCAAGGGCTTTTGGGAGAGAGCAAGGTGTAGGCCACCAAAGCCCCGACCAGACCGACCAGACCAAATCCAAGCTGGATCGCCCGCGTGCGATCGACTTTTTCAGTGGGGGAGATTTGGGACAAGTCGCGGGCTGCTCGCTGGGAGATCGCTTGGACGATCGCTTCCCGGTCAACCTGTCCTCCATCCTTGACCTGCAGGTAGTTAACGAGACTGTTGTGGAAGTTTTCGCTTCCCGACTCGATCATTCGCGCAGCGTAAAGTCGATGAATGCGGCGCAGAAAGAGCACCGCGATTTTGCTCCAGCCAATCCACAAGCCGCCGCCGATGAGCAAGGCAAAGGCGATGAATCGAGCAACCGGACCGAACTGCAGTACCCACGAATCAAGCAGGATACCGAGCAGCAGTAGTCCGAGCATCCACAAACCGAGCGTCAGTAGCCCCGCCGTCAGTTCAGTCAGCTTGACTTGCTGTCGGGTGCTTTCCAGTTGTTGCTCGACGTATTTCTCGAATTGACTGTTCGCTGGCCGAGCTTCGGTCTGGGGAGCTTTTTCGGGTTGGGAGACTCGTGTCGACATGAACGGCTCAGCTGGGGGAGAGGGCTGGTCTGGGGGCCGAACTTCGGCGACAAACCGGGCGGTTACCGGATCGCATCGAACTGTGGCTGGTCCAGAATTCAGGCAAAAGAGCTGCTGGGAGAATTATAGACGCCCGAGGCTGGGGGAAATTCCCACGGAAGCGCAAAAAATCGGCCGGAAGTTGAGCCCGCAGAATCGAGGCTGCTTACCTTCGCGCGCCCCTTTTCCAGCCCAATTTTTGGGCCGACCCTGATTCGGAGGCTGGGAAGCAGGATCTTCAGGACCGGGCGGACTGCCTTCAGGAGCCAGCGCCAAGGCAAGTCTTGTCTTCACAATGCTCTCGTGACGCGATCTCGGAAAGTGGAACCGGCCAGAAAGAAGTGCCCGCCGAAATGATTTTCCCCGGACACCTGTGGGAGGAGTTCAGTTTCTCGGCGTATTCGGCTGGAGGCCCGGGCCACCCCCCCGCCGCCCGGGAAGCTGGTACTTCTTTTGGATATAGAGCTGCCGCAACTCGCGGTTCATCCGCTCGGGGGACATGCGGTCGAGCTGGTCGCGCTGGTCGGGCGAGAGCTCCTGAACGTAAAACTTGTGCAAGTCTTCGTCGCTGGCATAAGGACGTCGAACCAATGTCCAGAGCAGTTGCAGCTGAGGTTCTCGTCCCTCCGGGACGTGAGTTTGTCCATCAGGCGAGAGACTGGAAAACAGTTGCTTGAGCTCCTCGTCGGTCACGAGGGCCAGCACTTCGACTTTGTTCCTTCCGGGAGCGAAAGCAAAATTGATCAGCCGGCGAAAGATCGCATCCGGCGCTATGTCACCCCGGAACATCATGCGGATCATGGCGTCCATGCCGGGATTGTCACTGGACGATTGCGACAACTCTCTCGCCAGCTTCCGCAGTTCATCCCGGTGGCTGGCTGAAAACTCTTCAACCCACTTTTCGACCAATTCCAAATCGCGGTTCGAGAAGGGAAGAATGTTCGTATCGCGGGATTGTTCGCGAAGCAGGTCCTGAATCATCGCGATTCGTTTATCGAGGTCCGTCTCATCGAGAATTTTTGGTTGGACAATCGGGTCCAAACTGCGATACCAGCTGTAAAAACGCTGTAACACCAACAGCAGGCGGTCACGTTGCGGGTGCTGGTCAATGGTGGCGTAGAGCTTCCGCAAGGTTTCCTGGCGAGCAGGCGGGAGGGAATAAAACGTATCTCGTTTCCGCCGCAATTCGAACAGTTGCTCTTGGTCCATTGCCCGAATGCGGGCGTCAGCAGTTGCCAAGTCATTATTCTGCAGACTGTTGGTTAACAAACCATTTCCACTGCGTATCGAATCGGAAGCGGTTTCTCCTTGTGTCGCCGAGGGAGCAGCTGGCTTGGCGGCCGCCAGACTTCCGAGCAGACAGCTGAGCAGCAAAAGTATCAGCCAACCGGCTTGGAACGAGAACCGGAAAGGTCGAGCTGGCGCTGGAGCGACTTCCTTGGCCAGCCTGCCGACTTCCTTGTTAAATTGGCCACGCTGGCTGGCTGGATGGATGGTCGGCATTCGCTGCGGTGATGGTGGAGGCAACGGGCGGGTCATTGGCTGAGTCCTCCTATCCCGTCTCCAAACAGCCCTTCTTGTTCCAGCAGTTCGAGGAAGCGAAGGTCCTCTACCTTGGTGAACATGTCCACGTTTTCGATCACGGGCAAGTCTTGCAGGAGTTGCCGATAGGGCTGGTTCTGCCAATAACGGGTCGCCGCAAAAGCGCTGCCAAACAGTGCCAAGGGCAAGGCTGAGAAAGCGAGTACCCGCAGTGGCAAGGTCCACGAAGTCCGCCGTTTTTTTAATTGCAGCTGAGTGTCTTCGCTCAGCACCAATTCCAGCGTGCTTTGAGTAAAGGACTGGGTCGGCTCACCTGCCGGGAGTTCATCGAGCAGGTCCCAAGTCTTTTCCAATTCCCGAAGGCGCTCCCGATAATCGGGGTCCGAGCTCAGTCGCTGTTCGACCACTTGATTCTGTTCGGCTGACAACTCGCCATCGAGATAGGCGACGAGTTCTTCATCGAGCTGTTCGCGTTGGCTTTCGCGGCTGGAGTCAGAATTACTCATGTCTCGGTGAGGCGTGGCTGGAGAAGGGGATGTCAGCGAATTGGAGCGGGCAAGTTGTGAACGGGAAAGCAAGCGTTGGAGACTCAGTCATCTTCCGTACGTCGAGCCGGGTCGGGTGGCAGTCCGGACTGGATGTAGGGTTCGAGAATTTCCTTGAGGTTGGCTCGAGCCCGGGACAGCAGCGACTTGACCGCTTGGGTGGTCAACCCCATTGTATCGGCGATCTCCTGGTAACTCATGTTTTCAAATTTGCTCAGTAGAATCGCGGTTTTTTGCCGTTCATTCAGGGACTGAATGGCGAGGCTGACCATTTCAGCAGCTTCGCGTTTGTCTGCCCGTCGGACAGGCATGTAACCACTTGCGGCTTGGGCCATGGTATCCAGCGGCTTGGCGGAAAACTGACCGCTGTCGGCGACATCGACATTCACTTCCTTGCGGAATTGACGGCGGCGAATCGCATTGCTCGCCACATTGTGCACGATCGTGAACAGCCACGTTGCGAATCGAGCCCCCGGTTCATAGGACTGGCGTGCCCGATAGACACGCAAAAAAACCTCTTGGGCAAGATCCTCTGCAACTTCGGCCGAGACGGCGTGTTGGAAAAAAGCAATGACGCGTCGTTGATATTTGGCAATTAGTTCTTCATACGCCGCGGCATTCCCCTGACGAACCTGCAGCATCAGCCGCACGTCGGGGTCAAGCAATTCGTAATTCGTCCCACCTGCCACCGGGTTGGAACCGCCACGCAAATTCGGTGAACCCTCTGCGGGAGCGGAACTCGGCAAGGAATCGTCTTTGACAGGCTCGTCTTTGACAGGCAAAGTCGCAGTCCCAATTGAGTACCAATGTTTCAACTACCACGGGCTCAACCTGAAACTGACGCGATCAGCCGATCCGCGACTTGTTCAGTTTGAACCATTCTGACGCCTCGAAGTTCCGCCATCACTCTCAGGCAAGGCGGCGAATCGTGCAAAAAGCGGCCTGATTCACCCCGAATTAACCAGGATTTTCCCGCCCGGAACTGTTTCCCCCGCAGGAAGTCGTTCGCCAATCCTGTCGGAAATTTCGCGACAGACCTGTTGGGCCCGGGGATTGGGCAAACTGCGGTGAATCAGTTAGGTAAACAGCCCAATTCCGGCCGGAACTGGCCCCAACCGCAAACCACTGCCCGACGTGCTTCCCTGACTGAGTGAACTTTGTTTTGGCAATCCGCTCAGGAATGGGCAACGCCTCTTCAGGGGGCAGGGCAGGCCTCAGCCCGAAACGGGTAAATTGACCAAAGCCCCGGTGTTGAGGTCGACGGTCTGTCGGCGCAATTGACCACAGGCGGCGTTGATCTTGTCACCTTTTCGCTGGCGAAATTTTACAGTAATCCCATGCCGCTCCAGAATCTCCCGAAACTCGGCAATTGCCTTGTTGCTCGGGGTCCGGTAGGGCAAACCCGCAACTGGATTATAGGGAATCACATTGAGCAGGGCGACTCGTCCAGCCAATAGTCGGCCCAATTCCTCCGCATGAGCGGGGCGATCATTGATTTGGTCGAGCAGTACGTATTCGAACGTCAGCCGCCGACCGGTGTGGGCGAAAAAATCGTCGGCCGCCTCGAGGATGGCCGCAATTCCGATCTTGCGATTGACCGGCACGAGCCGGTCGCGAAGTTCATCGTTAGGAGCGTGCAGGCTGACCGCCAGATGATACCGGCAGTCGAGTTCAGCCAACCGATGGATCGCCGGCGGCAATCCGACGGTCGAAATCGTGATGCGCCGCGCCGAAATACCGAGTCCCTCATCAGCACTGGCCAGGGCCAGGGTACGGGTGACATTTTCCAAATTGGCCAGCGGCTCGCCCATGCCCATCATCACGATATGGCTCAGCCGTTCTTCGGGAGGCAGCAGCCGCTGAAGTCGCAGCATCTGTTCCAGGATTTCGCCGCTGGTCAAATTTCGCTCGACCCCATTCAGGCCACTGGCGCAGAAAACGCAGCCCATCGCGCAGCCGACCTGGCTACTGACACAAATCGTGCGCCGCGGGCCGTCGCGGAGCAGCACGCATTCGATCACCCCTCCATCAGTCAGGCGGAGTAAGAGCTTTTCTGTTCCATCTTCGCTCTGCTGATGGCGGAGGATTGTCGTCGTCCAGAGCAGGAAGTCGCGCTCCAGTTGCTGCCGCAATGCTCCCGGCAGGTCGGACATCTCGGCAAACGACTGCGCGCGGCTCTGCAGAAGCCAACGCTGAATTTGCGCCGCACGAAACTTTGGCAATCCTTGGGCTGCCAGCCATTGGGGCAGGTGTTCTATTTCCGCAAGGATGTGTTGGGGGGCGGATGAGGACATGCTGAGAGTTACGCTGATTGGGAAAGAGCGAGTCCGAGGACTGCTTACCGAAGCTGGCCCGGCATCGTTCCAGCACTGTCGATTACCATCTTAGCAGCAACTCTTCGAAAGCGAACGGACAACGACTGCGACTGACCAGGATGCAAACAGCCAACAACCAGTCGCTGGCGGCGTTTCGCTCAATGGTGGCGATCAGGCGGCTGTGCCGTTGCCCCAGTGATGCAAAACCGCGCATCCTCTCTGGTTTGGTTGTGAAAACTCCTTCTAATCACGGTTGCCCGGCAATTCGCTGGTGGTGCGGTTCCTCCCATCTCTTTTCGCGCGGTGGCCGATGCAACCCGATGATGAAGTCTGCCTGTGTTTTCACGTAACTCGACGCAAGCTCGAGAACTGGATTCGGCTGGAACGTCCCGTCCGGGCCGCGCAGCTAAGCGAGTGCTTTGGCGCTGGGACCGGGTGTGGCTGGTGCCGGCCATTTCTCAAGCGGCTGTTTCAGGCGGGCCAAGCCTCGGCCGCTGAGCGGACCGAGCCTGCCGGGGAATCCGAGCCGACGGTTTTGCCAGCGGCCGCCGACTATGCCCGGGCCCGGGCTGCCTATATTCAATCAGGTAAAGGCGCCCCGCCTACTGGAGCCGGTGGAGGGTAACCGCAGCGTCATCCGGAATTGGCGGAACTCTTTGCTGGTGGTGATGCGTTTGGGGCGGTCGCTTTACACGTTGATCCCGGAATCCGGGCTCCCGGAACCAAAGCGGGTTGGACCAAGGTTGTTTTTGCTGCAACCGGGGACTCAGGTCGTTTTTTAGCAGCAATCCAAAGGCTGGCGGGGGACCCAAGTTGAGCGGCTCCGGCCAAATCCATGTTGCCGGGAAGAGCCAGGCAGCGAGCGCGTCTGGGGGAAATTTATGCCGCATGAAGCTGGCTCAAGGGGATGGCTACTCACGAAGCGCAACAGGGGCCGATAACCGGGCAAGCTCTGGAGCCCAAGGGAGGCCCTCTCGCCGGGGCTCGGCGGGCTGCTTGCCATCTGTGCAGGCAGAGAGATTTTCGCTATTTTACAGACGTTTGAATCCGAACTTTCGGGCTTTGTCCCGATTTCACGCTTGATTGGGCTCTGCATCCATGGCTGCCAAGAAGAAACCGAAACCACTCGACGAATCCGCCATCAAGAAAAAGCCACGGAAGAAGAAAGAGCCGACCGAAAAGAAAGAGGCTGCGGTCGCCAAGCCGAAAAAGACACGGGCTAAAAAGGAAGCTGAAGTTGTTCGCCTCCGAATCTTCTGGGGCGTCTTCAATCATCAACTGAAGCGCGTTGCCTTGTTCGACTTCAACCAGCGGAAAGCCGCCGAGAAGCGGGCTGAAGAGTTGTCGACCGGCGACAAGCCCCACTTTGTCCAGAAGGTCAAAGAAAAGGTCGAGGAAGTCGTCGAAAAGGCGTAGGCTTCGCGGCACTGTCTTTTGAGCAGTAAGCTTCTTCGAGCAGTAAGTTTCTTCGCGCAGTTAGCTTTTTCGCGCAGTAATTTTTTTCGCGCAGTGAGACCGCGGCAAAGTTTTCGTCGCTGCTGAACCGGGGGTAAGAACCGGTGAACCGTGGGTAAGAGCCGGGCCGGGAAGGACTGCGGGTGGCAGGTAATCCCCCAGCCAGCATGAGCTCAGGAGGTCGGGTATGTACACGAACCTCGTGAGCCTCTTTTATAGTCCCAGTTGCGAGAGGCCCGGGTGATCGTCCGGGCGCCGGCCCGGTGGCCAGTGATATTTTCGCTCCGCCTCGGCGATTGGCAAATCGTTAATGCTTGCCAATCGCCTCCGCATCAATCCGAGTTCGTCAAATTCCCAGTTCTCGTTGCCGTAAGAGCGAAACCATTGGCCCGAGTCGTCGTGCCACTCATAAGCAAACCGCACGGCAATCCGGTTTCCATGGAAGGCCCAAAGCTCCTTGATCAATCGGTAGTCCTGTTCCTTGCTCCATTTCCGCAACAGAAACTGCACGATCGCTTCCCGTCCAGTCAGAAACTCAGCGCGATTGCGCCACAGGCTATCGACTGTGTAAGCCAATGAAACCCGGACTGGATCGCGCGAGTTCCAGGCATCTTCAGCCAAGCGAATTTTCAGCGCGGCAGTTTCAGCATCAAATGGCGGGAGGGGCGGACGAGCCGTTGCATCAGCCACTCCGGCAGGCGATTTCGGAATCATTTTGGGTTTCCTGCGGCAGTTGTTCGGGTGTAAAACGCAAACGGGGCCCCATCGTATCGGGCGAAATGAATGTGCCAGCTTGTCTGGCTGACGCCATCTTCTCATTCTGGTCAATCGCCTTGGGCGACTGCGGCCTCAAACGACTTGCCGGGAGTTGATTCGCGATCTTCGGAATGACGAGCCAACCACAGAGGGCTGCACCGCCCCTGTAGCTGGTCCCGGTCAAATTCGCTTGAAGCGGCGATCAAGTTCTTCGCGGCTGAAAACCAGCACCGTTGGCCGGCCGTGGGGGCAGTGATGCGAGTCATGGCACAAGTCGCGGTGCTCGAGCAAGGCAGCGATCTCTTCAGCGGACAGCCGATCGCCGGCCTTCACTGCCGCCTTGCAGGCCATCATGTTGAGCAGTTCATCGAGCAGCGTACCGGTTTGAGGACTGGCGCCTTCGGTCATGAGCGGTTCCAGCAACTGCCTCAGCATCTCGGCCGGGTCTTGGCGGGAAAGGATCGCAGGATAACCCATGATCGCCACGGTCTCGCCGCCAAAAGGTTCGACAATGATTCCGAAGCGGCGCAGCAAGTCGGCTTGCTCCAACACGGCAACTGCCTCTGCGGGGCGCAGGGTCACTGTTGTCGGCACGAGAAGTCGCTGGGTCTCTAAACCTCCGGCCGAAATTTTGGCTTTGAATTGTTCGTACAAAATTCGTTCATGCAGCGCGTGCTGGTCGATGACGAGCATGCCCTCCGAGGTTTCGGTAACCAAATAGGTATTGGCTACTTGGAGGGCCGTAACCCGCTGGGGCGCCGTCTCTGCAGATTTATCTAAAGGTGATTGTTCATCGGGCAGAGCGCGATCGGAGCGGCTGGATACTGTCGGCGGGCGAAAAGCAAATTCGTCCGCTTGGATGCCAGCGCCGGGGGTGAGCGGAACGTTCAAGGCCGTCGCGGCTGGTTCGAACGTTCGATCCGCAGCGACCTGACCCAAGCCCAACCCAGTCGCTAAGCCCGGCACCAAGCCAGGGGTCGGGTGGAGCGCTGGGGCAAGATGCGCGGCGGCATTGGTTGCACTGGTGGGTGAGGGAGCCAGCCAATCGCGGGCTGGCGCCGGACTTGTGGGGAAATCGATCCGGTGTTGCTGCTGGGTGGAACTGCTGCCCAGCGAAAAGGGGCTTTCGGTTAACCTTCCGCTTCCCGAAGCGGGAAACGGCGACGGGATGGGTGGGGCTACCTCTCCCCGACCACCCAGTTGAGCCCGAGCGGTCAAGTCAGTGGTCAAAAATCGGTTGCGGAGCGCCGCCAAAAGTTGGCTGTACAATCGCCCTCCGTCTTGAAAGCGCACTTCGAGTTTGGCTGGATGGACATTCACATCCACCAAGTCATAGGGCATGTTCAGACGGAGAAAGCAAATCGGAAACCGGCCGGTCATCAATAAACCGCGATAAGCCTCGCTCAGTGCGTGTTGCAGCGATCTGTCGCGAATGTAGCGGCCGTTGAGAAACAAATATTGCAGGCGATTATGCGAGCGGCTGACGGACGGGTCGACGACATATCCGGTCAGGCTGACTTGACCCTCGCGACTGTCGATCGGAATCAGGGCTGAGCTGATTTCCGAACCAAAGAAGTCGTGGATTCTGGTTTGCCAATCGCCACAGGGTGGCAGGTCGTACGTGACCTTGCCGCCGCTGCGCAGAATCAGGTGGCATTGGGGATGGGCCAGAGCAACGCGAGTAAAGGCCTCGGTCACGTGTCCTGCTTCGGTTTGGGCGGTGCGCAGAAATTTTCGCCGCACCGGTGTGTTGAAAAACAGGTTGTCGACCCGAATGGTAGTTCCGATTGGGCTGCCCACAGGGGCGACGGATTCGGTGTGGCCACCGCGCACGAACATCTCGTAACCTGAGTCACCTTCGGCCGTGCGAGTTCGGAGGGTGAACTCGCTGATTTCGGCAATCGATGCCAAGGCTTCACCGCGAAACCCGAAAGTCCCGACTTGAAACAGATCGTCGGCCGATTCGATTTTGCTGGTCGCGTGGCTGGTGATTGCCAATTGCAAATCGTCGTAGGGAATTCCGCTGCCGTTGTCAGTGACGCGAATTGCGTCCAACCCGCCGTTTTCGATCGAGACTTCGATCTGTGTGGCGCCCGCGTCGACCGAGTTCTCCAGCAGTTCTTTGACGACACTGGCGGGGCGTTCAATCACCTCTCCAGCAGCGATTTTGTTGATCACGCTGGCTGAAAGACAACGAATCCGGCGGGTCGAACTGGAGTTGGCGGGCAGGGGAGGGGATTCAGCACTCATCGGCGGAGTTGGTATTCCTTCAGTTTGCGATAAAGGTTGCGTTCGCTGATGTCGAGGATCTTGGCCGTGGCTTCGCGATTTCCATTGGTCAGGGCCAAGGTCTGCTCAATTGCCCAGCGTTCAATTTCGGCCATGGTTTTGCCCCGCAAATCGGCGGGAATGCTGCTGCCGCCCGGCAGGCGAACCGCAGGCTCAGAGTCACTCCCGGCCTGGTCGGCGACTTCATCAGTGGAGCCACCTGCGGAAATCGAGCGGGTAGTGGCCGGCAGGGTAAAGCCTTCAGGCGGCGGGCTCTCCTCGAGCAGTTCCGGAGAGAGGTCATCCAGACCAAGCACACCGTCCAGGTCCATCACCACGAGGCTCTCGACAACATTTCGCAACTGGCGGACGTTTCCTTTCCAGCTGTAATCGAGCAACCATTTTCTCAGCTCGACGGTAAAACCCTTGACCTGTTTGTTGTTTTTCTTGGCGGCGAGTTTGCGGAAGTGATCGGCCAAAGGGAGGATATCTTCGCGTCGTTTGGCGAGGGGGTCGAGGTGTACCGAGACGACTTTCAGCCGATAGTACAAATCTTCGCGAAAGCGTCCCGCGGCGACTTCCTTTTGCAGGTCCTTGTTCGTTGCCGCCAGCACCCGAACATTTACCTTGACCGGCTTGTTGTCGCCCACTCGCGTGATCTCGCGCTCCTCCAGTACGCGCAGCAACTTGATCTGCGTGGACATCGGCATATCCCCGACTTCGTCGAGGAACAAGGTGCCACCGTCGGCGTATTCGAATTTCCCGGGGCGATCTGAAATCGCATCAGTGAAGGCCCCTTTGACGTGTCCGAACAGCTCGCTTTCAACCAGGTGCTCGGTGACGGCGGCATTAATGGCAACAAACGGCTTTTTCTTCCGCGGGCTGTTTTGGTGAATGGCCTGGGCGATCACCTCTTTGCCGGTTCCCGTTTCGCCGGTAATCAAAACCCCTGCATCGGAAGGAGCGATTCGCTTCAGCCGATCGACTACCCGCTGCATTGAGTCGCTGGCGTAGATCAGGTTCTCGAAACCAAACTTCTCGTCCAGCCGACTTTGAAGTTCCTCGTTTTGCCGCCGCAATTTGACTGCTTCGGCCGCCTTTACCGCCACGGCTTGCAACCGCTTGGGGGTCACGGGCTTTTCGAGGAAGTTGAACGCCCCTTCGCGCATGGCATCTACGGCCAGCGGCACCGTGGCATGGCCGGTGACCATGATCACCTCGCAGTCTTCCAACGTTCCCTTGGCCAATTTCAGGATCTGCATGCCGTCGAGGTCGTTCATTACCAGGTCGGTAACAATGATCTCATAGCTGTTTTGTTGAATCAGCTGGCTGCCTTCCGTTCCGCTGGTGGCAGTTGTGCATTCGAAGCCTACGCGCTCGAGGCTTTCGGTCATGGCGCGAGCCAAGTCGCGGTCGTTGTCGACGACCAGAACGCGGACCGCTTTGGGTGGTATCAGGGGTGAGTCAATCATCGCCGTATGATATCCCAATCGCCCCCGGCGCGGGAGCCTTCGGCTGCCTCGAAATGCTTGCTGAAGGGCTGGACCGAGGACTTGCCCGAAGGCGAGCTTCTGCTTCCCAGTCCGAACTTGCGAACGAGCCCGCACTCGCCGCCAGTGCCACTTCCGGGAGGGCTGAGATTCTCTGACGCTTCAGGTCATCGAATCTCTCCCGGATTCCCCGATTCAGTTCTGGGAGCAAGCTGAGAGGCGAACGGTTGCTGGCGAACGGTACGGGCGGTGGCTGGCGGCAAACCGCCGCAGAGTACCGACTTTGCCGGTTGTAGGGATTCTTTTCCTCGAATGGGGCGGGAAGTGATTTGACCTTGCCGGTTTTAACCTTGGCGGTTCGAGAATGGGGCACTGAATGGCCGAACAAACACCAAGCCAGCAGGCCGTGCGAGGCTTGCGCCTTTCGCCTGCCCGGTTGCCCCATCTCTCCGACTGCCCAGCCGATGTGGTGTCCCTGTTGTCAAAGCCGTTCTCCGCTGGTGGCGATTCAGCCCGAGGGGCTGGTCTGCGCTCAGTGTCATGTTGAAGTTGAGTTCGGTGAACCGGCGAACGGGGCCCCAGTCCAGCAAGTTGCGTTGACTGGGCCGAAGTTGCAAATCGCTGAGGCTTCGGCCGAGCTCCAATTGGGTTTGGTCGAGGACGTGAGACTCTCAACTCTGGCTGAATTTGAGGTCTTGGCTTCGAGCGCCAGCGACGGGAGTATTGGCTTGCTCGCCGCAGCGGCCTGCTCGCAAAGCAAGGTTGATCGACGCGATCCATCCAATCGAGTACGGAATTCGGGCGGGACCAAGCGTCCCGCCCCGCTCACTCAATTGCCCGCCGACCAGCCGCTTTACCGCTTTGACGCTGCCCATCCTCCGGTTGGAGGACGAACCAAAGCGGCAATCGATCAACAACAGGCACGCTATTCTACCGGGCCGCAAGCAGGGACTCCGTCCGCGGCGAAACCCGCCGTGAACCTCCCCAGCAAACAAGTCGCCCAAATTGGCTTGGTGGAAAATAGCCGGGGCGAATCAGCCACGAGCTCGTTCTCGCTGCAGTCCGATTCCATAGCGTCCAGCTCCAGTGCACTCCAAACCAGCGTTCCCTTCGTCCCAAAGGCAACGACAGAAAGACCGAATGGACCTGGACCTGGTGCTGATGCGGCAGCTGCCGAGTTTGCAATTCGCCGTGTACCCAAGAGTTTCCTGCTGCCCCGTGCGACGAATCGTTGGCCCGGCCGGCTTTGTCTGCTTTCCGGCAGCCTGTTTATCGCTGGCCAGTGCTGGCTGCTATGGTCCTTTCTCCGCGGCGAAGCACTTGGTGTGGCCGGGGGAATTCTGGTAACGGCCGCGTCGTTTGCGATGGCGTTGTACATCATCGCTCGCTACTGCGACGAAGATTTGGAACAACAATAATTCGCCTTGTTCGAATTCACCTTGTTCGACCTTGTTCGAACTTGGTCGCTCAACCGCCTGCGGCTCGCCATCTCGGGCCCGCTGGTAACAGGTGGGCTCTCTGCTTTTCCCCTCCGGCTCGCTGCCTGCTTTGGGCAGCCACCTGATCGCGGCCGACCATTCAGGCAAGTTCGGCGGCTCATGCCGGACTGACCCGGAGAGGCACCGGAGGCTGCCGCCAAGCTGCTGAGGATGCGCCTGGGCTGGCTCAGTCCTCGCGTTCTCAGGCTGGCAATTCCTGAAAAACCCCCCGGCCCGATTCCCCTTTTCCAATTAGACCGGGTTAAACTGGCACACGATCAAGTGATTCCCCGGCTGGGACCTGATGAGGTCAGCCGGGCGGCGAGGTTCCCCAGGGTGCGCAGTTTGAAGAGGGAACGCATTGCCGTTGTCCGTTCGTTTACCTCTGCCTCGAGAATTGCCATGCTCATTCGTCAATCAGTATTTCTCGTTCTGCTGCTGCCGCTGCTCGCAGCCGACGTTCTGACCGCTCAGGATTTCAAGGCGCCGCTGCTGGACCACGCCGGGCGCATCAAGAATTACGAGCAGCATCTGCAAATGCGTTCCAGTTCGCCCTTTCAGGAGTACAAATGGAAGCACATTGGTCCGCTGCTGATGTGCGGTCGCGTGACTGACATTGCTAAGCCGCTTGACCGGCCGAGCACGTTCTATATCTCGACCGCATCGGGCGGTGTTTGGAAGACCGAGAACGAAGGCACCACTTGGGTTCCCCTGTTTGAGGACGCTCCCTCCGCTTCGACCGGAACGATTGCGGTTGACCCGCAGAATTCGGAGACGCTCTGGGTCGGAACGGGCGAATCCAATATCTTCCGCAGCACCATGGCTGGTACCGGTGTCTACAAGTCGCTGGACGGCGGCAAGACGTGGAAGCAGATGGGCTTGGGGGAGAGCCAGCAGATCGCGCGGATTGTGATTCATCCCAAGGACTCGGACACGGTTTATGTTGCTGCTTGTGGCAATGAATACACGGCGAATCCCGATCGCGGAGTCTATAAGACAACCGATGGCGGTTCGACTTGGACCAAGGTCCTGTTTGAAGACGACATGACCGGGGCGATTGATTTGGTGATGGACCCCGCGGACAACGAGACCTTGTACGCCTCGATGTGGCACCGCATCCGACGTCCGTGGAGCGATCCGTTGCCGGGCCCGGGAGGTGGCGTCTACAAGTCGAGCGATGGTGGCAAGACTTGGAAGCGATTGACCAAGGGGCTTCCCGAGCAAGGAATTGCCGGGCGGATGGGCTTGGCCATTTCAGCCAGCCAGCCGAACACGGTTTACACGATTGTCGACAGCCACGAAGTGGTCGGCCAGGCTGATGATGGCCAGCGGGACAGTTACGGTCGAGCGCGCGGAGAGTTGAAGAAAGGCGCCGAAGTTTACCGCTCGGATGATCGCGGCGAGAGTTGGCGATTGGTCAGCGGCGACGACCGGGCGATGCGCGGATTGTTTTCGACGTATGGTTGGGTCTTTGGGCAAATTCGGGTCGATCCGACCAACCCTGAGGTGATTTATGTTCTGGGTGTTCCGCTGCTGAAAAGCGAAGATGGTGGCAAGTCATTCAAAGGGCTTAATTACCGTGGACTGCATGCGGACCACCATGCCTTGTGGATTGACCCGGCCAATCCGAACTATTTGATTAACGGTAACGACGGCGGGATTAATCTCTCGTACGACGGTGGGAAGACTTGGAAGAACATCGAAAACCTGCCGGTCGTGCAGTTTTACAATGTGGCCGTCGACTGGGCCAAGCCATTCAATGTTTACGGCTCGATTCAGGATAATATGAGCTGGACTGGGCCGTCCGACCACGACCCGCGGAGGGGTGATCCGAATGCCTGGAAGCCAACGGCCGGTGGCGAGGCGAGTTACCACGCGGTCGATCCGAATGATGCCAACACGCTTTATTCGGAATCGTTTTACGGCTCGATCATGCGGACCAATATGGCGACAGGGGAGACGCAGCAAATCAAGCCCGAGTCGCCAGACGACCAACCACTGCGAGGGCAATGGCTTGCGCCGTTCCAGCTTTCCCCGCACAACTCTCAGGTGGTTTATCACGGGATGAACCGGGTGTTTCGCTCAATGAATCGAGGCGATACCTGGGAATGCATCAGTCCTGACTTGACTCACAATGATCCTGACAAGCAGGGGAACATTTCCTTCGCAACGATCACTTCCTTGTGCGAGTCACCGCTGAAGTTCGGGGTGCTCTATGCGGGTACGGACGATGGACGCTTGCATGTGACCAAGGACCATGGTGCGACCTGGAACGAGATTACGACTGGCCTGCCGCCCCATAAGTGGGTCTCACGCGTTTGGGCTTCCAAGTTCAAGGAAGGCACGGTTTACCTGACCTTGAATGGCAA
>Ga0164292_10001957_pt1 | contig 16812 bp, 17 predicted proteins | sample GEODES117metaG_FD_111486 | JGI IMG/M metagenome (GOLD analysis project Ga0164292, IMG submission 111486) | Eutrophic lake water microbial communities from Lake Mendota, Wisconsin, USA - GEODES117 metaG | ecosystem: Environmental > Aquatic > Freshwater > Lake | place: USA: Lake Mendota...
ATTAGGTATTACGTTCGTTCGTGCTAATTCGTCATTAGGTATTACGTTCGTTCGCGCTAATCCGTCATTAGAATTCGTCATTAGGTATTACGTTCGTTCGCGCTAATCCGTCATTAGAATTCGTCATTAGGTATTACGTTCGTTCGTTCGTGCTAATCCGTCATTAGAATTCGTCATTAGAATCCGTCATTAGGGTTGTTCACATTTCACTCTCTAAGGTTTTCATCGGTTCATTTTCAGATGTATCTGGTTTGTTTTGTTCCTCTACTGCCGGTGTCTGTGTCTGTGTCTGTGTCTGTGTCTGTGTCTGTGTCTTCAATTCTTCTTCATTATTTCGTCGTTCTTGTCGTTCTTGTCGTTCTTGTTGTCGTCGTCGTCTCGGTTGGCAGCAGCAAACGCATCTTTTAAAGAAATTACGAATACGCGTTGCCATAGAATCTTGGGGGGTCTGTGCCGCGGGCCCGGGCTCGTTATCGGCGGCTACCGCTACTGATTTTGCGGTTCTCTTGTCTTCTTGTATTGAACATATTTCCAGTTCTAATTGTTCTGAAGTAAGCAGTTTATTAAATGCCTCAGTTTGGTCTTTATTAAATTCTATTACGGATTCTATGAGATTTTTGACGACTTTGGTATCTATGAGTGTTTGTAAATAGATTCGCACAGCCTCTGTTTCTGAGTGATGTTCTATCATATATTCAATAAGATGTTGAACATTGTCTGGAGATATGCGAGCGATGGATGCCGACGATGCGCGTTCCATTTCCAGAGCAAGAATGATATATGAGAAAAATGTGTGTAGTGTGATTTTTCTAGAGAAGTTCTTATCTCTCGTAAGTTTAAGTTGGAGAGCTGTGAGAGATTTATGATTGGATGGTGATAGTTGGGTTATTGGTGTCTGTGGTTGTAACGACGGGGGCGACGATTGTGATGACGGGGGTTGCTCTTGCGACGACTGTGGTGACAACTGTGGCGACGGGTGTTGCGAGCTTGACGATGACAACTGCTCGGTATGTATACCATCGTTCAATAGATTCGGCTCGGGTGTCTGCGCCTCCTCTGCCTCTGCCTCCGCCGCCGTCGCCGCCGTCGCCTTCGCCGTCGCCTTCGCCGTCCCCGTCGTTGTGTCATTGACGTTTAGTGTTGTTGTCGCCAATTCTTCTGGGTCTGATAATACACCATAATCATTTTCTTCGGTTCGTTCAATGAGTAGTTCTTCTGGTTTGGGTGTTACTGAAGGTCGTTTATTTTTCTTGTTACCAGCACCCATTGTTCGTTCGTGTGTATTGTATGATATATAAATATTATATAATATTGCTTTATTCTATTTCACATAGTATCATTTGAATCATCAACATCACAATAAAAAACGTACCTGTTTTGTCCCTACATTTCCTTATACCTATAAAGTGTCAGTGTGTGTGTGTGTGCGTGGGTGTGTGTGCGTGTGGGTGTGTGTGCGTGTGGGTGTGTGTGCGTGTGGGTGTGTGTGTGTGTGCGGAGGGGGTTCTTCAATTCTGCTTCGCCGCCGCCTTCTGAATCGCCTTCTGCTGCTGCTGCTGCTGGCCGCTCAGTTTGATTTGTTGGATGACTTCAAGTCGGTCCTTGTGCCGATTCGGCTCGGACAAGAATGCGGCAACTTCGTTTCTGATTTGAACTGTCAGTTTTTCCAGTGAAATAAATCTGCGTCGAATCGTCTCTGGGCTCAAAATGTTGCGAAGTAGAATGCCAGCCGCTTCTGGGATTTGCGCTTGTTGAGATGGAACACCCGGAGCGTCAAATGCCCCGGTCTGTCTGTTGTATTTTGGTTCGGTCCGCGTGAGTTCGTTTGAAAGGTCCATTCGCCAGAATATCGAGTCTTGGCGTCGGTCTTTGGCCTTCAAGTATCCGTCGACATCTGTGGTGGATGATGTCATCGCCTTGTGTGTATCCTGCTCCGCTGCCGTCTCGTCCTGTTTTGCTTGCGCGAATTGCTCCTTGAGTTCATCGCGTGACTGACTGTCGTGAACAATGAGTCTCAAACGAAAGTTTTGTATCGCGCTTTTCAGTAGTTCAATGTCGGCGCGCGGGATTCGTCTTGACTCGTCGGGTATTTTGTTGTTTTCCTTTTCCAGATTGTCGAGCGCGCATTTGACGTGATGACTCACGGCGATGTTGTAAAATGTGCGCGACTTTGGAAACCGACGACGTTTGTTGGCGGCAGCACTGGCTTTGGCTGCTTCAGTGAAGCGGATGCTGAAATCCACGAAGGCAATGGCCATTTGTGCGTCTTCCTCTTGTTCTGAACGCGGGGGGCGCGGTGTTCCGTATTCATTGTCGTATTCACGGTCTGACATTCTTACAATTGTGGTGGATGAGGCCATTTGTTTGTTTGTTTCGATGGGTTGCTTTATCTGGTTCGCTGTATCTAATGAATAGTTGGAAAAGTATTTCAATTTTTTTGGAAATCCATTACATATTCACGGACCAACATTTTTTTTGTGGTCGCTCATAGAGACCCGTCGCGCCTGTAAAATTGAAATCTTTTTTCTGTAATTGGGTGGATGACAGCGAAATGTCAACAGAAAATCAGAACCAGAAACGTCGTGTGATTTTGGTGCGGAAGCAGTCGAAGGTAGGTATTGAACGTTATGATGAATATATCGAGAAATCCGGTCTTGAAGCGAAGCAGTATCAGCGCGAAGGTGTGGAGTTTTGTTTGCGCCGGGAGGCGGTCGTAGGAGCGACAGTGGTGCGCGGCGGCATCATCGCGGACGAAATGGGGCTCGGAAAAACGATGATGATGATGGGACTTATTCTTGCGAACTTGGCTGCGTATCGCCGCACCCTCATTGTCGTGCCAGTGGCCCTCATTGCGCAATGGGTCGCTCAAATCAAGCGGACGATTATCGATACCGGCGTAAAACCGGATTTGTCCGTGTTTGTGTTTCACGGGTCTGCTGGGAAACGTCGTGTGGTTTTGTCGGAGGGGCGCGACGGTATGGTGTGGTGGCCCAGACCTCCCAAGAAGGGGGCGGCGGCGGCGGCGGCGGCGGCGGCGGCGGGTGGGCGCGCAATTGATATCGTCATTACGACCTACGGTTGTGTCGCGATGGAAGAACCGGCGGCGGCGGCGAAGACTCCGAAGACCCCGGTGCTTTCCCTTCTAACATTCCGCCCTGACCGTGTTATCTTTGACGAAGCGCATCATCTACGAAATAAGGCGAGTCGGATATTTAAAGGCGCGATGCGTGTCGTGTCGGCAGCGTCGGCGGAAGCACGTCGTCCGAGTGTATGGATTGTTACCGGAACTCCTATTCAAAACAAAATATCGGATTTGAAATCATTGTGTTACATCCTTGGGTTTAGTGTGAGTGAATTGTGGACGGAAGAAAATCGCCGGGCGATTCGCGACGAATATGTATTACGAAGGACAAAGGTGAGTGTGGGGATGGTGGTGGAGGCGGAGGCGGCGGGCGTTGAGGCGGAGGGTGCGGCGGAGGCGGCGATGCCGGGTGTGGTCGCGGTTCCGCGTCTTCAATCTCTCAAACATTATAAATCCCAAGTTCCGTGGGGGTCGGAAAACGAACTCTCGTTGAGTCGCGAGATTCATCGGGCTGCGAGAAATACAAATGACCGCGCCGAGAGATTGAAGTTGTATACTCGGATGCGCCAGATGTGTGTATGGCCTGCGCTGCTTGTTCAACGGGACGCCGACGCCGACGCCGACGCGGACGCCGACTACGGACTATCAAAAGAAGAATACAAGGTTGCTGTTTCAAATCAGAGTAAACTGGACCGAGTGGTTGCGACGATGGCGGCGGAGGCGGCGGCGACGACGGAGGGGACGACGACGGAACGAAAATCTCTCGTGTTCTGTCATTACCGTCGTGAAATGACGAGGTTGCGCGATATGTTGTTGCGAGGGGGCGGCTGCGGCTATGGCGAAGAAGAAGACATCGCGATTATTGATGGGAGGGTGACTGGGCGCGAACGTGAGCGTATCTTGGCCGCTGCGCCAAAAGTGTTGATTCTACAGATTCGCACGTGTAGCGAGGGGTTGAACCTTCAATCGTATTCGGACGTCTATTTCATAAGCCCGCACTGGAATCCGTGTGTTGAAGACCAGGCCATCGCCCGTTGCTATCGTATGGGACAGACCAATGGAGTTCGAGTGTTTCGGTTCTATATGACGGATTTCGTCGGGGAACAGAGTGTGGAGTCGGCGGAATCGGAGGCAGTTGCGGAGTGTATTTCTACGCTGGACCATAAGTGCGAAGAAATACAAGAAAGAAAGCGGGTGATGTGTAATGAGTTTCTGTGTGGGATGTAAATCGTGTGTGTAAATAAACTTTTTATTTGTATATTGTATATTGTTATTATGGGTTCAGAACAGTCTCGGTCGTCTCGGTCGTCTCGGTCGTCTCGTGGCTGGTCGCGTGTAGCGCCAAAAACCATCAGCGAACGTTCGGCGTTGATGTCCAAATGCGGTCGCCGGTGCTTTTTAGGAAGTAGGAAAACATTTCCGATATGTCCTGCGAATGGTGCGTGTAAGGTCGACCGTCGTGGCGTTGCTGCGGCGTATTCCCGCGCGCGTGAATGGGCATCAATTACCGCGCGGAAGAAACGGACATCGGCGCATCGTAAGTACTCTGCGGTGGCGCGTAGGGCACGTTCGATTCTATACCCCCGTTGACCCGAATCCACCTTGTCCACGCGCGGTGGGAGGACTTAACTCTTGCGTGGTGTCGACGATGTGAACCATAAACGGCGAGAGGTCTGGCGCGCATACCTGGAAATACCTATCGTATTTCTTGATGGGAGAAAGGGTCTCTTTCCATACGTGCCATATATCCGCGCTTCCGAATAATCCGATTGTATCCACTGCGGCGATGAGGTCGCCTCTGTATCCTGCGTCAATGATTCCAACTGAATTGGCGAGACGCATTCTTGTTTTACTGATGCTTGACCTAGGGTAGAGATAAAATCCGCACGCGGTTGGGAGGTCTGTGGCGAGAGCCGCTGGGGCGACTGTAGTGGTGGTGGTGGAGACTGGTTGTGGTGCGGCGGTGGTGGTGGCGGTGGCGGCGTAAGTGGTTGTTGTTGTGGTGGCGGCGGTGGCGGCGGCGTGGGAGGCGGGAGATACGCGCATACAGCAACGAACGCCGAGATTAAGACCTCGTGCGCCATCTACACCTACCGAGCTTGTAATACCTGGATTACTTATGTATTGACGTGATAGAAGATTATCTACACCGTAACCATAGTCGGTTCCTTCATTGGGCATAAAAAGGTCAAACCCTGAGTCTGGGGAGTCGTCGGTGATTTTCTGATTATGTTCGTTTACTTTATTTCTGTATCGTTGCGTCCATTCCTCGTCGTCACGGTTATGTGAGAGATAAAGGTAGAGTTGGTATTTAGTCATTATGTGTATAATACAAAAACATTGTGTTTATATTATATAATAGTAGTAGGTTCATTCATTTCATTATTCCATTATGTCTATCGCGGTGATGCGTCGTAAGGTTCGAGAGAATCATCCTCGAGTTGCGCCTATTTCGGGTCATCTAGTGGGGGGTGATGGACAGACCGGCGTCAATGAATCTAACCGCACCGGGTTTTCCATCAACGGCGGGCATAGGAACTTACGCGGTATCGGGAATGTGCGTATGGTGGGGTCAGGTGGGTGGAGTGGCGGCGGGCGCGGGGCGGGGCGGGCTGGCACGGGGAACTCTTCGTGGTATTTTTCCGCCAATGATGCATCTGTTGTGAAACGGTCTTCGAGGGGGAATGCGGCGATGATTAATATGAAATATCGCTGGATTAAGGGGGCGCAGTATCCGCGGGTCTGGCATAAGGATATTCCGAGTGCTACATTGGAGGTTCGGTCTCAGTCTGAGTATATCAAGAAGCGCGTGGCAAAGATTGTGCGATGTGGCACGGTGAAGGTCACTACTGAGAACCCGTGTATTGTTAAGGTGTGTGAACACTTTGTCGGAACGGGCGCATTGAAGAAGAAGCGGGTCGCGTGGAAGCCTGTCACGAAGACGGTGACGGAGCGCGTGGTGAGCCAGAGTCAGTATATTGAGAAGGGGGGTTTGAAGAGTGGTCGCCGCAATTGCTTGTCGTTGAAAGAACCGAATAAGTATACACACTTTCCGATGTATATTCGGCATATGGGATGTGATGTCAATTATTTGACGTGGCAGGAGGCGGTGGCTGCGGGGGCATTGCCTGCTGAATATGTTGGATAGGGCGCATTACGCGCATATATATCGGCGTTCAGTTGGGTTTTCTTGTAGCATTTGCTTTAAAAACCAGTATATTTTTGTGTTCACGACGGTGTCGAGGGTGGTGGTGGCGGTGGTGGCGGTGGCGGTGGTGGTGGCGGCGCTACGCGAGAGATAGCAATACATACACAATAAACCAAAACTGTAATATCCTGATTTAAAATGGATTTCATATGGAAGTGTTTTTTTGGCGATGAATTCTTTAAATTCTGGCGAATGAAACGGTGGCGGCGCTGACCTTGTGTTTTTTTCTTTGATAGTAGAAGTAGAATACGGTGTATTTATCACGAGATTGTTGTCTTCATTTATCTCGTGTATTTTTTCGTCATTGGTGATGGCGAAGTAGACCGCGGGTGGCGCGGGTGGCGCGGTGGTAGCGTTGTGAAATACTGTGATATCATCCAGATTAAAACTGGATATCCCTTTATTTTCTCGTTCAAGGCTTTGTAATTGGCGACCGATACATTCTATAAGTTGTTCCATCACGTTATATTCTAGATGTTTCTTGTGTCGTTTGAGTAGTGCGGATAGGGGCTCTATCGCGGTGGCGGTAGCGGTGGCGGTGTGTTTTGTTTTATGCGATATCATTGATTTCGGTAATGGATTTGTCTTGATGAGGATTTCGGATGAAAAATGATAGGACTTGGTATCCATATGTATAGATAGTAACGCGTGTATCTGTGTGTGTATGTAAGTATGTATATCTTGTCGTAGTATTATTATATTACTATGTTTTAATTCGATTATCGATTATCGATTATCGGTCGTTGTTGGAAATTCGCCGCCACGCATCGCCAGAATATTGGTGTTGGGATTGTTTGATAGACTATTTTGATGGACTGTCCTTTGATGATATTCTCTCGATATTTCTGGACGGCCGGGTTGTCTGTGTTCCATTTTTTGAAATAAATGTAAATGTTGCTATAATGAACTTTGCTATCTTGTTCTTTGCCTGTGCCGCCACCACAGCATTCATAATCTGGCAATGTAAACTCTTTGGGCTTGATGACGAGTTTTTCTATCTCGCCGAGTTGAGTTTTATTGATGATATCGGTTAGTTTTTTATGCGTGATGTCGCCTAACCCGCGCGGAATACAAAGTGCGGGTGGGTCGTATGGTGTTGTTCGCATTGTGTTTGACTGTGTTTGACTGGTTTGATTGTTTGACTGTGTTTGATTGTTTTTGAATGTTTTGTAATCAATTTTATCAATTCTTAAAGAGTATAAACATTAAGTATTGATATTATATACATATTCGTAATGACGATGGAATCTAAAAAAAAGGATGTGCGGCGTCGTAGTGGTCGTAGTCGCGGCGGACGTAGTAGTGCTGCTCGTGATACGACAGTAGAAAGTGAAGATAAAAATACAAGAAAACGACTCCATCATCAGAAACGAACGCGTAATATTAAAAAAAAAGAAGATTCGGTTCCTGTGGTGAGTGCTGTAACTGAGTCTAAACCAGTCATTGGAAGTTCCAATCCATTCTTTATTGCGGTGTGTGCGCCTGAAACGTATGTTCCTGCGTCTGCGTCTCCAGTTGTTGGTGGTCGGGGTGGAGGTGGAGGTGGAGGTGGAGGTGGAGCGTTCACTTCATGCCCACCTCATTTATCTTCCGCCCCACAACGAACGAGTAATGTATTCTTACGGTCTTCGTCGTCGTCGTCGTCGTCGTCGTCGTCGTTATCGTCATCGGGTCATCATCTTCGTCGAGGTGCTCCATCTGGGGTCGCGGCATCGGCTGGGACGAACAATTTTATTCATCACCCTGCGATTCAAAACGACCGAAGGCGTGACTCTGTAAATAGTGTTGTCGCTGTTGGTGGGGTCGCCACGACCGCCACGACGATAGCCAATGTTACCGATATTCACGATAAAGAACAATTTCCGTCATTGTCGTCTTCGGTGTCGGTGGGGGTAACGAATACGACGCCAAAGTTGAATTTTAAGGAGATGGTGATGAAATCACAGAATGGAGGAGGAGGAAGCGTGTCAACTGAAGTGAAAAGCAGTGGAGGGCTTCTCACTCCGGCGACTACGGGTGGAGTTATCAGTAACAAGAGTTCGCCTGTGCCTGTGCCTGTGACACGTCAGCCGTTGTCATCTGGAAACATATTTTTAGGTGCGTTTTATGATATTTCGAGTAGCGGTGGCGGTGAGGGGGGCGGTGGCGACGGCGACGGCGACGACGGTGAGGGGGGCAGTAGCGGTGGCGGGTTTTCATCTACTTTGGTGGATTTATGTGACCGTAAATATGATAGTTTGTATAAATAATATACACGCGTGTGCGTCAATGTAGATATTATCCTTTCGTTTTGTTATATAATTCAGTATAACAAAATGACATTTAGATACGACGCCAAATATGAATATGATTATGATTCGCTTATGATTGATGATGACGATGGTAGCGATGGTAGCGATGGTAGCGATGGTAGCGATGGGCTTGATGCGCAATGGATTGTCGAATTTGAAAACAAGTTAATTCTTAGTGATTATGAAATGATGTTGCCCGCGGATATTCGTCGTGTTTCATTTCAGTTTGTTTATTTAGCTCGCGATAAGGTGTCGATTGAACGCGTGGAATCATTGTCGCCTGTGTATGTTCTACAGCGTCCCAATGAAATCTCTCAATCTGAATTGTTTCATATCATCCATCGATATCAGAAAGGGACCAAGACAGGAAGTAAAAAATATTACAATTTTAAGTCGTTGTTGTTTTATGATTTTCGAATTCCAGGGGGTAGCGATGGTCGCGTTGATTTACGATGGTTAGCTGACTATGTTGGATTCGGGTATAATGGAAGAGACGACGATGAATATGGCACGATTATTGAATATGATAATATTCTTTCGATTGAAAAAATAGTTTTTTCGCCTTTGATTTCGATGTTTCATTCTCTTATTGGATTTACAGTTTTATTATACGAAGACTAGACTACACTACACTACACTACACTAGACATACTAGATGTCATCAATGTTGACTTCTTCTAATTTTTGGCGGCGATGGGTCGATGGTGGTGGTGGTGGTTGTGGTAGGTCTGCTGCTTCTCTGCGTGTATTTGTGTTTGCTTTCGGGTCGTTGTCGTGGTCGTCGTGGTCGTGGTGGTGGTCGTGGTGGTGGTCGTGGTGGTCGCGGTCGCCGTCGTCGTCGCTATCGCTGATTTGATTGTAAATGTCCGCATAACTTGTTGTCACGAGTCTTGATAATTTTCCGCCTTGTGAGATGATTTCTTGATATTCGAGTGTTTTCTGGTCTTTGAATTCTACTGCGTGATTTGCCTTGAATTCGTCATCGCTGTTGCTTCCGCTTCCGTCGCCACTGTCTGCGCCGCCGCCGCCGCCTTCTGCGACAAGGTCTTGGAATATCTTTTCTTGAACGCGGAGTTTCTCTCTCTCTGATGACGAATATATCTCGAGAAGGTCGCATTTTTGGATATTCTTTTCAGTCTTTGATGACTTGCTTGCGAACTCTTTGTCGGCGTCCCATTGACGCAATCCAATAAGCACCCACGTTCCTTGGGATAGAACATTTTCGCGTTTTGACCTTCCAGTGAATTTTCCGCGGATGTGGCATAAACGGTCGTATCCATCCAGGCATTTCACAAGACACATTGAATTTCCAAGTAGACGCACGACATAGGCGTAGATTTCGTCGGAGGATTGGGATACGCGGAGAAATTTATTGGCTTGTTGTTGCGCTGACCCGTTAACGTGCTTGCGCGCGAGGTGTTTCATTTTATTGCCACCGCCTTCATTGCGAACCATTGTATTGTATTGTATGAATTATCGTTAGACAGAGGAGGATGATGATATGGTCACGTTACTATGAATAAAATGAAATGAATATTGTTTCAATTTTATCTACATAAATGTTTATATTTTATATCATAGGGTGAGATTGATGTTTCGTGCTCGTATTGGGCGAGGGGGGTTGTGGCGGGCGGTGTGGCGGACGGTGTGGCGAAATCTTCTGGAGTTGCCGCGATGAAGATGGATTTGGTATTGATGTCTTCTTCGTCTATCTTCATATGACATATTAGTGCGAGAAGGATGATGTCTTTGTGTTTGTATTGGATGTAGGGTGGGGTCCGACCCCCGGCGGCGGAGGCTTCGGCAATGATGTGTTCTAGGAGTGCGGATACGGATGCGGGGGGGATGGTGGCGGCGGTGTCTGTGGTGGTGTCGGCGGCGGTGTCTGTGGCGTATGCCCGTCTTATATGAACTGCGGTTGTTTTTAGGTGGTTTGATTCGTAAGATTTGATTAGGATTTCGCGGCTTTCTTTGTATTTAGGGTAAATGTGCGTTACATTTCCATCGTTGATGTAGGCGTGTGTATACAATTGATATACGATAGTGGATGTATAGTGGCGGCGCTTTATCATATTCTTGATGATGGACGCGATGGCTGTGGAGGAGGCCGTGGAGGAGGCCTTTTTGTTGATATACTCTTCCATTTTTGGATTATGAATTGCGAAGAACATATAATAGACGAACCATACGGTGTCGTAGTTCTCGGTGGTGGATTTTAGACATTCTTGTATTGGTCGGTTCTGTCTGATTTTAGAGAAAAGGTCTTCGCATTGTTGAATAAATGATAACATTTCTTGGAGAATTTTATATTGATATATAGTATAACGAATACCTTTATTTTCGTTCAATTTTAAATGTCTGCCCCCCCCGTAGAACAACAATCACCACCAGTTAAACCGCCGCAAAGCGGAGGAGAACCTAATTCCGGTGAAAATAATGCCTTGCCGGTTGATGGTGGCCGCCGCCGTCGTCGTGGTGCTAGGAAGTCCAACCCTTGGCTCGCTCATGTCAAGGAAACGATGAGGAAGAATCGTGGTGTTTCTTTTAAGAATGTCTTGAAGATGGCCAAGAGGTCTTTTAAGTCTAAGTCTAAGTCTCAGTCTAAGTCTCAGTCTCAGTCTCAGTCCGCTGGTCGTCGTCGTCGCAGTGGCAGTCGTAACGGAAGAAACACCAGTAAGCTGTCACAGAGTGGCGGCAGTGGAATGGCTGGAAAGGCACCTTTTGGTGAGAATGCCGCACCTGTCGTTTAGACTTCATTTCATTTCATTTCATTTCATTTCATTTGACATTCGAATGTAATGAATTATATTTAACAGTCATAAAAAATAGAAACGAAAAATTCCTTTGTTTCTTGGGGTGTCATTCGTTTATCTGGGTTTGGATGTATATTACGCAACATCACTTGTATTGTGTTTAAAATTTTACGATTATTGTATTTGTTTTTCAGTTTCAGTTTATATTGGGTCTTAAATCGTATATCTTTTTTTGTCAAATCTGGGTCAAACATTTGTTGACGACGTTCTTCGTGCGAATAATTGGATGCTGATGTAGCATCGGCAGCGGCGGAGGTGGCAGCGGCGGAGGTGGCAGCGGCTGAAGGGGTGGGAGTATATTTACGTATACTGAATATCAGTTGAAACATTATTTTAAGAAACATTTGATTTATAGCAAAGACGTCCCACTTGTCCCAGTATTTCAATAGTTCATTTAATACCATTTCTCTCGGTTGGTGGACGAATCTTATATATGTAGCGACTGTAGTGTTGTATATATCTTCTTTGAATTTCGGTGACATATACGTGAGCGCTTTATTGTATGAGACGTATTCGTAAGATATTTTGCGCAAATCTTCTTCTGTGAGTGTGTCGTTTTCGTTTATGAGATATGTAATAATGTGAACTTCCATTGGCCACAAATGATAATCTGGCGCGTGGACATAGAAATGCTGTCGCCATAAGTAGTTGTGTTTAAATATGCTGGAAGACTTACTGCCATATACTATATTAGAATCAATGGTCGTGTTGCGTTCTTCTTTTTCGTTCCACGGATGTGACAATAACCGCGATACATCGATAGAGAGTCCAAAATCTATAATATATGGTAATTGTTGGATTGATTCTATAAGGATATTATTTTCTTTCAAGTCATAATGGACGAGTTTGTATTTAACGAGCAATTGAATGCTGTCGTTGATTCTCTCGTAAAGGTCAAATAAAATGGACATCAAGTAGTAGGATTCTGTGCGTCCTTCTTTTTTGAATTCACTTCTGTATTTGGTGACTTGTTCTTCGTCTTTTTGTAGTTTGTGGGACACTGTGTGAATTCTATTTTCGGGTGCGTCTGCGTCGTCGACGTCCGCGTCTGTGTCTGCGTCTGTGTCTGCGTCCGTGTCTGCGTGGCCATCGTCCTCACTTGTGTAAGCTTCGCTGCTGGTTTTACTCCATCTATCACGGTCAACATTTTCAGTATCTCTGTATTTGATACTATTAAGTATATATTTGTGTAAATGTGTTCCTTTGATATACTTCATTTTTTGAATGATGAACTTGTTGTTTAATTCCTTGTAGTCTTTTGATGTTAATCCTCCTTCTCGTAGGCTCTCCGAAGAGACGTCGTGTGTTTGTGTGTGACGTTTGATATATTTACGCACTGCGTCGCATTCTGTTACATAGGTTTGTTTGATTGTAGCTAAATCAATCTTGTATGTTTTCAATACTGGAATGAAAAATAACTCAAATGACGGTATTTCTTGTATTTTACGTCCGATATAATCTTCAAAATCAGAGTGGAAATTGTTTTTTTGAAGTTTTGATACGTATTTTTTTCGCGTCTCTTTGTCGGTATCCGTATCGATGTTGACGCGTTTTTTATTTTTATTGCGGCGCATTTGAAACGGAAGTGATGGATAATAAATACAGCCATATGTTCCTTGGTTAATGAGTTTGGATTCGTGGTCGTGGTCGTGGTCGTGGTCCATTGCGTCTACTGTAATCACATAATAAAAAATGGTTGGTATTCGGGCGCACTGCGTGGTGTGTGATGACTGTTCAGTGATTATTTTTGCGCCCGGTTAATTTGTAATACCGGTTTTTGTATGTCTTTTTGATTTTGTCCATTATTTCTGCGGTGAGCTCTTCGGATGATGTGAAGACGGATTTGGCCTTTTTGAGTTTTTCGACGATGTTGCCGATTTCTTTCGTCATTTCGTCGCTTGACATTTTTGTCTTGAAGAATTCGTCGTAGCATATGGATGGTTTGGGGGGGATGCCCCCCACCGACGGGGATGGTGATTCGGGTGGTGGCGGTGTAATGGTTGAACGGATATGCTCATCCATCATCTTTATACACGTCTTCGACATTGTGATGTAACTGCGGCGTGGGGCGGTGGCGGTGGCGGTGGTGGCGGTGGTGGTGGTGGTGGCGGTGGTGGTGGTGGTGGCGGTGGTGGTGGCGCTCGATGTGTCGTCGTCATTGTCATTGTCATTGTCATCGTCGATGTTGTTGTTGTCGTCTTCTTGCTGTTGCTGCTTCTTTCCCGTTGATTTTTTTCTGAAATAATAGCGGCCTGCCTTGAACATCTTGTCTTCGATGTTTCCGACGTATCCGTTATTCGCGAGGCGGCGCTTCTCCGATTCCATTGCTTCTGCGATATTTTCTTGTTGCGTCCATTTCGTCCATTCACTCTTATACGTGTGTCTATCGTCGTATTGATGAACCTTCGAGAATTTTGAAAGTGCTTCGATGAAGGTTTTGTTGAATTCGTGGCGGTAAGTCGTGGCGGTGGTGGCGGCGGCCATTTTGATTGGGTGTTGACGCTTTGTGATATCGTTGTATGATGTGCTTCTATGTGTGAAAATGATTTCAATTTTTTTAGCATTCGCACGGACGGACGGACCTGTCGTAAAAAAATTGAAAAAAATAAAGAAGATATAAAATGATGAATAGAGGGTATCGTATTGTATGTCTACTGTGACGACTTCTATTCCTGTGCCTGCGCCTGCGACGACATTATATTTGGAATCCTTGTCGCCATTGGAGCGTTCTGTCTGTCAAATAGCGGAATCGCATCTTCAGAGTTCGTTTGACATCTCGCGTTCGTCTGGGTTTATTGCCTGGAAGGCGGCGGCGGCGGCGGCGGCGGCGGCGGTGGCGAATTGTGCTCATAAGTAGTTGTGATGTTGCGTTATATGATATTCCGCAAATACCTCATTATTCGTTTGCGTGTCTTTCGTATCTCTCGGAGGGATTGTTTGTATTCTCGTTTGTATTTTTTTGTTGAGCGAAGTGACGGTGACGACGCGGACGACGCTCCACTGCCACCTTTCATACCCATACCCATTTTCAGTAAACCGCCTGGTGTGACGCCTGCCGCATTGGCTGCCCCTAGTGCTCCTTTTAACATCGATGTCTTTGATACTCCTGTTGCGTCGCTTAATGCGTTGAGTCCTGAAAGACCAGTTTTACCCATTTTCAATAAATCACCTGGTGTTGCCTTACCACTCATAAACTTGTCGGACATATTGGCGAGGTCGGCGGCGGCCCCTGCAGCGGATGAAAACCCTTTTAATAATTTTTCAGGGTCTTTGAGTGCGTTGGCGATTTTATCGGGGGTGATGCCTGCGGCTTGTAAACCGGCGCTTGCCATATTGAATGCTTTTTGTGATTCACCTGGGGGGACGCCTGCTGCGGTGAGTGCGAACTTGGCGATTTCGTTCAAGGGCGTGCCTTGTGCAAGAGATGCTTTTACGGATTGGTCTATTTTGGCGGCTGCTGCTTCGGGAGAAACACCTGATGCGATGGCGGCTTGTTTCAATGAATTGACGAGGTTTTGGACGAGGGGGTCTGTGCCTCCTCCTGGTGCTGCCGCGTTGCCGGCGGCGTTGGCTGCGGCGCCTAGCATTCCGCCTAGGTTGCCGCTTTGTGCTGCGTTGGCTAGCATTCCGCCTAGACCGCCCGGTGCGTTCTTTGCTGCGGCGTTGGCTGCTGCGCCTAGCATTCCGCCTAGACCGCCTTGGGAGTTATTGGCGGCTGCGTTGGCTGCGTTGGCTAGCATTCCGCCTAGACCGCCCGGTGCGTTCTTTGCTGCGGCGTTGGCTGCTGCGCCTAGCATTCCGCCTAGACCACCTGCTTCGCCTTTTCCACTTAGACCAGACATTATGTCAGACGCGATTCCTTCACCGTTTAAGCCGCTGAATCCGCGTTCGCCTGGTGCGCCACCTTGCCCGGCTACACCACCTTCCAACCCACCTGCGTTTGCTGGAGCAGGCGTTGGTTCTGTGGAGGCTGGTTGACCCATCGCTTCCTCTTCAGCATCACCTAATTGACTCGCTGGTGCGGCTTCTCCTGCGGGTGCGGGTGCGGGTGCGGGTGCTGCTCCTGGTCCTGCCGCGGCACCCATCGCTCCGCTTAGTGCGCCCAACGGATTACCTCCTGCCGCGGCACCCATTGCGGCCTCCATCGGGTTTCCACCTGCTACTGCGCCCATTGCGGCCTCCATCGGGTTTCCACCTGCTACTGCGCCCATTGCGGCCTCCATCGGGTTTCCACCTGCTACTGCGCCCATTGCGGCCCCGGCGAGTGCTTGTGGATTGGATGCTAATGACTCAATTTCTCCTTTCAACCCCATTACATTATTCTTTAAATCTACACCTTGGGTTTTTGCTCCTGCCATTGTAGTTACTGATTTTGACATAATTACGATGACATTTTGTAAAAGACGCCATAATTGAAGCGTGGTTCCGATACCTGGAATAAGACTTAATGCGTTCATAATGCCTTCAACTGATGAAGACGCGATGTCGCGGACGTCGTTGGAAAGTAATTTTTCTATTTTCTGTAATGGCTCGTGAACAGCTGCGGTAGCCTTGTCTACTAATTTATTCAAATCATCCGGATTATCTGGGAGTTGTGGGATGGCTTTTTTCAGGTTGATTTTGGAAGAAAGGTCGGAGGAACCGCCCGAGATAAGGTCGTTCCACCATTTTTTGATACGTCGGATTACAAGAATGGCACTGTTCTTTGCGGTGGTTCCAATATCTGGGTATTTCTCTTCTTCGTCTTCTTCTTCGCCGTTCTTTTTCTTTTTTTTGTTTTCTTCGATGAATAATATGATTTTGGTGAGAAGTGGGAGGAGTGATTCTTCTAATTCAGATAAACGTTTTGCGTCTTTGGCGGTTATTTTGGCACTGGAGATGTTGACGTCTGTTGCGGCGTCGGTGGCGGCGTCGGCGTCGGCGGTCGCGGCATCAGCGCCTCCGGTTTGATGATGGTGGTGTAATTTACGGTGTTGTTGATTCTTTTTGACGGTTTCGTGTAATAACTCAAACATTGTGATAATGGGTGTAAATACATTGGGGCGTAGTTTTTTCAATTCTTCGTCTTCTTCTTGTGATAGACGTTTACCTTGACTGTGTTTACGTTCACGCTTTTGCCTTAAATAATCATATCGTTTCATATACCGTTCCACATTTTCAAGGATGGATGATGATGAACTATTGCTCGTTGACATTGCTCTGTCGTCTCGTTAGTATATAACAATATTATATACTAGCCATTTTAACGGATTGGTTGGAGATTTGTTCATTATAATGCGGAAATACGCTTCTTGAATTCGGCGTCACTCTGGGGGTTCCGCCCCCCTGCGACGGGAAGGGGGTTCCGCCCCCCTGCGACGGGAACTACGTTCGAAGCGGAGGCGGAGGCGGAGGCGGAGGCGGAGGCGGAGGCGGTGG
>Ga0164292_10001958_pt1 | contig 16807 bp, 17 predicted proteins | sample GEODES117metaG_FD_111486 | JGI IMG/M metagenome (GOLD analysis project Ga0164292, IMG submission 111486) | Eutrophic lake water microbial communities from Lake Mendota, Wisconsin, USA - GEODES117 metaG | ecosystem: Environmental > Aquatic > Freshwater > Lake | place: USA: Lake Mendota...
TGTGGCCCACGTGGATGATGTCGGCTTGGGCTGCGATGTTGAGGCCCGCCAACCAAGACAGGGCTTGTTCAATTTCGTCGGCGTCGAAGCCAGCGGCGCTGAGTTTGCGGCTTAGCAGAGGCAACTCTGGACACGCTTCGCCGCGCCAGTAGTGCTCGTAGACATACACAAGGACATCGAACATGGGGGGCAATATAACCTGTTTTCTGCGCCCCTTTGAAAATAAATTTCGGTGGTTTCATGTGTTGTCGTGTACTTCAACACAGGCCTTGGTTTCAAGGCGATGGCCGGGGCCCACACAGCGCCCACAAGGGTCATTCGTCACGCACCAACGCGTTGGTACAAACCACCTGGCAAGCGTGCCAGCACACCACGGCTTTCGAGCTCGTGCAAAGCCACCAAGGCGTCTTCCAAGTCCAGCTGGCTGCGCGCCAACAACACGTCCAAGGTTTGCGGGTCGTGGCCCAACGCATCGCACAAGGCCTGTTGTGCAGCGCCTTGCGGCTGCGCGTGAGCAGGCGGCGCATCATCGGTATCGACCTGAAGTTGCAAGGGCAATTCTTCCAACACGTCTTGCGCGGTTTCCACCAGCTTGGCACCTTGGCGCAGCAAGGCATGGCAGCCGCGCGACAAGGCTGAATGGATGGAGCCGGGCACGGCAAATACCTCTTTGCCTTGCGCCAGCGCCATGTCAGCCGTGATGAGCGAGCCCGACTTCAAGGCCGCCTCCACCACCAACACGCCCGAACTCAAGCCCGCGATCAAGCGGTTGCGGCGCGGGAAATGGTGGGCGATGGCCGGCGTGCCCGGCGGCAATTCACTGAGCAGCCAACCGTGTTGCGCCACTTGCTGCGCCAAGCCTTGGTGCGCACGCGGATAAACCTGGTCCAAACCCGTGCCCACCACCGCGATGGTGGCGCAGGTGACTGCGTTGGCGGCTTGCAACGCGCCTTGGTGTGCCGCGCCATCAATGCCCAGCGCCAAGCCCGACACCACACAACAACCTGCGGCTTGCAAACTGTGTGCGAATGCGCGCGCGTTTTCGCGGCCTTGCGCCGTGGGGTTGCGGCTGCCCACAACGGCCACACTGGTGTTGCAAGGCCGCTCGAGTTGTCCTTGCGCAAACAACAGGGGCGGCGGGTCTTCCAGCGCCAACAAACCCTGCGGGTACTGCGCATCAGCCCACGTCCAGACCGCGTGTTGCACACCCTCGGCGGCTTGCGCGAGCCAGGCTTGGGTGCGGGTGCACAGCGCCAGCCAGTTGGGCGGCTCAAGTTGCAACGCTTGCACTTGCGCGTGGCTGAGCACTTGTTGCAAAGCTTGCGGCGACTGCGCCAACACCGCTTGCACCGAGCCAAAGGTTTGCAACAGTTGACGCAGGGTTTGCGGACCAACGCTGGGCGTTTGCGACAGGCGCAGCCACAGTGCCCATTCGGGCAAAGCTTGCAGGCGGGTGGTGCGGGCGCTGAATGAGGCGTTCATGGCGTGTGCACAGGGAGTGAATCAGGCTTGAGCTTAAAAACACACGAGGCACTTGGGTCCCAGTGCGGCTTCCTCTTTTTGAAGCTGGCACTGCACCCGGGCTTTTCAAAAAAGCGACAATATCGCCATGGCTTTACTCCCCATTCTTTCCTTCCCCGATCCGCGTTTGCACACCGTCGCCAAGCCGGTGGCCGAGGTCACCGATCAGATCCGCCAAATGGCTGCCGACATGATTGAAACCATGTACGAATCCAAAGGCGTGGGCCTGGCCGCCACCCAAGTGGATTTCCACCAACGTCTGGTGGTGCTCGATGTCTCTGAAGAGCGGGATCAACCCATGGTGCTGATCAACCCCGAGTTGCTGTGGCAAAGCCCCGAGCGTGTGAAAAACGAAGAAGGCTGTTTGTCGGTGCCGGGCATCTTCGATGGCGTCGAACGCGCCGAACGCGTCAAGGTGCAAGCCCTGAATGAGCACGGCGAATTGAAAATCTTCGAGGCCGAAGGCTTGTTGGCGGTGTGCTTGCAGCACGAGATGGACCACTTGATGGGCAAGGTGTTTGTCGAATACCTCTCGCCGCTCAAACGCATGCGCATCAAAGGCAAGCTGCTCAAAGCCCAGCGCGAAGCCGAGCGCTCCTAAATGCGCATCGTGTTCGCCGGCACACCGGCGTTTGCCCAATCGGCACTGGCTGCGCTGCACCAGGCCGGCCATGACATCGCGCTGGTGCTGACCCAACCCGACCGTCCCGCCGGTCGCGGGATGAAATTGCAAGCTTCTGCTGTCAAACAATACGCCCTGCAACACGGCTGGCCCGTCTGCCAACCCACCAGCTTGCGCTTGGATGGCCCATACCCTGATGACGCTTTGCTCGCCCAACAAGCGATTGCCAACGCCCACGCCGAATTGATGGTGGTGGTGGCCTATGGTTTGCTGTTGCCTGCCTGGACCTTGCAAAGCGTGCCGCGTGGCTGCCTGAACATCCACGCGTCTTTGTTGCCACGCTGGCGTGGTGCGGCGCCCATCCAACGCGCCATCGAAGCTGGTGACACGCACACCGGCGTGTGCATCATGCACATGGACGAGGGCTTGGACACCGGCGCGGTGTTGTTGCGCGAAGCCTTACCGATTGCAAGTGACGACACCAGCATCACGCTGCACGACAAACTCGCCGCGTTGGGTGCCCGACTCGTGGTGCAAACCTTGGCGCAACTGCCCCGCTTGCAAGCCGTGCCGCAAGCCACTGAAGGTGCCACGTACGCCGCCAAAATTTTGAAACACGAGGCCTTGATCGATTGGTCTTTGCCCGCTTCGCAACTCTCGCAGCGCATCCGCGCCTTCGATCCCTTTCCCGGCGCGCACACCTTGGTGCGCGGTCAAGCTTTGAAGATTTGGTCGGCGCAGGCTGAAGCGTCAGACACGACAAGCGCTGCCGCCTCGGCTTCAAGCGCGAGTGCAAACCAAGTCATCGCGTCAAACCATGTGCCGCCAGGCACCGTGCTGCAAGCCGCTGGCGACCAACTGCTGGTGGCCACGGGTCTGGGCCACTTGCGCATCACCCAAGTGCAACTGCCCGGCGGCAAACGCATCAGCGCCGCCGATTGGTTGCACAGCCACGCGGGCTTGCAAGGCCTGCAACTGGGCGTTTGACACTGTTCCATGTTCTTTGACCCCGCCAATTACAAGCACCCCGCATTCAAAGAGGGCATGCGCGACATTTCTTCCGTCGCGCCGGGCATTTGGGCCTGGGGACTGATGACCGGCGTGGCGATGGTGCAGTCGGGCTTGAGCGTGGAGGTGGCCACTGCCATGACCTTGCTGGTCTATGCCGGCAGTTCCCAATTGGCGGTCACGCCGATGCTGGCGGCGGGTGCGCCGTTTTGGGTGGTGTTGGCCACCGCGTTTTGCGTGAACTTGCGCTTTGTGGTGTTCAGCATGCACCTGCGCCACTACCTCCTGGCCTGGCCACGTTGGCAGCGTCTGTGTGTGGGTTACATCACCGCCGACATGAGTTATGTGATGTTCACCCGCCGCTTTCCCCAACCGGCTGACGACGCCGCCGGTCAGCGTGCCGAGATGGCGTATTTGTCGGGCAACAGCTTTTTGAACTGGATCGGTTGGCAAATATCCAGTTTGGTGGGGGTGTTCATGGCCAGCCAAATTCCGATCCATTGGGGTTTGGGCTTTGCCGGTGTGCTGGCCTTGGTGGGCGTCATGTGTTCGCTCTCCGACACCCGCTTGCGCCGGGTGTCGGCAGGTGTGGCGGGCGCAGCGGCGGTGGCGGCCTTTGCCCTGCCCTTGAAGCTCAACATCGTGGTGGCCATTGCAGCGGCTGTGGCGATGTGCTTGCTGCTCGAGCGCAGCCCCTTGGCGGGTGAGGAGCGGCGATGAGCGCGGCCGCCCAGGCCTGTGAATCAACCCCTTGGTCAGGGGGTGGCCATGGCTGATGTCTGGATTTACCTGACGGTGGCGGCTTTGGGCGCGGTCACTGTCATCACGCGCTGCTTCTTTTTCATTTTTGAACGTGAGTTGCCGTTTCCTGCTTGGGCCGACCGGGGTTTGCGGTATGCACCGATTGCAGCTCTGAGCGCGGTCATCATTCCTGAAATTGTGATGCGCCACGGCGCTTTGATCACCGACTGGCGCGATGGCCGCATTTTTGGCGCGGCAGCGGGTGCGGCTTTTTACTTTTGGCGGCGCGGTCAGGGGCAGGCGGTGCTGGGCACCATCGTGGTCGGCATGGCGGTGTATTTGCCGCTGCACATGGGGTTGGGGTGGTAGCTGGTGGCGCTGGCCGAAATACTCTGCTTTTGGCATAGGAGTAAGCAGGGACGGGCTTTGCAAGCGGTTTTATGATACACAATTTCAGCGTTTTGCTGAAATTTTGTATCATTAATAGGAATGAAGTCACGAACTAGCCACCCATTTTGTGGTGGTCGTCTTGCCCAGAAGTCACGCTTTAGCCGTCCGCCATGGGGACACATTTTTCTGGTCTTTCGCTCAAAAAATGGTCCCCAGGCCGTGCGGCTTTAAGTGATGTTTCGGCGAAGGCTGGAACGGTGTTCGAAAAATCGTTTTCAGCCATTTGGGCAACCAATCAAGCTACTTCAGCTTGCGAACATGGTGGGTCGGCCCGCGTAGCGAACGTTGCCGCTTGCGGCAGTGAGCGGCGGTCGAGCCCACCGTGGTCGGCAAGCAGGCGTGAATTAATTGGAATCTGACCCCAATTAGTAAAGCGAGGTTTCGAAACAATTGGAATCTGACCCCAATTACTCAGGCCGTGCGAACCTGCTTGCATAGAATCGCCAAAAACAATCCAACGAGACAACCCCATGAACATCATTCGCTTCGCCGACCTGTGCGCCCAAGGCCGCGCCAAAGACCAACGGGTTTTCATCCGCGCCGACCTGAACGTGCCGTTTGACGACCACGGCCAGATCAGCGAAGACACCCGCATCCGCGCCTCCGTGCCTTGCATCCAGATGGCGCTGGCCGCCGGTGCGGCGGTCATGGTCACCTCCCATTTGGGTCGCCCGACCGAAGGCGAATTCAAACCCGAAGACTCCCTCGCGCCTGTCGCCAAGCGCTTGGGCGAGTTGCTGGGCCGTGACGTGCCCGTGCTGGCCAATTGGGTGGGCGGCGTGGCGGTGGCCCCCGGCCAGGTGGTGATGCTGGAGAACTGCCGGGTCAACAAGGGCGAGAAAAAAAACAGCGAAGACCTGGCGCGCCAAATGGCCGCGCTGTGCGACATCTATGTCAACGACGCCTTTGGCACGGCGCACCGCGCCGAGGGCACCACCTACGGCATCGCGCAGTTCGCCCCGATCGCTTGTGCTGGGCCGCTGCTGTCGGCTGAGATTGACGCCATCAGCAAAGCGCTGGCCAACCCGAAACGGCCGCTGGCCGCCATCGTGGCCGGCAGCAAGGTCAGCACCAAGCTCACCATTCTGCAAGCGCTGGCCAAGAACGTGGACCAATTGATCGTGGGCGGCGGCATCGCCAACACCTTCATGCTGGCCGCTGGTATGAAGATTGGCAAGTCCTTGGCCGAGCCGGATTTGGTGGGCGAAGCCAAAGCGGTGATCGAAGCCATGAAAGCGCGTGGTGCTGAGGTGCCGATTCCCACCGACGTGGTGTGCGCCAAATCCTTTGGTGCGGACGCCCCCGCCACGGTGAAAAAAGCCACCGACGTGGCCGACGACGACTTGATTTTGGACATCGGCCCCGACACCGCCGCGCGCTTGGCCACGCAACTCAAAGCCGCTGGCACCATCGTTTGGAACGGCCCGATGGGCGTGTTCGAGTTCACAGCGTTTGAAAACGGCACCAAGGTGGTGGCGCACGCGATTGCCGACTCCGACGCCTTCAGCATCGCCGGCGGCGGCGACACCTTGGCCGCGATTGCCAAGTACGGCATCGAGCCCCAAATTGGCTACATCTCCACCGGAGGCGGCGCTTTCCTGGAAGTGCTCGAGGGCAAAACCCTGCCCGCCTTTGAAATTCTGATGAAACGCGCTGCTTGATGGGTCAAACGCCGTGATAGCGCCCGCCAAACGGCCACAAAAAAACCCTGCCATGCAGGGTTTTTTGTTGCTTGGGCTTGGGGCCATTCATGCCCCAATCACAAACTGAGAAGTTGCACGCTTGAGCAGCCGCCCAAGTCGGCTGCGTTAAGCCGCCGTGAGTCCAGCCGGTGGCGTGCTGGTGGCGCGGCCTTTGTAGTCGGTCCAGCACTGGCGGGTGAAGTCGTACAGCTTGCAGTCGCGTGCGGTTTGGAAATACCAGCGCCAGGAGAACGGCTGCACGATGATGCGGCCGGGCAACAAGGTTTCCAGCTTGGTTTGCGCTTGCTTCAAGCGGTACAGCGGGATGCTCATGTCCACATGGTGGGCGGTGTGCTCCATGATGTGGTGCATCAGCGCGCCAATTTTCAAAGGGAAAGTGAGGTGCACCGTGGTGGACACGAAGGGCTGGGCTTTGGCCCAAGCGCTGCGGTCGTCATGCCAAGACACTTTCACATGGGTGTGGTGCACATAGACCACGAAACCAATCATGCCGCACCAGAACAAGAACGGCACCGCAAAACTGCAGAACAACAACCACAGCACGGACTGGTTGGTGGCCATGGCGGCGGCCACGATGCCGCCAATCCACAAGGCGGCAAAGGCGGTGATCAACCAGCTGTCACGCACAAAAATAGGACGGCGGGTCGGCATTTCTTTGGCGGTGGGGAAGACCATTTTTTTCCACCAAATTTCGATCATGTAGTACAGGCCCGGGGCCCAGCCGCTGCGGTAGACGCGGTCCAACAAACGACCCATCCAAGAGAGCTTGGCAAACTCTTCTTGGGTGAGCGGCGCCCAGACAAAGTCGAAGCCCTTGAGGTTGGTGTAGCCGTGGTGCACCACGTTGTGGCCGATGTCCCACAAGCTGTAGGTGGTGAGCGAGGGCAGGAAGGCGATACGGCCCAGCCATTTGTTCAGCCCGCGGTGGGGTGTCAGGCTTTGGTGGCAAGCGTCATGGCCAATGATGAACAAGCGGCCAATGGTGAAACCCATGGCCATGGCGCACAACAATTTGGCCCACCAGGCTTCAAAGAACACGGTGCCAGCCAAAAAACTGGCCCAAATGGCGTAATCCATCAGCAGCAAGGCAATGGCGCCAAACGTGACGCGGTCAGACAAAGGCACCAGCCACTCGCGGATCACCTTGCGGTGCGGCATGGGTTCGTCGATAGGAATGGGCTGTTCAAGGTTGGTCATAAAGCAGGTGCTTTGGCGCACCAAAAAAAGGGGGGCAATGCGCAAAGAAAAGCAAGTTTGTTGTTTTTCTCAGTCCGTGACACCGATTGTAGCCAGTTGAGGCCCGCCGGGACCAAGCCCTACCAGCGGGCGGGCAATCGCTTGCGAACCCGGTAAACCTTGTCGGGCTCGCGCACCACATAGCCGCCCATGACCAACTCTTTCAGCAAACGGCTGACCATTTCCCGGCTGCAGCCAATGTGCTGCGCCATCTGGGCGTGGGTCATGGCCGGGGCTGCACACCAAGCCTCGCGCTCAGCCTCTTGGCGCTGCAACAAGGCGCTGAGCCGGCTGTAGGCGTCGGAAAACAAGGCCAGCCGAGTGGTTTCTGTGGCCATGCGCACCCGTTGCAAGGCCAGTTGCAAAACATCCAGTGCCAGCCCGGGGTTGTGGCGCAACACGGCCAAGGCGGCATCTCGGCTGACCACGGCGCAGACTACCGGTGTCAAAGTGACCACGCTGGCGCAATGTGGCCCTTCATCCAAGGCCAGCGCACCCACCAAGTGCCCGGCACCCACCACGGCCAAGGTGATTTCTCGCGGCTTGCTGTCGTCAGAAAGCGCATATTCTCGCAACCGCCCACTCAACACCACATACAGCACATGGCCGCTGTCGCCTTGCTGAATCAACAGGGTGCTTTTGCGATAGTGGCGCACTTGGCCTTGCCGCGCCAGCATTTGCAAGCCCCGCAGATGCTGGCCCTGAATCAAGGTGTCAAAGCTGAAACTGTCGATGTTCATGGCTGCACTTTAGTGTCAGATGCCCCGGCCATGTGTCAGCCCAACTTTCTCATTGCGTGAGTGCGACTCGCGCTGACCGAACCCGCCCAACCAAGCCAATCTGACTTGTCAGCGTGTGACAATAGCGGTTCATTTCAAGGACTTTCATGCCACTGCACGCCACCAAAATCGTTGCCACCCTCGGGCCTGCCTCCAGTGACGTGGCGGTGTTGGAGCAAATGATCAAAGCCGGTGTGAATGTGGTGCGCTTGAACTTCAGCCACGGCCAAGCGCAGGACCATGTGGATCGCGCCAACCTGGTGCGTGAAGCGGCCAAGCGGGCCGGCAAAGTGGTGGCCATCATGGCCGATTTGCAAGGGCCCAAAATCCGCGTCGGCAAATTCGCCGAGGGCAAGGTCATGCTGGAAAACGGCGCCAAGTTTGTGCTGGACGCCTCGCGCACCGAGCCCGGCGATTTGCAAGGCGTGGGTTTGGATTACAAAGAATTGCCGCGCGATGTGAAAGCTGGCGACTTGCTGCTGCTCAATGACGGACTGATAGTGCTCACCGTCGACGCCGTCAAAGGCGAGCAAGTCCACACCACGGTGAAGATGGGCGGCGAACTCTCCAACAACAAAGGCATCAACAAACAAGGCGGTGGCCTCACCGCGCCTGCCCTCACCGGCAAAGACATGGAGGACATCAAAACCGCCATGGCCTTTCAAGCCGACTATGTGGCAGTGAGTTTCCCCAAAAGCGCAACCGACATGGAAATGGCCCGCCAGTTGTGCAACGTGGCCGCCGAGCCGTTCAAACACAAGCCGGGCCTGATTGCCAAAATCGAGCGCTTTGAAGCCATTCCCCACCTGGAAGACATTTTGCGTGCCAGCGACGGCATCATGGTCGCGCGTGGCGACTTGGCGGTCGAGGTGGGCAACGCAGCCGTGCCCGCGCTGCAAAAGCGCATGATCAAAATGGCCCGCGAGATGGACAAAGTGGTGATCACAGCCACACAAATGATGGAGAGCATGATCACCAACCCGGTGCCCACCCGCGCCGAGGTGAGTGACGTGGCCAACGCCGTTCTCGATGGCACCGACGCCGTCATGCTGAGCGCCGAAACCGCTGTTGGCAAATACCCCTTAGAGACGGTGCAGCAAATGGCGCAAATTTGCAAAGCCGCCGAGGAGGCTGAAGACGTGGCACTGGACGCCGACTTCACCGGCAAGCAGTTTCAGTTCATCGACCAAACCATTGCCATGGGCGCCTTGTTCACGGCGCACCATTTGGGCGCCAAGGCCATCGTGGCCCTCACCGAGTCAGGCTCCACACCTTTGTGGATGAGCCGTCACCGCATCCACATTCCCATTTACGCTTTGACCACCACCGAGCGCACCCAACGCCGCATGGCGCTCTACCGCAATGTGCACGCTTTGCTGATGGACACTTGCACCGATCGCGATGCCGCTTTGGCCCAGGCCGAAATGCATTTGAAAAAACGTGGCATCGTCAACACCGGCGATGTGTATGCCATCACCTGCGGTGAACCGATGGGCTCACCCGGCGGCACCAACATGCTGAAAATCAGCCGCGTCGTCTAATTTTTTTGAGTATTTAAGGACCTTCTTCATGGCTTTAGTTTCAATGCGCGAACTCTTGGACCATGCCGCCGAACACGGCTATGGCATTCCCGCTTTCAATGTGAACAACCTCGAGCAAGTGCAAGCCGTCATGGCTGCTGCCGATGAAGCGGGCGCGCCCGTCATCCTGCAAGCCAGCGCGGGGGCACGCAAATACGCCGGTGAGCCCTTCATCAAACACCTGATTCAAGCGGCCACCGAGTCCTTTCCCCACATTCCCTTGGTGATGCACCAAGACCACGGCACTTCGCCCGCCATTTGTCAAGGCGCCCTGAACCTGGGTTTTGGCTCGGTGATGATGGACGGCTCACTCATGGAAGACGGCAAAACACCTTCAAGCTTTGACTACAACGTGAGCGTCACGCAAAAGGTCGTGGCCATGGCGCATGCGATTGGTGCCACGGTGGAAGGCGAGCTGGGTTGCTTGGGCTCACTGGAAACCGGCGAAGCAGGCGAAGAAGACGGCGTGGGCGCGGTGGGCAAACTGGACCACAGCCAAATGCTGACCGACCCTGAAGAAGCCGCGCAGTTTGTCCAAGCCACGCAACTCGATGCGTTGGCGATTGCCATTGGCACCAGCCACGGCGCCTATAAATTCACACGCCCGCCCACCGGCGACGTGCTGGCCATCAGCCGCGTCAAAGCCATCCATGCCCGCATCCCGAACACGCATTTGGTCATGCACGGCTCGAGCAGCGTGCCGCAAGAGCTGCTGGCGCAGATCAACCAATTCGGCGGCAAGATGAAAGAAACCTACGGCGTGCCGGTGAGCGAAATTCAAGAAGCCATCAAACACGGTGTGCGCAAAATCAACATCGACACCGATGTCCGCTTGGCCATGACTGCCGCGGTGCGCCAATTCTTGGCCGAAAACCCCGAGAAATTTGATGCCCGCGAATGGCTCAAGCCCGCCCGCGAAGCCGCCAAAGCGATTTGCAAACAGCGCTACCTCGAGTTCGGCTGTGAAGGCCAAGGCAGCAAAATCAAGGGCACGCCTTTGCAAATGATGGCGGCCAAATACCAACAAGGTTTGTTGGCGCAATTGGTGCACTGATCACCAACGCTTGGTGAGATATACACAAGAAATGTGTATAAAATCGCCTTCTCTTTGAACAGGAGAAGCACCATGGAAACCCGCACCAACATTGTTTTGGATGACGAATTGGTCCAACAGGCCATGCTTCGCGCTGGCGTCAAAACCAAAAAAGCGGCCATCGAAGCCGCCCTCAAAGCCTTCATCCGCAAGCCCGACTACAGCGCCATCACGGCCTTGCGTGGCAGTGGTGTGTTGGCTGACGACTACGACCCGAACGAAGCCTTTGCCCTGCCTGCTGGCTTCAGCTTGATGGCCGCTGAAGCGCCGCCAACCCACAGCAAACGCCCAGCCAAACGCCCGTGAGTCAGCCTGTCTTGATCGACACCTCGGCGTGGGTCGAGTACTTGCGTGCCACCGGCTCGCGGCACGACCACGCCGTGGCCAGCGCTTTGCGTTCACCACAAGGTGTGCTGATCCCCGCTGTGGTGTTGCAAGAAGTGCTGCAAGGCGCACGCTCGCCCAGCCACTTCATGGCCTTGCAAACTGCACTCGAAGCCATCGATGTCTTTGAGCCTGAAGACTGGCCCCATTTGCACGCGCAAGCGGCTTTGCTGTATGCGCGTTGCCGTTGGCAAGGCTTGACGGTGCGCAACCCGATCGACTGCGTGGTGGCCGCGTGTGCCCTGGAAGCCGACTTGCCGCTGCTGGCGCGAGACGCCGACTTTGTGCACCTGCAACGGATTGCACCCGCCTTGCAATTGATGTAAGTCCCGCCCTCACGCGACAATGCTTTTTTTGAAGACAGCCCCATGAACCCCACCTTGCACACCCACACCCTTGGCTCACTTCCTTTGCTGGCGCGCGGCAAGGTGCGCGACAACTACGCTGTTGGCGACGACCGCATCCTGATGGTGGCCTCAGACCGTATCAGTGCGTTTGACGTGGTGATGGGCGAGCCCATCCCCGGCAAGGGCGCATTGCTCACGCAAATGGCGCTGTTTTGGTTTGACAAACTGGGGCACATTTGCCCCAACCACCTGACGGGTGACGCGCCCGAAACCGTGGTGTCGGATGCCGAAAAACCCTTCGTGGTGCAACGCTCGATGCTGGTGCGCCGCTTGAAACCCATTCCTGTGGAAGCCGTGGTGCGTGGCTATTTGGCGGGCAGCGGTTGGAAGGAGTACCAAACAAGCCAATCGGTGTGTGGCGTGCCACTGCCGGCGGGCTTGAAGAATGCGTCTCGCTTGCCCGAACCGATCTTCACACCCGCCGCCAAAGCCGAGATGGGCGAGCACGACGAGAACATCAGCTTCGCCCAAACCGTGGACATGATCGGCCAAGATTTGGCCGAACGCATCCGCAGCATCAGCATCGCCCTCTATGAAGCGGCTTACGACATTGCTGCTGAAAAAGGCATCATCATTGCCGACACCAAGTTCGAGTTTGGCCTCAGCCCCGAGGGCACGCTGGTGCTGATGGACGAGGTGCTGACGCCCGACTCCTCCCGCTATTGGCCGGCCGACGCCTACACTGAAGGCGTGAACCCACCGAGCTTTGACAAACAGTATTTGCGCGACTGGTTGGAAACCGCGCAGGTGGACAGCGCGGCATGGAACAAACAAGCACCGGCACCCACATTGCCTTCCGAGGTGATTTCACTCACAGCGGACAAGTACCAAGAGGCGTGGGCGAGATTGAAGAATTAATCAGCTCAGTTCAAGGCCATGCTCAAGCGGCGTCGGTACTTGGACACCAACTCGGCTTGCGGGTCTTCCAGGGCCGTGGCTTTGCCGGTGAGTTCAATGCCACCGGCGGATTTGCCGGGCACGGGCTGATCGCCTTTGGCCTTGGGCGGGGTCAACAACTCCAAAATGGCCACCAGGTTTTTGCGGGCCGCTTCTTCGTTCCAGGTTTTGTCGCGCATCACGATTTCCAACAACTCGTCCATGGCCGCGGTCCATTCGGCCGCAGCCATCAACAAACGCGCCTTGGCCAAGCGGGTGTCGAAATCGCGTTTGTTCTTTTCAATCAGCGCATCAAATTGGTCTAAAGGCCATTGCGCACGTTCGTCGGTGGTGGCGAAGTGCAGCGCCTCCCACCAGTGCTTCAAGGCTTCAAACCGCAGTTGCAAAGGGATTTGCACCAGCGCGGGTGCCAAGGCGGCTTTGGCCTGGTCCAACTCGCCCATGGCCATCAAGAGCTTGATGTAATCAAAACGGGCGTCATCGTTGCCAGGGTTCATGGCCAAGGCTTCTTGCAATTTGGCCAGCGCTGTGCTGGTGTCGCCTTGCGCCAGCAAGGCTTCGGCTTCACTCAGGTCTTCTTGCGCGATCAACTCGCCCTCAGAGGGCAGGTGCTTGTCTAAAAATTCACGCACCTTGCCTTCGGGCAAAGCACCCATGAAGCCATCGGCGGGCTTGCCGTCTTTGAGCAAAACGCAGGTGGGGATGCTGCGGATGCCAAAAGCTTGCGAGAGTTGCTGCTCGTCATCCGAGTTGATCTTCACCAACTTGAAGCGGCCTGCGTATTCCACTTCCAGTTTTTCCAAGATGGGGCCTAAGGATTTGCACGGCCCGCACCAGGGCGCCCAAAAATCCACCAACACAGGCACTTGGGTGGAAGCGGCAATCACTTCGGCTTCAAAATTGGCAACGGTCACATCAATCATGGGGGTCGGTTCCAGGGGAATAAAATCAGCTCACCAACACGCCAAAGCTCAAACGAGCCTTGGCATTCTGTCAACGCATAAGCTTACCCGCAGTTCACTGCCTCTTCATCATGAACCCCATTCTTGTCGGTGTGGTCATGGGCTCCAGCTCTGACTGGGACACCATGCAACATGCCACCCAGATCTTGCAAGACTTCGGCATTGGTTTTGAGGCCCAGGTGGTGTCTGCGCACCGCATGCCCGACGACATGTTTGCCTATGCCGAAGCGGCGCACGGACGTGGCCTCAGAGCCATCATCGCGGGGGCTGGCGGTGCGGCGCATTTGCCGGGCATGTTGGCCGCTAAAACCACGGTGCCCGTGTTGGGTGTGCCGGTGGCCAGCAAGCATTTGCAAGGCGTGGACTCCTTGCACAGCATCGTGCAAATGCCCAAAGGCATTCCAGTGGCCACCTTCGCGATTGGTGCAGCAGGCGCGGCCAACGCGGCCTTGTTCGCGGTGGCCCTGTTGGCCCACGATCATCCGAAGTTGCAAGCTGCACTGAATACCTACCGCCAACAACAAACCGACGCCGCACGTGCCATGACCGTGCCGCCCGCCCTTTGAAAACCTTGTTGCCAGGCGCCACCTTGGGCGTGTTGGGTGGCGGTCAATTGGGCCGCATGTGGAGCCACGCGGCACAAGCCTTGGGCTACCGCACCGCTGTCCTTGACCCCGATGCACACAGCCCAGCAGGCTTGGTCAGTCATCTGCATGTGGCGGCCGATTACCTTGACCCTGTGGCCTTGCAGCAGATGGCCGCGCAATGCCAGGCCATCACCACCGAGTTTGAAAACGTGCCCGCTGAAGCCTTGCGCCAATTGGGCTTGAGCTTGCCTTGCGCACCGGGTGCCGAGCCGGTGGCGGTGGCGCAAGACCGTGCAAAAGAAAAAGCACACTTTGTGGCTTGCGGTGTGCCTGTGGCCCCGCATGCAGTGCTGCACAGTGAAGCCGACTTGGTTTCGGTGTCCCCAGATTTATGTCCCGGTATTTTGAAAACCACACGCTTGGGCTATGACGGCAAAGGTCAGGTGCGGGTGGCGTCGCTTGCTGACTTGCCCGCCGCATGGAAGCAGCTGCAAAGCGCTGGCCCCGCCGTCTGCATATTGGAAAAACGCCTGCCCTTGGCCGCCGAGTGTTCCGTGGTGTTGGCGCGGGGCTTTGATGGTCAGATGGTGCACTTGCCGGTGCAGGTGAATTTGCACCGAGACGGCATCTTGGCAGTGACCGAGGTGTTTGCAAACGCCTTGCCTGCCGCCACCGAACAACAAGCCTTGCAAGCGGCCTATGAGGTGGCGCGCGGCTTGAACTATGTGGGTGTGTTGTGTGTGGAGTTTTTCTTGCTGCAAGACGGCCCCGAGCGTGAGGCCTTGGGCCCACTGGTGGTGAACGAGATTGCACCCCGCCCACACAACAGCGGGCACCACAGCATCGACAGTTGCGATGTGTCGCAGTTTGAATTGCAGGTGCGTTGCATGGCCGGTTTGCCATTGGCACAGCCACGTTTGCACAGCCCCACTGTCATGCTGAACCTGTTGGGCGACTTGTGGTTTGCACAAGGTGACCAAGCCATTGAGCCGCCTTGGCCACAAGTGTTGGCTTTGCCCGGTGTGCATTTGCACCTGTATGGCAAAACACAAGCACGCACAGGTCGCAAGATGGGCCACCTCACGGTCACTGCCGCCACGCCCGAAGCGGCCAAGCAAGTGGCCTTGCAAGCAGCCGCCGTCTTGGGTATGGCTGCGTGGTGAAAACTTCATCGGATGCGGTGCTGCAAGCCGCCCACGTGTTGTCACAAGGCGGCTTGATCGGTTTGCCCACGGAAACGGTCTATGGCCTGGCAGCTGATGCTTTGAACCCGCAAGCTGTGGGTGCTATTTTTCAAGCCAAAGGCCGACCCGCAGATCACCCGCTCATCGTGCATGTGGTCGATGCGGCGCAAGTGGCTTTGTTTGCGCAGGATGTCCCTGAATTTGCCGTGCGCTTGATGACGGCGTTTTGGCCCGGTCCGTTGACGCTGATCTTCCCAAAAAAATGCGGTGTGGCCGATGCTGCTGCCGGTGGTCACGCCACCATTGCGCTGCGCTGTCCTGCACACCTGATGGCGCAAGCGGTGTTACAAGCGGCACAAAGCTTGGGCGTTCAGGGTGTGGCCGCCCCCAGCGCGAATCTGTTTGGCAGCGTCAGCCCCACCACAGCCGCGCATGTGCGCGAAGCATTTCCATCGCTCTTGGTGTTGGATGGCGGTGCGTGTGATGTCGGCATAGAGTCCACCATCGTCGATTGCAGCCGTGGCACGCCGGTGTTGTTGCGCCCGGGCATGCTGAGTTTGTCGCAGCTGTCTCAAGCCTGTGGTGTGGCCGTGTTGAATTCAACCAGTCTTGAAACCACGTCTGCAACTTCTGCTGATGCCTTGAACGAGCAAGCCCCCGCAGCACCGGGCAGCTTGGCGTCGCACTATGCGCCGCGTGCGCGGCTGCGATTGCTGTCGGCTGATGAGATGCTGTCCCGCTTGCCACGGATGGCGGTGCAAGTGGCGTTGTGGAGCCGCACTCTGTTGGATGTGCCTGCGGGTGTTTGGTGGGTGAAGATGCCCTCGGATGCAGCGCAGTGCGCCCATGAATTGTTTGCACAGCTGCGGGCCATGGATGCCAAAGGTGTGCAAGAGATTTGGGTCGAGACCCCGCCTGAGGGCGAGGCCTGGGATGGTGTGCGGGACAGGTTGCAGCGGGCAGCGGCTTTGAAGTGAAGTGTCAGCGCCCAGCCGCCCAGTCGATCAAGGCGTCCATCACCGGCCTGCCTTGGTTCGCGTTCGGGTGGTTCAGCATGGCCACCAGCACAAAGCGCTGGCCGTTTTGTCCGTCCACATAGCCCGCAATGCCCATGCTGTCGCGCAAACTGCCGGTTTTCAGGTGGGCACTGGCGCTGCTTTTGCTGCGCTTGAGGGTGCCGTCCACGCCGGTGAGCGGCAGTGAGGCCATCAACTCCGGCATGAAGGACTGCAACCAGGCCCATTGCAGCAAACGCGCCAAGGTGTGGGCGCTGATGCGCACTTCCCGGCTCAAGCCTGAGCCCTTGTCGATCAAGGGTGGTTCGCCGCCGATGCGGTCACGCCACCACACCTCCATCACCTCTTTGGCCGCAAGGGGTGTGGCTGTTCCCCGTTTGTGCGCGGCCAGGGTCAAGAACAACTGATCGGCCATGACGTTGTTGCTGAACTTGTTGATGTCGCGCACCACCTCGCCCAACGTGGCGGACTCTGCAAAAAACACAGGCTTCAAGCTTGTGGGCACGCTGCCATCGCGCACGCTGCCACTGAGTTGACCGCCGAGTTGTTGCCACATGCCCAACACCGCGCGGGCGGCAAATTGATCAGGGTCGGCATACGCCACAGGCCAGAGTTTGTCGCTGCAGCTGGCTGGAAA
>Ga0164292_10001959_pt1 | contig 16806 bp, 13 predicted proteins | sample GEODES117metaG_FD_111486 | JGI IMG/M metagenome (GOLD analysis project Ga0164292, IMG submission 111486) | Eutrophic lake water microbial communities from Lake Mendota, Wisconsin, USA - GEODES117 metaG | ecosystem: Environmental > Aquatic > Freshwater > Lake | place: USA: Lake Mendota...
CAGGAGGCGGGCCTGGACCTGGGCGGCGATCACCCGGTTCTCGTGCCGCCCTTCATGGAACGCGTGATCGAGGAGATCGCCGTGACCGCTCGGCGCAGCCAGTTCGTGGACCAGTCCTCGGGCGTCAGCGCGCGTTTCAGCGTGAGCAACTGGCGCACCATGGTCGCCAGCGCCCGACGCCGGGGCATCCAGCTTGGCGAGCGCCCCGCGGTGCCGCGCATCAGCGATCTCGCGCACCTGCACGCCTCGGCACTTGGCAAGCTGGAACTGGATCTCATGGGCACGCACCAGATGGGTGAGCGACAGGTCATCGACGCGATCCTGGCGGAGGCCGTCGGCACCGTGTTCCAGGAGTACGTCGATCAGCATGGTCTTGGCGCGATCGCGGAGGCATTCAGCAAGGGCGTCCGCATCGAGGTGGGCGAACTCGTGCCAAGCGCGCAGTACGCGGAGCGGCTCCGCGCCGTGCCGGAGGCGTGGGACAAGGCGTTCGAGGTGAACGCCAGCGGCGATCCGGCCGTGCGCGCCTCGTGTGCCGAGTTCGTGCTGGCGGGCCTGTGGGCCGACGACAAGGTGAGCCGCGTGGTGAAGCACGGCCGCACCTCCTACGAGGTCAAGTGACCATGGCCGACGCGCCCGGCGATGCACCTCGGCAGCCACTTGGCGGCGCGTTCCACACGTACCTGGGCTTCGATGCCGTCCGTTTCGGAACGGCGATGCCTTCCGACGCGGGCGGCGCGGCGCGTGGCGCGTTCGAGCACATGCTTGCGACCGGTTCCATGCGTCGCTTCACCGACGAGGAACTCGCGAACGCGGTGCGCATCGATCCCTCCCAGATCCAGGGGCTCGGGCCGAGCATCGAGGCGCTCATCGAGCTGCTCGAGGCGCGCAAGGCGAAGATCCTCGCCACGTTCGATCCGGCGCCCGCCGCGGCGCAAGCGGCCGAGGCCTTCCGGAAGTCAGCGGACCGAGCTTCCCCCAACGATGGTTCGGAACTGGACCGACGGTTGGCGCACGCGATCAAGCAGGGGCAGCTGCGCGATCTGGAGCGACTGTGGTACCGCCTGCCCGAGGGTTCGGCGCCACAGCGGGCGCTCACGATCGCGCTCGAGCGCCTTCGCGAGCGCTACCAGATCGATGCCATGCGTTCGCGCTTCGCCTTCACCGGCCGCGAGGCGCTGTCCGTGGAGCGCGCCCTCGAGGTGGCCGACGAGCTCGAGCGCATCGAGCGGCTGCTTGCGCAGCTGCGCGAGGCGCTGAAGAACGCCAAGCCCGCGATCATCGACCTGGACGCGCTGAGCGAGTTTGCGCCGCAGGAGCAGGTGGAGTCGATGCGCGACCTGCAGCGTCGCGTGAACGAGTTGCTGGAGCGCATGGCCGAGGAGGCGGGCCTCTCCCGCACGCCCGAGGGAGGCTGGTCCGTGTCCCCCAAGGCCATGCGCCTGTACCAGCGCGGTCTGCTCGGCACGATCTTCGGCGACCTGCAGGCCGCGCGAAGCGGTCGGCACGAGGGCGTCACCTCGGCGGATGGAGCGGTGGAGCTTCCTGCCACGCGCCCGTGGGAGTTCGGTGACAGTCCCTCGGCGATGGACCTGCCGCAGAGCCTGACGAACGCGATGGTGCGCGAGGCCGCCGCGGGCGCTCGCGTGCCGGGTGCGCCGGTGCGCCTTCGCGGCGAGGACATGGTGGTGCATCGCACGCGCCAGCAGCCCAAGTGCGCCACGGCCGTGATCATGGACATGTCCGGCTCGATGCGGCATGGCGGCCAGTACGTGCAGGCCAAGCGCATGGCCCTCGCGCTTGATGGCCTGATCCGCTCCGAGTATCCGGGCGACTTCCTGCAGTTCATCGAGATGTACACCGTCGCGCGCTTGCGTGCGCCCGGCGAGATCGCGCAGATCATGCCCAAGCCGGTCTCGATCCACGACCCGGTCGTGCGCCTGCGCGCGGACATGTCCGATCCCGGCATCACCGAGATGGACCTGCCGCTGCACTTCACGAACATCCAGCGCTCGCTGCAGCTGGCGCGGCAGTGGCTCACCGGCCGTCCCACGCCCAACCGCCAGGTGCTGCTGATCACCGATGGCCTGCCGACCGCGCACTTCGAGGGCAACCAGCTCTACATGCTGTATCCACCGGATCCGCGCACCGAGCGTGAGACCATGCGCGAGGCGGCTCGCTGCGCCGAGGTGGGCATCACCATCAACGTGTTTCTGCTGCCAAGCTGGAGCCAGACCGACGACGACGTGCAGTTCGCGCACCGGATGGCCGAGGGCTCGGGCGGGCGCGTGTTCTTCGTGGCGGGCAAGGAGCTCGACCGGTTCGTGGTGTGGGACTACGTGAAGCGGCGGCGCACGATCCTTGGCTGATCCGCGCGTCGCGCGCATGCGCGATCCCCGTTGCGCGTGGTGTAAGATCGATCCCGTTGAACGCACACGCCGCCGTAGCTCAGTTGGCAGAGCAGCTGATTTGTAATCAGCAGGTCACCGGTTCGACCCCGGTCGGCGGCTCTTCGATTTTCCAGGCGGATGCGTAGCGTCGGCATCCGTCTCCGGGTGGCTGCGGTCGTCGCCCTGGCCGCCATCCTCTGCGCGACGATCATGGCCACGCTCGGCCTGCGCATCACGCGCCTGAAGGTCGAGGAGATCGGCGAGGGTGCGGCGCTGGACATGGCCGCGGTGCTCGCCGACGAGCTTGGCGAGCGCGGCATGACGCCCGATCGGCTGGCCGCCGACGCCGCCCTGCAGGAGCGCGCGCATGCATTTCTCGAGAGCCGGCTGGAGTTGCTCAACCCTGCGGGCCTGCTGTGGACCAACGTCGCGATCCTGCAGCCCGTGGGGGACCGGTGGGTGGTGCTCGCGCGAGCCGACTCGAGCGGCTCGTTGCGCGTGATCCGCGGCGCGGGCGAGTCGCTGCCGATCATCGGTGGGGCGAACTACAGGCTGCCATCGCTCACGACGCCGGTGGCCGGCCGGTTCCGCACCGACCTGAACGAGTGGTTCGGCGCAAGCGCACCGATCGGCACGCCCGGCCCCGACGGCCGCGCGCCCGGCGTGGTCAGCCTGACCATGCACGTCGAGGATGTGTTCGCCTACATGGTCGAGGTGCTGCATGCCGCGCTTCTCGCCCTTAGCGCGTGCATCATCGTCGGCCTGGCCCTTGGATGGTGGTCCGCGGGAGTGATCCTCCGTCCCGTCGAGGTGGTGCGGCAATTCGCCGCCGCGCTGCGCCGTCGCGAGTACGCCGCGCGGGTCGAGGTGCGGGGCGCCCCCGAGATGCGGCGCCTGCTCGGTGACATGAACCAGCTCGCGGAGGATCTCTCGCAGAACGAGCTTCGCCTGCACGAGCGCACGGTGCGCATGGCCGAGATGCGCGACCCCAAGGAGACCGGCCCGCACGTGAAGCGCGTGAGCGACGTGAGCATGGAGATCTTCGAGGGTTGGCTCGCCCGCCATCCGATGGAGGCGGCGGAGGCCGCGCTGGCGCGACAGAGACTGCGTTCGGCCGCGGTGCTGCACGATGTGGGCAAGGTCGCCATCGAGGACGCGGTGCTGAAGAAGCCCGGCAAGCTCGATGAGGCGGAGTACGTGAACATGAAGCACCACAGCGTCATCGCCGCAGGGGCGGTGCTGACCGGCGACGACGCCCAGGACCGTGCCGCGCGTGACGTCGCGCTTCACCATCACGAGCGGTGGGACGGAACGGGCTATCCCGGCCGAGCCGACGTGGCTTCGGCACACGGTGATCTCGAGTTGCTGCGCGCGTTGCCGATTCCAGCCGCCGGGCTTGCCGGCACCGAGATCCCGCTCTTCGCGCGCATCGTCTCGATCGCGGACGTGTACGACGCCTTGCGCAGCCCGCGCTCGTACAAGGAGCCGTGGCCGGAAAGCAGGGTGCTCGAGACGATCCGCGGCGATGCCGGAAAGGCCTTCGATCCGGAACTGGTCGAGATCTTCCTGGAACGGCAGGATCGCATCCGCGCGGCGTGGGACCGGCACCCGGACACGGCGCCCCACGCCTGAGTCGATCAGCGAGCGGGCGAGAGCACCAGGATCCCGAGCTCGCGATCGATTTCCCGTGCACGGACACGCTCGGGCATGGCCTCCGCGATCGCTTCCACCGACCTGGCGTCGGCGGCGATCGCCACGCTGCCTGAGCCGAGCCACTCGCGAACGCGTGGTTGCAGCTCGGCGTGCGAGATGAAGCGCGCCCGCTCGGCCTCGAGCCCGAGCTCGTTGTCGAACTCGTTCGGATCACCGACAAGGATCAGGTCGGTCCGGCCGGTCGTCCAGTTGATGGGGTGGCCGGTGGCGTTCGTCACGATCACGCGAGTGGCCTCGCGCAAGGCGGCGTCATGCCGGCGCAGCGCCGCCCATGGCGTCTTGGTGGCCGACACCAGCGCCGTCGGAAACAGCAGGTGAACGCAGAGCAGGCCCGGTACCGGCACCCACGCCATGCGGGCGAGCCAGGCGCTGGCGTCATGCGCGCGGTGCGCCCGCGATTCCAGCAGTGACCACGCAAGGAACACCACCGCCAGCAGCAGCCAGCGCGACCATTCCGCGCCGATCCACAGGCGTGGGATCCCGAACCGGTCACCCCCCACCACGGCCAGCGTGAGGCACGCGATCGCCAGCAGCCGCACGATCGTCAGGGCCACCGTGGTGCCCGCATCGCGTGATGCGGCGCGTTGTTCGCGCCAGCGCAGCAATCCCACCGCAACGAGCACCGAGATCGGCGGGAACAACGGCAGCACGTAGGTGGGCAACTTGCCCGAGCTCGCGCTGAGCAGCGCCAGCGGCAGCGCGACCCACGACACGCAGAAGCGGATGCCGCTTCGCAGCTGGGATTCGCCGCGCAGCGCCCCGATGGTGCGCAGCCACAGGACCGTCCAGAACAGGCCGCCCGCGATCAGCACCAGCCCCAGCAGCCACCACGGCTCCCCGTGCTGGTTGTCATCCGGCGATGCGAAGCGGCGGAAGTGCTCCACCTCGACGAAGTAGCGCCAGAAGTCCGGTTCGCTGCGGTGCAGCAGCCACGCCAACGGGCCCGCGACCAGCGCGGCGCCAACCATCGGCAGCAACGCCAGCGCCGGAAGCTCGCGCCAGCGCCGATCCCACAGCACCCATCCGCCTGCCGCCAGTGCCGGAATCGCGAACGCAAGAAGCCCCTTCGTCATGAAGGCCAGTCCCGCGGCCGCGCCCGCGGCAAGGAGCCAGCGCCATCGCGCCGCAGCCCGGGCCGTCGCACCCTCCAGGAACCATGCCAGCGTGAGCGACGTGAAGGCTGTGAAGATCGGGTCGAGCACCGCCACGGTGCCGATCACCATCGGGAAGATCGAGGACAACTGCACCATCGCCGCCAGCGGTGCAGCCTCTCGGCGACCGGAGATGCGCCGCGCCACCATGCCGGCAGCGACCGCGCTCACCAGGCTTGCCAGCACGCACGGCAGCCGCACCGCGAAGGCGTTGTGGCCGAACGCGCCGATGCTCGCCGCGATCAGCCAGGTCCCAAGGGGCGGCTTCTCGTAGTAGACGAATCCGCACATGCGCAGCTTCAGCCACTCGCCGCTTGCAAGCATGTCCGCGCCCATCGCGCCGTAGCGCGCCTCGTCGGGGGTGATCATGGGCCGCGCCCACAGCAGCGCCAGATACAGCACCGCGAAGATCAGACCGACCTGGATCCATAGCCGCCCTGGGCTCATCGGGCGGCGAGTCTAGCCGCGCGTGCAGAGCCAGCCCTCGCGGCCAGCGATCGTTCCATGCACCAGTCGACCGGTGCCGCTCGGCGCGTGGCGCGCCAGCCATGTGCCGAGTGGCTCGAACCGATGGCCCGCGGCGAGCGCCGCGTCCAGGAATCGTTCGAACAGCGCGGCCTTCGCGCCGCCCTCGCTCTCGGCATGGATGGTGAGCACATGCGGCTTTCCATCGGCCAGACGCCGCAGGAGCGACTGGTTCCATCGCTCGTCCGCGCCACTGCCACGGCCAACGCCCTCGTCGTACGTCGGAAGATCGACCGGCACCTGAGGCTGATCGATCGGCACGCCGGCGAGGAGGGGCTGAAAGGGCGTGGCCGCACCGCGCGCGTCGCTGCGCCAGCGAAAGCGCCGCGAGGCGGGCAGGGCGAGCAGTCGCTCGTCGAATCGCCAGCCAGGGGCGGCGGCCATCTCGGGTTCGCGGCCGTAGACGCGCACGAAGGCAGCGGTGGCGAGCTCGAGCTCCGCATTCATCGCCTCGTCGGGCAATCGATCCGCGCCAACCTGCCAACGGTGGTGATCCCACGCGTGCAGGCCGACCTCGTGCTCCGCCAGCGCGGGCAGGCGCAGCTGCTGCACCAGCTGCCGCGAGATCACCGGTCCCGGCCACAGCGTGCCGCGCAGCACGATGTCCCAGCCGTACAGGCTTGGGGCACCGCTGCGGAGCATCTTCAGCGCGAAACCAGGCTTCAACATGCGCCAGGCGTGCCGGCCCATGTTGTCGGGGCCCAGCGTCACGAACCACGTTCCTCGCACCCCGCGCTTCTGCAGGCTCGACAGCAGCCGTGGGATGCCAAGCCGCGTGCCGCGGAAGGTGTCCACGTCGATGCGCAGGCCGATGGTCACGCGCGTGTCAGGGCTTGCGTGCGGCGCCGGCCGTGGCGCGCGCCGGCGAGGCGGCCCCCGACGGCAGACTCAGACCGTGATCCTTCGCGTGCTTGCGCAGGAACCAATCGAGGGTGCGTTCGACGCTCTCGCGCGTGCTGATCTTCGGCTCCCAGCCCATGTGCACCTTCGCGTTGCGGATGCTCGGTCGGCGGTGCTGCACGTCCTCGTAGCCCTGGCCGTAGTAGCGCGTGCTCTCGACCTCGGCGAAGCCCGCGAAGGGCGGATACAGGCTGCGCAGCGGGTGACGGTCGAAGGCATCCACCAGCATCTCGGCGAGTTCGCGGATGCTCGCCTCGTTCACCGGGTTGCCGATGTTGAAGATGCGTCCGTCGCAGGCGCCACCGGCGTTGGCGATGACGCGCCAGAGCGCCTCGATGCCCTCATCCACGTCGGTGAAGCAGCGCTTCTGCGCACCGCCGTCGACCAGCAGGATGGGCGTGCCCTCGACCAGGTTCAGGATGAGCTGGGTGATCGCGCGACTCGAGCCGATGCGCGCCGAATCCAGCGAATCCAGGCGCGGCCCGATCCAGTTGAACGGGCGGAACAGGCTGAACTTCAGGCCGCGCTGCGCCCCGTAGGCCCAGATCACGCGGTCCAGCAGCTGCTTGCTGGTGCTGTAGATCCAGCGCTGGCGGTGGATCGGACCGGTCACGCAGGGACTCGTCTCCTCGTCGAACTCGCCATCGGTGCACATGCCGTACACCTCGCTGGTGCTCGGGAAGATGATGCGCTTGTTGAAGCGCACGCAGTCCCGGATCACGCGCAGGTTCTCCTCGAAGTCCAGCTCGAACACCCGCAGCGGGTTGCGCACGTACTCGATCGGCGTGGCGATGGCCACGAGCGGCAGGATCACGTCGCACTTGCGCACGTGGTACTCGACCCACTCGCGGTTGATGCTGATGTCGCCCTCCACGAAGTGGAAGCGGGGGTGGTCCACCAGCGTGCCGAGGTTCTCCGTGTTGAGGTCCATGCCGTAGACCTCGTAGCCCTCATGCTGCAGGATGCGCTCGCTCAGGTGGCTGCCGATGAAGCCGTTCACGCCAAGGATGAGCACGCGTGTGGGGCGGTCGCTCTTCACGCCCGCCGCGCCCTTGCCGAACTTCATGCGCGGCACGATGTTCATCTCGCGCGCCAGCTGCTCGCCACTCGTCCACAGGCCATCGGTCGACTGGCCCTGCACGATCTCGATCGCGCCGCTGCCGCAGGCGACCACCAACGGGCTGGTGGACAGCACCTCGCCCGGATGGCCGCTTCCGGTGGCCAGCGCGCTCTTCCACACGAAGAGCTTGCGCGCGCCGGCAAACGTGAACGCGCCCGGCCACGGGTGGGCCACGGCGCGCACCAGGTTGTGCACGGCCTCGGCGGGCTTCGTCCAGTCGATCAGGCCGTCCTCGGCGGTGCGCCGACCGTTCACGGTGGCCCTCGATTCATCCTGCGGCGTGCGCGGCGCGGTGCCCGCCTTCACCTTCGGCAGCGTCTCGTCGAGCAGCGTCTCGCTCTCTCGCGCCATCTGGTAGGTCAGGCTGCGCGCGTCGGCGTCGGCCGCGATCGTCACGCGCCGCTGCGCGACGATGTCGCCGGTGTCGGCCTTGTCACCCATGTGGTGCAGGGTCACGCCGGTCTCCTTCTCGCCGAGCAGCAGCACCCAGTTGATGGGGCAACGACCGCGATGCTTCGGCAGCAGGCTGCTGTGCAGGTTCAGGCAGCCCTTGGCGAAGAGCGCGCGCACCGCCTTGGGAATGATGTTGCGGTAGTGGAAGCTCAGCAGCAGCTCCGGCTTCATCGCCTTGATGCGCTCGACCCAGATGGGGTGATCCAGCTTGTCGGGCGCATGCACGGGAATGCCGTGCTCCGCGGCCAGGCGCGCCACGCTGGCGTACCAGCCGCCCTCGTTCGGGTCGTCGCGGTGCGTGAACACGGCGACCACCTCGAAGCCGTTGCGAAGGGTCGCTCGCAGCGCCGCGGCGCCGATCTCGTGATATGCGAAGACGATGGTGCGCATGGATGGATTCCTCAGGCGGTGGTGCGGGCCGTGGAGCGCTCGCCGAGCGTCTCGCCGACCACGCGGTCAAGCAGGTAGCGGGGGCGTTCGCGCACGTCGCCGTGGATTCGGCCGACGTACTCGCCCATCAGGCCGAGCGCCACGAACTGGGCGCCGGTGAAGAAGAAGAGCACGGCGAAGAGCGTGAACACGCCCTGGCCCGCCCACTCGGCACCGTAGACGAAGCGCAGCACGAGCAACAGGGCGGCAAAGGCCACCGACAGCGCCGAGATGCCCATGCCCACCCAGCTCAGCAGGCGCAGTGGGCCCGCGGTCATGCAGGTCAGCAGGTCGAACTGCAGGTTGATCAGCTTGTAGAACGAGTACTTGCTGGTGCCTGCGGCGCGTTCGGCGTGTCCCACCGGGATCTCGGTCACGCGCTTGGCGAACAGGTTCGCGAGCACCGGAATGAAGGTGCTTCGCTCGCGACAGGTCAGCATCGCCTCGACCACCTTGCGGCGATACGCGCGCAGCATGCAGCCGTAATCGTGCAGGATCACGCCGGTCGAGCGGCGCACCATCAGGTTCACCATGCCGCTGAAGATCTTCCGGAATGCCGCGTCCTGACGGTCCTGACGCACGCTGCCCACCACGTCGAAGCCTTCCTCGATCTTCTCGACCAGGCGGCCGATCTCCTCGGGCGGGTTCTGCAGGTCGGCATCGAGCGTGACCATGATGTCGCCCTGTGCGTGCGCGAAGCCGCACAGGATCGCGTTGTGCTGACCCGCGTTGCGGTACAGCAGCAGCGCCTTCACCTCGCCGGCGTGCTCGCGCGCGTACTGCGACAGCATCTCGTCGCTTCCGTCGCGACTGCCGTCGTCGATGAGCAGCAGCTCCCACGGGCGGCCCAGCGCCCGACCCGCCGCCAGCGTGCGCCGGAGCAGTTCCGGCAGGTTCTCCCGCTCGTTGTACACCGGCACCACCACGCTCACGCTGGCCTTCATCGGACCGCTCCCGCCATGCTCACCCGCGCCCTGGCGCCCGCGAGCGCGTCCTTGATCGCGTGCACCACATCCATCGCGTCGGCGTCGGTCATGTCGGGGAACATCGGGATCGTGCAGATTCGCGCCGAGTTCCACTCGGTGTTCGGCAGCTTGCCCATCCACTGTCCGCGGTGCTCGCGGTACCAGCGGTGCGTGTGGCTGGCCAGGAAGTGGATCCCGGTGCCGATGTTGCGCTCCTTCAGGCCCTGCATGAAGGCGGTGCGGTCCAGACCGGCCCTGCGCTCGTCCACGCGCACCACGAACAGGTGGCGCGCGTGGCGATGCGACCACGCGGGATCGGCCAGCGGAAGCACGCCGTCCACGTTCGCCAACTCGCGCCGGTAGAGCGCGCTGATCTCGTCGCGGCGCGCGATGAACGCGTCGAGCCGCGGCAGCTGCCGCAGCGCCAGCACCGCGTTCATGTCGGCCATGTTCTGCTTGTAGCCGGGCTCCTGCACCTCGGCCTGCGGGCTGCGTCCCTGCTGCGAGCGGTCGTGCGCGTCGACCTCCAGCCCGTGGAAGCGCAGTCGGCGCACCTTCTTCGCCAGCGCGTCGTCGTTGGTGGTCAGCACGCCGCCTTCGCCGCTGGTGATGTTCTTGATCGGATGCAGCGAGAAGATCGCGGGATCCTGGTCGCCGATCTCGGTGCCCTTGTAGTGCGTGCCGATGGCGTGGGCTGCGTCCTCCAGCAGCGTGACGCCCTTGGCGCGGCAGAGCGCGCGGATGGGGTCCAGGTCGACCGGCGCGCCCGCGTAGTGCACGGGAATCACCACCTTCGTGCGCGGCGTGATCGCGGCCTCGATGGCCTCGGGCGAAGCCAGCAGGGTGTCGCGGTCGGCGTCCACGAACACGGTCGTCGCGCCAAGCAGCTCGACCATGTTCGGCGTGCTCACCCAGGTCATGCTTGGGCCGACCACCTCGTCGCCTGGGCCCACGCCCAGCGCCTGCAGCGTGAGGTGCATCAGCGCCGTTCCGCTTGTGGCGGCGATGGCGTGTCTGGCACCCGTGCGCCTGGCGATGGCTTCCTCGAGCGCGCCAACCTTGGGACCGGTGGTGATCCAGCCGCTCCGGAGCACGTCGCCGATGGCGGCGATGTCCTCTTCGCTGATGCTGGGGCGGCAGAAGGGCAGGAAGGTGTCCCGCATCGGACCATTGTACGGGAGGCTTCGCGTGTCCCATCGACGCTTGATCGATGGCGATTCGACCAACCCGCGCCCGAGCCGGTGTCGGCTTTCACTCGCACGGTGTTTCGTGACTCGCCGAAACATCGCGACTTTGGCGGGATTCGGGAATCGACACGCTTGATTCCGGAGTTGGCGGTCGATATTCCCTACGCCATGTACGGAAAGCAGACCGAGCGCGCGATTGCGGCCCTGAGCCGCCTGGCCGAAGTGTGGGACGGCGGGCGCACGCGGCTTTCCAGCGTGGACATCGCCGACAACCGTGGCCTGCCGCGACCGATGGTCGCGAAGCTGCTCACCGCGCTTTCGCAGGGAGGCCTGGTGAGCGGTTCTCCGGGACCCGGCGGTGGCTACGCACTGGCACGCCCGCCGAAGGAGATCCATTTCCGGCAGGTCTACGACCTGTTCGAGCGCCCCGACAACAGCCGCAACTGCCCCTTTGGTGGTGGCGTGTGCGGTGGCGGCGCGCCGTGTCCGATGCACGACCGACTGGTGCAGATGCAGAGCGAGTTCAGTCGCTACCTGAACGAGACCACTTTCGAGTGCTTCCGCGTTGCCGCGCAGGATCAGGGGCACAAGCCGTCGGCCGCGCCAGAGCATCCGGATCGTCCGCGCGAGAGCTGGCGCGCGCCGCTCACGCGAAAGAGCGGCTGAGCCGATTCAGTCGCCGGTCTCGAACAGCAGCCCGCGCTCATCCGCTTGCAGGTGCCGCACGGGGCCGTCGTAGGCCTCGTAGTCGTCGTTGGGGTGCGCGTCGAGCCACTCGACGAACACAAGCACGGTGGCCAGATCCGCGCGCTCGCGCCAGTGGTCCCCGAAGATCGTCTTGATGCCAAGCCATGCGTGCGCGTGCGCATTGCGTCGCGCCAGCCCCGGGTGCGGCGCAAGCAACGGCTGGATGTGGTCGGCCACCTCGCGAACGCGCGCATTCACCTGGGCGATCGTGGGGGCGGCCATGCGAGCAACCTAGCGGAAAGAGAGCCAAAAAGAACACCGCCCGGCGCTTGGCCGGGCGGTGTGTGGGGTCGGAGTCAATCGACCAGCGATCAGTCGCGGCGACGGCGGGCGATGAGGCCAGCCAGACCGACCAGCACTGCCGCGCCGGGGGCGGGCACCGCGGTTCCGTTCACCATGATGTTGTCGATGCGGCTGGTGCCGCCGGGCTGATACGTGCCGGAGCTGTTCACTGAGTCAACCAGCGCGCGGATGCGAACGATCACTTCGCCCAGGTTGTCGGCCGCAGCGCCCAAGTTTGCAGTGCGGGTGGCGAGCGGGTTGTTGGTGCTGGTGCTCCACGAGGGGGAGGAGCCGGGGTCGTAGGCAGTCACGAGGGTGGTGAAGGTGGTTCCACTGTTCACGCTCACTTCCATCAGCCACGAAGCGGGGCCGGTGGTGCTGCGCACCTGATCCCACGAGAAGGACAGGTTGGTGTAGCCGGTGGTGTCGAACTTGGCCTGGTAGAAGTCGCCAGCCTTCCACACGTTGCTGCTGAACGCGTACTGGCTGCCGTTGCCGGCGGGCGAGGTGTACGAGGTGGCGTTTGCGCCGCTCGATGCCAGCTGGTGCGTGCTGCTCAGCTCGAAGCCTGCCTGCAGCTTCTTCGCGCCGCTGTCAGCGCGGCCAGCCATCGCGGCGTCCCAGGTGGTGCCACCCGTGTTGGGGTTGGCGTTGTAGGTTCCGTCGCTGTTCACCGCCAGAGGCACCTTGAAGAAGGTGCCGGTCGGCACGTTGCCGGTACCGACTGGGAAGGCGCAGGGAATGGTCCAGCCAGCCAGGAGCTCAGCGCTCGCAAAGGCCGAAAGGCTTGCAGCGGCAATAGCAGCAACGACCGAAAGTCGGTTCAGGGACATCAGATTGACTCCGAAAAGGGGGAACAGGGAAGCGAAACAGCCCCGGATGGGAGGTCCGGGTCGCCCTCAATCTAGCCGGAATCGAAATAAGGTCAAAGAATCCTTGCCAATTCTGCGTAAGTGGGGAAGATTGAACTCAATGACCCCCCTGAAAAAGGCCCTGTGGGCGGCTCTTTCGAGCGCCGCCATGGCTTCGGCCGCCGCTGCGCAGCAGTCTCTGCTGCTTGTCCCCGACTCTGGTGCGGACCGGATCTCGGCCTTCGACCCCGCCACGGGGGCCTTGGTGAACCTGAATTTCATCCCCAAGGATGGCCGCATGAAGCAGGTGGTCCAGGTGGTCCAGACCCCCTGGAACACGCTCCTGATGACCGACTTCGAGGCCAACTGCATCTGGGAATACGGCCTGGATGGTCAGTACATCCAGACCTTCGTCGACACCGCCCAGATCGGCTTCCCCACCGCGCCCGGCGTGAGTCGTGGCCTGCAGGGAATCTGCATCGCCTACGGCAAGGTCTGGTTCACGGTCAACGACACCATCGGCACGGGCGCGGACAACCGCAACGCGATCTGGAGCGTGAACTTCGACGGCACGGGGCTGTCGCAGTTCGTCAGCGCGGCGACGCAGCCGGCGCTCGGTCAGGTGCGTGGCCTTGCGCCCCTGAACGGTGGCTTCGTGGTTGCCGACAGCGGCGACTCGGGCGATGACGACATCGAGTTCGTGTCCGCGGCTGGCGTCGTCGAGACGCCGTGCTGGCACGATGGCACCGACGACGTGAGCTACATGCGCTTCCCGCAGCAGGTCACGGTGACGGATGCGGGAACCGTGCTTGCGGCCACCTTCACCTCGGCCACGATTTTCGAGCTGGACGGCGCCACCGGAAATCTCGTGAACTTCGTGATCCCGACGCCGGGCCTGTCGATGCGCGGCGTGTATCCGCTGGAGAATGGCGAGTGGCTCTCGAGTGGCGGCACCAAGGTGCTCACGGTGGCCCCGATCGGTGGGACCACCACCGAGATCGTGAACGTGATCACGGCGACCTACGGCGTCAATGGCAGTTTCCGCTGGATCTCGAAGATCGAGATCGGTCAGTGCTTTGGCGACCTGGATCTGAGCGGTGAAGTGGACCCGGGCGACATCGCGTTCGCGCTGCTTGACTACGGTCCATGCCCTGGATGCCCGGCCGACGTTGATGGCACCGGGGAGGTGGATTTCGGCGACATTGCGCTGATCCTGCTGTCTGCCGGGCCGTGCTCCTGAGTGCCTCGAACGAGCAATTGAACAGCGCGACGGGCTGATAGGGGCGTGAAGGCTCCTCACCACGGCTGCGTCAGCGTGTCAACGCCAAAAGAAACACCGCGCGACCTGTGGGGGCCGCGCGGTGAGGTGGTCGGAGTCAATCGACCTGACGAAGCCGTGTCCGGATCAGCCGCGGCGACGGCGGGCGATCAGGCCAGCCAGTCCGACCAGCGCCGCAGCGCCTGGAGCCGGAACCAGCGTGCCCTGGATCTGCACGTTGTCGATGCGGACGGTGCCACCGGTGGCGCCCGCCGCGCTCGTCGCGATCCAGCGGATCAGCAGGCTGGCCTGGTCGGCTGCCGCGGTGATGCCGCTGATGGTGCTGGTGTAGTTCGACACGTAGGTGGCCGAACCCCAGGTGCCCCCGTTGGTGGCGCTGTTCTGAAGCACCACCTGGGTACCGACCGTGCTCCAGTTGCCACCACCGTCGGTGCTGATGTCAATGCGGAAGTTCTGCACGCCGCTCGCGCTGCGGGTCATGTCCCACTTCAGCGAGATGTCGGTGTAGCCAGTGGTCGACAGCGCGGCCTGGTAGTAGTCGCCGATGCTCCAGAAGTCGGAGTTCACCGCAGCGGTCGAGCCGTTGCCGACGTTGTTGTACCACTTGGTGCGAGCGTCGGCGTGGAAGCCGGTGAACGCGGTGTCGGTGCCGGTCTGCGGATAGGTGAAGGTGCTTGAGCCGACGGTGCTGCTGACGAAGGCCGAGTTCTGGAAGGTCCAGCCGGCAACGACGTCAGCGTGGGCGGCGGCGCACAACGCAACCGCAGCAACCGCCGAGAGACGAGTGGTGAGTGCCATGGGATTGACTCCGAAAGGGGAACGGGAAGGGAAAGAGTGTCACGGCGAGGGAACGCCGTCACGGGAAATTAATCCGGACCCAACGGTCAGCAAGCGGAAATCCCCGCGTTCAAGGATGGGTTCAACAAGCCATCCCCATTTTGAGGTAGACACAGTGGCCATCAAATTGGCGGTTCGGGACCAACCCATTGGATTTCGGGGCCTGGAAGTCCGAAGAACGCCTGCGTTGCCGGGTAGGGCCCCGTGGGCTACCCTGCCGCGCCCCGCCGGGGGGGACAATCTGGGCGGATACTCAAGTGGCCAACGAGGGCAGACTGTAAATCTGCTGGCTTATGCCTACGGGGGTTCGAATCCCTCTCCGCCCACTGCGCTCAACAGCCCGGCAGCCTGACGGCTGGCGGGCTGTTTCGCTTCGTGGGCGTAGAGCGGCCCGGCTTCGCCGGTCCGCGGCGGCTGCGCCGCCTGGGATTCTTGGATCCCGGGCCTGCGGCCCGGGATGGCGAACCCTCTCCGCCCACTGTGAAGAATCGCTTGTGGTTGTGCCTGCTCGCAACGAGCGGCACAACCACGCTGCGTTTGGGGGGTTGCGAGCGAGTCGAACGAAGCGTTGCGAACCCACGCGGTCGGGTGCTGTGACGCTTTTTGTGACGCTTTGGGGGCGTGATGTGCGTCGCTTTTTGCGTCGCTTTGCGGGCGCGAATCAGCCCGCCCGGATCGCGTTGCGCAGCGCCTCGATCGCGGGTGCGCGCTCGGGCGCGACGCCTGCAGCTGCGCCCTGTAGGGCGCCCTCCGCCTTCGTCGCGGCGGCAGCAAGCAGCGGGCTGTCCTCGGCGACACCAGCCGCGCGTGCCCGCTCCAGCGTCCGCAAGTACTCGAGCACCGCGCCATATGCGGCTTGCCAATCGACCGTCACGACTTCGGCCACGTCGCACCGCAGCAGCTGCGCCCACGGCGTCGGGTCGAGGATCGTGCAGAAGCCATGCTCCAGGCGCACGAGCCCCGCGTCCGCCCAGGACGCCGCGGTGTCCGCGACGCAGCGGTAGCTGTAGCCGGTGGAATCTGCGACGTCGCGGCAGCGCACGCCTCGCGGGCTGCCGAGCAGCGCCACGATCAGGTACGCGGCACAGTCGTTCCCGAGGACGTCACGTGACCGCAGATGCAGCGATGCGGGGGTCGATGCTGCGAGGCCGACGTGCTTGCGCGGCAAGAGTCTTCGAAGGCCGTTGATGCTCCGCCAGGCGGACACGCGAGCCGTCTCATGGGGCTCATGTTCGTTTCGCTTGGCGAGTGTGTTGAGTCGCTGGGTGTTGACCCGTGCCCGGTTCGTCGTGAACCAGTTGCGCACAGCCTCCTCGAGCCGCGGTTCGCCGCCGAAGAAGTGCAGCGAGCACCACAGCAGCGCCTCGGGGTCGATCACCTCGAGCGGGCGGTCGAACGCCGGTGCCTGGAACGGCACGCCGAGCTCCCGCCACTGCGCGTGGAGTACGTCGAGCAATGCCGCTCGGATGCGATCCTCACGTGATGTAGTAGGCGAGGTCTTCATGGCCAAGCTCCTGCAGGAACTCGCGCAGCTCGGCGCGGATTTGGTGATTGCTGTCGGGGATTGTGATCACCCAATCAATGGCGAACCGCAGCTCTTCGTCGCTCGGGGACATCGCTCGCAGGTCTGACTTGTGAACTGCTTGGCGGCCGTGGGTGGCGTCCGCAGCAGCGAACAGCTTGAAGGCGATCAGGTCACGCCGGTCTGGAAGCCGCAGCGTGAGGTGCGTGCCGATGGTGCAGGGCGTGAGCCTTCCCGTGCAGCCGGGCGGCAGGCCGAAGTCGATGAGCCCCCTGGGACCGAGGTTGACCCAGCTGATCCCGGACGACCTGAGCTCGGGATGCGCGTCGGCGACGCGCACGATGGCCCGTTCCACCGCGGGAGGGAAGCGATCGATCTGGACGATCTGCAGCGTGGCGGAACTCCAGCCGCTGATCACGTCGACGTCGCGCGTCGGCCGCTGTAGCAGACCAAGG
>Ga0164292_10001962_pt1 | contig 16793 bp, 21 predicted proteins | sample GEODES117metaG_FD_111486 | JGI IMG/M metagenome (GOLD analysis project Ga0164292, IMG submission 111486) | Eutrophic lake water microbial communities from Lake Mendota, Wisconsin, USA - GEODES117 metaG | ecosystem: Environmental > Aquatic > Freshwater > Lake | place: USA: Lake Mendota...
CAGGATGAATTTAAACACCGAACACTCATTTATACTGAATCGAATATTGATTTCCATTTTCCAGAGGTACAAATTGTAAAAATTAATAATCTCAAAGATGCAATGAATGATTTGTATCAAAAAAGAATCATTAATATTTTGCTGGAATCTGGTGCAGGTCTCGCTTCTGCCTTTATGAAAGAAGAATTGATTGATCGAATTTCTTTATATCAAAATCCAAGTTTTATTGGACAAGGTAAGGATCTTTTTTCGGAACTCAATTTTTCAAAACTTGAAAATAGACCAATCATGACAAATATTGAAACTAAGTGGATCGGTAACGACCACTACATCACAGGACGAATACAATGTTCACAGGACTCATCCAAGAAGTAGGAACGATTGAATCCATCAGCACCAATCCTGAAGGCAAAGAATTTGTCATCAAGGCCCCTTCTCTCATTAAAGAGATTCAAGTTGATGACTCCGTAGCAACCAACGGAGTGTGTCTCACGGCCACTAAAATTCAGGGTGACACTTTTAGAGTTCAAGCTGTTCACATGACTTTAGAGAAAACTTCTATTGGATTTCTAAAACCCCAAGATAAAGTCAATTTGGAATTAAGTTTGAGGCCCAATGATCGCTTAGGAGGTCACTTTGTCCAAGGTCACGTGAATGCTCTTGGAAAAATTCATCATATCCAAATGAAAGGAAAAAACTGGGAGATTGAGATTTCATTCCCCAAGGAATTGCGTAAGTATATGATTTCAGAGGGGTCTATTGCTCTCGATGGTATTAGCCTCACCATCGCCCGTCTGACCGACTCAACTCTAACTGTTGCAATCATTCCCCACACCTTGGAAAAGACTTCACTATCCTCTAAAAAAGTTGGAGATGTCCTCAATCTCGAGGTAGATATGTTAGCTAAATACATCGAGAACTTCCTGAAATTTAATCCAGATCAGTCAAAAAATCAGGAGTGGGCCCGAAACTTTTTTACAGCAAAATATGAAGACTAATGAACTGCGACCACTAGATACGATTGAAACAGCTCTCAACGAATTGAGATCTGGTCGCATGATTATTGTTGTTGATGATGAAGACCGCGAAAATGAGGGCGACTTTATCATGGCGGCCGATAGGGTGACACCTGAGGCGATTAACTTCATGGCAACCATTGGACGAGGACTCATCTGTACTCCGCTCTCATCAGAGCTAGCTAAAAAATTTGATTTAAAACTACAAGTTGAACAAAACACGGCCTCCCATGGAACAGCTTTCACCGTCACCATAGACGCAAAAGAAAAAATCAGCACAGGCATCTCTGCTAAAGATCGCGCCCATACGATAAAACTTCTAACAGAAAATGAAACGACGGCAGGAGACTTTGTTCGTCCGGGACACATTTTTCCTCTTATTGCAAAAGATGGTGGCGTTATCGAAAGACCAGGCCACACGGAAGCTTCGGTTGATCTTTCTAGACTCGCTGGCTTTTCACCAGTTGGAGTCATTTGTGAAATCATGAACCCAGATGGATCCATGTCTAGATATGCTGATCTTTGTGAACTGGCAGAAAAATTTCAGCTTAAAATGATTTCAATTGCTGATTTAATTTCTTATCGAAAATTAAATGAGAATCTTATTAGTTCAGTCGAATCAGTACCTATGCCGACTAAGTTCGGTGAATTTCAAATGTATATCTTCCGTTCTGATCTATTAAATGAAGAACATGTTGCGATTATTAAGGGAGAACCTCAAAAATTTCAAGAAGGACAAACTCTCTTAAGGGTCCACTCGGAGTGCCTAACTGGTGACATTTTTGGGAGCTACCGATGTGATTGTGGAGATCAATTGGCCACATCATTAAAGTTAATTGAAGAAAATGGATCTGGTGCGATTATTTATCTTCGACAAGAAGGAAGAGGGATTGGTCTTTTCAATAAGATTAAGGCCTATCAACTACAAGATAAAGGTCTCGATACAGCTGAGGCCAATCTTAAATTAGGTTTTCCAGTAGACTCCCGTGACTACACAATGGCCTCACAAATTTTAAAGTATTTAAAAATCCAAAATGTTAAATTATTAACCAATAATCCTTTGAAAATAGCGGCTTTAAAAAACCTTGGCCTAAAAAGTGTTGAGAGGGCCCCGCTTGAAATAAATGCAAACCAAAAAAACGCCCAATATCTTTTGACTAAAAAAGTGAAACTGGGTCATCTTTTAAAACAAAATATTTTTAATCAATAAGAGAGATTCTATGAAAGTTGAAGGATCACTAAACGGAACAAAACTGAAAGTTGCTATTGTGGCCTCTCGTTTTAACGATTTTATCGTTTCAAAATTAGTTGGCGGCGCCCATGATTGTTTGAATCGTCATGATGTGAACCCATCAAATGTCGATGAGATTTGGGTCCCAGGCGCTTTCGAGATTCCTGTTGCTGCTCTCGCATTAGCTGAGTCCGGTAAATACGATGCTATTATCTGCTTGGGAGCTGTCATCAGAGGATCAACTTCTCACTATGACTATGTGTGCTCTGAAACGGCGAAGGGCATCTCTCACGTTTCTCTTAAAACAAAGGTTCCAACAATTTTTGGAGTTGTTACAACAGATACCATCGAACAAGCGATTGAAAGAGCGGGAACAAAGGCCGGCAATAAGGGATGGGATGCTGCCATGGCGGCCATTGAAATGGGAAATCTTCTCCCTAAGCTTCAGGGTAAATAATCAAAATTAACGAGATAACGGGGCGGCCATCGTGCTGCCTACGGAATCCTCAATCATGATTTTCTGACTCACTTCAGGTTCCAATTGATTTAGGTAAGTCCCTACAATTAAAACAAGTGCGAGAAGAATAAAGGCCATTGGTTTCATAAAGTCCTCAAAAAGATTTTAAATTATTATGCCTTAAATTCAATTTGACTCGCATAGTTAAATCATCTTTATCTTTTATAAGTTTGCCAAAAGCTTAGCTTTTTACTAATATTCCCACTCTCTCAACTGTGCGAGGAATGCAGGCTCCCTGTTGGAGATCTAATATTAATGTTTCCTGCTGCTGCCTAAAGGAGAATTTATGGCAAAAATCGACATGGGGCGTGCGCGCTTCAAAATCCAACGCCGTCTCGGTGTGGAACTTCCTGGTCTTGGTAAGGCCGGTGCTTTAGAAAGAAAACCGTATGGTCCAGGACAACACGGTATGCAACGTAAGAAGCTTTCGGACTTTACTGTTCGACTTCTTGAGAAGCAAAAAGTGATGTTTAACTACGGTCTTCGTGAATCTCAATTACGTAACTACGTGAAGAATTCAAAAAAGATTAAGACAGCTTCATGGGTTGATACAATGATCATCGCCCTTGAGTCTCGTCTTGATAACGTTGTTTTCCGTGCAAACTGGGCCCCATCTACTCCGGGTGCTCGTCAAATGGTGACTCACAAGCATATTAAAGTTAATGGTCAAACTGTTAACGTTCCAGGCTACCAAGTAAAGCCAGGCGACGTAATTGAGATCACTGACAAAGGTGCTAAGTCAGGAAACTACCTTCAAGCAAAAGTTCGTCCTCGTATTTCTTCAGTTCCAGCTTTCTTAACGAAAGAAGCTTCTGGCGAGAAAGAGAAAATTAAAATGGTTGCAAAACCACTTGCTGAAGATATTCCATTCGCTTTCGAAAAGCGTCTCGTGATCGAGTACTACTGGAAAGTAAAATAATTTCTCATTTGCTATCTTCAAGAGGCCACCTTCGGGTGGCCTTTTTTATGAGTCAGCGTTTTGCTGAACATACTCTCTAAATTCCCTAAGAATTAAGATCGATTTTTTGACGTGATCATTTGCTACATGAATTCTCTTCAGCTCTTCACCCAACCCGGGATGATCTTTTGCCAATAGTGTTGAGGCCCTATTTAATGACGCGTCGATAACTGAAAAGGAATTTGCCAGGTCATGGATATATTTTCGCAGTTCTTCATTTTTAATCATGAGCTATAATAGCCGTCTAATTGGCTTTTTTTAATATTTTTAATCTAAAGAAATCTAAAATTGACCTTATGTTTAGTTCGGCAAATTCATTAATATTGCATAGAAATCATCATTCACTTTAGAATATTTGTGTATTAAGATTAAAAGAAAAAAAAGGAATTGATCGTATGTCTCATGCACCAGCACATGGGGAATCCCATATCGAAGAAAGAAATGATGTTCAATTTGGCAAAGCCTCGATTTCAAAAATTGCCATGTGGATTTTTCTGGTTACAGATGCCATGTCGTTCTCAGGTTTTCTTCTAGGATATGCCGTCCTTCGCTCGACTCAAAACTGGCCAAACCCAGCTGATCACCTAGGTGTAAACCTTTCTGGTTTTGCAACTTTCATCCTTATCTGTAGTTCCGTTTCCATGGTTCTCTCTATTGATGCATGTAAGCACAAAGATAGAAAAGGAATGCTTAACTGGCTTCTCGTTACAATTATCGGTGGGGCAACATTTCTTGGGATTCAATTTTATGAATACTCTCACCTAGTTCATCAAGGAATTACTTTCGCTTCATTCCCACATGGAACAAGCTTATTCTCTTCAACTTTTTATATCGTAACTGGGTTCCACGGTTTACACGTATTAACTGGTGTTATCTATCTTATTTGTGAGTACCGTATGGCGCTTCGCGGGGATTACGATCAAGGTAATTACAACCGACTAGAAGTTCTAGGATTATTCTGGCACTTCGTTGATCTTGTCTGGATTCTCGTGTTCACATTTATTTACCTTTTATGATTAAAACATTAGCCATTTTATCTTTTTTCCTATTTCCAATGACCCTACTAGCATGTCCAGCATGTGCTGGTGGGGCGGTTGGACAAAAAGCTTCCGGAATACCAAATACTGTCATTATCCTTGGATGCTTTATCATTGCGACTTACGTTCCGTTTTATCTATTATTCAGGGCAGCAAAAAAATTCGAACCAAAAAATACGAATGAAAATCTCTGATCTTCCTTCATTGAATGCTCTTCTTAACTTATTCTCTACAATTTGTTTGACGCTTGGCTATATCGCTATCAAGAGAAAAAAAACAGAGACCCACAAGAAATTCATGATCTCTGCCCTAGTTTTTTCTGCTTTTTTTCTAACTGGTTACCTTGTCTATCACTACCACCATGGAAGTACTAAATTTCCTGAATTAGGTTGGATAAAAACAATCTATTTAATCATTCTGATACCCCACATTATTTTAGCGGCGGCCATGGTCCCCATGATTGCTTTCACTTTCCATTATGCTTTCACTGGTCAATTCGAAAAGCATAAGAAAATTGCTCGTCTAACATTCCCGATCTGGATGTATGTTTCCGTCACCGGGGTGATTATTTTTCTAATGCTTTATCAGTGGTTTAAGGTTTGAAACCCAACATTTTTATTGTAAACTTTCCCTACACTAAAAAAAGTTTTTATTATGACGACCATACAAGCCGCCTCGAGTTCTTTTGCTAAATTCAAATTAGACTATTTGTCTGATTTATTCTCTTTAACTAAGCCTAGACTCTCCTCTCTCGTGATCTTTACAAGTGCACTTGGAGTGTTTCTCGCTCCTGGGAAAATTTCTCTCATTGAGGGTTTCATTTCTATTGCTGCGACTGCAGGTTTGGTTGGTGGAGCTTGTGTCATCAATTGTTTCATGGAAAAAGAAATTGACGCTAAAATGGAGCGAACTAAGAATCGTCCTCTTCCTTCAGGCAGAATTTCCAGCGAATCCGCTCTCACATTTGGAATTACACTTATTGTGAGTTGTCTTCTTGCTCTCTTTTTTCTTGTGAATTTTCTCACAGGCTTTTTAGGATTAATCGCTGCTGTGATTTATATTTCTCTTTACACTCCTCTTAAAAGAAAAACTTCGTGGGCCCTCTTTGCTGGTGCAATTCCTGGGGCGATACCGCCACTCATGGGATGGACGACTGTTACAAATTCTTTTGGAGCTCTAGGTTTAATCATCTTTTCTATTCTTTTTGTATGGCAGCTTCCTCACTTCTTATCGATCTCTATTTATCACGCTGACGATTACAACAACGCAGACATCAAGACTTTCCCTGCACACATTGGCTTTCGGGCCACAAATCACAGGATTGCTATTTATACATTCATATTGATGATGGTCTCTGTGGCCCCATCATTTATCGGTGCAGTCTCAAGAGAATATTCAATCGGTATTTATCTTCTTGGTGGAGCTTTTTTTGTTTATTCTTTAGTTGGATATTTTCATCCAGAAAACTCAAATGAATTTCGTCATTGGGCCCGTAAGTATTTTTATGGGTCTTTAATATATTTACCGATTACTTTTATATTAATGCTCTATTTTAGGAATGCTTTAAACTAATAAATTGTCATCTGTGGGGAAAATTATGAATTTACTCAAAATGGGTGTTTCTGCAGGCTGGTTAGATTACTTTAGACCACCAGAAAACATTTCGACAACTGCTCATCTAATTGATGATCTCTTTAACTACACGACTTTGATGGTTACTTTCTACTTCATTCTCGTGTGTATCGGATTGTTTGGTTTCTCTTACCTATATAGCAGAAAGCGTAATAAGACCCCTTATTACACTTACGGCAATAAAAAGAAGCACCTCATTGTGACTGCTTTTATTGGAGCTGCTGTTTTCCTATCAATTGACTTAAACATCACTCGGATTGCCAATAACGATCTCGTTAACACATTCTGGAAATTTCCAGACCACAAAAACGAAAAAGTCTTAAGAGTCGAAGTTATGGCCCAACAGTGGATGTGGTCATTTCGCTACACTGGCCCTGATAATGAATTTGGAACTGCTGATGATATCGTAACAAACAACGACCTCAGAGTTCCTGTGAACACAAAAGTTCTTTTCCACCTCACGGCTAAGGATGTGATTCACTCCTTCTTTGTTCCTTCTGTAAGACTTAAAGTCGACACAATTCCTGGAAGAATCACTCGCGTATGGTGGGAAGTTACTAAACCAGGAAAATACGATATCGCCTGCGCCGAGATGTGTGGAACTCATCACTATCTCATGAAAGCGGGACTTACTGTTTACACTGAAGAAGATTTTAACAAATGGTTAGCTAGTTCATCACTTATAGCGGCCAATACAAATGACCCTCAAGACGCTAATCTTGCATGGGGCTGGAAGTGGGAGGAATAATCTTATGAGCGGCGGTTATAACGAAATTCATCCAGAACCTACCACCTTCTGGAGTAAGTACATCTTCTCTTTTGATCACAAAGTTATTGCAAAACAATTTTTGTGGTACGGAATATTCTTTTTAGGTGTGGGCGGTCTCATGGCCCTCCTTATTCGCTGGACTCTCGCAAATCCAGGAGTTCCTGTTCCTATAATCGGTAATCTTCTTTTCTCTGGATCAGGCGGAGTTGTTCCACCTGATACTTACGCCATGCTTTTCACGATGCATGGTACGATCATGATTTTCTATGCCATTACTCCAATTCTTATTGGGGCGTTTGGTAATTATTGTATTCCACTTATGATCGGTGCCCGAGATATGGCGTTCCCTCTTTTAAACATGCTCTCTTTCTGGTTTGCATTTTTATCTGGTGTGGTTCTCCTTATTTCTTTAATTATTCCTCAAGGAGCCGCTGCTGGTGGTTGGACCTCTTACCCAACTCTTTCAACGTTGATTGGAAGCCCAGGTGCTGGTCAAACCCTTTGGTGTTTGGCGATCTTTATTTTCGGTATTTCATCAACTATGGGTGCTGTGAACTACGTTACAACAGTGATTACTCTTCGTGCACCAGGCATGGGCTACTTTGATATGCCCCTTACTGTTTGGGGTCTGTGGCTAACTGCGATTCTAAATGCTATCTTCGTTCCAGTTCTAGGTGCTGGTGTGATTCTTCTTATCCTTGACCGGGTCTTTGGAACGACTTTCTTCCTGGCAGGTGCTTCTGCCACTTCAGGCTCAGGAGACCCAGTTCTTTTCCAACACGTTTTTTGGATCTTTGGTCACCCAGAAGTTTACATTCTGATTCTACCAGCTTGGGGTATCGTTTCTGACTTATTATCATTCTTCTCAAGAAAGCCAGCTTTTGGTGCAAAAGCCACTGCTCTTTCTATGACATCCATTTCGGTTCTATCGACAGTGGTTTACGGTCACCACATGTTTACGACTCAGATGAGCCCACTACTCACTCAGTCCTTCATGACACTAACTATGACGATTTCGATTCCATCTGCCATTTTCTTTGCTAACTGGCTTGGAACAATTTGGAAGGGCTCAATTCGTTTTGACTCTCCAATGCTATTTTCTCTTGGTGTTGTTTTCGTTTTCGGCCTTGGTGGTCTAACTGGTCTTCACCTTGGTACAACGACAACCGATCTTTTTCTACACGACACTTACTTCGTTGTTGGTCACTTCCATTACACAATGGCAGCTTCTGTTCTTTTAGGTGGATTTGCTGGGATCTATTTCTGGTTTCCAAAAATGTTCGGTCGCATGATGAACGAAGGTCTAGCAAAGGTACACTTCTGGGGAACAATGATTCCATTAAACGGAATTTTCTTCGGAATGCTTCTTGTTGGATACGGTGGTATGCACCGTCGTATTTATAATCCTTTTATTTACGAATCACTTCAAAGATTGATTCCAGTAAATAACTTGATTACGACTTCAGCTATTCTTATGGGTGCCTTCCAATTAGTGTTTGTTTATAACTTTATTAAGTCACTTATGAGTGGCGAAAAAGCTGTTAATAATCCATGGGAAGTTGGAACTCTTGAGTGGACCATTCCTTCCCCTCCTCCACACCACAACTACGATATTATTCCTGTAGTTAAATGTGGACCTCACGAGCTAGGAAATCCAAATCTTAAGACAGGAAGAGATTTCCAATATCAAACTGAGGAACTAGTAGAAGCATGAGTACGAGAGGAAGGAGCGAACTCCAAATTAACCTAGCAACAAACATTGTAATCATTTCGATGGCAATGCTTTTTGCAACCCTCTTCATGGGTTATGCGATTTATCGTAGTTCGGCACCAGTATGGCCGCCGATGGGTGTCCAAAGAGTCTCTCTCCTTCTTCCAAGTCTTAGTACGGTTGTTTTGTTTATCAGTAGCTTTTTTTGTTATCAGGTTTCTGTTAGCACAAAAAAGAATGAGCTCTCTAAAGGTCACAAGTACCTCAATCTCACCATTCTTTTTGGATTGGGATTCATGGTTCTTCAGGGATTACTTTGGAATCAGATGAAAAGTTCTGGGCTATTTGTAAGTTCAGGCATTTTTGCTTCGATTACTTACGCCTTCACTTGGATTCACTTTGCTCATATGGTTGCAGGACTTGTGGCCCTTCTTTACTTAAAGAAGATCCTCAAACCTGAAACTACGAATCTCATGACAAAAACGACTAGTGTTGAGAACTTCTGGTACTTCCTAGAAATCGTTTGGATCATTATGTTTATAACTCTATTTGTTTTTTAATACTTTGAGGATGATTATGAAAAACTTAAGTATTCTTTTTCCGCTAGTAGCTCTTTTGCTTGTGAGCTGTGACTCGAGCAAATTCAAAGAATCGAAAACTTTCGCTGGTGGGAAAGTTGTATCAGCGTCAACTCTTAATACTGGTCACGATACGTACCTCGAGTACTGCGTTCAGTGTCACGGAGTGAATGGTGATGGGAACGGGCCATCTTCAAAAGGCATGTATCCACCTCCTCGTAATCTCACCCTCGGGATTTACAAGTTCGCTAATGTTGTTGGTGGTGAGCTTCCTCATGATGAAGATTTCTATCGAATCATCAACCACGGCTTAAATGGATCTGCCATGTTGCCATGGGACCTTAAAGGTAAGCGTCTTGAAGCCGTTGTCCACTACATCAAGACTTTTGCTCCTCAAGTCTGGGAAGGTGGTGATAAGACTCTTGGTACTAAATTTGAAGTTCCAAAAGATCCGTTTGGAGACACTTATAAGCACATTGCGATTGAGAAAGGTAAAAAAGTTTACCACATCACAGCTGCCTGTACTCAGTGTCACAGAGGTTATGAATCCAAAGCAGATATTTCTAGCTTCAATCAAGAGATCAATAAAGTGGCCCTGAAGGCCGAAGAATTTGCCCCTGACCTTTATCAAGTAAAACCTCAAGAAGGTGAGTTCAACTACAAAGTCGTTCCACCAGATTTTACTTATCACCCATTAAGAAGCATCACTGATGTAGAATCTATCGTTGTTCGACTCATGTATGGCGTTAATGGATCAGGCATGCCAGGTTGGAAAGACGTCGTTACTGACGAAGAATTGTGGGCACTCGCTTATTATGTTGATTACTTGAGAGAATTTAAAGAACACCCTACTAAGAGAGAAGAGCTTCTTTCAAAGATTAAGGAATAATTAAAATGGAAGCAGCAATGCAACCTCATGTGAGACGATCAAACTTTATTGAAAAATTAGTTTCGAGCAAACTCTTTTGGGTCATTGCTGTTATTTTTTTATTCTCTTATCCGATTGTTAAAAGTGTTAAAAGGCAGCTTCCAGTAGAACTCCCTGTTCTTAGCAAAGTGCCAGATTTTACTTTTACAGATGAAAATGGAAAACCTTTTGGTAGTCAGAATCTTAAAGGTAAGGTTTACATCGCAAACTTCGTATTCACGAGTTGTCAGACTGTTTGCCCAAATCTACTAGGCAAGATTCAAACAGTGCAACACCGGATTCGTGGAGTCATCGATAGAGCAGCGATTATTACTTTCACTGTAGACCCAGAGAATGATACGCCGGAAGTTCTTTACTCAAAGGCGAGAGAAATGAAGGCCAATCCAAATGTTTGGCGCTTTCTGACGGCCCCACTTTCAGATACGAAAAAGCTCCTTATTGAAGGCTTCAAAGTACCTGTTGGTGATAAAGTCATGGCGGAAAATATCATGGATGTTGCTCATTCTAATAAGCTTGTTCTTGTCGATCAAGAAGGACAAATAAGAGGGTATTATTCCACTGAAAAAGATGATCTTAACAAAATGATGATTGATATTGGTCTTACTATAAACCGTAAAAAAGATTCTAATTAAAGGAGATATTTGTGAGTGAAGCAACTTCTCATTCCCACAAGAGTCACAAGGCAGAGTATTTTAAGATTTTTTTCCTTTTGACGTTTCTCACCATCGCTGAGTTATTTGTACCGAAAATGCCTTGGACCCAGGTCGCTAAAGGCGCTGCTCTTACTTTCCTAGCATTAGTAAAAGCTGGAGCTGTTGGTTGGTACTATATGCATCTAAAGGAAGAAACAAAGTGGCTTAAATTTATTGCCCTTATTCCTATTTCTGCATTCATCTATGCAGCTGTAGTTATTCTAGAATCAACTTACCGCTAAACCGAGGAAACTGAAATGACAACGACTGATAAAAAACCAGAAGTATTTAAATCTGAATCCTCAATATTCTCTCATCCAATACAAAAGCCAAAACCAAATCAGGCCATGTTCCCTACATGGTTTTTGATTGTAACTTTGTTCGTTTGTTTTTTTGTTTTAAAGGGATTCATCTACCTAAAAGATGCTAAAAGACACGGAAAGTAATCTTCAATACGATCCCCTTAAAGGACATTCCTTAAGGGGATCTTTTATGATTTCACTTTTTTAGAGAGTTCACCAAGTTTTTGATCCAGCATTTCTAAATGACTAAAAGTGGTCACCCTAGCATCTCTCATCGTACTCATATTAAGATTTGACACTGATCCACCAACCCAAATTTCAGTATCAGTAGGAAGAAGTTTTCTCATCGTGTAACAAACATCATTAATATTTTTATTCCTAGAAGCGTAGGCAGGACTGAAGGCCATAAGAACGACATCGGACTTAGTTGCCTTTGCCGCATCCGCAATGGATTCTTCAGGCAGGTCTTCCCCAAGATAGACAAAATTTAATTGATGCTCGGCCATTAATAAACTCGCGAGCATAAGTCCAATTGAGTGATACTCACCTTTAGGAGTCGCTAAAGTAATTTTAATTTTCTGACTATTTTCGCTTTTATAATGCTGAGCAATTCTTCGACCGATAAAAAACTTCGTAATAGCAGAAAGTGTATGCTCCTGAGCAATATTCATTCTTCCAGAGTGAACATACTCCCCAACCTTTCTAAACAAAGCTGCCACCACATCAAGTGCAAAATCTTTGCAAGTTAAGTCCATGGACGCCTTGTTAAGCTCGTGAGTGAGTATGTCTAGCTTCCAGGCATGGAGGGCCATAAAAAGATTATTAAGATATGTTTTTGGCTCTACGAGACTCTTTGTAACTGCGGGTAGTGATACACTTCCGAAGCTTCTACCATTCGTCATTTTGTCTAAGAGAGTTTCAAGTTCGGAATCAGGAAGATTCGCGATCAAAGAAATGGAATTACCAAGAGACGATAACTTACCAAGCATTAAGAGACGATTTAATTCGAGCTCAGAATAAAGCCTTCGCCCATTATCCGAACGACTTGGCTTTATCGCACCATACCTCTTCTCCCAAGCACGTATACAATGTGTTGAAAGACCACACATCTGGGAAACCGTCTGAATGTTGTAGAATTTCATAAGACACCTCTCATATAGATGTCTCATTGATTGAGTTTCAATATAATAGACAAAAGGCTTTTGTTGAATCTTTGTTCAAGGCTAGTCTATTTGTAAGTTAAACAAGATAGTCAAAAAGGAGGCTAAGCATCTGAAAAGTCATTCAACTTCAACCGGAGATGATCCTTCTAAAGACTGATATTTTTCGCTTAAAAATTTAAAGTAAACTTCTTTTTTGAATTTCATGGTCTGGATTAAAGAATAAATAATAGCGGGCTCCTTCACAAATAGGAGACCCAATTCTCCACGCATTTTGTCCCAGGGACGCTTTAAGAGTTCCTGAAGTTTTGCCATGATCTTTTTGACATTTTTTTCTTTCTGGCAACTCAGTTTTTCTTGTTCACATTTTTCACGAAAATACTCCTCAATCTCTTCTTGCTTCTCTTCACCTATGGAGAGCAATTCTTTTTTTGATAAATGAATACCAATTTGAGACACCACTGAACCAAATTTTGTATTCGTTGGTGGTTCCCTATTAAATCCCTTTGCCCCAATGATGCGTCCCTTTGATAAAAATCGATTATCTACAATCCCCGCATCCGTTTTATTCATTTCACTCGACCAGATAACAACTAACCCATCAGCTGTCTGATAAACAAAATCTTGAAGATTTCTAAGGGGAGTTAAGAAACCTTTATTTCTCGAGCCCGTAAAATCCAACTTCGTTTCAACGCCATCTTCATCAAGATTATAATGGCCTTTATCCTTCACTTTGCCGATGACAGACGGAATCCCAATGTAGAAATGACTGTCTTTTCCACTCCAGGTCAGCTTCTGTTTTCTAGATGAAAGCCTGGATTGAACAAAATCGACCTCACCTGAGATGGCCCTATCAAACAATTCATGATGCTCTGGATTTTTAAGATCTAAATTGAACTCAACTGAAAACCTTTTGCCCTCAAAGTTGGCAAAGTCTGCTCTTGAAATAAGTGGCCCTATCGCCAACTGACGACGCTTAAGATCCTCTTCCGTGATCACAAGCTTAATGGAGTCAGTAGAGATTTTTTTCATTTCAACTATAAATTGATTTTGAATACCAAGAGAAGCTGAAGCCACTTCTGCAACAGTTACATTTATCCCAGCAAAGAGTGAAACTCCTCCATAGGTTTGAAAAAGACCAGAGTCTTCAACGTTCCATTTTTCTAATTCAGATAATTTTTTAGGCATTGAAAAGGAGAGCGTTTTCTCTTCTTTAGAATGCTTATATCGGATGATGGTTTGCATGGCCCCTTTGTAGGGGACAATTCCTAAAGAAAAAGTAGACTTCATAAGGGCCGAGAGGCCTAATCCGAACTCGACTCTTAAACGCTTCACTTCGATCCACCCTAATTCTTTTTGAATCGGATAAAAATTAAAACGATTGAGAACGACAGGCCGTGAGTACTCAATCACTGTATAATTCAACCCTGATTGCAAGGCCGGACTAAAAGATAAAAGATCTGTCCCGCCGTTCCCAAAAAAAGAGAATTCTCCGGCGGTATTAATTGATATTGGTAAGCTATATGGATTTCCAGCAGTTGTTTGAGTGGTAAGAAAACGGACATCTATTGTATCTTGAGCATTGACTAGATTCGTAAAAATAAGAAACAAAAATAAGTATAATTTCATGCCACTAGTTTAACTAAAAACGACTTTTGATGGAGATTATGGAGTAAGGCGAGTAAAAATTATCTGCCAAATAAAAGTGGGGGTCAAAGCCCCCACTTTTTAAGACCCTACAAAGATGGCAGGAAATACTTCTGCCGTCATTGGGGATTATAAAATAAGCATTCTCTCTTTGTCTGAAAGTGGTTTATGAGTATGGTCTTCATCTTCCAAGTCTTTATTTTCAGGGGAGTTTTCTCCCCAAATATAAGTATTAAAAGCGTCCGTGAGATCAAGCCCAGAAAAGAACTCTAGATTATTTTTAAAATGTTCTTGGGTAATGACAGTATGTTTGTAGGTTTGAAAATAGCCCTTAAGAAAGGCTTTTAGCCCCCCCATGTCTTGTAATTTGTAATCAAGATAGGCCATGAACTCTCTTCCAAGAGCATAGGCCCTGGAATCAGTATTCCTTTTATAAACTGAACCTTTGCCGAGATTACTTCCCGCAAATATAGGAAAAGGTTTTCGCTGATACCCATAATCTCGCCAACTTGCGATGGCCTCGTCGATCCAGCCCGCATTTCCATTGGCCGGCATTACACCTTTGGCAAAATAAGAGTGAAGCATTTCGTGATCGAGGGCCGCAAGTGAGGTTTGAGTGGCCGCTGCATGCTCCATTCCCCCAGTTCCCGGAAGTGTTTCATAAGCAACAAGTCCATCATGGCCCCATGGGCCGTAGTCAGCTTCTAGCTCCTTAAAAATTTTCTCCGCTTCTTGTTTAAATTTTTTTGGATGGGACCACCAAGAAGTATATACGGTCACCGGAAGACGTCGCCCGTCAACTGATTGATAGCTAAAATCAATTCTCTTTTTCTGACCTTTGGGTGTGATATGAAAATAAGGACAAGAAACAGTGTAGTAATCTGGAAAAGTCACTTCATAAGAATTTGCTGATGTTTGAACCACTCTACCGTTAGTAAAAATATCTTGTTTGGCTTTTTTCGTTCCAGCGAAATTAAGATTAAGTTTGATTTGATACTGATCAAATTCAAAATTTGAAGGGATGTATTGCTCAAGGAACATTCTATTTTTTAAATCACGGATCCAAAATGCGCTCGAGACTGTTTTAGAAAATAAATTGTAGCGGACATTTTCAGAAAAAGAATTTTCCATTTCTAGAGTGTGCTCTCCCGGTTGAAGAGTTACATCTAATTTTCTAATCGGAGTACCATCTGGAAGAAGCTCACTTGTAACCACGACAGGAACCCCATCGACTTTTACATTTTTAGGATTTGGGATTAAATCAAAAACGGGGCTTCCCTCTTTATCACTTGAAAACTTTATGATTGATTTCACCTTCGTTTTTTTCCATAAAACGTTATAGGAAATGTCGTATTGGGCCATCTTAAAATCAACAAAGATCGCACGTCCAGAGGCCGTATCAAAATCCGGTGGAGCAAGATGTAAATTAGCGAATGCTGTTGAACTAAAGAGAAGAGTAATAAGGATTTTTTTCATTTCACATCATTCCTATGAGTCGTTTTATATTCACAAGCTTTTTTTAGAAACCATTTAAAAACTGGAACACTCGTACCAGTAAAGGATTTTTCTGGGTGATACTGAACCCCAATTGCTGGACGATGAGTATATTCTATAGACTCAGCAATCTTTCTATCGTGGGAGAAAGAAGTTAAACGCGTCTTGGGGTATTTTGAACTGTTTTCCAAGAAATAAGGTAACCGAATAGCTTGATGATGAAATTTGAAAGCTCGAAATGAATCGTTGGAATAAATACGCCTCATGAGGGAGTCACTTCCAACTTCAAGTGAGATTTTATCTAATTTATTATAACGATTTTGAATTCCAAGTTCCGTTTTAATATCGAGATAAAGAGGAATTCCTTGAGCGACCGACATCATTTGAAGCCCTCTACAAATTCCCAAGAAAGGAAGATCTTTAAATTTTTCATCCTGAGAGTAAGTTTGAACGAGACGAAATTCAAATGGATCCCTTTCTTCACCTTCTTTTGAACTGTTAAAAAGATTTAGATTTCTTTCAGTATATTCTCTAAGTTCTTCTGAAACAGAACCTAAATAATATTTTGGATGAATGTCTGCTCCACCTGGAAAAAGAACCGCATCCACTTCAGACATTGCTTTTTTAAGATCAGATGCTTGATGTAGATTTATAAACTCTGTTGAATATCCCATCATCCATGAAGTCATGATAATTCGGAAACGATAAAAAAAATCACAGTCGTAGGTACATCCAACCCTAATCACTTCTCCCTTTGGCAAATCACAGGCCATGGAAGGTAATGAAAAAATCATAACTATCAAAAGAACTATCGTTTTTATCTTCATCCCTCTATTTTACTGGACTCCATATTTTGGCTCCAGAGTGAGCAAATTCTACTCATTTAAAAATCTAATTAACCCCACCCCCATCAGAGTCTTTGGGTAATCAGGATCAGTTAGTGTTGCTTGCAAGTAAATGTTTCCATTAAGATCGAGACCGGGTGCACCATAAAAAATAGCATCTTTTTGCTCATAATGGACTCGTGCGTCTCCACGATCCGTTTTCACAATGTCACCCTGCGAGATGAGCTTTCTGAAAACTTTTTCATCTTTCACGTAGACCGCTTTCTGGCCATTAAA